>Ga0318567_10000272_pt1 | contig 23285 bp, 21 predicted proteins | sample GRESIP088b5f20_FD_203691 | JGI IMG/M metagenome (GOLD analysis project Ga0318567, IMG submission 203691) | Tropical soil microbial communities from Luquillo Experimental Forest, Puerto Rico - GRE.SIPMG.088b5f20 | ecosystem: Environmental > Terrestrial > Soil > Tropical forest > Bulk soil...
GCATAGCCCATCAAATATTCGTCAAAAGCAGGCAAAAGATAAAGAGATGGTTTCTTCATAAAATCCGGCATTTTCCTGGGGAGCCAGTAAACATTCCCAGCAATTGCTTTTTCTTCGAATTCGTTGTTGACCATGTCGAAAGCAGTTTTGGCTTCCGTGATGTTTAACCCTGACCACCAAACGAAATCTTTAAGCGAAGCCGGCGAGTGGCTGGTTAGGAAACGTTCGGCTAACATCGCGAGCGCCTCCTCTTTCCTTACTGGTTTTGCGGCAGGTATCCAGTCCTCAAGTAATGTGTGGGTGAACTGTTTCCCATTTCTTTCACCAAAACAAATTAGCTTATCCAGTGAGGCCCTCAATAAAATAAAGTTCAAGCGCATGTCGTTGGTCGCGATCCCCTTTTTGTTAAGAATGGCGGCCAGTTCTGTGCGGGTTAATTGCTTTCCGTCTTTTAATCCTTTTTCGATTGCCGAAAAGCTTTTTGAAAGAACAGCTATATCCAACTCCAGCCGTCTGTAATGGCTTGCATGCAAAGTGTTCAATCTTGGAGCAATCAGAGATAATAGCCAGTGAATATCTGCCCCAGCGAGAAAATGCAAGGTGCCTCTCAGAGCCCAGGTGCGGACGATTATTTTTTCGGCAATCGCATTCTCAACAGCATTATCCGTGGCTGAAGGCAAACGTAATCCGACGGCCCATTTTGCGGCAGCATAATCCTGCGCTTGCATGGCGCCGAGTGCGGCTACTACATCACCAGCATTATTGAATGGCTGTTGGCTGATCAATTGATTGTGCAGCCTGAGATATTTAAGGTCCGAAAGCGTCATAGAAATTAAAAAATAAAAAGTAAAAAATCTGAACCGGAACACGTGTTCTTTATACAAAGTAAATAGTCGCTTGTGACAACTGTATGTCAGCAGTATAAAAAACGAAACCCGGAGATTATCCGGGCCCAATATATTTTAAGCGGTAATCATTTTTCAGCAGCAGAATAACGCGTTACTGAGTAATGCTTAAGCGTTTTTATAGAAAGCTCATCATTCTCTGCAATGACCAGTTTGTAGGGCTTAAAATCGCCGTTATTGTCTTTAAATCCGATGATGCATGAGTAAGGATCAGTGCCTTGTTTCAGCACCGGGCGAGGGACATATCCAAGATTCGGGAAGGTTATGGTATCGGTTCCCGTTACTTCCTGGTATTGCATGTCCACTTTATATTTAAATGTATAATCTGTTTCGTACAGTTTTACGCTGAATTTCCATTTGTTTAGATTGTCCGCTACCGGTTTTTCGAACACCATTACCGGTTTTGCATTTACGGTGGAGCGTTTTTCCGGAATCTCGGGAACTGCGTCGCTTTTTTCAGTGCTGTCTACAGTGGTAACTTTCGTATTGCCATTGGTGTTATTACAGGCAATAGCCGTGTAGCAAAGGCTTAGAATTAAGATTATTTTTTTCATAGTTGAACGGTAAAGATATTAGTTTTAAATTTTCGATCGGATGGCATGAAATATTTCAAAAACTGAGCCATTTGTTTGCGAAAAAATAGCCATCTTTTCTGCTTCGGAAATTACCCTTCAAAAAAAATTATCCCATTGTCCAGTTTGTAAATATTCGATTGTTATTTATTCAAACAATTAAAACTTATTACAATGAAAGATTTTATTTTTTTATTCAGAGCCGATTACAAAGAACTAGGACAAGCTTCACCTGAACAAATGCAAGCGAGGACACAAAAATGGATGGATTGGGTCGGTAGCATTGCCGCACAAAACAAATTAAGCAGTAGAGGAAATCGCTTAAATCCTGCGGGCAAAGTTGTAAAACAAGGAAATGTTGTAACCGACGGGCCATTTACTGAAATTAAAGAATCGGTGCTTGGTTACATTGTGGTGAAAGCCGAAACAATTGACGAGGCTGTTAAGTTATCAGAAGGTTGCCCAATTTTCGTGTCTGATGGCACGGTTGAGGTGAGAGAGTTTGATGTTATTTAGCGATTAAACGGTTTGAAAGCCTTTGTAATATTGCAAAGGCATTTTCATTTAATGGAAAATCAACAACTCATACCACATCTTTTCAGAACGGAGTACAGAAAAATTACTGCGGTGCTTTGTAAGCTGCTTGGTATTGAGCATATAGAAATTGCGGAAGACATTGCGAGTGATACATTTCTTGCGGCCACAGAATTATGGGGCATTAAGGGCCTGCCGGAAAACCCTGTTGCCTGGTTATACACCGTTGCAAAAAACAAGGCCAAAAATCATCTTAAACGCAATTCTATTTTCAACGAAAAAATCGCTGCGCAATTGAAACATTCTGCAAACGGCGCAGAAGAAATTGAAATAGATCTTTCCTCTCAAAACATTACAGATAGTCAGCTGCAAATGATGTTTGCGATTTGTCATCCTGGTATTTCATCTGAAGCACAAATTGGACTGGCATTACGAATACTTTGCGGTTTCGGCATTGAAGAAATTGCAGATGCTTTTTTGACAAACAAAGAAAACATCAACAAGCGATTATTCAGGGCGAAAGAAAAATTGCGAAGCGAAAATATCAGTATTGAATTTCCAGTTGCAGAAGAAATAGACAGTCGTCTTGAAGCCGTTCTAAGAACGTTGTACCTGCTGTTTAATGAAGGATATTATTCGCTAAGTAATCATGCTGTTTTGCGTAAAGACCTTTGTGCGGAGGCGATGCGACTTACTCACATGCTTACTGAAAATGAGCAAACAAATAAACCGTCGGTCAGTGCACTGTTGGCTTTGATGAGTTTCCAGGCTTCAAGGTTTGACGCAAGGGTTGATCCGCAGGGTGAAATGATTTTGTATGATGACCAGAACGAAAGTTTATGGAACGCCGAGTTGATTGCGCAAGGTGAGCATTATATGAATCTTGCTTCAACAGGGAACAATCTGTCGAAATACCATCTTGAGGCCGGCATTGCTTTCTGGCATACGCTTAAGACTGATTGTGTTGAAAAATGGGAAAGCATTTTGCAATTGTATAATCATTTGCTTTCGCTGGAATATTCTCCTGTTGCAGCGCTTAACAGAACGTATGCGTTTTCAAAAGCCAGAGGAAAAGAAGACGCGATAATTGAAGCGGAGAAGCTTGAGCTAAATGATCATTATTTGTATGAGGCTTTGTTGGGAGAATTGTATTCCGGAGTAGATAATGCTAAAGCTGTGGGACATTTTAAAAATGCGCTAAGGTTGAACAAGTCGGCAAGGGATAGTGTTTTATTGAAGCGAAAGGTTGAAAAATTGGAGTCTCGAACATAAACCACTCAGGCACTAAATACACTAAGCTTCACTAAGGATTCCCGAACACCGATCATTCTCCTTTTCGAGATAAAAGCATAAAAAAAGTCCCCTGAAATCAGGAGACTTTTTTCTGTGGTGTGGGCCGGGATCGAACCGGCGACACAAGGATTTTCAGTCCTTTGCTCTACCGACTGAGCTACCGCACCATCCTTTTACTTCAACAAATTTAGTTCTTTTATAGTACCTCTTTCATCGAAGCGGGACGCAAAAATAGGGGTTTCTGTCAAATAATCACTATTCTGCGAAAAAATTTTCTAATTATTTTTTACATGCCGTACTGCGCAAGGAATTTGATACGCATGATCTTTAATTGTTCCCAGTCTAAACTTAAATCGCTAAGCTCATCTTGTGCCAATTTAAGGTCGCTTGTTTCACAGCCTTTGAAATAATCTAATATATCCTGTTGATCATCTTCATCAACCATCTCGTTGATGGCGTAATCAAGATTGAGCTTCGTACCGCTTGCTACAATTGTTTCCATCTCTTCAAGCAATTGCTCCATCTTCATATCCTTATTCTTCGCAATTGTTTCAAGTCCTATTTTCTTATCAACTTGTTGAATGATGTACACTTTGTTTCCGCTTTTGTTTACGACGCTTTTCATTACGAAATCGTCGGGTTTAACTACATCATTTTCTTCAACATATTTTGCAATGAGCTCGATGAATGGCTTACCGTAGCGAATTGCTTTGCCTTTGCTTACGCCCTGGCATTTTTCAAGTTCCTCAACCGTTGTAGGGAACATTGTTGCCATATCATGCAACGAGCTTTCAAGGAAGATAACAAACGGAGGAAGTGATTTTTTCTTTCCTTCTTTTTGACGAAGTTCTTTCAGCATTTCAAACAACTTCTCATCTGCTGCTGCCGCGCCGTTGTTTGATTCACCTTCTTCATCATCTTCGTTGGCATCTTCAAATAAATTGTTGAGCACAATTTTAAATGATGTTGGCTTCTTCAGGAACTTCTCTCCTTTTGGTGTGAATTTCAATACACCATAGTCTTCAATATCTTTTGACAACAAGCCTTCCAGTAACATCTGGCGTATCAACGAGTTCCAGTAATGATACTGCTCATTGTTACCTATTGCAAATTCCGCAATGCCTTCATGGCGGAACATTTGTATTTGTGGAGTGAGTTTACCCGTAATGATGTTCACAGTGTAATCTGTCGCAAAACGTTCATCAAGCGACTTCACTGTTTTCAATACTTTCACAGCATTTTCTTTCGCTTCTACTCTCTCTTTCGGATGTAAACAGTTATCGCAATTGTTGCAATTGTCTACTTTCCAGTCTTCACCAAAATAACTCAACAAAGTTTTACGACGGCAAACGCCGCTTTCTGCAAACGCAACTGTTTCACCGATCAATTGCGCTCCCACTTCTCTTTCACTTAATGGTTTGTCGCGCATCAGGTGTTCAATCTTCGAAACGTCTTTATGTGAATAGTAAAGAATACATTTTCCTTCCAAACCATCACGACCGGCGCGACCGGTTTCCTGGTAGTAGTTCTCGATAGATTTTGGAATGTTATAGTGAATTACAAAACGAACATCCGGTTTGTCGATACCCATCCCAAAAGCAATAGTAGCAACGATCACCTGTACATCTTCATTCAGGAACATGTCCTGTCTTTCTGCACGTATCTTGCTATCAAAGCCCGCGTGGTAGGCAACAGCCTTGATGTTATTTGCCACTAAAATATCAGCAAGCTCTTCGGTTGTTTTTCTATTCAGTGTATAGATGATGCCGCTCTTGCCTTTATTCTGAACAATGAATTTTACAATGTTTCTGATGGTGTCATCTTTCTTGATCTTCGGTTGAATTTCATAATACAAATTCGACCTGTTGAAAGAAGACATGAATATTTGAGGATCGCGCAAACCAAGGTTCTTCACGATGTCGCTTTGCACTTTAGGCGTAGCTGTAGCAGTTAACGCAATTACCGGAACATCCGGATTGATCTGCTCCATCATTTCGCGCAATCTTCTGTATTCCGGACGAAAATCGTGACCCCATTCAGATATACAGTGCGCTTCATCTACTGCGAAGAATGATATAGTGAGTCCGTTAAAAAGTTCGAGATTTTCTTGTTTTGTAAGCGTTTCAGGCGCAACGTACAAAAGCTTTGTTTTGCCTGTTAAAAGATCATCGTGTACTTCACGAATTTCTTTTTTTGTAAGTGTGGAGTTTAAGAAGTGGGCTACTTCGTCATTGCTGCTATAGCCACGAACCAGGTCCACCTGGTTTTTCATCAAGGCAATGAGCGGGGAAATAATGATTGCCACGCCTTCGCTGATAACAGCTGGAAGTTGATAACACAAGCTTTTTCCGCCGCCTGTTGGCATAATTACAAAAGTATCTTTACCTGCAAGTAGCGACTGAATAATTGCTTCCTGGTTGCCCTTAAAACCGTCAAAACCAAAATTTTCCTGCAAGCATTCTTTCAGGTTGTATTGAGCGGCTGCTTTTTCAATTGATTTAGCGGAAGCCTTTTTTGAAGTAGCTTTTTTAGCTGTTGTGGCCATATTTCTTAAATTTTCCTCCTCACAAAAATTATTTCTCTTTGTCTCTCCCTTAAAATAAAAATCTGCCGTGGGGCAAGGTAATCGTAGAAAGATAAGGAAATAAAGGCAGGATTTTTTAAGGTTGGCGAAGTTACTAAAAAAACATATCTATTAAAATGATGTATTTCACAAACATGGAAGTTTCAGGGACAAATTTGCGCATACCAAAATGCTCAGTGGCTTACATCCTTCTGTTTCAGATGTTTAGCTGACATACCTTTAAACGGTCATTTTCTTAATCGCCATGGCTAATACCCTTAATATGCAAATTTAACTAATACGTCACCTAACAAACTAATACTTAAGTAAGTCGTGATGTTTGCTATTTTTGCATCCATCATGACGAAAGAACAGATAAGGCAGACAGCTTTGCGAACGATAAGTCTTGAGACTGAATCTGTTGCAGGGCTGGCACATTACATAAACGATGATTTTATAAACGCGGCGAATGCTGTTTATGCGACGGCTGGCCGATTGGTTATCAGTGGTATTGGAAAAAGCGCTGTTATTGCACAAAAAATTGTGGCTACGCTGAATTCCACAGGCACTCCCAGCCTCTTTATGCATGCGGCTGATGCCATTCATGGTGATCTTGGAATGATTCAGCAGGATGATATCGTGATGATCATCAGTAAAAGTGGTGAAAGCCCGGAAATCAAAGTGCTGGTTCCGCTGGTGAAAAATTTCGGCAACCCTATCATAGCAATGGCGGGCAATGAAAAATCTTTCCTTTGCCAACATGCGACTTACATATTGAACACAACTGTTTCTCAAGAAGCATGTCCCAATAATCTTGCGCCAACCAGCAGCACCACCGCACAAATGGTAATGGGCGATGCGCTGGCGGTTTGCCTTATGGAGTTAAGGGGTTTTACCGGAGATGATTTTGCTAAATTCCATCCTGGTGGATTACTGGGCAAAAAACTGTATTTGCGTGTTCAGGACATTTACGTGAACAATCCGAAGCCCTTCGTATTGCCGGAAGATGGCATTAAAAAAATAATCATTTCTATTTCCGAAGGTAGAATGGGAATGACCGTGGTTGTTGACGAAGCCAAGCAAATCATGGGCGTGATCACAGATGGAGATCTTCGCCGGATGCTTGAAAAAGAAACAGAGATAAGCAGCGTAAAAGCCACAGACATCATGTCGAAAGGACCTAAGATGATCGAAGCAGATGCCCTTGCAGTAGATGCGCTTGATAAACTGCGCAAATACGACATTACCCAACTGGTTGTTGCAGAGAACAATAAATACTGCGGAATCATTCATTTGCACGATCTCGTAAAAGAAGGACTGATCTGATCAGGAATTCGGAGTCAGAGGTTAGGAATTAGTTGTGATTACCATAATTCAAGAGTGTTCCGGGTAATTCCTAATTTCTAATTCCTAATTTCTAGCGGTATATCCTTATCTTGCCATCCTTAAAAAAATCGCGTTAAACCTTTAGAAGAACAGTAATGAATAAGCACCATTATGTTGCTATTATGGCTGGTGGAATTGGCAGCCGTTTTTGGCCAAAGAGCAGAACTCATCATCCAAAGCAATTTCTTGATATCCTGAATACGGGCAAAACGCTCATCCAATGGACGTTTGAGCGCTTCGCTGGATTTGTACCTAAAGAAAATATCTTCATTGTAACCTCCCAGGAATATACAAAAACAGTAAAGGAGCAACTGCCGGATATTAAAGACGCAAATATACTTGCTGAACCTTCCAGAAAAAATACAGCTCCCTGCATCGCATACATGGCGTTTAAGTTATTGCAGCAAGATCCAAACGCTTCATTGATCGTAGCACCGTCTGATCACTTGATTCTTGATGTGACCGCATTTACGAAGGTTTCAATGGAAGCTTTGCGTTTTGTCGAAAAGCACAACGCGCTTATTACACTTGGTATTAAGCCTACTCATCCGAATACAGGTTACGGTTATATTCAGTACGAGCAACACGCAGTAAGCGACAATGTTTACAAGGTTAAAACATTCACAGAAAAGCCCAACCTTGAGCTGGCGAAAACCTTTATCGCAAGCGGAGATTTTCTCTGGAACGCGGGCATTTTCGTATGGCAGGTGAAAAATATTATTACTGCATTTGAAAAATATCTGCCTGAAATGTATGAAGTGTTTGCAGCAGAGAAAGATACATTTAATACCAGCGGAGAGCAGGCAGCGATCGAACGAATCTATCCGCAGTGCACCAACATCTCGATAGACTTTGGTATTATGGAGAAAGCAGACAATGTGTACATCATTCCTTCGTCATTTGGCTGGAGCGATTTAGGAACATGGAACAGCGCTTATGATAATCTCGAGAAAGATTATTTAGGCAATGCTGTTGCGGGAAATAACGTGATTGTAATTGACGCTACCAACTGTATGGTACATGCGCCAAATAACAAACTCGTTCTTTTACAAGGCGCTGATGATTTCATTATCGTGGATACGGAAGATGTGTTGCTGATAAGCAAGAAAAATAAAGAACAAGAGATCAAAGATTACGTTGCAGAAGTGAAGCGTAAGAAAGGCGAGAAGTTTTTGTGAGAGGGAGAACGCAGATGACGCAGATTTAGCTGATTTGCGCTGTTTTTTTTATATTCTGGGAGTGTGGAAGTGAGTCGTGACTTGGTTTCCGTAAGTCGATTTTTAGTTGTAGCGATTGAACTCTCAAATTATTTACGGTTTACGATTGACGTTTCACGATTTCACGACTTTTCCAAAATAACAGAGGCATTAACCCGGTGGTTAGTGCCTTTATTATTTAAATGCTTTTAAATTTGCTTTCTCAATGTTTATCTTTGAGCGTTTTTACTTTTTTTAAAATCCAAAAGCTTACCTCTTTGAATTTTACAGAAACCTGTTCAAACTTTATAGAAGGCATAAAACATACGACTCCACTTGAGTTTGTTGCTGTTGTGTTTGGCATTATCTCCGTTCTTTACTCACGCAAAGAAAATATTCTCGTTTATCCTACAGGTATAATCAGTACGGTACTTTATATATACTTGTGTTTTATAGGAAAGCTATACGGAGAGGCTTCTGTAAATTTTTATTATACAGTAATGAGTGTGGTTGGCTGGATATTGTGGGCGAAGAAGAAAGGGGGAGAAACAGTGCTGCACATCACAAAAAGCAACAGAAAGGAATGGACATTTAGCTTATTCTTTTTTGTAGGATGTTGGGGCATTCTATTTTTGCTACTCAGACGCTTCACTGATAGTATTGTTCCATTAGCAGACGGATTTGCTGCTGCTGCGGCATATACCGGCATGTTTCTGATGGCAAAAAAGAAACTGGAAAACTGGATCTGGTGGATCATTACAAACGTTGTATCCATTCCACTTTACTATATCAAAGGCTTTGCATTTACAAGTTTTCAATTTTTGGTATTATTAGGTTTGGCAATAGCAGGATTAATTACGTGGTCAAAGAAAGTTCAAGTTCAGCATGAAGGACATTAAAAAGATAGTCATAATAGGGCCCGAAAGCACAGGAAAAAGCACGTTATGCGAATTACTTGCCAGGCATTTTAATACTATTTGGGTAAAGGAATATGCAAGAGAATATTTAATAAAAAATGGCAAACAATACGCTTACGAAGACTTGCTCACCATTGCAAAGGGACAAATAGCCCTGGAAAATAAAGGTCTGGACGAGTTATCTGAAGAACAAACTGAATTAAGCAGAACACCTTTGCTTTTTATCGACACTGATATGTACGTGATGAAGGTGTGGAGTGAATTTGTGTTTGGCAAATGCGATCAATATATCCTGGATGAAATCGTGAACAGAAACTACGATCTGTATCTGCTATGCGATGTCGATATGCCTTGGATAAAAGATGAACTCCGGGAATATCCGGATCTTACTACAAGAGAAAAACTGTATCATATCTACAAGGACATTCTTATCAATCAAAATGTGCCCTGGGTGGAGGTGAGTGGCAGCTATGAAGAGAGGCTGGAGAAGGCGATTGAGGCGGTGAAGAAAATAACTGAATAACTGAATAACTGAATAACTGAGTAACTAAATAACTGAAGGGTTGAACTTCAGAGAACCTGTAGTTACTTTATGCACTTCGAATTTGAAACATTCAGTTACTCAGTTACTCTGTTATTCAGTTACTATCGCAGTTGCTTCTATTTCCACCAAATAATCCGCATCGATTAAGCCTTTTACTTCTATCATTGAGCAGCAGGGCCTGATGTCTTTAAAAAACTCGCCATGGGCTCTTCCGTATTCTTCCCAGCGGGAAATATCTGTTACAAATAAACGGGTTCTTACAACATGCTCAAGTCCGGCGCCGGCCTGCATCAGCACTTTTCGAATTTTCTCAATCACAAATTTTGTTTGCGCATAAGCGTCGTCATCGCCTACAACATCGCCATCATCATCAACTGCTACTGTGCCTGTTACCTCGATAGTGTTACCAACTTTTACTGCACGACTATACCCAACAATATCTTCCCATTTTGCGCCTGACGAATAATTTGTTCTAGTGCTCATTTGTAAGGATTTTATTTTATTTCAATATTCGCATCTGTGATCATCGCTTCGCCGTTAAGTTTTAGAAAAACCTGTGCGACGGTAATAACATCCTTCTGACAATAATGTACAATACGCTCAATGTCTTTCAGCTTCCAATATACTTCTCCCACCATGCTTCCATCAATATCATCTTTGGGCGTTGGTACACCAAGGCTCTGTGCCATCAGCTCAAGCGATGTGTAATTTTTATAGTCGCCAAACTTCCACATCTCCATTGTGTCGAGGTGCTTCACTTCCCATGGCTTTTTGCCCTGCATGTTCAATCCGCATGCGATGGGCAACTCGTTGATGATTAAGCGACGACAGAGATAAGGAAAATCGAATTCTCGTCCGTTGTGCGCACACAGATATTTGCTATCGTCGTTCGCCCACCTGTCGAGCATTGTGTTGAACTCAGTCAGCAATTTCTTCTCATCATCTCCGTAGAAAGATTTCAGCGATATTTTTCTCTCTTCTCCGTGGCCCGTTATAAAGCCACAGGAAATGCACACGATCTTCCCGAACTCAGCATAAATGCCGGCACGCGGATAAATTGATTCAGCGGTATCGTCTTCCTTATTGCGCAGTAAAATGTCCGCTTTCTTTTGCCACAAATATTTCCAACCCTCGGGCACGAGATCATATGTAGGGAATTGCGAAACGGTTTCAATATCAAGAAAAAGAATGTTCTGTATGGGGAATGTCAATGGCATACGCTAATTTAATTTGAAAATTTGAAAATACGAGAATTTGAAAATGCTTCGCATAACATTTCGGTCTTATTGTTAACTCTCAACTGTTCGGCGAGATAATAAAAAAAGGAAAGCCACACAGAGCGAATTTTCAAATCTTCAAATTTTCAAATCTTCAAATTCAAAAATCGGCAATGCAATATTTACCGGTAACCAGTCGTTAACCCCTTCCTGTGGCTGGAAGGACATGAATCACCAAAACTTAAAAGTTATATTTTTGTTGCTGATTTTTGATAATTCTATCGTATCTTTTTATAGCGTTAGCTGCCATATTTAAAAAAGAAAACTGCATTAGAAAATCAGAAGCTTCTGTTTTTGAGGGTTGTTTTATTGCAGTGTGACGAACGAAGCCAAGTTTAAACAGAAAAATCATGACAGCAGAACATCAGCGACTAACAGTAAACGCAAAGAAACCGGTGCCGTTAGAACAATGGGGGCCTTATTTAAGCGATCGTCAATGGGGAACAGTCAGGGAAGATTATAGTTTATATGGCGATGCATGGAATTATTTTCCTCACGACCACGCATCGTGTCGCGTATATAAATGGGGCGAAGACGGCCTCGCAGGAATTTCTGATTACTTTCAAAACCTATGCTTTGCCATTGCGCTTTGGAACGGCAAAGATCCCATACTTAAAGAACGTTTATTCGGACTCACCAACAGTGAAGGCAATCACGGCGAAGATGTAAAAGAGTTATACTACTATCTCGACAATGTGCCAACTCACTATTACATGCAATTCCTGTACAAATATCCGCAGCAGGAATACCCGTACAATAAACTCTTAGCAAAGAACCGCAAACGCAGCAAAGCAGAAACGGAGTACGAACTGCTTGACACCGGTATTTTCAACAACAATGAATACTACGACGTATACATCACCTATGCCAAGCAGGGGCCACAGGATATTTTTATAAAGATTGATGTTAAAAACCGTTATCACAAAGAAGCGGAGATAACGGTGCTTCCCACATTGTGGTTCCACAACAGATGGGGCGAAGATGGAGATGAAAACAAACCATGCATCAAGTATAGTAATAAGCATTCTGTAACAGCGGAGCATGAGCGCCTAGGCAAATACTATTTTTATTTTCAACCTGCAGATACCTGGTTCTTTACAGAAAATGAAACCAATAAAGAAAAGGTAATGCATTTGCCAAATGAAACACCTTTTGTAAAAGATGCGTTTCACAGGGCGATTATCAATGGCGAAAATGTAGAAGCACTGCATAAAAAGAAATCGGGAACAAAATTTGCGCCTGTTTATAAACTGCATATTCCAGCCGGAGAAACAAAAACAATTTATTGTCGCCTTTCGAAAGATGCCCACGACACGCCTTTTGGCCATGGCGCAGAAGATATTTTTAAAACAAGAAAAGAGGAAGCGGATGTCTTCTACCGCTCAATACTTTCAAGTGAACCTCATTCGGATCTTTTTCAAATACAGCGACAGGCATTAGCAGGATTGCTTTGGAGCAAACAATATTATCGTTACGATGTAGAAAAATGGCTGACCATTCCGGATGGGCTTTCACCTATTCACCCCAACAGGCACCAGGGCCGCAACCATTTGTGGCAGCACGTAAAGAACCAGGACATTATTGCCATGCCGGATAAATGGGAATACCCGTGGTACGCCGCATGGGATCTTGCTTTCCATTGCATACCGATGGCCCTTGTAGATCCCAATTTCGCAAAGCATCAACTACTGCTCATAATGCGTGAGTGGTACATGAAGCCGGATGGACAAATTCCTTCTTATGAGTGGAACTTCAGCGATGTGAATCCACCAGTTCATGCATGGGCAGCGATGCAGGTGTACAGAATAGAAAAAGAAAAAACAGGCAAAGGAGATATTGTTTTCCTAAAAAGAATTTTCCAAAAACTGATCATCAATTTCACATGGTGGATCAACCGTAAAGATGTTCGGGGAAATAACATTTTTGAAGGAGGATTCCTTGGCCTTGATAATATCGGCGTGTTTAACAGAAGTCATTACTTTACTCCGGAAATGAAGCTGGAGCAAGCTGACTGCACGGGCTGGATGGGAATGTATGCTTTGAACATGATGGACATAGCGCTTGAAATTGCGGTGGATGATATTGGGTTTGAAGACACGGGAACTAAATTCTTCGAACACTTTGTATTGATTGCCGAAGCATTGAACGAACACACAATGTGGAACGCGGAGGATAAATTTTTCTACGACATCCTAAACCTTCCGGGTGAAGCGCCAATGCCGTTGCGCATTCAATCAATAGTTGGCCTTACCTCATTGTTTGCAGTGTCGATCATTGAAAGAAATACGCTTGACAAACTAAAAGATTTTACGAAACGCATTTCCTGGTTTGAAGGCTACAGAAAAAAGAACAGTCGCTTCTGGCCAAACGAAGAGCGTGGCGACAGAGAAAAGATTTTACTGTCCCTCATTCCACGTGAAAAACTTACTTACCTGTTGGAGAAAATGTTGAATGAAGATCATTTTCTTTCGCCTGGTGGCATAAGGGCACTGTCGAAATATCACGAAGCGAATCCTTACAGTATAACGCTTGGCGGAATGGATCACACCATTCAATATGATCCGGGAGATAGCACTTCTGATATTTTTGGCGGAAACAGTAACTGGCGCGGGCCTGTGTGGATGCCGATCAATTACCTCATCATCCAATCTATAAGGAAGTATGGGAAATTTTATGGCGAAAGCATTAAGGTGGAATATCCAACTGGCAGTGGCAAGAAATTAAACCTGGAAGAAGTAGCGGATGAATTGACGCAGCGTGTGATCAGCTTGTTTGAAAAAGACGAACACAACGAGCGTCGTTATAACGGTGAATACAACTGGTTCTACAAACAAAAAGGCAACGAGAACCTGGTGTTGTTCTACGAATATTTTCACGGCGATAACGGCACCGGACTTGGCGCCAATCACCAGACTGGCTGGACCGCTTTAATTGCAGATTTGATCAATAGTTTAAAACATAAGAAGGCTGCTGAAGTTGCGGTACCTTTGACTTTGTTTGAAGAAGCAGAAGAGAACGTCGAAGGCTCAACGCAAAACGCATAAAGCAAAACGCAGGATGCCACATTTCGGCCGAGACTAAGCATAAAAAAAGACAGAGCAAAAACTCTGTCTTTTTATTTATCATTCATTCAACTAATTACTCCTGCACTACAAGGCGGAACCCATTTCCGTGGATGTTAACGATTTCAATTTTTTCATCGTCTTTCAAATACTTGCGCAGTTTCGCAATGTACACATCCATGCTTCTTCCGTTGAAATACGTATCGCTGCCCCAAATCTTTTTCAATGCCTGATCCCTTGGCAACAAATCATTCAAGTGCTCTGCCAGCATTTTCAGCAATTCATTTTCTTTTGGAGAAAGCGTTTGCATTTTGCCGTTGTGGCTCAACTCGCGCAGTTTCGGATTGAAATGATAAGAGCCGAGATTGTATTCTTTATTCTCCTGCTCTTTGTTCAAATCTTCGTTGCGTTTTAAGATCGCTTTTATTTTCAGTAACAGAACTTCGCTATCGAACGGTTTAGTGATATAATCATCTGCGCCAAGTTTATATCCCTGAATGATATCGTCCTTCATGGTTTTTGCGCTTAAGAAGAACAAAGGAATTTCAGGATCTACATCGCGGATCTCTCCTGCAAGCGTGAATCCGTCCATGTGTGGCATCATAACATCCAGAAGGCAGAGGTCAAATTTCTGGCGTTGAAAAGCTGCAAGACCAAGGCGGCCATCTCTTTCCAATATTACATCATAATCGTTTAGCTCAAGGTAATTTTTCAAGACCAATCCAAGGTTCTGATCATCTTCGCACAATAATATTGTTGCTTTCTTATCTTCCATGATTATACTTGTTTAGTAGAAAATAAAGTTAAACCATTTTGGCAAGGGTCAAAAGAGGCGCGTGTAATTTTTTGTTAAACCAAGTGGGCTAATCGCCAAACGCTCAATGCTTAACGCTAAAAGCCGCTATTCGTGTCTTCAAGAACCATGGCAATTAATAATTAGTAATTAATAAGGCGGCATCAATTTTGAATGCCGCCTTATTTTATCCGAATAAGTTGGGACTTGCGAATCATTTCGCCGCCAACCCTATTAATTACTAATTCCTAATTTCTTCAAATGCCCAGCTTATCCAGCACCACTTTCGCCATTTTATAAAACGCTTCGTGGCTGTAACCGGCGATGTGTGGCGTAACAATTACGTTGTGCTGCGCTAGCAGCCAATCCAATTGTTCTTTTTGTTCTGGAGTGTAGGTTTCAAGTTTTTCATTTTCCAAAACATCTAAGGCTGCAGCTGTTATTTTACCATTTTTCAAAGCATTGATCACAGCAGCAGTGTCGTGTACTTTGCCTCGGCTGCAATTGAGGAAATATGGTTTCTGCTGCAGACTGTTGAAAAAATCATCGTTTGCCATATGTCGCGTTTCTTCTGTTAGTGGCACGTGAAAACTCACAACATCAGCATATCTTCCGATTTGCTCAAAGTTTGCTTCATGCACATTGCCTTTTGCAAAACCATATTTGTATTTATCGTAAGCAAGAACCGTAACATCAAAGGAAGACAGCACTTTTGCAAAAGCCTGCCCTGTATTGCCAAAGCCAATTAATCCAACAGTTCTACCCGTAAGTTCGGTACCACGATTGGCATCGCGTATCCATTTCCATTCCCTCACTTCCTGCTGGCTAATGGAAATTTTGTTCATCATATTCAGTAGCAAACCAAGTGCATGTTCGCCTACTGCGTTTCTGTTTCCCTCGGGACTGCTTTCACATTGTATGCCTTTGCTTTGGGCATAAGCAACATCAATCAGTTCCATGCCGCTGCCCAATCGTCCGATCCATTTGAGTTTTGGTGCGGCATCCAATATGTTTTTATCGATTCTTAAACGGGTGGTAACAATCAAACCATCAACATCCACAATGGCTTCTTTCAATTCATCGTATGTTATTTGCGGAGCATAAATCACTTCATATCCTTTCTCGGTAAGTCTTTCCTTTAAGTAGTCGTGTACTTTGGCAGTTATTATGGCCTTCATTGTGTTAAGTTATAAGTCAAAATTAAAAATTCAACAGTCAAAACATGTACACCCCTTTAGCGATCTCCAAATTTGAACCTTTTGACTTTTTACTTTGACTTTTTAATTTTCTGTTAGTGCATTAAAAAAGTAAGCTTCGCAAAATCTTCAATTGTCAATTGCTCGGCGCGTTTATTAAAAATTTCACCTTTTAAAACCTCAGGGGTAAACAATCCTTTCACGGCGTTGCGCAATGTTTTGCGGCGCTGGTTAAAAGCGGTTTTCACTAAATTGAAAAATGCTCTTTCACTTTTCATCTCAGGAACATTTGCTCTTGGCACGAGTCGTATAACGCCACTCATTACTTTAGGTGGTGGGTTAAAACAATTTTGATGCACGTCAAACAAATACTCTACTTTATAAAATGCTTGCACCAGCACACTCAGCACTCCATACACTTTATTGCCCGATGGTGCAGCCACACGTTGTGCAACTTCCTTCTGAAACATGCCTACAACAATTTCAACATCCTCTTTCCACTCCAGCACTTTAAAAAGTATTTGCGTGGAAATATTGTAAGGGAAATTTCCAACGACAGTAAACTTACCTTCAAAAGGTTTATCAACGTCGAGAAAACTTTTGTGAATGATCTTGTCCTGTAAAACGGGATATGTTTTGTGAAGAAACTCCACTTTCTCGTCATCCAGTTCTACCGCCTTAAAAGTAATATCCGGAATTTCGATCAGGTATTTTGTAAGCGCTCCGCCGCCCGGGCCCACTTCCAGCAATTGCTTAAATGGATGTGCCTGCAAGGCATTCACAATCTTTTTACAGATATTTTCATCCTTCAAAAAATGCTGTCCCAGGGATTTTTTTAGTGTATACATGTGGGGCAAAAATAGGCAAAAACTAATGGAGAGTTGAGAATTGAGAGTTGAGAGTTGTTGGCAATGACTGAATAACTGAGTAACTGAATAACTGAAGTGGACCGTCGATCATTCTCTAACGATTCGGGCAACCCTAACAACCAACAACTACCAACTAACAACTGCACTTTCAACTTTCAATTCCCACTCTCCACTCTCAACTATTTCCTTACCTTTAAGCCTCAAATTGTTTTTACAGCATGCATACAAATCCTTCTGAGCAGCACAAACCGGTTATCGGAATTTCTTGCGGAGACTTAAATGGCATTGGTTTGGAGCTGATTATTAAGGCTTTATCCGACAATCGCCTTCTTGACCAATGTACTCCAATTGTATTTGCATCTAACAAATCGATCAACTTTTATCGTAAGTCATTACCAGATATAAACTTCAATTACCAGAGCATTAAGGACTTTACACGCATCAGTCCAAAGCAGGTGAACATTTATAACTGCTGGGAAGAAGAGGTTGCCATTACACCCGGACAACTAAACGAAACGGGCGGCAAGTATGCCGTAAAATCTTTGACTGCTGCGGTGGAAGCTTTAAGAGACGGTCATATCGATGGCCTTGTAACTGCGCCTATTCATAAAAAGAATGTACAATCGGAAGGGTTTAACTATACCGGGCACACGCCTTATCTGAAGGACGCTATGAACGCAAAAGATGTTTTGATGTTCATGGTGGCGGAAAACATTAAAGTTGGTTTGGTTACAGAACACGTACCTCTTGCTGAAGTTGCAAAACACATTACGCAGGAAGCAATTCTTTCCAAATTGGCAATCATGCACGAAAGTCTGATCAAAGATTTTGGCATCGACAAGCCACGCATCGCTGTTCTTGGCCTTAACCCACACGCTGGCGATGAAGGTTTGATTGGCAATGAAGAAGAAAAAATTATCAAACCGGCCATCCAGGCTTTCAGACAAAACAATAATGCTTTGGTGTTTGGAGCGTACAGCGCAGATGCGTTTTTCGCAAGAGGCATGCATGAAAGATTTGATGGCGTGTTGGCCATGTATCACGATCAGGGATTGATTCCTTTTAAATCACTGGCAATCGGCGAGGGCGTAAATTATACAGCAGGTCTGAATGTTGTTCGTACCTCTCCGGATCACGGAACGGCCTTTGACATCGCGGGAAAAAACAAAGCTTCTTATACTTCTTTTGTTGCTTCTATATTCAGCTGCATTGATATTGCCTCTGCAAGAAAAGGTTATGCTGACAGAAATAGAAATCCATTGAAGAAAATTACTGCGAGCTTTTTGGCGAATGCAGTGGATGAGAAGATTGACCTGGAATAATTGTAAGTTGTTAGCAAAAATAAATTACGGCCAGATCAGGAATGATCCGGCCGTTTTAGGTTTAAGGGATAAGCAATTTTTTACGGTGCCCAGAACTCCGACATCTTAATTTTTTCTTTCGTCAATTTTGTTACGAAGAAGAATTGATACAACTCCCAAAACCAAACTCTTCTTCCAATTCTCGTATACCAGCGCATAGCGCTTCGCAATCTTGCTTCTTTGTGAAAGAATAATCTCTTTAAGGCACTCGGTCTTGTTTGCATTATTATTTCAATCAGCTTTACATACACTATAACCAACCATGGCGGTAAGTATTTAGTGGCGATGACCTGGTGCTTGTAATCCCATTTTCGCTGGTCCGTTAAGATGATTTCCTTGTCCTTCACATCTTCGAAATAAGGCGTCCATTTGTGCGGCGTTACATACAGCAATTGCACCTGATCGGGATCGTAGGATAACAACTGCTTTAAACTATTGTAAAAATCCCTGGTTCGTTCTTCTCCAAAACCGACTACATAAGTTGCCATTGATAAAATGCCATGCTCTCGCAAAAGCTGAATAGCTTGTTTGTCTTTTGATACTGTACCTGCCTTCTTAATTTTCTCGAGCACTACTTCATCGTAGTTTTCAATGCCCAGCAAAAAACGCTCAAAGCCCGCTTGCTTGTACAAATGGAGGAACGCTGCATCACGCACTATGTTGTCAGCTCTAATCGATCCTACCAATATCAATTTCAACTTCTTTGCAATGAGCGCCTCAAGAAATTGCCGCCAAGCTTTAGGATTCGATGAAGGATTTTCATCTGCGAAATTGATTACTTCAACGCCATATTTTTTGTGAAGCATTTCAATTTCATCGGCTAGCAACTGTGGGGCGCGATGTCGCCATTTTTTCCAAAACAAACTTTGCCCGCAATAAGTGCATGGATATGGACACCCCCTTGAAAACTGTATCACCACAGCTTTTCGCTTTCCCCAATAAGTATAATTGTAATCTTCCATTAGTTCCCATGCAACGCGAAATGCATCGAGGTTTTTAATGTTATCTGCAGGCGTAGTCTTTATTGGAACACCATTCAGTTTAAATGCCAGGCCCTTGACATTTTCCAAACAACTATTCTGCTCCAATGCCGTTATAAGGTTCAAAGTAATTTCTTCACCTTCACCACAAACGATGTAATCGATCTGCGGATTCTGTTCCAAAATTTCATTCCAATGATAAGTTGGAAAAACACCCCCAATAATAATTTTGATCTTTGGGTTTATGAGTCTTACTGCCTTTGTGATGTCGTTGATGATTGGTTGTGCAGAAGTTGATCCCGAATGCCCAAGCATGATCGCATCAGGATTGTAGTTTATTGTTTGCGAAACGACCTGTCTGTGTTTCAAAAAATAATAGTCTGCATCCAGCAATTTCACTTCGTGTCCCGCATCAATTAAAGGTCCTGCAATTGATAGCAAACCGAGTGGCGGCAAATGCTCCTTTGCCATTCTGCTGCCAATTGATAAATGCGGAGGGTTTATGATCAATATTTTCATACAAGGGTTTATCTATGGGTAAGATTATTTTTCTTTCGCGAAACATTGGGATCCAACAGCACCGCCGCCATATTCAAGTGCAACTCTGTCGGAATAAAGAATGTAAGTACAGCTGTCATAACGACTCCGCAAACTGTCGGCAATAGGACCTGCGAAAATATTATAGAAATATATTCCCATGCCGCTTCTTTTAAAACCAATTTGACAAGGCTCGCCGCTTCTAACTGAAATACAATTTGCCTCGTCAAGTTTCAATTTAAGAGTATCCAAGGTTGCTTGTGACCAATGTAATTTTCTGAGCAAGTCATCTGTTTTTGTACTATCCATTTGAAGATCCCAGTTACAGTCGCATAAATTGTTCTGAGTTACATGGAAAATAGCAAGCCGGTTTCCTTTATCAAACTCAATATCAACTTCTGTGTTTAAGGGTGTAATGCTGTTCATATAATTTTTCACGTCGTTGATCTGCTTTTCATTTGACTTATAGTTGCGAACAAGGTCTTCTTTAGAATAAAAAGGTCCGAGTAGTAAATACCAAAAAACAAAATGTACAAACCACAAGCAATAAGAATCCACCGCCAAGAATAATTGCGGTCCATTTTAAAAACTTAATCATGTTAAAAGGTTTAGGGGGTTTATTTGAGTTGTGGGTTGTTAGTTGTGGGTTAATAGTTATTAAAAATTCGTCATTTGACAGCGATCCTCGCCCTTCGATTCTAACAACTATCAACTATCAACTATCGACTTTTATTCAATCGCTTTACTCATCTTCTTTAATCCTGCATATAATAAGCTGAGAAAAATACTCCAACCTGCAACCATTATCCACACGCCTTTATTCTGCACAGGATGAAAAATAATGCGGTAGATATCACACATTAAATTGAACGGATTGGAAATGATGTCCCAACTGTTGTAGCGCCAGTATCTGCCTATGTAAATACCAAGCGCATTGAGGAACATTATCGGATAGATCAACAGCCAATCGTTCTTTAGTGTCCAAAGAGCGTTGATCATTTTTTCAATATGCCTGATCGATAGAATGCCCAGCAGCAAACCGTTCCATGCAAAGGACATAATAAGCAAAAGATCAAACCACAGTGGCGTAGTGTGCCATTCACTTAAATGAAAAAGATCTGTGATGATGTAAAATGAATTGGGCACAAAGAGTAGCCAAACAACAAACAGCACACTAAACAACCATTTGCTTTGTATATGCACAAATTTCCTCGTCATTAATCGCGACATAAAGAACGGAACAAAAGCCAGCAACAGGTTCCAGGAAAGGGACGCAAACGTTATTTTTCCAGTATACAAAACCCTTGCTACCGAAAGAAAAATACTGAAGCAACAGCTGGTAAACAAAAACTTCTCTGCTTCATTTTTGATGCTGCAAATACGCTGAATTGTTTTTGATAAATAAAGTATGCGTGTCATAAAAATTTCGGAATAAAAATGATTAAAGCAATGATGAATGAAATGATAGCAGCAATCAGAACCGCGCCGGCGGCCATGTCTTTTATAAGTTTTACGCCAGGGTGCATTTCAGGATGCAAGTGATCCATAATTTTTTCAATGGCAGTATTGATCAGTTCCATCGTCCAAACAAAACCAATGCACAACAAAATGGCGATCCATTCCATACCGGAAATTTTCATATAAAATGAAAAGGCAACTACAGCAATCGTGGCAATAAAATGAAGCCAGGCATTGTGTTCATATCTCACAAATTTTACAATGCCATTGAAAGCGTATGTAAATGCTCTAAGTCTTGCTGCTATTGAAAATGGTTTGCTTTGCATGTTTTAAATTTTACGAGATAACGGTTTCCTCTGAAGTTACATCATTCAGCCTTTTCAATTGTTTAATGGAAAATATGCAGGCAATTAAAATTGACAAGAAATTGCAGCCGATAAGCAATGATGGGCTTTTTATAAGATAATCTATATCTTCTACGAAAGAATAAAGTATCGCCCAAAACAATCCAGCAAGCACAATCAAAAGCAGGTAAGTATTTCTAAGTCTCGCCGCAAAAGAATTTGAGAATAGACATGCTTGCTTGATACAATAGGCAGCCAGAATTGGAATCGGCAGTGTAAAAACTATCGCCACGATCGCAAGCACAAACAAAAACTCCCAATCCTGTGTGAACACCCCAAGCATAATGATGCTAATAGTTACTGAAAAAAACCAAATGCGTATAGCTGTAGGAAGGGCCTCGGCTAATCTCATTTCACAGCAGTTTTATTAGTCTTCAAAAAATATTGTTTCACTTTACTGTCAGCATAGTTCCATGAGAGCCACGAATATCGCTCCTGATCTTTCATATACCATTCCACTCTTTTTTTAATAAACGTCCCCGCTGCAGAATCGCTGGCAATAAAGACAGATTCATTTTCTTGTAACAAAGGCAAAGTCCTATCTGATAGTCCAAGCAGGAATGCAGTATCTAAAGAAGATATCTCATTTTTATGGCTAAGATTGTAGCTGACCATTGTCACATCCCAATTGATACACGACGCTGAAACCAGCAACACCACAGCTGCCCAGGCATTTACCCTAAACAAAAAGTAGCTTGATTTTTTAGCATATACTTTTATGAATACAGTCGTCAATCCTACCAGTACCATCAACAAAAAGAACAACACACCTATCCTTTTATACGCCAATCCATAATGCTGGATGTAATAATAATCGCGCAGTAATACCGATAATACAAGAAACGCGTTTTGAAATATCCACAAATACGTTCCATATTTCAACCATTTATTTTTTTTGTAAAAATTTAAATTGCCATTAAAGAAGAATAGTACCACGACCATTGCAAGAATGATGGAAACTATCAGCAACCCCGTGCCTTCATGGACCAGCTTGTACAAGGGTTTGTCAGGGTCAAACTCAAAGTGCATCCACACATAATCTATATCAATGCAGTTGACAAAGAATAGCAATGCGTTTAACAACACAAGACTTATCACACCTGTCAGGTTTTCGTTCTTCAAGCCTATAGTAGAAAAATCTTTTACCGGCATAGGTGGTACAAGAAACTTTCTTCGCACGATTCTTTTTCTTCTTATCAATTCATCACTCTGCGCAATATCATTCACGCTGAAATAATTGATTTTTGTTTTTGCCAACAAAGAACCGATGATGTAAAATCCAAATGCTGTAAAAAATATTCTTTCTGGCTTGAACATGAAAAAGAATCTTTCGAAACTCTTCCTGAGCCAGCTGACAACATTTTCAACGATGTTCGCAAATACACTATTGGCGCCGGCATAAATGACGAAGAACACAAATGCAATCGCCAGGGGTATA
>Ga0318567_10000273_pt1 | contig 23205 bp, 20 predicted proteins | sample GRESIP088b5f20_FD_203691 | JGI IMG/M metagenome (GOLD analysis project Ga0318567, IMG submission 203691) | Tropical soil microbial communities from Luquillo Experimental Forest, Puerto Rico - GRE.SIPMG.088b5f20 | ecosystem: Environmental > Terrestrial > Soil > Tropical forest > Bulk soil...
GATATGATCAGCTAATGGAAACCGGCTGGAAGATATTGCTGCCATTGGCTTTGCTGAATTTGATGGTTACCGGTGCAGTGGCACTTTTGGTGAGAGGCTGATTGATTTCACGCGGCGCACGCGGCGAAGCAGCGACGCAGAGGAGGTCACGCAAAGGCGCAAAGGGAAAAGAACAAAGAACGCAAAGATAGAATGATGTTAATGTTGTCATTTTGAAATGTGGGAAAGCCGGTAATCAAAAAATAGCAAAGAAAAACAAAGTCAACTTTCGTTCGTTCTTTCTTTGCGCCCTTGGCTATTAATCTTTGCGCCTTTGCGTGAAAAATAATAACCCGCAAATCAGCAATTCGCTGCGTCGCCGCTCCGTTGCGTTCGCCGCGTGAAACCTTTGTGAGAAATAAAAACATGACCTATGTTTAGTCATATACGAACCATATGGTTGACATTTCTTCATCTTTTCAGAAAAAAGGTGACCATCGAATATCCGGAAGAAAAAGTGAAACTACATCCTCGCTGGCGCGGAAGAATTGTGCTGACAAAAGATCCTGATGGTGGCGAACGTTGCGTCGGTTGCTACTTGTGCGCTGTTGCGTGTCCCGTTGATTGCATCGCTTTGCAGGCAACAGAAGATGAAAATGGCAGACGGTACCCAGAATTTTTTCGCATCAATTTTTCACGCTGTATTTTTTGCGGCTATTGCGAAGATGCTTGTCCAACTTATGCAATTCAGTTGATACCGGATTTTGAAATGGGAGAATACAATCGCCAGAACCTTGTTTTTGAAAAAGAAGATCTGCTCATCAACAGCCAGGGGAAATATCCAGGTTATAATTTTTATAAAGTAGCAGGAATCAGTGCCGGCGTAAAACAAAAAGGAGAAGGAGAGAACGAAGATGCACCTGTTGATATTCACAGTTTAATGCCATAAGAAATGAACTATCTCTTTTACATTTCATCTGTTGTAGCAATAGCTGCCACTGTTATGGTAATAACGCGCTCTCAACCCGTGCACGCGTTGCTGTACCTCGTGGTTTCTTTTTTAGGCGTTGCCATGATCTTCTTGTCATTGGGTGCTCCATTCGTAGCCGTGCTGGAAATAATATTGTATGCGGGAGCGATCATCGTGCTCTTCATTTTTGTGGTGATGATGCTCAATTTGGGACGTGAAGAAGCCATGCAGGAAAAGCAATGGATGCAGCCCAAAACATGGATTGGGCCCTGCATTCTAACAGCAATTTTATTAGTAGAGCTGCTGGTATTGATGACGCTGGGAGGATCCGCACCAATGCCGCAACAGTCTGTTGATCTAAAAAAAATACCACTGTCACTTTATGGCGAATATATAATAGCAGTCGAGCTGACCGGATTTCTTTTAATGGCAGGCATTGTAGGTGCGGCACATATAGGCAAACACAAAAGAAAATATATACACAGGTTTTTGCAGGAGAAAGAAGAAGCCGTCCCGTAGAGACAAGGCATTGCCTTGTCTATAATCTGAATTTATTTAAAACATTAGCGATGGAATCCTATTCAGTACTTGTTGTTGCCGCTATACTTTTTGTGCTGGGATTAGTGGGAGTGCTCACGCGGCGAAACATAATTTTCATTTTGATCTCCATCGAGATCATGCTGAATGCCGCAGGCGTCGCGTTTGTTGCCGCTGGTGCACGATGGGGGCAAGTTGACGGACAGGTAATGTTCCTGTTTATTTTGGCAATGGCAGCAGCCGAAGTCTCAGTGGGGCTGGCATTGGTGATGCAGGTATATCACCAGCATAAAACACTTGATGTAAGTAAACTGAATGTTCTTAAGGATGATATAGAACCGCACTAAAACTGTTGCTATGCAAGAAGTTTTATTTCTTATCCCGGCGTTGCCATTATTGGGGTTTTTGATTTTATCCCTTGCAGGAAGACACTTGTCCAAACAAGTGATTGCTGTCATAGGTGCGGGGGTTGTTTGCATAGCAGCTATCATAACCATATGGCTGGGAATTAATTTTTTACAAACCCCACCTGAGAATAACGCATATACAGTAACGCTATGGAAATGGATGAGTGTAGCAAATTTCAATTGTTCATTTAGTTTGAGAGTAGATGCTTTATCCCTTGTGTTTCTTTTTGTAGTAACATTTGTCGGCGCACTCATACATGTCTACAGTGCAGGCTTTATGAAGCACGATCGTGACTATGCAAGGTTCTTTGCGTCTATGAATCTTTTTGTTTGCTCCATGCTCATACTCGTGATGGCAGATAATTTGGTATTGCTATATCTCGGTTGGGAAGGTGTGGGGCTTTGCAGTTATTTGTTGATCGGGTTTTGGTATGAAACGACTGCGAATGTGCAGGCGGCCAACAAAGCATTTTACATTACGCGCATAGGTGATACCGCGATGGCCATAGGTCTTTTCCTTTTGTTCCGTGAATTGGGAACACTTGATATTCCTGCCATTCAGCAATCAGCGCCAGAGCATTTTATCAAAGGGTCCTCTCTCATAACTGCCATCGCCTTGCTGTTGCTTGCAGGCGGTACGGGCAAATCGGCGCAGGTGCCTTTACAAACATGGCTGCCCGATGCAATGGCCGGCCCTTCGCCTGTAAGTGCATTGATACATGCTGCAACGATGGTAACCGCAGGTGTTTACCTTGTTGCAAGAATGCATACGGTGTTTCAGTTGTCGCCACTTGCAATGAACATAACCGCAGTTGTTGGCGCCGTAACATTGTTAATAGCGGGATGTAGCGCCATGGTGCAAACAGACATAAAACGCATCCTTGCTTATTCAACGATAAGCCAGGTGGGTTATATGTTTCTGGCGCTGGGTGTTGGCGCATGGAGTGCCGGCATATTTCATTTTTTTACACACGCATTTTTTAAAGCATTGCTCTTTCTTGCAGCTGGAGCCGTAATAGAATCGTTACATCATGAGCATGGGATTTTTAAAATGGGTGGCTTGAAAAATAAATTGCCCGTTGTGTTTTATACATTTCTTGCAGGCGCAGCAGCGTTGGCCGCATTGCCATTGGTGACTGCGGGCTTCTTTAGCAAGGATCAGATTTTGTGGTATGCATGGAGCGCTGAAGGCGGCAATCCTCTGCTGTGGATAGTTGCTCTTGCAGGAGCATTCATTACTGCGTTTTATACAACACGTTTAATGCTCGTGGTTTTTTGGGGCGATATGAAAACGGAAATAAGTGAACCTCCGGGCAGCCTGATGACTTTGCCGTTAATTGTTTTGGCAGTGCTGAGCATTATAGCCGGTTTTATTGAATGGCCGCATAACCTTGTGCATGTTACGTTGTTCTCAGATGTGGTGCAAAAAGTGTTGCCCTCAGTAACTGAAAAAGAAGGCGTTCCTTCGGAAGCTATTTTTCAATTAATTGCCGTGGTGGTAACCTTATCAGGAATATTTACTGGTTACGTTTTGTACAAAAAAAATACTTCCTTCATAGCAATTTGGAAGCAGAAACCGGTATTGGTTTGGGTGCGTGATTTTTTCTTCAGCGGTTGGCAGTTTGATCTATTGTATCAAACATTGTTTGTGCGTCCATTTGTGTTTGTAACAAGTTTGAATAAACGGGATGTAATCGACAAAGCATACACAGGCATTGCATCCATTTTTCAGTGGCTCAATGGAAGAATCTCTGTAAGCCAGAATGGCTCAGTGCGTACATATGTGGTGAGTTTGCTGATAGGCATCATTTTTATTTTAGCCTTACAATTTTTTCTATGATACTCGTATGGATGATAATTATTTTGCTGGTTGCAGGCATACTTAGCTGGCTCATTTCAAAGGAGAGCCCAATGGCTGCAATGTGGATCGCCTTGTGCGCTGTGCTGGCAGATCTTGCCATCGTGTTAAATATATGGCTACAATATGGCAAGGAAATAGCAACAAATAAATGGATGATCGAATTTCAATCTCAATGGATACCATCTTTTGGAATAAGCTTTCACGTTGCAATAGATGGTTTGAGTTTGGTCCTGCTACTGCTTACTTTTTTCCTGGGAACACTTGCTGTGTTGTGTTCCTGGAAAGAAATAAGTAATCGCGCTGGATTTTATTATTTCAACCTTCTATGGACGCTGGCCGGTATCAGCGGCGTGTTTGTTGCGCTGGATCTTTTCCTCTTTTATTTTTTCTGGGAAGTAATGCTGGTGCCCATGTATCTTCTTATACTTATCTGGGGCGATAAAAACAGGAGATATGCCGCTTATAAATTTTTCATTTTCACACAGGCAGGAGGCTTGCTCATGTTGCTTTCCATACTGGCGCTTTATTTTACACATGGTGCCCAAAGCGGTAGGTACTCGTATGATTATTTCAGTCTCATCAACACCCATCTTGAACCCGCTGCTGCAAAGTGGATCATGGTGGGCTTTATGATCGCTTTTGTGATCAAGCTACCAATGGTTCCATTTCACAGTTGGTTGCCGGATGCGCACAGCGAAGCGCCCACTGCCGGAAGTCTGATACTGGCCGGGCTGCTGCTTAAAACAGGCGCTTATGGTATCATCCGTTTTGTACTTCCGTTCTTTCCGCAAGCGGCTGCTGATGTTGCCAATTGGGCAATGCTACTCGGTGTTATCGGAATTATTTATGGGGCCATGATGGCTTTCGCACAAACAGATATTAAACGGCTCATCGCATATACATCTGTGAGCCACATGGGCTTTGTGCTCACCGGCATTTTTGCCTTCCGCGAAATAGCCATGCAGGGCGTCGTAATGCAGATCGTTACACACGGCATAAGCACAGGCGCATTGTTTGTTTTGGCAGGCATGATCAAAGAACGTTTGCATACAAGGGATATACTTCAAATGGGAGGCTTATGGACGTCGATGCCTGCAATGGGTGGAGTGGCTATGTTATTTACCATGGCTTCACTTGGCTTGCCGGCGTTGGGAAATTTTGTCGCAGAGTTTTTGATCTTGTTGGGCACGTTCCAGGCCAATGTATGGATAACTGTTTTGGCTTCCACCGGTTTGGTTTTTTCAGCGCTGTATTCTTTGCGCATGATGCAAAAAGTATTTCTTGGTCCTGCAACTAATGACAATAAATTGAGTGATATAACAGCAAGGGAGTTCATCATTCTCGCGGTCTTAAGCGTTGCAATCATATTGCTGGGGCTTTATCCGCAGACAGTGATGGATCTTGTTAAGTTTTGAGTTTTGAGTTATGAGTTTTGAGTGGGAGCGTTCTAGTGCAATGTGAATGCTTTTTGCTGAATACGAAAAGGCAAAAAACTCCTTTCGATACTCACGACTCACAACTCACAACTCACAACTCACAACTCACAACTCACAACTCACAACTCATGACTCACGAACAGCTAATGGCGCTTCTTCCTTTCATGGTGCTGGCAACGGCATCAATCGTTATCATATTGCTGATAGCATTTCGCCAGGGGCATACCATCATACAGATCACAGGCTTTCTCATGATGTGCCTGGTTATTTTTACGATGTGGTATGTAAGAGATGTTTTGCCTCAAACGATTGTGCCATTGCTGATAGTGGATGGTTATGGAGCGTTGTTTACAGGGCTTATTGTTTTCTGTGTGCTGGTGGTGGGTTTGTTCTCCTACATTTATTTTGAAGAGCGTGAAGAGAACCCCCGTGAATATTATATTCTTATTTTTCTAAGTACACTTGGTGCGGCAATATTAACGATCAGCCGGCATTTCATCTCTTTCTTCATCGGGCTGGAATTGTTGAGTGTAAGTTTGTATGCACTAATAGCATATTTGCGAACAAGGAACAATGCCATTGAAGCAGGCGTCAAATATCTTCTGTTGGCTGCACTTACATCTGCTTTTCTTTTGTTTGGCATGGCAATGATTTATATGGATACTGGCAGCATGGATTTTTCTGTAATCGCTCAGAAGTTAGATGCATCGTCACCATTGTTTCTTGCAGGATTTAGTTTAATGATGATTGCTGTTGGTTTTAAGCTGGCATTGGTTCCATTTCATTTATGGGCTGCAGATGTTTACCAGGGCGCTCCTCCGCCGGTAGCAAGCTTTATTGCGACTGTTTCTAAAATAGGTGTATTCGCTGTGCTACTTCGTTTTGCACAGGAACTTCATTTGCAAGACAACCATTCGGTGATGACGATTATTTCGGCTATCGCTATTCTGTCTATGATAACCGGGAACATACTTGCGTTGAGGCAACAGAATATAAAGCGGCTGCTGGCGTATTCTTCCATTTCGCATTTTGGTTATTTGCTCGTAGCATTTTTGCCGGGAAATAATCGGGGCGTTGAAGCCGCTGTGTTTTATTTGATCGCTTATGCGGTTACAATATTAATAGCCTTTGGTGTTATGATATTATTGTCGGCAAAAGATAAAGATGCGGAACCATTGAGTGTATACCGCGGCCTGTTTTGGGAAAAACCATTTGTTGCCGTTGTACTGGCTGTAGCGCTGCTTTCGTTAGCCGGCATACCGTTAACCGCCGGGTTCATCGGGAAGTTTTATGTGCTTACAGCAGGTGTTTCGCAACAGGCATGGCTGCCTGTAATCGTATTGGTCGTAACGAGTGTAATTGGTTTGTATTATTATTTGCGCATCATCAGTACGCTGTTTTCAGATGTTGCTGTTGTTATTCAAAAAGAAAAAAGCCTCCATCCATTTTTTTATGCGGCTTCTTATGCTGCCTTGGTTGTATTGGTATTGATGCTGCTGGGTTTTGGTGTTATGCCTGCTGTAATTATTCCAACCATTAAACAGTTTTTGTTAATTGGAAACGGATAGATGGATTATAAATCTCCGGATCCCTGTACTATCTTTTTTTAGTTATAAGATTTTTTGTCTATTAACCTGCCATCCTTGTTATAAAATTCCCATTGTCCTGTTGGATTACCATTCTTATAAAATCTTTTGCTTTCTAGTTTCCCATTGGAATACCACCAGGTAAAAGGTCCGTCTGGTAGGTTGTCATGGTAGGCTTCTTCATACATTAATTGCTCCGTACTTTCATAATATTTTTTGAAGGTGCCGTCTCTTTTATTATTTCTATATACGCCCTGAAGTATTTTGTTGCCATTCGCATGTGCCATGTAATATCTCCATTCTCCCTGTCTTGCTCCATTAATTAAATTCCCGGAAAATAAAGTGTCTTCTTTATTAAAGTATGTTCCATAAGTTCCGAAAACAAAGTCTCCTTTGCGAATTATGCTATCCGGATTTTCGTATGAACAAAACAATAACGAAAGCGTTTTTCTTGGTAGGCCATTTTTATTGTAAATAGTAAAATCAAAATCAAAGTGTTTTTTTGCAACGCTGTCGCCTGCTTCTATTTGGTTTGGTGAGTACAACGCTTCTGAATAGCTAACAAATAAAAGCAATGTGGAGTCCGAAGTTTTTTTAAGATAAGTTTCGCCAGTAAATTTCGGGTCGCTGGACGACCAGCAAAAAATTTTAATTGTTAAAGTGTCAACGTCGTGCCTGTGAATTCCGGGGGATTTACTTGCAACAACACCGGAAAAAGCAAGCTCTTCCATTTTGTAAATTTCATCTCTTTCTTTGTGCCAGATGTTAATGTCATTATTCGCCTCTCGTATAGAACGATACCGTTTATATCCTTCATAGATTGAAGTCAGAAAAAAAAAGACGAAAGCAAATAAAATGAACAGTAATATTTTTCCTATGACTTTCAGAAGTCTCATATCGCTACGGTTAAAATTATAACCCGCAAAAGCTAGTTTTGGGTGGTTTAAAAATGAACTTACTAATTATTATCGATATTCGAAAAATAGAGAGCAGACGCACACACGTTGCTGGTTTGATGAAGCGGCGATCAATTTTTCCTTCAACCTGATATTTCAATCAGTTTTGACATTGCCAGATTGCTTTGGCGGTACTTCCATTTCTTTTTGCTGTACACTTTTCTTTCCCGTTTCTACTTCCACTTCCCAACCAGTAGTGGTTCCATCTAGTAAACAGTATAGTAAGCAAGAGAGCCGCTTAACTTGGTGATCTTATGCTCTGAAAATCCCTGGAAAGTATTTTTTAATACAGTTATAATGCCTTTGCACGTAATTTTTTTACGGCTCATACGTTGTAATAAGTGTTGGTTGTAACGATAAGCTGCTGCACATTCAACGTGACGCCATTTTTGATGGCACATAAATAGTAAGCGCAAGTCTAATAATACAACAATTAAACCGCTACCCAAATGGAGGCATTATTAAACAATGCGTGCAGGAAAGAATTATTCCTACTTTTTGTTTGCTGCTTTCTGTCTGGCTGGACTACGGGCAACCAAAGGCCCGCGCCCATTCTTAACTACCATTCTAATGCAGGTGTAAGCAAACAATTCGTCGGAAAAATTGAGGCCGCTGATGAAATGATTTTCTATTCAGCTTCGTTTGAGCGCATGAAATGATACCGGTCAGAAATAAATCGATCGTTTCTTTTTTTTGGTCAGCATGGGATGCTGCGATAAGTTTTTAGTAGAGAGAATTCTACATTATTGCAACATGCGAATACCTCTGCCATGATGCACGCGGGTTTCGTTAGACTTGACGTTAAGCCGTTGCAGAGCTGCTCCCCAAATCACATGGCTTTGAAATGCAATGCTTTTTTCATTGATTATGATGGTCAAATTTTTTTTGACGATCAATGAATACTTAGCGCCAAATAATCCCTTAGATTTGAATTATACTTGCCTTTTGATCGATTTTACCGCTTAAAATATTTGCGAATTAAAAACGGCAGGAACTGATTGCTTTGCTAACCGAAACAAACAAACATATACCCTCTGAACAAGAGATTAGGCGGTGGCTTGTTAATACAAGTATGGGGGACCAGGCGTCTTTCACTTTCCTCTTGCGTTGTTACTGGAACAAAGTTTATAGCCAGGCGGTCACCTATCTCAAATCTGCTGAACAGGCGCAGGAGCTCACCCAGGATGTATTTGTAAAAATTTGGGGAGCCAGAGAAAAGCTTGCAGCAATCGAAAATTTCTCCGATTATCTTTTTATAGTGTCCCGCAATGAATTGATTTCTGCGCTCCGCAGGAAGAAGGAAGCCAATGCAACTTTTGTTGATGACATCGAAGAATTGGTATTGCAGCCCGACAAACAATTGCATTACAAAGAAGCCTACCAAAAGATTGTCGACCTGATTGAGCAATTGCCCGCTACCAGGAAAATTGTTTTCAAAATGAGCCGCTTGGATGGCAGGTCATACGATGAAATTGCCCGTGCCATGGGTATTTCACGCAATGGCGTAAAGGATCACATTGTAAAGGCCCTAAACTTCCTGCGAACAAATCTAGGGCATGGCGAAGGCAACCTTCTTTCCATTTCCATCTGCGCTTTGTTGCTCCTCAAATAATTTTAAAAAAAAATCTCACTGGCAACTACCCACCTTTTTCAGCTTTGCGTCTTTAATGTAAGGCGTGTGGTGCCTGATGAAAATTCAAACATGATATGACTGAAAACAATTTCCGACAGTTACTGGAAAACTATATCACGGGACAGATTTCTGAGTCTGACCGGGAGGTGTTGTTTGCGCTGTTGGATGATGATACCAATCAAAAACAACTGGAGGAAATTCTGAAAGAAGAATGGGATCAGGCCAGTTACGAGGAAGAAGGCAACGCACAGTTGGCAGGGTTAATCGAAGAGCAGGTGCTTAATAAAATACAGGGAGAAAACACTAACGTTATACCGATCGGCAGAAATAGAAAAAGATCATGGTTAAGAATCTCTGCGGCGGCTGCCATCATCTTAATAGTTGCCACAGGCGCGATTTTTCTTTTAAAGCAAAACAATCGTCAGGTTGCCATCAGCAATATGAAAGATTCTGTTGTTAATGATGTTCCCCCTGGCGGCAACAAGGCAATCCTAACTTTGGCCGATGGAAGCAAGATCGTGCTTGACTCTGCTGCTAATGGAACCCTCGCACAGCAAGGCGGTATAAAGGTTGTTAAGGCCGGCGCACAATTAAGTTACAACGATCATAACACATCCACGGAGATGCTTTACAATACGATAAGCACACCAAGAGGAGGGCAGTACCAGCTAGTATTGGCGGATGGCAGTAAGGTATGGTTGAACGCCGCTTCTTCGCTTAAATATCCAAACGCATTTACAGGAGATAACAGAACAGTTGAATTAACAGGAGAAGGATATTTTGAAGTGGCGCAAAATGCGAAAAAGCCGTTCCATGTTAAGGTGAACGATATGGATGTGACTGTGTTAGGAACTCATTTTAATGTCAATAGTTACTCCGATGAAACCTCTATAAAAACTACTTTGTTAGAAGGAAAGGTGATGGTGAAAAATGCTTCGGACAAAGTGATACTTGATCCCGGACAACAAGCTGATCTAAGCGGTTCGAAAATGCTGGTTAATAAGAATGTCAACACAGATGATGTGATGGCGTGGAAGAACGGATATTTTTCATTCAAAGATGCGGACCTGAAAACCGTGATGCGCCAGCTATCGAGATGGTATAACATTGAGGTGGTGTACGAAGCAAATAACGATGAAACCTTCTCCGGAAAAATTGATAGAAAACTAAGCTTGAAAGATCTTTTGGACGGGCTGGGAGAAACAGTGCATTACCGCATTGAGGCCAGCAACAGGCTTGTGATATTAAAGTAAAAAATAGTTAAGTTAAAATCCACAGTTCTATGTTGAAACCGGGTTTCTAAATAAAAGCCAGAAATGCTTGCGACATTCCTGGCCGGCGTTTAGTTACTCAATTAGATAGCCCTGACAGGCATATTGTTTAACCAAACATTGCGAAAGTATGAATTTATTCACTTGCGGCAAGCATCGGCTTGCCCCACAAACGGTGAAGATTATGAAATTGACCGTTTTTTTACTAACTGCTGCTTTTTTACAATTAAGCGCAACAGGAAGGGCCCAGAAAGTTTCCTATTCCGGAAAAAATGTTTCTCTCACTACAGTGTTCAGTTCGATTGAGAAACAAACAGGCTATGTCTTTTTTTACAACAATAAAGACATGAAGCACACGCATCCGTTGTCGATTGACATACGCGATGTTAGTCTCCAGGAAGCACTAAACACCTGCCTCAAAGATCAGCCGCTGAGTTATGTTATTAAAGGAAACACCATCTTCATCAGGGCCCGCGACATTCCCGCTCCCGCAGGTATTACTGAGACTGTGGTTGCATCAAATCTGATCAACGTAAAGGGAAGAGTAACCAACGAGCAGGCCCAGCCGATGGCTGACGTTACTGTTCTGATCAAGGGCTCCAATCTCGGCACAAAAACAGATGCACAGGGTTATTTTTCATTGTCAAATATTGAGGCCAAAGCAACGTTGGAGTTTAGTTACATTGGTTATATGACTGTTACTTATGTTGTAACGGCAGGCTCGAAGGATATCTTTATTACCATGCAACCCAAAGCCGGTGCGCTTGCTGAAATAGTAACGATAGGTTACGGAACGCAAAAGCGTAGCGATGTTACGGGTGCCGTGTCAACTTTAAAAGGAAGTGAACTGGCATCTGCTCCAACACCCAGTGCAGCCGATGCTTTGCAAGGTCGTGTATCGGGAGTGATGGTGCAAAAATCCAGCGGCGCTCCGTCAGGTGCTGATGTTACCATTCGCATCAGAGGCGCGAATTCTCTGACTTATGGAAATGATCCGCTGGTGATCATTGATGGAATACAGGGCGGAAATTTGTCAAGCCTTAATCCCAATGATGTAGAATCTGTTGAAGTATTAAAAGACGCGTCTTCATTGTCCATTTATGGATCGAGAGGTGCCAACGGTGTTGTTTTGGTGACGACGAAGTCCGGTAAAACGCCAAAGCCAAAGGTTTCCCTCAGCAGCTATGTTTCATTTGATAAAGTGCGCAAAACCTTGCCAGCGCTGAATGCACAGGATTACGCGACTTTGGTAAACGAGGCCCGTAACGAAAATGGATTAGATTCGTTGTTTACAAAAGCGGAAATAAATGCGCTTGGCAATGGCACCAACTGGCAAAATGAAATATTCAAAAATGGATTGAGCCAAAATCATACGCTGAGTGTTGGTGGTTTGAACAATGGAATTTCCTACTTCTTTTCTGGCAGCCTTTTAGGAAGAGACGGCGTTGTTCTAAATACAAAGTATAACCAATATAATTTCCGTTCAAACATAAAAATTCAGGCATCAAACAGCATTAGTTTTGGTCTCAATGCTTTTTACTCTTACGACATAACAAAGAATGGAGATTATGAAAGCGCCATTGCTTCAGCATTACAGTGGTCGCCAACAAAACCTGTTTATGATAGCAATGGAATGTACACGCAACCCGGTGGTGGCGTGGGTCCTGTTTCCTTATACAATCCTGTTGGGTATGCAAAGGAAATTGTAAATGATCAAAACAACACCGCACTGAACCTTGCACCGAATGTAGAATTCAAACTGACAAACGATTTAAAATTCAACAGCCAGTTTGTGTATAGATTGAATACCAATTTCGCAGGTTATTTTGATAACCAGGTAGTGAACAACGGTCCCGCAAGTAATGTAAACGGAAGCGTTACGCAGGGAAGAGATGTTTATTTACAAAATACAAATGTCCTAACCTACACTAAGAAAATTAAGGACCACGATTTTAAGATCACAGGTGTTTATGAAATCTTTAAAGATCAGTATCGTGGTTCCACAATAAATGCTTCCGGCATTCCGGTTGGGCTCGGCTATAATGGAATTGCTTTTGGTACAACCTTTACGCCCGTTCCAAATGCATCGGTGCTCAACACTGCAATGAGCTCTTTTGTTGGAAGGTTGAACTATGGTTTTAAAAACAAATACCTGTTTTCCTTCAGCGACAGATACGATGGCGCGAGCCAGTTAGCTGACGGACACAAGCATGAAAATTTTAGTGCCGTATCTGTTGGATGGAACCTGACTGAAGAAAACTTCATGCAGGGAATCAGAACAGTTGTTCCTGAATTAAAGCTTCGTGCGAGCTATGGACACGTGGGCAATGCAGCGGTTCCTGCTTATTCCTCTCAATTATTATTTTATCCCGGAGTAAGCGCTAATGGTAGCCCTACTTTAAATATCAAACAACTGGCTAACCCAAATCTTAAATGGGAAAAAACTGCAGAAACAAATATTGGCGTAGACGGAAAATTGCTGAACAGAAGAGTAGATTTTTCAATTGAGTATTACAGCAAACTAACCAACGATCTGTTGATGTGGCAGACCGTTCCTGCTGCGCTTGGCGTATCTTCTGTTTTAACAAATGTCGGTTCTGTTTCCAATAAAGGGATCGATGCATCGATTGGTGGCACGGTTGTTTCAAACGGAAAATTTAGATGGTACACCAATCTTACCATCAACTATAACCAGAACAAAATTCTTCAGTTAGATGGTTTGTCTGACACATTGTATTACTCAAGCAAAGCCGATTATCCGGGCCTTGCGGGTTCCTTTGTACAAATGAAGGGACAACCGATGGGGACATTCCTCGGATACAAATTTGCCGGTGTGTGGAAACAATCAGAAGTTTCAACCGCAGCGTTGTATGGCGCAAAGCCAGGTGATGCAAAGTATGTGGATGTGAATAAAGATGGTAAGATTGATAAGAATGATATCGTTGTAGTTGGAAATGCACAACCAAAATATGTTTTCGGATGGAACAATAATCTTTCCTACAAACAGATCGAAATAAATATTTTCTGGCAGGGTGTGAGTGGCAATCAAATATACAATCAAAACCGCATCAGGAGAGAGGCTTACACATCAGACGCATTTCCTACCAGCCCTGTAATTAAAGATCATTACACTGTTTCGAACCAGAACACAGATGTGCCGGCCTTCAGCGGATTTGAATATTTGAATGAATCCCGCTGGGTAGAAAATGGTTCCTACATCAGGCTGAAAAACATTTCAGTGGCCTACAATTTTGGTAATGATTTACTACGCAAAACGAAAGTGATTTCAGCGGCTAAGATATACGCAAGTGCAGCCAATCTGGTAACTGTTACGCATTATACAGGTTTCGATCCGGAAGCGAGTGTAGGAAAAGATGCTACTGCCGCAGGTGTGGACAGGAGTCTTTATCCTTCGCAAAAAAGTTTTCTCATCGGCCTGAATGTAACATTTTAATTACTCTTAAACCAAGGTTATGCGTACAACAAAATTTATTCATATAGCTATTATATTTTCCTGCTTTTGTTTGTTGAGCTCATGTGTCAAGCTGAAAGAAGATTTAACGGGCCAGCCAACAACAGATAAGTTTTTCAAAACAACGGCAGATTTCAACAGTTTTATTACAGGTGCCTATTCACCCATCATCACGCTTTTTGGCACTGACTATCCTTATGTAGCCGGAGCTGGCGCAGAAGACGTACACACGAATGTAGTGCGATGGAAAGGATTTGAACAAGTCAACATTAACAGCGTAAGCAATCCAAATGAAATTACCGATCAGTTGTGGAATGCACATTATTCAAGCATCAGCATTTGCAACAATACACTGCAGGTAATATCAACATCGGCTTTACCGCTAAAAGAATTAACGCCGTTTGCAGGAGAGGCTAAATTTTTAAGAGCGTTGAATTATTTCTATTTAGTAAGATGGTTCGGTCAAATTCCAATTTTAACTGAAGCCAACCAACAGAATGCCGGCACTGAGCCTCAATCATCTGTCGCGGATATTTATAAGTCTATTGTTGCTGACTTACAATTCGCAGAAAACAATTTGCCGGATACACAGGCAGACAAATCAAAACCTACCAAATGGACCGCCAAAGCCTTGCTGGCAAAGGTTTATCTCGCAATGGCTGGTTTCCCGCTGAACCAAACTTCGAACTATGCATTGGCAAGAGATAAGGCCAGTGAAGTTATTAGCGGTGCTGCATATACGCTGAATACGGAGCCCAACGGTTTCTTCAATCTTTGGTTATTGAGCAAACAGCAAACGAACAATGAATTTATTTTCACATTGCATGCAGACAGGTTCAATGGCACCGGCGGTTGGGTGAATCGTGCGGTACGTCCCTGGGATCACGGCGAGCAGGGTTGGGGCGATTGGGAAAGCGACAAACGATTTTTGGCGGAGTTTCCTGCAGGCGATAACAGCAGGGTAAACGGAACTTTTTATTTGACGATGATCGATGGAACGAGCTGGCAAAACACCGACTACGCGCAACCTTATGTAGGCAAGTTAAGAGACGGTGGAACAATTACCGGCGGCTATGCGGGCCCGCCGATCGGAAATACAGCAGACGGATTTTATTGCCTGTTACGCTATTCAGATGTGCTGCTCATTTACGCAGAAGCCGCTAACCAGGCAGAGGGTACACCATCTGCGAATGCCTACAATGCGATCAACGCTGTTAGAGCAAGAGCAGGACTGCAACCATTGAGCGGACTATCGCAAGCAGCATTTGATAAAGCTGTACTGGATGAACGCAACTGGGAATTTGCTTTTGAATGTAATCGTTGGTTTGACCTGTGTCGCAAACACATACTGTCTTCAACCATGGGCAGTTGGTATCCTGGTTCAACAATTGATGATCACAATTATTTGTTGCCCAAACCGACAGATCAACTCGCCATTATGAAAGGCGTTCAGCAAAATACCGGTTATTAATTTTCATTCATCAAATGCTTTTTATGAAAAATAAAATTCTGTTACTCAACATATTTTTTCTTACTATTTTATTCTCGTGCAAAAAAGAATCAGCGCCTGCAGATGTTACATTAACATCACCTATCAGCGGATTGGTTGTGACCGTTGAGGGCCTTGATTATACGGCGGTTCCCGCGCTTAACGCATCCGGCACGTTAAGCGATACATTATACGTGACTACAAAAGTGCCTGGGAACATAGGTACTGTAAAACAAATTTCTTTTGCCGACAGCGCTTCGACTTCTTCATTAATAACAACAGGAAGCACGCTCACTTTTGCAAACAATGTAGCTAATATAACGGTTACGAATAACCGAATAGATCACATCTATTATGTGAAAATGTTGTACACGCCGCCGCCATTCATGTACTTTGTCAAGACCTCCGACAAAGATGCTAGTGGAATAAAGTATTACTTAAACACAGCCACCGCACAAAGGATAGCTTCTGGCACATACGATGCAAATTTTGAAGGGTATATAGATTTGACGGCCACTAATTGGGACAATATCGGTTTGATCCAATCAGACAAGTCTGCCTATTTCGATGTCAATGGAGGATGGTGGCCGGAGCAATCTTCCGGTTCGTTTACGCTGACAAAGGAAACTCCACCAGGCACCGGATTCTATCCTTGCGCAGGTCCGTGGGCAGATTGGAACTGGACCAACAAAAATGCTGCGATCATTTCTTCCGGCGTTTGGAAGCTTAACTTTAATGTCACTACTAATGTGTTGGATCTTGTAGAAACGCAGTTTGCAATAAGTGGAACTGCTTCCGGCTCCGTTCAAAAAATGACATACAACAGTTCAACCAAACTTTGGACGGTGACAGCCAATCTTTCAGCAGGTTCATTCAGGTTCACCACTGTTCCCGTGGTCGCAACAGATCCTGTTGTGAAGCTTGGAGAATACGGCACAACCGGCAACACTGGAAACCTGGCAACTGTTGGCAATAACATCGCCGTCAATTCTGCAGGAAGTTATCTGGTAATACTGGATTTGAGAAATCCTCCATACTATAAATACAGCCTGCAAAAGCAGTAGTGATAGACTGCATTTTTTAAAAAGCATTAAACATCGCTTCTGATTTTAATGAGCGCTTCGATGAGCTGGAGTCCTCACCACATCAGGGATTCAGGACTCAGCTTGTCGAAGCTTGCATACTCTTAATTGACTATTTATTTCCAATCATTACAATTCACTTATAACGAGATAAACCGTTAAGGAATGAAGAAAATATTTTGCTGCCTGTTTGTTTGCATGGTTGTTAGCGTCGCGCATTCGCAGCAACTGAATTTATTTCAACATCAGTGGAGAGACTTGCAACGGCCCACAAACGTTTCATTTGCCAATAACAATATTCATTACAGAAATGATATTGTACCAAAAATAACAATCAAAAAAAATGAAGCGTTAACCGCATGGAAAGGTGAAAAGGTTAATACCGAGATTTTAGTTTGGACATCGAAGCCGATTGCTGATCTGAGACTTACCACAACCGACTTAAAAGATGGCAGTGGTCATGTGATTGATAAAAAAAATATTGCTCTTTCATTTGTTAAATACGTTTGGACAGATGGCTATTTCGGCAATGGTTGCGGCAAACGAAACAATCAACAATTGGATTCATCGCTGGTGGCTGACATTATTGACAATGTTTCTAAGGGTTCCGTTAAAGGAAATTCAGTTCAGCCCGTGTGGGTAAGCGTACAGGTTCCACTGAACGCGAGGCCGGGAAAGTATGCAGGAAAAATTGCAGTAAGCATCGACAATAAAACTTCCATGCTTGACCTCCAAGTGGAAGTTTCAGACAAGGAGTTACCAGCGCCGGAGAAATGGTCCTTTGACCTGGATCTTTGGCAGTATCCTGTTTGCATTGCGAGGTTTCACAAGGTTGAGCTATGGAGCGATGAGCATTTTAAAATTATGCGGCCTTACTTTGAAATGCTGGCTAATGCCGGGCAAAAATGTATTACCATCAGTATGATAGAAGGCGGGAACCAAAGCAAAGAAGTTTCCCCTGCCATGATAAAATTTATAAAAAAAGCTGATGGCAGTTGGCAATACGATTACAGTCTTTTCGATAAGTACGTTTCGTTTGTAATGATTTGTGGTATAAACAAGCGAATCAATTGTTATTCCATGATTCCATGGACAATGAATTTCAGCTATCATGATGAAGCATCAAATACTGATACAAGCTTCACTACAACCGTTAATTCACAAGCATACAAAAATTACTGGCAAAGTTTTTTAATCGATTTCGCAGCCCACCTCAAACAAAAAAAATGGTTTGAAAAAACAAGCATTGCCATGGACGAACGAAAGCTGGACGACATGCTGGCTGCAATAAAAATTGTGAAAGAAACTGATACCGGCTGGCATGTTTCTCTTGCCGGAAGCTATCATCCTGAACTGGCAGATAAGATTTACGACTACTCCATTTTTAAAGCCTCGCTTTTTTCAAAGGAAGAGTTGAGGTATAGAAATGAGCACAAACTGCCGTCAACATTTTATACATCGTGCGAAGGAGAGAAGCCGAATATGTTCACTTTTTCTTCTCCGGCAGAATCTGTATGGATGGGCTGGTACGCCGCCGCAAAAGGATTTACAGGATATTTAAGATGGGGATATAATTTATGGAACGATCATCCTCTAATCGATTCCCGGTGGATATATCCGGGAGGCGATGCATTTCAAATATATCCTGGCCCGCGCAGTTCCGTAAGATTCGAAAAACTTTTGGAAGGCATTCAGGATTTTGAAAAAATAAGAATCCTCAAAGAAGTATATCAAAAAACAAATAACAAGAAAGGGCTCAGCATCATAAACAATTCGTTGAGTGAATTTGAGAATGAACGGCTCGATGAAACCTCTGCAGAAATAATAATACAACGTGCGAAAAAAATATTCCTTGAGCCAGGCGACCAATAGCATTGCTGCTGACTGCATTATTTCTTTTTCTCGACACTTAAAATAGTTGAAAATGAATCAATCACTTCCAACCTTAAAAGAGATAGCAAAACGTCTGAATGTTTCTGTGTCAACCGTTTCGCGGGGCCTGGCCGGTCATACGCGAATTGGTTTTGGCACGCGAATAAAGATTCAGCAAATGGCAGAGGAGCTGGGTTACGAACCAAACACGCAGGCTGTAAATTTTAAATTAAAGAGAACGAATATTATTGGAGTAATAGTACCATTTGTCCGGGAAGAGTTTTTTTCAAATGCTATCAGCGCCATTGAAGAAGTTGCATCGCAACATGATTACACCATACTGTTTGGACAGAGTTATGACGATGTTGATAATGAGCGTAAACTTATTGACGTAATGAAGAAACAAAGGGTAGATGGCCTGATTATTTCATTGTCAAAATCTACTTCATGCACCGCTCATATTGATGCCCTTTCGAGATTCAATATTCCCGTTGTGTATTTTGACAGAGTGCCTGCAGAGGGTTTGGTAAACAAAGTGTATTGTGATGTTCTTGACGGCGCGAGAATGATTGTAAGTAAACTTCTTTTGAGAGGAATAAGAAGAATAGCCTTGATCAACGGGTCCGCAAAGCTGGCGGCGAGTAAGGACCGTTTGAATGGTTACATTGAATGCATGACGAAGTTTAAACTTAAAGTTGACATGCGACTTGTCGAAGAAACCGATTTTTCCCCGAGGGGTACAAACGAGGCGATGCGCAGAGTGATGAGCTTGAAATTCCCCCCACAGGCTGTGATTTCTTTTAATGATTATGTGCATATGGATGCGATCCGGTATGCCATGGATCATGATATAAAAATTAACGAGGACGTGATTTTTGCAAGTTTCGCCAACCTTCCCATTACCACCTACACCATGCATCCGCCATCGCTGGCAATAGAGCAATATCCGGATAAACAAGGCGAAGCGGCGATGAATATCTTGCTCCGGATCATTGAAAATAAAATGAAAGACGTAGAAAAGTCAACAGAACCTCTGGTTGAGACGATTGCGCCCGCGCTTTTGGAGTGGAATGAAAGCAATGGCCATAATTGCAACACAGTAAGAAAAATTGTGTAGTCAAAGTGATCATGCAGCACCACAATATTTTTGCAAAACCTTGCATTTTCCGAAATCGCTAAATAATTTTAAACCACAATTACTCCTTTCCGCCGGCTTACTCTAAACCTTTCTTTTCATTTTGCCGAACTAACTGGAATCTTTATCTGCGGCTGATAAAAATCGCAGCTCTAACGCAGGATTATTCGTGCTCATTTTATAGCGAAACTTTTTATCAGTTGCCAAAGATGCTCAGGGCAAAGTCTGATACCCGTGAGTTTATGACCATTGATTGTTGACTTGCAGAACAAATGTTTTAAGACAGATATTTCTTTTAACCACCAAATAATTAAAAATGAAAAAAGCACTCTTTGTTACCGCTCTTGCACTGTTGTGCATTTTCTCCTTTGGTCAAACGATTCAAAAGGGAAGCCTGATGGGTATTCACGTTGTTGTTTTAAAAGCGGGTGTATCGACGCAGGATTATGTTAACTTTTGCAGGACCAAGTGGATCCCTGCGTTCGAAAAGGCATATCCCGGTGCCAAAGCATATTTGTTGCAGTCTGCCCGAGGGATAGACAGCGGCAGCATTGGCATTATCATGATGTTTAAAAGTGAAGCAGACAGAAATAAGTACTGGACAACTACAGGTGTAATGACTGCCGCGGGACAGGCAGCAAGCAAGAAAATGGCTGATGCCATTGGTAAAGATGAAAAATTTGAAGACTTTTCTGCGCCTGATAAATACAACGACTGGGTAATTCAATAACCGACTATAACAATGAAACCGCCAAAATTAAAAGGCGGTTTCTTATTGAAACGAGTTGCTTTGTCTGATAGTGTTTCGGCTCTCCGGAACCACGAAAATATTTTGTTGTCTACCTCCGCGGCACACGCTTAGCCATTCGTTCCATAGGCGATAAATCCCTGGAAAGACATGAAGAAATTCCCTGACTTTGCGTCGTCATCCAGGGCCTTCCACCAGTTATCAATGGCTGTTTGTGTAAATACATTGTTAGCGACACCTGTTTGCAAAATTCCTTCATAAACTCTTTTCATAACGCTCAGCAGGATTTCATTATTACCGTAATAGCCGGACGGTTTAACCCCTACATTTTTAAATCCCGCGTTGCGCAGTTGGAGATATAGATCCGCGCCGATTCTTCCGTTGGGAAAACTGTCGGACGCATACCGGATTATTTGCCGCGTAAGTACTTTGTCATGGTGAGCTATTAAAATGCCATCCCAGTCGAAGTCAAATATCACCAGTCTGCCACCGGGTTTAAGCAATCTTTTGAATTCATTGATCGCCTGCTGTGTATCGGGCAAATACATTAGCACTCTTTCTGTTCGCACACAATCAAAAGACTGATCCGGAAAGGGCTGTGACGATGCGTCGGCAACAAGAAACTCAAGAGATAATCCCGAATTTGCTGTTCTGCTTTTGGCGATGTCAATCATCACTGTACTGATGTCCGTGCCCACAACTTCTCCTGCAGGCGATGCCAGCTGCGCCATAGCCAATGCCTGGAGCCCGATTCCACAACCCACATCAAGTACATGATTGCCAGGTTTTATATCAAGCAGGCTCAATTGCAATTCGAAGCCTTCTGCCACAACGGGAAGGGCCGCGACATCTTCCAGAAATTTTGCCAGAAACTGATGTTGGGAATTGTCAACCTGTTGAAAGCCGGTTGTGATGTTTTGTTTTTCCATTGCCATTACAATTTTTGAAGGGGAACGGGAATTAATTTAACAGATTTATTTTAATGATACAAGGATGGTGTTAAGTCAAAAATGCAAAAGTCAAAAGCAAAGGCTTTCAATGCTAATCTGCATAAGCGTTTCATTGCAATCTTTTGCTTTTGACTTAATTAAAACTCATACTGCTTGTATTCAGCGAACCTGTATTAGTACTTCAAATATTTTGTTCCATTATAAGTTTGGCCCCTTGTTACAACCATTACCTTGACACTTCCATCAGCCACTAATTCGAAAGTTGCTTTTTGAGTTCCACTGCCGCCTTCAAAAGAGTTATTGCCAGTATAGTTTAGAGCTGCCCAAAGCTGCCCATTTACTTTCATGAACAGCAAATCATCGTTTTTATTAAACTCAATAAAATTACCATTGCCAACATCAAAAAGCCCGGTGATTTTATCGTACACCTTTTGTTCAAGAGGAAACTCTTTGTTCATGACCACATTGAATGTTATTTCACTTTCGCCCGATTTGTTTGTAGTAACATTGAGGATTCTGCTTGCCGCTTGTGGTGAAGAGGACCATGGATCAGTGTCGAGATACTTGCTTCCTTTAAAATAGATTTGGGTAATCAGGTCCTGTTGATTGGGCACAGAAACCCTCATGTGTATGTGCGCGGGTCGCCAGTTTTCACCGGCTTGATAGGGAACAGGCAAAATAGATTTGAACTCATACTTGCCATCTGCTTTTGTCTTTAGACCGCCGCGATATCTATATTCAGCCGATGTATTGTCATACACTTGATTTTCATCGCAATGCCAGATTTCAACCAATGCGTTGTTAATAGGAGTCTTTCCATCTTCCTTAAAAATGTAGCCTTTTAAAACTATTGGTGTTCCGTTTGAATTCGCAATCCTGAGATTTGTTCGAAGTGGCGAACCCGGTCTGTAAAAGGGTCCGAGAATATCTGTGGTAGTCGGCGTGTCGCCTTCGAAGTATTTGCCGTTCCAGTGTAAACCTCCGAAAATGCTTACGTTGATGGCTATCAACGACGAATTTTTAATAAATGTTCTACGCTTCATTATGATGGGTTTTGGTGTGCAGAAATCAAATTCCATCCTGGGATCGTACAGGACCAAATTTCTATTTCATTTAGCATTACGAAGGTGTTAACGAACCAGCTATTGGCCGAGAGGTGAGCGAAGAACAGGTTTTACAGAAGGAATGGAGTTTAGGGATTTGCTTTATAAACCTACAAAAAAATAGAAAATTAAAAGGCTTTTTCAGGATAAATTTAAGTGCGTAGTGTTTTTACACAATCAGGTCTTAACCATGTCGGGGAAACCTATTGTTTGTTTAATCTCAACGCATTTCCAGACAAAACAATCGCCGATGTATCCTGGATCTGCAATTGCAGGTGTTGAATTTGTGCATGACCGATATCCAGGATAGAATGTCCCTTTATATTAGCAGTGACTGAGCGTATAGACATGTTTCCACTAAAATCAGTTTGCGGTGCTAAAACTTCGGCAGATCGTATACCTGCTATGTTGTGAATGACAACCTTGCCCTGCGGCTGAATATCTGATGACGATTTCCTGTAATCGGGTGACATTTCAAACACGACATTCGTTGAGTCGCTTTGTGTAATGTTGATGGAATCCATCTCCGGCCAAAGGCTTTCAACTTCAAATCTGGATTTGCCAGTCATGCTTACAGTAATGGTTTTCTGCCTCAGTCTTTGCATTTCAAAATTTGTATTGTTACCGGTGACAGATAAAAGTTCCGGAGAAAAAATTCTTACAGGGTCCGCGTTCTTCAGCCAGAACCATTCGAATCCATCTGTGGGCGGGTTATCGA
>Ga0318567_10000275_pt1 | contig 23131 bp, 16 predicted proteins | sample GRESIP088b5f20_FD_203691 | JGI IMG/M metagenome (GOLD analysis project Ga0318567, IMG submission 203691) | Tropical soil microbial communities from Luquillo Experimental Forest, Puerto Rico - GRE.SIPMG.088b5f20 | ecosystem: Environmental > Terrestrial > Soil > Tropical forest > Bulk soil...
ATTCAGCTCAGCGTTTTGCGGAAGAAAAATTTACTGCGAGAACATTGTCGGCCAGAACGATAGATTCTTTGAAAAAAGAAAAAGATTTCTGGTATGCAAGCGCTGTAGAAAAATTCAAAGCAAAACAAAAAGCCTACCTGCGCTTTGCAGATTCTCTTAAAAAAGTAAATGCAAATGAAGCAGCGCCGGCATCCAGGCCAGATGAAAACTTTGATGATGATTCAAGAATAAACCTGGGCCCCTGGTTTCAATACGTTTTGCTGGGCGCAGCAATTCTGATTTTCCTGGGAGCACTCTTCTACTTTTTATTTTCTAACAAGGTGGGATTTTTTGCCCCCGCCAATAAAAATATTGACGAGCAACAAGAGGAAACCGATCTGGGAGAAAATATATTCATCCTCCCCTACCAGGATCTATTGAACAAAGCCATCAAAGATAAAAACTACAGATTGGCAACACGCATCTTGTATTTGCAAACGCTGAAATTGCTTTCTGAAAGTAACATCATTAAGTTCAAACCGGATTCCACAAACATTCACTACCTGATGCAGTTGAATAACACTTCTTACTACAACGACTTTTTTAAAGTTACAAGGCACTATGAATATGTTTGGTATGGAAAATTTGACGTAACGCCTGAGATGTATGAAAAGATAAGCCAGGATTTTTCCACAATGCAAAAGAAAATAATTCCATCCTATGAATAAGATATTGCCATTTGTAATTGTGGGCGTGGTAATTATTTTGGCGCTGCTGTTAATCCCAACCAAAAGAGGTAACCATTTCGACTCGAGGTTCACACTCAACCCAAAAGATAAAATTCCCTACGGAACCAACGTTTCGTATTCAATGCTATCGAAACTGTTTCCATCTGCAAAAGTTTCTGTGAACAGGAATGAACCGGGATCATGGAAAAACCTGAACATTGATACAGGCAAACAAGTTTTGATAATTGTCGCTTTCGACTTCGATCCTACCGAAGAAGAGATGGATCAAATTCTCAGTTTTGCCCAAAAAGGGAACTATGTTTTCATCAGTGCCATTATGTACAACTCAATGGCCACAGATGTTTTCAAAGTAAGGCAGGCTTACAACAGCGGCTATGATCTTAAGAATAAAATAAATGACATCATCAAGCCGGACTCATTCAGGGTAATGCTTGACACAGGAGCATTTCATACGCCGGTTGCCTATACTTGTCCGGGCTCATCGTACGACAATAGTTTTTTGGATTACGATTCCACTATTACTTATCCTTTAGGGTATTCCGATAATGGCAATCCTAACCTGCTTGCCATGAATAGTTTAAAAGGCACGCTGTTCCTGCATTCAGCGCCGCTCACGCTAACGAACTTTTTTCTGTTGTACAACAACAACCACAAATACCTCGAGCAACTGGCTGCAATGGTTCCGGTAAAACCAACGCATGTTGTTTGGGATGAATACTATTTATTTTCTGCCGACAGACCAAAGAAAGAAAACGGAAGCAAAGGCATTTTATCTGTCATTCTTAATTACCCTAACTTTCAATGGGCATTTTGGTTAACACTTGCCGTGCTTGTGATTTACCTGTTTACAGAAAGCAGTCGCAAACAAAGGCAGATAGCGGATTACAGCAAACCGAAAAATGAGCACATGGAGTTCATTTCCACCGTAGGAAAGTTGTATTTTGAAAAGGGGGATCATTTGAATCTTGCATCGAAAATGAGCCAGTTTTTCCTGGAACATGTCCGTACAAAATATAAACTAAACACGAGCCACATCAATGAAGACTTTGCGAAAGCATTGTCAACAAAAACCGGCGTGCCGCAGGAAGAAGCCAATGTGATCACCGGATATATCCAGCAAACGCAAATTGGCTCCATTACCGTTGACGACCTTAAACACTTTTATAACCATTTAGAAAATTTCTACAAAAAAGCCTGATATGGAAGAAACCTTATTTGAACAAAGAATAAATGTAAGCGAACTGAATGTTGCCGTTGCCAACCTGCAGGCAGAGATCAGAAAGATCATTGTTGGCCAGGATGAAATGGTGCAACTGATCATTACCGCGATCCTTGCAGACGGACATGTGTTGATCGAAGGTGTGCCCGGCGTGGCAAAAACGCTGGCTGCAAAACTGGTTGCCAAAAGCCTGCAAACAGGTTTTAGCCGCATTCAGTTTACACCGGATCTTATGCCGAGCGATGTATTGGGAACAAACATTTACAACCCCGGCAACACCAGCTTTGAATTTAAACGCGGTCCTATTTTCAGCAACATCATTTTGATTGATGAAATCAACCGCGCCCCGGCAAAAACACAGGCCGCATTGTTTGAAGTGATGGAAGAAAAACAAGTCACCATCGACGGCATCACACACAAAATGGAATTGCCGTTCATGGTACTCGCTACGCAAAACCCAATCGAACAGGAAGGCACATACAGATTACCTGAAGCACAGCTTGACCGTTTTCTCTTCAAAATAGTTGTTCCTTATCCAACAGAGGCGGAAGAGTTAACTATTCTTCAACGCTTCGGCTCCATGGATAATGATGCAAAAACAGATGCGGTAAATGCAGTAATCTCAACCACTGAAATATTGCATTTGCGTCAGCTTGTAAGAAATGTAGTGGCAGAAGAAAAGCTGTTGAACTTCATTGCAAAAATCATTGTTGCCACAAGAAACGATAAAGCAATCTACTTAGGCGCTTCGCCACGTGCTTCATTGGCGCTGTTGCAGGCAGCCAAAGCAACCGCGGCAATTTCTGGCAGGGATTTCATCACACCAGATGATATTATTTATGCTGCGGCTCCTGTACTCCGTCATAGAATCATTTTAACGCCAGAAAAAGAAATGGAAGGCGTGAGTGAGGATGATGTGATTTTGAAGATTGTGCATTCGATCGAGGTTCCGAGATAGCTATGAAATATGAGCTGTGAACGATGAAGCATTTGCTATGAAATATGAACGATTGTTCAGCGTTTCATTTGTTCACGCACCCAGTTCATACTTCATAGTTCATACCTCATTCAACAAACTAATCAATGAAGAAACAATACTCAGGCTCGCCGTTCTACTTCAGCAGGCTTTTCTACATCATCATGGGATGTATCATTGCCGCTTTTGCGTTGGCCTTTTTCTTTCCGCAATTGATGCTGATTGCGAAGATGGCAACGCTGTTCCTTTGCATTGCGGCATTGTTTGACTTGCTTTTGGTATTTGGGAAAAAAATGCCCGTATCAGGCGAACGTATTTGCGCAGACAGATTCAGTAATGGAGATGACAACACTGTAACATTAAAAGTGCGCAATCATCTTGGCTATGCAATCAACGTGCAGTTGTTGGATGAGGTACCAGTACAGTTTCAGTTAAGCAATGTGGGAACGAATTGTAAAGTGCCGGCAAATGGAACGTCGTCATATTCCTATGTTCTCAAACCAACTGAACGTGGTGTTTATAATTTCGGCATCATCAATATTTTGTTCACAGGTCCTTTGAATATGATCGTGCGACATATCAGAAGCGGCGAAGAAAAAGATGTGGCCACTTACCCTTCCTACATGCAAATGCGGCGTTTCCAATTGATGGCGGCAACCAACCAGTTGATGGAAGTTGGTTCAAGGCAACTCCGTAAAATAGGCAACAGCCTTGAGTTTGAGCAGATCAAAGAATATGTGTCAGGCGACGACTACAGAACGGTAAACTGGAAAGCATCGGCACGCAGAAACACTTTGATGATCAACAACTATATGGATGAACGCAGCCAGCAGGTTATTTGCATCATTGATAAAGGACGTACGATGAAGATGCCGTTTGAAGGCATGACATTGCTGGATTATGCCATCAACGCTTCACTGGTTTTGAGCAATATGGTGTTGACGAAACAGGATAAAGCGGGCCTTATCACCTTCGGTAAAAAAATGGGACAAACTGTTATGCCGGATAAAAAAGGCTCACAGCTTGGGCTTATTTTGGAGAGCCTTTATCGCCAGCAAACAGATTTCCAGGACAGTGATTTTGAAAGCTTATACAGCAACATCAGGTATAAAATAAAACAACGCAGCCTGCTCATTCTTTTCACCAATTTTGAAAACATGTACAGCCTCGAAAGGCAATTACCCTATTTGAAAAAACTGGCGAACCACCACCCTTTGCTGGTTATATTTTTCGAAAACTCAGAGCTGTCATCTTTCCTTAATGAAAAGGCGCACACCATTGAGGACATTTATACACATACTATCGCAAGCAAATTTGCTTTCGAGAAAAAGCAGATTGTGAAAGAGTTACAAAAGCACGGCATCATGTCGCTGCTTACAGAGCCAAATAAACTTACGGTAAACGTTTTGAATAAATACCTGGAACTGAAAGCGAGACAGATTGTGTAGAGACGCATGATAATGCGTCTCCCTGCACCTAATGTCCGCCTGCCCAGATAACGAAAAGACGACAGGTTGTATCACGCTGAATGTTTGAACGGAGACGCGTTCAACGCGTCTCTACAGCTGCGTTCGGTGTTTCAATCCCCTCAGCATCCCTCCATTCCTCCGTAGTAGAAAAAACTCATATTGCGGTACAATGCCCATATTTCCTTACCGGTTTATTGCTTAATATTGCCTCCAATTCAGTTATTCAGTTATTCAACCACTCGACAATGCAAACTACAGATAACATCCTTATGATACGCCCGGTGCAATTTGGCTATAATGCACAAACTGCGGTGAACAATGCTTTCCAAATCGCAGGTGATGACGGCAATGTTCAAAGCAAAGCGCTGGAAGAGTTTGACACTTTTGTAAAAGTGCTTCGCTCAAACGGCGTAACAGTAAGGGTTGTAGAAGACACCCCAAAACCCCACACACCCGATTCTATTTTTCCGAACAACTGGATATCATTCCATTCAAATGGATCTGTTGTTTTGTATCCCATGTATGCCGAAAATCGCAGACTGGAACGTAAACAACATGTACTGGAAACCATCAGCGAAGACTTCGACATCGAACGTATCATAGACCTGACACATTACGAGGACGAAAACATTTTTCTGGAAGGCACCGGAAGCATGGTACTGGACCGGGATAAGAGAATTGCCTATGCCTGCATTTCTGCAAGGACGGACAAAAAAGTGCTGGAAGATTTCTGCGATCAGGCATTGTATCAACCCGAAGTGTTTGCAGCGGTAGATAAAAATGGAAGTGCCATTTATCATACCAATGTAATGATGTGCGTTGGTGACAAGTATGTTGTCATTTGTCTTGACAGCATCCACATTGCATCAGAACGCGATCATGTGATGGCAACCATTAAACACACAGGAAAAGAAATTGTAGACATTACACTTGATCAAATGAATCACTTTGCCGGCAATATGTTGCAAGTGTCAAACGATCAGGGAGAGAAATTATTGGTGATGTCCACACAAGCCTACGAATCATTAACTGAAGAGCAGATAAAAAAACTCACTGGCTTCAATCGCATCGTACATTCTTCTCTCAACACCATCGAGAAAAACGGCGGCGGCAGCGCCAGATGCATGATGGCGGAAATTCATTTACCAACTATCGATTAGAGAATGGAACGCAGATTTTCATGATTGTCATGATTATTGATGATTTGATCTTTTGATTTGAAATTGAAATTTTCATCGATCGAAAATCAAAAGATCTTAACAAATCATGACAATCATGAAGATCTGCTTTCTACTGTATTTTCAATTTGCCAAGAGCATCGTTAAAAGCAATCGGCTCAAAACCCAACTCTGTTCTCGCTTTCGTAATATCCAAGCCCGTTTTCGGCGGCCGCTTTGCGGGTTGAGTGAAAACAGAAGCATCTACTTTTTCAATCAATTCTTTATTCAGGCCAAAATGTTCTGCAGTGGCAATGGCCATTTCGTATGGAGTCAGTACATCTTTTCCGGCGATATGATAAAAACCCTCAGCAGTTTTATCGATGATTAATTCAATGCCGCGTGCAAGATCTTCTACAAATGTTGGCGTGCGAACCTGGTCACTAACCACCTTTATTTTTTTGCCTTCAGTGAGGCTGTTTTTTACCCAGCTTACAATATTGCTTCGTGTACCTCCAACAACGTTGCCATACACAAGACATGTGCGTACAATCGTCCACGGCATTTCGCTCATCTCTACCATGCTTTCAGATTGTAGCTTGGTGAACCCATAAAAACTCACAGGATTACAATCATCTGTTTCGTTGTAATTTCCTTTCACTCCATCAAAAACAAAATCTGTAGAAAGGTAAATGAAGTGCTTGCAAAAAGCTTCCGCATCCAGCAGCACCTGCGCCGTCCCTTGCACATTCACGCGTTCACATTGCTCCGGCTGCAATTCGCAATCGTCAATCTGTGTCATCGCAGCAGCATGCACCACAACGTCAGGCGTTTCATGCTTCAGTACTTCATGCAATGAAAAGCCTTCGATCACATCAATGTCGTAATACGTAAAAAGCGGACTTTCATTTTGCGCCAATCGCTGTTCACCTTTGCCGGTCGCAATCACGACATAATTTTTCTCGAGCAATAATGTTACAAGATGTTGCCCAAGCAAACCGTTTGCACCGGTTATCAGAACTTTTTTCATCTGAATATTTTTCATTTTATTTTGGTCACGTGCCCGCCTGCCCCAGTTTCATTTTGCAATGATAAATAAAAAGCAGAACGCCCGCCTGCCTGACTTTAGTTGAGTAGGCAGATTATCATGATTTTTAAGATCAAAGGAGATGATATGCAGCAGTCCAAAGTAATATTTCGCCTTATGAAAAACAGTGAATCTTCCACGTCCGGCAACGATTTTTAAACTGCTTTGTAATCGTTTGGACGGGCCCATCATCTTTGTGGCGAGGGTTTGCGCCAGGCTTGCATTTGAGCAGGGTGGAAAAACATTAAAAACTGATACATATCAAAAAAAAGTTCGAAAAATGAACCAAAACACTAACAATGCTCAGCATTGCTAAATTTAATTCAATAAAAACTGTTTGTGTTTACTTTTCATGCACAGCTATTCATTGCAAATCCTTATTTTTGGAACTTCTAAAATCAAACAAACGAACCGCTGCTATTTTGCTTAACCCAAACATTATATTTATATGACCGACAAAAAAGTTACCCGGATCGGAGTTTTGACTTCGGGCGGTGACGCTCCCGGGATGAATGCTGCCGTCAGAGCAGTTGTTCGCACGGGAATTTATCACGGGCTGGAGGTATTCGCCGTCATGCGCGGTTACCAGGGAATGATCGAAAATGATATTGTAAAAATGGAATCCCGTTCCGTTGCCAATATCATTCAAAGAGGCGGTACTATTTTGAAAACGGCCAGAAGCAAAGAATTCTTCACGCCTGAGGGCAGGAAGAAGGCTTACGACAATCTGAAAAGCCACGGTATCGATGGTTTGATCGTTATCGGCGGTGATGGATCTTTCAATGGTGCGTTGAAATTCAGCGAAGAATTTGACATCCCTTGCATCGGTTTACCCGGAACAATTGATAAAGACATTGCAGGAAGCGATTTTACCATCGGTTTCGATACAGCGGTAAATACCGCCATCAACGCGATCGACAAAATCCGTGACACGGCGGATGCTCACGATCGTTTGTTCATTATTGAAGTAATGGGCCGCGATGCAGGTTATATCGCGTTACACAGCGGTGTGGCTACAGGCGCTGAGCACGTATTGATCCCTGAACACAAAACAGATATTGACGAGGTTATCAATTCATTGCAGGAAAAAGAAAAACGTAAAAAATTGATGAACCTGATCGTTGTTGCCGAAGGAGACGAATTTGGCGGCGGCGAACAAGTTACCAAATACATTAAGGAAAAGTTACCAAATGCCGACATCAAGATCACGGTACTGGGACATATCCAACGAGGTGGGTCCCCTACCTGTGCCGACAGGATCCTGGCGAGCCGCATGGGTTACCACGCTGTGCTTTGCCTGATGGAAGGTAGAAACAACGTAATGGTGGGTATTGTTAACGATCAAATGCATTATACCCCCCTTTCAAGAGCGGTAAAAGCAAAACAACAGATCGACGAAGACTGGTTTGATATGATAAAAATATTGGCTTCCTAGTAAGCCATTTTTTTATGCGTCAACTACGTATTGTACATTTGCACCGAATTAAAAACGCATACTAAACATTAACGAATAAACGACCGAAACTCAACGAAAAATTCATTATCATGTCAAAAAACATTTCAAAATATCTCCATAAGGAAATGGACGCCACAACAGCCATCAATCACTCATTCCACAGAACAAAGATTGTTGCGACTGTAGGACCGGCTTGTGATACTTACGAAAAATTGCTGGAACTGGTAAAAGCTGGTGTAAACGTTTTCCGTCTTAACTTCTCTCACGGTAAACACGAAGACAAAGCGAAGATCATTGAACATATCAGAAGAATAAACGCAACCGAACCTGTTAACATCTCCATCCTTGGTGACCTTCAGGGACCAAAACTGAGAGTGGGTGAAATTGCCAACAACGCATTGCCGGTAGTGCCGGGCGACATCCTCACTTTTACCAACGAAAAATGTGTTGGAACAATGGAGAAGATCTATGTTTCTTACCCTAACCTCGCAGGTGATGTGGTACTTGGCAATAAGATCATGATCGACGATGGTAAACTGGAAGTAAAAGTTATTGAAATCACTCCTACAAACGATGTAAAAGTTGAAGTGATTTTGGGTGGCGTGATCTCGTCTAAAAAAGGTATCAACCTACCGGATACAAAAATCTCTCTGCCTGCATTGACCGATAAAGATCTTGAAGATCTTGAATTCATCATCGACCAGGAACTTGACTGGGTAGCGCTTTCATTCGTACGTAACGTAAACGACCTTACTTTGCTGCGCGAAAAATTAAAAGCAAGAAACAGCAAGTCAAAGATCATTGCTAAGATCGAAAAACCTGAAGCTTTGGTTAACATCCGCGACATCATCATCGAATCTGATGCCATCATGATCGCACGTGGTGATTTGGGTGTTGAGCTTCCTGTTGAGCAAGTACCTTTGATCCAGCGCCAGTTGATTCGCAAATGCCGTCACAGAGCTAAGCCTGTAATCGTGGCTACGCAGATGATGGAAAGCATGATCGACCGCAGCAAACCTAACCGTAGCGAAATCACCGACGTAGCAAACGCTGTGTTGGAAGGTACAGATGCGGTAATGTTGAGCGGTGAAACTGCAACCGGTATGCACCCTGCATTGGTTGTAGAAACTATGCGCAAAATCATTTTGGAAGTAGAAAATACAGAATACCGCTATAACCGTGAAGACGATTTGATTCCTCAGCCGCACTCTCCTTCGTTCCTGAGTGATGCTATTTGCTACAACGCATGTAAAATTGCGAAAGATGCAAATGCACAGGCTTTGATCGGTATGACGCAAAGTGGTTACACAGCTTTCATGCTGAGCAGCTACAGACCAAAATCCGGATTGTATGTATTTACAAAAGAAAAATCTTTGGTGAATCAATTGAGCCTGAGCTGGGGTGTTCGCGCTTTCTACTACGATGAAGAAGAAAGCCTTGATGATATCATCAACGATGAGATCACTGTATTAAAAGAAAGAGGTTTCATTAAATCCGGCGACATCGTTGTAAACACAGGTAGCACGCCTGTTCATTTACACTTACCAACAAACTTGTTGAAGATTACAAGAGTTGAATAACATTGCCCGGAAAACTATACGACAAAGCGGTTCCTGTGCAAGCAGGACCGCTTTTTTTTAATTGAAAGTTGAAAATTGAAAATTTCAATTAATTATGATTAACTACAACAACAAAACTTTCCGCACGCTCGAAAACACCGAGAACGGTGAAGTAGGCGGAGATACAACATTTCACTATAAACAAAACGGCAACATTATAACGGCTACCTATAGTGGCGGTAGCATTGTTGAAGGACACTTAATCGCATTGGCAAATGAAAAGGGAGACCTGGACATGCGTTATCACCACATCAACATTCAAAACGAAATAATGACGGGCGTTTGCAGATCGATTCCAGAGATATTATCCAACGGTAAAATAAGACTACACGAAATATGGAGATGGACAAGTGGAGATGGAAGTTCGGGCAGATCAATTGTGGAGGAAGTGTAGGGGCGAATTGAATTCGCCCTGAACGCAGATTTTCAAGATTGTCATGATTTGTTATGATGTTTTAAATTGAATGCGAAACCGTTCGCTCTAATTAAGCCGAACAAAGAAATAAAGTACAAGTGTGCGACGAAACGATGATCAAATCATATCCAAATGTGACCTCCATATAAATCTTAACTAATCATCACAACCATAATAATCTGCGTTCAATTATTCAACTCTCTCCCCGCTCACAATCAACGCACCCAGCGGTATTGTCAAATCTTTTTTGCCATAAGCCTTTGCAATTTCTTCAGCTAACTTTTCTTTGATTGCGGGTAATTTCTCCGGCCCTTTTTCATTGATGAAGTTGATAAGAGGTGAGCCTTCAAGTATACCTCTGGCGGCGTTCTCTGCCGTGATGTTATAGCCATCGAGATGCACATAGTCTATCTGAATATTGCTAAAGCTTGCTGCGGTCATTTCTAAACGAATTTGATCCTTATCGTAGTAAGAGAATGGTATGTTGAAGAAAACAGGCGGATTATCGGGAAAGAATGGTTTTAACACGTCATTCGCCGTAATTGCAATTGCATTATCTTCCAGCCCCTTCCATGTGGCGAAAATAAATTTGCCACCCTTTTTCAAAACACGAAAGGATTCTTTAAATCCTTGGAGTTTGTCGCTATAAAACATTACACCGAACTGCACAACCACAGCATCGAATGACGTATCAGCATAAGGCAATGCCAAAGCATCGGCGATTTCCCAAAGAACATTTGGCATTTCCGGAAATTTCTTTTTCGCAAATTCCAGCATCGGTGGATTCAGATCAGTGGCTGTAATGGATGCATTGGGTAATTGTTGGGACAAATAGTTGGTAAGCCTTCCCGTGCCACATGCAATTTCGAGCAATGCAGCAGGTTGCAGCGCTGCTACTCGTTTGGCCATTTCTTTCGCATATGGTTCGAAAAATAACTCTCCCATTCCCCCGTCATAATGCTCTGGAATAGAACCTACGAAGGCAATGCTTTTTGGATTTTGATCCATACAGTGATGTTTGGGGTAAGGTAGGGAAAATAAGAAGGAAATGCAACGTGGGAGGCTAACCGCAAAAGAACGCAAAGGTTGCGCAAAGAAAGCAAAGGATTGTTTTTTATGGATAACCCAAATGCTTATTCAAATTCAGAACTGGGAATCGGGCAAGAAAGCAAATGGCTTCAAACACCTTCGTTTCCTTTGCGCCACCTTAGCGCATACTTTGCGGTTAAAGAAACTTTTACATTCAAAAAGTTCCGGGCACAAAAAAAGCCACACTGTAGAAACAGATGGCCTCTAACGATTGCTTGCCATATGAAAAAGAGTTCAAATTCTATTTTGAAACAAAATCAGATCAACTTTTCAATTCCTCACTTTTTCTTTTCTGATCTTGTGGAAACGTTTTGTCTTCGTTTCTGATGTAAAAGTATATCACAAATCATGCCCGCTAAAACCAAATAATGGTTGATTTAATTATGACAAACCACCTCCTAAAAAAATGAAACGCTTTGTAGCAAAGCGTTTCATCATTTTTATAACCTTATGCCCAACTTATTTTCAGCTTCATTTTTTTCTTTTTTTCAAATCGAATCAGAAATTGATACAAATTGGCAAACCGCAGTATCTACAATACGGCCTCCTTAACCTTTGCAAACTTCTTAATAGTCTCCTTATAGTTTTTCAGCGCTTCTGTCTCCTGTTTGATGAATGAATTGTCCCTTAAACTCCCCACTACTGCGTCCATCTCTTTTTCATTTTCATACACCATTTTCTTAAACGGATTTTTGTAATCCTTGGCGCGTGATTCGAAAATGCCTTTTGTCATCCATTCTTTTGTTTCCACACTTTTATTTAAAATAACAGGAAGCAGTTCGCGGATATTCTTTTTGAAGCCTGCACCATATACCGCTTCATATGCTGCAATAGCGTGTATCAGTTTTTGTTCATTGTATAAAATGCCTTGCTTTTCATAATACGCGTGAACAGCATCCCAGTTCTTTATTTTACCACTGATCAATTGTTGCAATAGTTTCTGCAATTCGGTTTCAGGCATGAGCTGTCCGCCAACATTCACCCACTTGCTCAAAGCATTGCGGGTTGGAATGAGGTCAGCCAATTCTTCGATACCCGCTTTTTTATTTTGCTTAAACCAATTGACTAACTGGTTTGCGACATAATAAGAAATAAGTTCGCGGAACAAATTATAGCAATAAGCCACTTTGATGATCTCTACTTTGCGATCGCTGTTTTCGAAGCCATCTGCCAGCACTTGCAACTCATCAACAACAGGATCATTATTTAGCAACAGCTCCTTCCCTTTCGCAATGATCTTTTCTTCAGTTAGCTTTCCTTCGGGAAACTTCCTGTAATATGCTTTTCCGGTAAATTTCTCGAACAACGACAATGAATGGACGATTTCATTGATCGTATCCGGCGCCAGGTAATCATACTCTATGTGCTGCAGTTTTTCTATGCGCTTATCCCTATCAACATATTTGCCAGCGTTGCGTGCCAGAGCATACATATTGTACTTGAACCAGTAGCCAGGCATCACCACGATCTTGTCGAGATGCACTTCATTTACCACCAGGCAAAACGGAATCGGAATATCTAACTCTGCAGGGTAGTCGCCTTTTGCCAGCAACATGAATGACGCAAACTTGGAATTGTGTTTCAGGCTCACACACAGGCCCGGCCAGAAGCCTCGTCCGGCAATAATTTCACCGTCGGCTGCACGTGAGTTATGATTGGATCCGATGGTGGCGCCCGCTGCCATATTGCTTTGTCCCATCACAAATGCCGCACACAAAAATGAGTTGTTGTGGTGCTGCTCATGTGCAGGAAAAATCAATGAATTCAATACCTCGCAGCACGAAATAGTAGCATTATTTCCCAAATAAGAGTTGATCAAACGTGCGCCATACTTCAGCTGGGAGTGCGATGCCATTACAAAGCGCACAGCTTTTACACCATAGAATATTCTGCAACCAACATTGATGATTCCGTTCACCAATTCACAGCCCTCTCCCACCTGTGTTGGAGCCTCGCCTGTAGAATTGATCGTAAGGTTTTTCAGTTTATTGGCGCCTTTGATATAGGCATCCGTGCCAATCCAAACATCTTTAATGATCGAACAGTTTTTGATAACACTTCGGTCGCCAACTTTTCCGTAGTAACCTCTTAATTTATCGAATTGTCTTTCTGTAATTTCAAGAAAGCGGGCCTGCAACGCTGCGTTGTCGCGGTATCTGGACCATAAGAACGCATCGCCCGGCAGCATTCCGCTAAAAGGCACAATACTTCTTCCACCATTTTCATTGCATACTTCCAACCAGATGCGTATGTTTTCCTGCTCACCTTCTTTTATGATGCCATTACCAAACTTGGAATGATCGGTAGTGGCCATTTCATTGATGTTGACAAGAAAAACTTCGTTGCCAATAATGTAGTGAGAAAGATAGTTTACGTTATCAACTACGACGTTGTCACCAAAATCGCAACTGATAATGGTACTGTTGTACAAGCCAACCGGCATCTTGATGTTATTGAACTCAAGAAAATAAGGCTCGAGTTTGCCGATGCGCACCAGTCCGTAAAACTTACAATTCTTTACCAGCTCCGGATTAAAGGCATCGGATACCAATATATTGTTCCAGTTATCAGACGTATTTCTGTTGCGAACCAACACTTCTATTTCGTAAGCCGTCAGGTGCTTATATTCAATACCACTGCGGTTTTGGATATTGCGCAAATGATATTCATTCTTTCCTTTTGGCAAATATTCGTTCGGAATAAATCCGTAACCCAGCGCATTGATCGGCTGTTTGGAGATCATGTTCATGGAGGAGAGAGATTATAATGATGAATTATGAATGCTGAATTATGAATGGAGGTAACTATGGACTATGAACTATGGACCATGAACTATGTTTGATGATTAAAAAGCTTTACTCGCTCAACCATCCATACTAGTTCATACTTCATAGTTCATAGTAATTCATAATTCAGCATTCATAATTCATAATTCTATTCTACAGTAACACTTTTCGCCAGGTTGCGCGGCTTATCCACGTCGCAGCCTTTTGCAATGCCAATGTAATATGCCAGCAATTGAAGAGGAATTACACTGATCAACGGTGCTACGAGTTCGTCGGCAAATGGTACGATCATTACATCGTCGGCCATTTTTTCAATAACATCATCGTTCTCACTGATCACTGCCAGCACCTTGCCTTTACGAGCTTTGATCTCCTGGATATTGCTCACAATTTTTTCGTGATAAGAATCTTTTGTAGCAACGAATACAACAGGCAATGTTTCATCTACCAGTGCGATTGGACCGTGCTTCATTTCTGCAGCAGGATAACCTTCTGCATGTATGTAGCTGATCTCTTTCAATTTCAGTGCGCCTTCCAATGCAATTGGAAAATTGTAGCCGCGACCAAGGAAAAGAAAATCTCTCGCGTCTTTATATTTTTCAGCCAGTGCTTTGATGTGATCATTCAATTTCAATGCCGCCGTTACTTTTTCAGGAACTTCCTCCAATTCTTTCAGCAATTTGCGGTAGCGTGTTTCATCGATGCTGCCTTTTTCATGACCCACTTTCAAAGCGATCATTGTAAGCACCGCTAACTGTGCAGTAAATGCTTTTGTACTTGCCACGCCAATCTCAGGACCAGCGTGTGTATATGCACCTGCGTGAGAGATACGTGCGATAGAGCTACCAACAACATTCACCACGCCAAAAATAGTTGCACCTTTTTCTTTAGCGCTTTCAAGAGCAACCAAAGTATCTGCCGTTTCACCGCTTTGAGAAATAGCAATGATAACGTCGCCCTTGTTTACAATGGGGTTTCTGTATCTGAATTCAGATGCATATTCAACTTCAACAGGAATTCTGCACAATTCTTCAAAAACATATTCTGCCACCAAACCCGCGTGCCAGCTGGTTCCGCAAGCAATGATCAAAATACGGTTGGCGTTTTTGATTTGTTCAATGTGATTTTGAACACCCGCCATTGTGATCGTTCCAGCATTAACATCCAATCGTCCGCGTAAACAATCGAAAATGGTGTGAGGTTGTTCGAAAATTTCTTTCAACATGAAGTGATCATAACCATCTTTTTCGATAGCTGCCAGCTCCATGTCGAGCTTCGTGATGTATGGTGTTATTTTTTCGTTACCAAGATTTTTTAGGATCAATTCATCCGCTTTAATGATCGCCAGTTCGTAGTCATTCACATATACTACTTCTTTGGTGTATTCAATAATTGGAGAAGCGTCACTTGCAAGAAAGTGTTCACCTTTACCAACACCGATTACGAGCGGGCTGCCTTTTCTTGCCGCGATCAGAGTATCCGGATTGTCTTTATCCATCAACACAATTACATAGGCACCAACAACTCTTTTGAGAGCGATGCGTACGGCTTCTTCCAATCCGCAATTGTTATTTTGCTGAATATCCTGGATGAAGTTTAGCAACACTTCCGTGTCTGTATCACTGGTGAAAGTGTAACCTTTTTTAAGAAGTTCGCTTTTTATCTGTGCATAGTTTTCAATGATACCGTTGTGAATCATCGCAAGTCTGCCGTCATTTGACATGTGGGGGTGGGCGTTTCGGTCGCAGGGTTCACCGTGCGTGGCCCAGCGGGTGTGGCCGATACCGATGTTGGAGTGGAGGTCTTTTCCTACGAGGCTTTCTTCTAGTTCCGCAACTTTTCCTTTCTTTTTGTAAACTCTGAGGTCTCCGTTTTGAAGTGCAACTCCGCTGCTGTCGTAGCCGCGGTATTCGAGTCGCTTTAAACCTTTCAAAATCACAGGATACGCTTCTTTAGGCCCGATGTAGGCTACAATTCCGCACATAAATAGTTTTTTTAATCAATGGGTAAAATAGTTCAATAATCAGAATTCATTGTAGACACAACGAAAGCACAATATTAGTAAGAAGAGTTCAGAATTTGACAATGTGGGACAGCGGGAGTTTGAAAATTTGAAAATATGCTAATTTGAAAATGTAGAGAGAAGAAAGATCTTTAACATTTTTCTAAATGATCGATATCTTATTGAAATTTATTAATAAGTAAGCCAATAATCTCAGGTGATTTTTACCTGAACCATTTTCAAATTTTCAAATTGGCACATATACAAATTGCTCCCCCATTTTCAAATTTTCAAATTCTCAAATTTTCAAATTAGCTTCACGCTTCCTAAATATTTAAACATGATAAAAACGGTTGCTGTAATTGGCGCGGGAACAATGGGAAATGGTATTGCGCATGTTTTTGCCCAAAACGATTTTAAGGTAAATCTTATCGATGTATCTGCACCACAAATTGAAAAAGCATTACATACGATCGCCAAAAACTTTGACAGACAAATTGCAAAAGGCACGGTTACAGAAGAGCAAAAAAGCAATGCCCTTGCCAATATTGCCACATTCAATCAAATACATGCCGGCGTGGAAGATGTGGATCTTGTTGTAGAAGCTGCTACTGAAAACATCAATTTAAAACTCAAAATATTCCAGGAGCTGGACGAAGCGGCACCTGTAAATTGTATTCTCGCTACAAACACTTCTTCTATTTCCATTACAAAAATTGCTGCCGCAACAAAACGTGCTAACAAAGTAATTGGAATGCACTTTATGAATCCGGTGCCTGTAATGAAACTGGTAGAAATTATTAATGGTTACGCAACAGATAAAGAGGTGACAGATTCGATCGCAGCACTAAGTAAAAAACTGGGAAAAATTCCTTGCGTAGTGAACGACTATCCTGGCTTCATTGCAAATCGCATTTTAATGCCAATGATCAACGAAGCGATTTACAGTTTGTATGAAGGCGTTGCCGATGTTGAAGCAATCGATACAGTGATGAAACTTGGCATGGCACATCCTATGGGACCTTTACAGTTGGCGGATTTTATTGGTCTGGATGTTTGCCTCTCCATTTTAAAAGTTTTGCATGATGGTTTTGGCAATCCGAAATATGCGCCGTGTCCGTTGTTGGTTAACATGGTTACTGCAGGATATCTTGGTGCGAAAAGTGGTGAAGGATTTTATAAATATGTTGCAGGAAGCAAGGATCTGGTGGTGAGTGAAAGATTTAAGTAAATAGTTGGCACAAGGATGACACGAATTAGACGGATTTACGCAGATTGATGGTGTGCTAGGGAGACTAAGACCTGACAGGTTTTCGAAACCTGTCAGGTCTGGTACCCGATAAAAAAATCCCGTAAACAAAACAACTATTTCAATTCGCTTTGGATGTTCGATTAAAAATGAATGTCAGCAATGTCTGTGATAAATTTTGCGAAGACTGACAAATCAGTTCCTCTTATATTCTTTCCGTCGGATATCATGACTGTTCCATTCAATACCTCAAGTCGCAAATCGTCAATTTCGACATCAGTAATCTGGGTCCTTAATTTTTCGTTGAAAAATTTATGGGCTTTCATTTCGTCTTTCGAAAGAATATAAAATTCTCTATTAAAAACACGGTCTTCAGGAAACTTCACCTCAATTGGCCGAAACAATTCTTCGAGTTTATCTTCCAAAGTTTCATGTCGCAACACTGTATGTCCAAAATTCTCCTGCAACTCAACTATTCCCCAAATTTGATACTCTAAAGTGCTGGAAGGAGCGTCCCTTCTGTATACGTTGTGCCAATATTCAATTTCCAGGATAGAAAAATAAGCGCACCCGAATTTACCGTTCACTTTCAAAGATTGCCTGTGTTCGGTGCTTTTGTAATAACGAAATAACTCCATCTGACTGAAAGGAATTTCCAATTCATCAACTATTTCTGCGCCGTATTTTTGCGAAAGAAAATCGTAAAAATATTTAAACAAAAGGACTTCTTCCTCCCGCAAACCAAATGTATTTAGCATATTAAACGGTAATTTTAGGGGTCATTTAATAAGAGATCACAAGATCAGCTTCTTCAATAGACGAAATTTGTAAAAGAAACGTTAGAATACCGGACCAAATTAATCCTTTTGCTCTTGAAATAGTCTCTTTACATGGCAATTATGTAACAGTTTCAGTTTCCCAATCGTATGTTAATACTGTTGGTTTTCGCTGGTACATATTTTGACCTATTTTATTTTTAATCAAACTTTTGAAAATGTTAACAATTCTATTCTCGTTGCTTAGTCTCCTCGGCGTTGTACAACACAACGCGGTGGATGCCGACTGGCCTCGTGAAATACAAACAGACAAGGGTAAGATCATCATTTACCAACCCCAGCCTGAAAAACTTACAGGCAATCAGCTTGAGGCACGTGCAGCCATTTCCATTGAAAGCAATGATGGCAAACAACCATCATTCGGCGCCATGTGGTTCAAGGCTCAAATGAATACCGACAGGGGTACACGCACAGCAGTGCTGGAAAACATTGATGTTACCAATCTTCGTTTCCCTGCTATTACAGATTCCTCAAGAAAAGAGAATCTTATCGACATGATCGAAAATGAAGTTCCAAAGTGGCAACTGCAAATGAATCTTGATGATGTTGTTTCAACGCTGGAACAAAACAGCACGGAAAATTTACCTTCTTTCAATAACAAAGCGCCTGAAATTGTGGTGACGGACAAACCGTCATTGCTGGTAACACTTGATGGATCGCCTAAAATAGTTGACTACAACAAGCAATACAGCAAAGTGGCAAACACGCCTTATTTCATGGTGAAGGACAAAGACGACAGCCAATATTATTTGTATACACAAAGCAACTGGTACACTTCATCAAATGTAATGACAGGCTGGAGCAAAGTAAACAAGCCATCTAAAGATTTGAGAAAATTGGAAGATGACATTAAGAAGAGCCAGGAGAAAAATAAAGAGAACAACAACTCAGCTAACGGCGACAACAAAACCAACGATCAAAATCAAAATGTAGCAAACCCGGATCTGCAGGTTATAGTGAGAGATCACCCCGCAGAATTGATCGCTTCTAATGGCAAGCCAAACTTCACTCCTATTCAAAACACTTCATTGTTGTACATGGATAATTCCAATGCAGATGTGTTTATGGATATTGACAACAACCAGTATTACACGGTATTGAGTGGAAGATGGTACAAAGCGCCAAACACAAACGGTCCGTGGGCATACATCGATGCCAACCAACTTCCAAAAGACTTTGCAAATATTCCACAGGGATCAGCAAAGGATAACGTGTTGGCTTATGTGCCTGGCACCGATGCATCTAAAGATGCATTGCTCGATAATCAGATTCCTCAAACAGCATCCGTAGATAGGAAATCTGCTAAAGCAAATGACGTAACATATGATGGCTCTCCTTCTTTCAAACCAGTTGAAGGAACGAATCTTCAGTATGCGCAAAATACATCGAGCACGGTGTTCCGCTCGGGCAACACTTATTACCTGTGCGATAACGCTGTGTGGTTCCAATCGTCTTCACCTTCCGGCCCGTGGACAGTTTCTACAACCCGCCCTCCGGAAATTGATAACATTTCACCGTCCAATCCAAATTACAATACGAAGTATGTTTACATATATGACGTAACACCATCAACGGTTTACACGGGTTACACGCCGGGTTATCTGGGCGCATACTCATACGGACCGACAGTAGTGTATGGTACTGGTTGGTATTATCCGGGTTGGTACGGATACTATTACTATCCACGTCCTGTAACCTGGGGATTTGGTTTTAACTACAATCCATGGACAGGCTGGGGCTTTAGCTTCGGATTCAATTATGGTTGGTACGATCCATGGTACAGCTTTGGTTACTGCTATGGCGGTTACGGCGGATGGTGGGGCCCTCCTGTTTATCACCCGTATTACTATAGACCGGCTTACTACTATGGTAGCGGCTTCTACGGAAAACCATATTACAGACCAGCAGGTTATTATGGTGGAAATAACACCGTTGTAGTTAATAATTATAATAACGTAACCATCAATAACAATCGCTATAACAGAAACGTGTACAGCTACCACACAAACGGCGTGACTACGCGTACAGTTAATAGTGTGGCTACCCGCGACGTAAATAACGTTATTTCTACAAGACCTCAACCAGGACCGTCTAACGGTAATGGTAATCCGAGCAGGCCAAACAACGTTTATACCGACCGACAAGGAAATGTTTACAGAAGAAATAATAACAATTGGGAAGTAAGAGACGGTAGTGGCTGGAGACAATCTGGCAATAATGGAAACAACGGTAACAACGGGAATAATGGTACCACTGGAAGTAACGGAAATAATGGCAACAACGGAAATGGTAACAATGGTAACAATGGTAACCGATACGGACAGTACGGAAATGGAAATGGGAATAACGGAAATGGCAACGGGAATGCAGCCAACGGCAACAATGGTAACGGAAATAATGGAAATAGTGGAAACAACGGCAACAACGGAAATGGAAATAATGGCAATAGATACGGACAGTACGGAAATGGAAATGGAAATAACGGAAATGGTAATGGAAATGCGGCCAATGGCAATAATGGAAATGGGAATAATGGAAACAGCGCAACCAACGGCAACAGTGGAAATGGAAACAATGGCAACAGATACGCCTACGGTCAGGGCAACGGAAACAATGCGAATGGAAATAATGGGAACAATGGAAATATGAATGGAAATGGAAACACCAATAGACCATCCAGTGTTCCAAATTATAGCACGTCAACTCCTTCCCAACAGTCTTCTGCGCCTAACAGGTCCTATCAGCCAACGCAGCCTTCCTACAGGCCTGCTCAGGGAACGATGGATCGTTCAAGCTACGATAGACAACGTGGTGCAGAAAGAAGCATGAACTTCCAGCAAAGCCAGCAACGCAGTTATGGCGGAGGTGGAGGCGGCGGATACTCCCGTCCTTCCGGTGGAGGCAGCAGCGGCGGCGGAGGCGGTTCTCATTCTTCTGGCGGCAGCAGCGGAGGTGGAGGCGGAAGACCCCACAGATAATGTCAAAAGTTTGATTACAAATAGAAGGAGTTTCTCGAAAGAGAGCTCCTTTTTTAATTAATAATTAAGAATTAAGAATTGACGCGACTGCGTTCGATATTGAATGTGGCTGTGGCAGGTCTTAAACGGCTTGTGAGATTGCGTTTGTCGAGCATGCTACCTTATTAATTGTTAATTATTAATTATTAATTCTTAATTGCTATCAAAATGGCCTCTGCCACTCTCTCCCCGTCCATCGCGGCGCTTACAATGCCACCGGCATAACCCGCACCCTCACCCGCAGGGTAGAGATTTTTTATTTGTGGATGTTGAAGATCTGTTTTATTACGTACCGGCGAAGACGTCCTTGATTCGGTGGCCACTACAACAGCGTCGTTTGTGAAATAGCCGGGCATTTTTTTGCCGAAGGCAATAAAACCTTCACTTAATCCTTTGTACACAAATGGCGGCAACACTTCTTTCAAAGACGCAGAATGCAATCCCGGCAAGTATGAACAATCTGGTAGATTAGCAGATAATTTATTCTTTGAAAAATCTGCCATACGCTGCGCAGGTGCCACCAAAGCGCCACCTCCTGCTTTGTATGCTTTTTGTTCTACCATTTGCTGGAAATACATAGCCGCCAGCGGGCTGTTTACGTCATGTTGTTTTGCAAATTCTTTTGAGGCCACGATGTCGGCAATTTCGACAGATACCACCATGCCGGAGTTTGCGTATGGATTATTACGTTTGGATGGGCTCCATCCGTTTACTACAATTTCATTGTGATCCGTTGCTGCAGGTGCAATAATACCACCGGGACACATGCAAAATGAAAACACACCTCTGCCTTCAACTTGTTGCACCAAACTATAAGAAGCGGGTGGTAAAAAATCACCACGCAATGCGCAATGATATTGAATGCTATCAATAAGTTCCTGTGGATGTTCAATACGAACGCCCAATGCAAAAGGCTTTTGTTCAATCAATATTTTTTTGCGGTCGAGCAATTGAAAGATATCTCTTGCAGAGTGGCCCGTAGCAAGTATTACAGCCTTCCCTTCGAACGTATCGCCCGCTGCCGTCTTTACTCCTGTTATTATATTACCACCAACAATGAAATCGGATACCTTTTGTTCAAACAAAAATATTCCGCCAGCATCTTTGATCGCTTCGCGGATCGCAGTGATGATGTGGGGTAACTTATTGGTCCCAATATGCGGATGCGCCTGGTATAAAATCTTTTCATCCGCGCCGTATTGTACAAGAATGTTGAGAATACGATCTATATCGCCACGCTTGCTGCTACGGGTATATAATTTGCCATCGCTATATGTTCCTGCACCACCTTCACCAAAACAATAATTGCTTTCGGGATTTACAATACCTTCCTTGTTCATGGCAGCGAGATCACGTCTGCGTGCTCGAACATCTTTTCCTCTTTCCAAAATGATTGGTTGAATACCCTGCTCGATGAGTTTTAATGCCGCAAATAGCCCGCAAGGTCCCGCTCCTATCACTATCACTTTGCTAGATGATGATGCAACATTTCTTAACTGGATTTTTTTCACAACGCGTTCCTGAAACGGCTCGTTGATAAACGCGTTCACTGTCAGGTTGCACCAAACTTTCCTGCTGCGTGCGTCAAGCGATTGCTTGGTGATGTAAAACCCATTTATTTGAGATTGAGATTTTCCCGTTTCACCGGCAATATATTCTTTGATAATTTGCTCATCCGCAGCTTCGGACGGAAGCAATTTTATGGAGATGGTTTTCTGCATTGTAGTCGTTAGGTTTTTATCCTAAAAGTGAAGCAAAGGTAGGAATAATCAGTTGTTAGTTGCTTGGCTGTTTGTTCGACTTTCCTCCTAACAACTACCAACTATCAACCAACAACTTTACAGTAATTCAGGTACTATTTTTAAACAGCATTCTTTCTCACAAACTTTCACCTGGACCCGATGTTATCAAACTGGAGATTTTGTTGCATGAAGAGTTGCGAAGAATGATTTCAAAAATAAAAAGCGGGACAATTTTTCTTTGCAAAAAATTTTGATTCAGATCAAGCGTTTTTCACTCATTATAC
>Ga0318567_10000277_pt1 | contig 22862 bp, 18 predicted proteins | sample GRESIP088b5f20_FD_203691 | JGI IMG/M metagenome (GOLD analysis project Ga0318567, IMG submission 203691) | Tropical soil microbial communities from Luquillo Experimental Forest, Puerto Rico - GRE.SIPMG.088b5f20 | ecosystem: Environmental > Terrestrial > Soil > Tropical forest > Bulk soil...
GAGCAGGAGAAAGTTGGTTTCATTGAGAAGGAAAGAGCGCTTCAAAGCATGCAGCACGAATTCAACGACTTGTTGCAAAACCTGCGTGGTAAGGAAAACGAAAAGAACCTTGCTTCTCAGCGTTTGAATTTCCTGACAGAAAAAATCACCAGCCTGGAAGATTTCCTTCAAAAAAGTGAAGGTCAATTGCAGGGTTTGGAGGAAAGCATCACGTTTACGCAAAAGCAGGTGGAAGAGGAAGGCGGCAAACTGGAAACATTGCAAATGCAACTGGATGATAAAAAGGATGCGGTTGACAGCCAGCGCCAGGCTTTTGATGAACGAAGAAAAGCAGTTGATGCATTAAGACTAGAAAATCAACAAATACAGCGTAGCCAGTTTGAAGCGGAAAAACGCGTGGCTATTGCCGATACATCTATCCAGAACATCCAGCGTACCATCAATCAAATTGAAGAGGAGCGTGAAGCCAGACACAGCCAGCTTAAACAACTGGAAGAAGAAATGAGTGTGAAGGAGCAGGAGCTGGAGACAAAGAAAACGGATCTGCAACAATTGCAGGAACATCACGAAAGAACCAAAGAGCAAATTTTGCAAACGCAAAGTGCGCTTGAAGGTTTGCGCCAAACGCTGGCAGATGAAAGCCGTAAGCTAGACGCGAAAAAGAACGAGCACGATCTTTTGAAAAGCTTGATCGATAGCATGGAAGGCTATCCTGAGAGTGTGAAATTCTTGCATAAAAATCCAAACTGGAATCATACGGCGCCGATTCTTTCCGATATCATTTATGTAAAAGAAGAATACCGTGCGGCGGTTGAGAACGTGCTTGAGCCATACCTGAACTATTATGTTGTAAACAACTTGCAGGAAGGGTTGCAAGCCGTGCATTTGCTGGACGCCAATAAAAAAGGTAAAGCGAATTTCTTCCTGTTGGATAAACTCGATGCAGCGGAAGCCAATACACATGCGCCTTTGGCAAATGCCATTCCTGCAATTGATGTGATTGAAGTGGATGCGCAATACAAAAAACTGGCCGAGCATTTATTGGGCAACGTTTTCATTGCAGAAAATGAAGAAGTGCTGAATAACAGCAACGGCGCGGTGGTACTGGAAAAAACCGGTAAATACGTAAAAGGAAAATATGCACTGACAGGCGGTAGCGTGGGTTTGTTTGAAGGAAAGAAAATTGGTCGTGCAAAGAATCTTGAAAAACTGCATGACGAGATCGCAGCTTTGGAAACAGTGGTGAGCGGTATCAAAGCTTCGATCCAGGAGAAACACAATGAGGTTATTGGCTTCAACGAGCAGTTGAAAGAAAATGTGATCAAACAGACGCAGTCTGATATCAATACATTGACGAACCAGGTTTTTGCATTACAAAACAAAATTGAAAACCTGCATGCGCAGCAATCAAGCAGCCGCAACAGGTTGGAAGAAATGCAACAAAACCTTGAAAGCACAAACGGTTCTGTTTCCGGAACTCGTGAGGAACTTTCTGCATTGGTTCGCCAGATTGAAGAAGTGGGCATGAACCTGATGGCAGTGGAAGGAGAGTACAAAGCTGCTGAAAATGCTTACAACGAAGCAAACGCGCAGTACAACGAATTCAACCTTTCGCTTACACGTCAGCAGAGTCGCATCAATTCTTTGAAGCAGGAGCTTGCTTTCAAGACAAACCAGTTCAATGATTTGAAGGTGCAGATCGAAAGCAACGCTTCTCAGTTAAAGCAAACAAGCGAAAGCATTGCGGAGAGTGAAGTAGCATTGAAAAATGCTGAGAATGGTTTGGTAGATCTATTGCGCAAAAAGGAAGAAGACGAGAAGAAACTGAACGAAGCGGATCAGGCTTTCTACAATCTGCGTAACCAAATGACAGAGAAAGAAAGTTTGCTGCGTTCAAAAACAAAAGAGAAAGACATTCTTGAGCATTCATTGAGTGCGATAAAAGATAGACTGAACGAACTGAAATTGCAGCTTGCAGGTATGAAAGAACGCTTGCAGGTGGAGTTCAGAATTAACCTGGATGATATCATCGACCAAGCCCGCAATACCGAAACACCGGTGGAAGAATTGCAGGAGAAGAGTGACAGGATGAAGAAGCGTTTGGAAAACCTTGGCGAAGTGAACCCTACAGCCATAGAGGCTTTCCAGGAAATGAAAAAACGTTACGAGTTTATTCTTGAACAAAAGAATGACCTTGTGACAGCGAAGGACAGTCTGTTGCAAACCATCGCTGAAGTAGAAAGTACGGCGAACCAAAAGTTCCTTGACACTTTCAACCAGGTAAAAGAAAACTTTATCAAAGTATTCAAGGCGTTGTTTACAGAGGAAGATCAGTGTGACCTTATTTTGGAAAACCCTGAAAACCTTGCTGAGACAGCGATTGATATCGTAGCAAAACCAAAAGGTAAACGTCCTTCATCTATCACGCAATTGAGTGGTGGTGAAAAAACATTGACAGCGACTGCATTGTTATTTGCGATTTACCTGATCAAACCTGCGCCGTTCTGTATCCTTGATGAGGTGGATGCGCCACTTGATGATGCGAACGTAGGCAAGTTCACGAACATGATTCGTCGTTTCAGTGAAGAGAGCCAGTTCATTATTGTTACACACAACAAAATGACGATGAGTGCCGTGGATGTAATTTATGGTGTAACCATGCAGGAACCTGGTGTTAGCCGCCTCGTACCTGTTGATTTTAGAGCGCTTAGTGCGCCGGCGAGATAACAACCAACGTGTCTTTTATAGTAAGCAAGCCTTTCTGTGAAGAAAGGCTTTGCTGTTTTATTTTGTCAAAGCATCTGGCTTTAGAAATAATTTTCAGCACATGTTATGCTGATTGCTTTTTTACAATTTTCGAAGCTATAACTGCAAATAGTCCCAAAATAAGACCGAATATAAGTCCGGCAACTGGGCCAGTCATCAGCATCATTAGTCTTGGCGAATCCGGCTTTGGCATTGTTTTCATCATGTCTGCTTCCTGCGGGTGATTGCCGAGATAAGTTTTAACCAGTAGAATGTGCGCAGTAGTGATCCAGACAGCATTTACAAGGCTCACGAAAAGCCCGTGAAGGAAATACTTTGAAGAACAATTTTTAGCAATTAAGTACGCACAAATGATAAAAATTATCAGCCAGAAAAGTGGCTCGATGTTGGACGGGATAAAATAAACGGTGGCGAAAGCCATCGCTAAACCGAATAGAGATAGTTTGAAAATTAAACTCCAGTTTAAGTTCATATGGGTGTGTTTTATTGTTTTCTTAAGTTAGTCGATTATTGTAACTGGTGCAACGGGCACAAAACATTGACAACAACGATTACCTTATGCTGCGGAAAAATAGTTCTTCAGCCCTGCTTTTGCAAGTGCAAGTCAGTAATCGTTGCCAGATAAGGTATTTCTTTTTGTAAAGTAGTTTCAGTCAGACTTCTTCTGAGCGGTGTAGGCTAAGTTGCGAAGTTAGGAGGCAAGAACGCTGGGGTTCGAATCAATGATCATTTCCGGTGCCGGGCCTGGCATTGGTTGAGAAAGATCAACGCCATGAGCATTTTTGACGCCGGCCATAAACCATTTTGTGAATTCATCCTGGTTCGAAGCAAATTTTGCAAATGCTCCTTGTGGATCGTCCCCTTCCAGTGTTACAATCACCATGTCGCCCATAGGTGTGTGTTGAAGGAAAGTGCGTTCGTGAATGTTCATTTTTTTTCTTGAATTCACGAAGTCATCGTACCTGGACGTACGCAATTCATCATGCCATTTTTTCCAGTCGGCTTCTTTCCCCTGAAGAATGGGAATTGCAAACGCAAAGAAATTAGACATACAATTGATTTTAGAAATCAAAAGTAATTTTTCGGTTGTTCATTGTCAAGCGGTGAATTGTTAATGGGGAGAGCCGTCTTATTTTTTCTGAATGAAGATGACAAATGTCATTTATGGGGCTCAGATTCCTTTTCGCCACCCAAATTTGCAAGCTGAAAATATTTTTGGGGTATTATTTGTCTCTATTTAGAGCTTCCTCGATTTGATTGTAAATTTTAATCAACTTCACATAAACTGGATTATCGGTATGAAACATAAATGAAGTATAAAGGGTTTGAACATTGTGTTCTCCAATTACAACGGTGATAATATTGTCAATTTTCATAACAATGTTTTTATACTTAGACGTTTGATACCATCTGTCAAAAACTTTGTGTCTTTGTTTGGCCTTTTCATTATCATCGGAGCAAACATAGATCAATGAGTTCTCGACATTATGAAAAAATCGCTCGATAATGTCCTTTATAGTCTTGCTGACTCTTGCATCGTAAGGTTCTAAGCCATCAGTAGCTTTTTCAATTACTAATTGAAAAATGTTTGGAACGTCTTCTCCTGAAATTGTTGAGAACGTTTCATCGATAACAAAGGCTACTCTATATAAAATATTATTTTGGGTCGTGAAGTTGTAAGTATTGGTAATGTCGTCGAAAACGTAATTATAGTGGTTTTGCAAGCTTAATACCTTTTTGTGCCAATACTTGGATTGGAGTTTTTCCTTTAATATACGAACGCACTATTTCTTTGTCAGATACCATTTTGGTAACTGATTTTAAAATAGTCTTTTTAGATATATCCTGCTTCTTCATAGTTACGAAGTTACAAATACAAGTTAAAATCCCGTTCTTTTTTTTGTCTCGGTCTATTTTGCAGTCTCTAAATAAAATAGGGTTGCACTCACTAACGAATGCAACCCTGTCAATTATTCTTTATTAATCAAAATTCTTCTACTGTCCCATTCCGCCCATATTCTCCATTCCTTCCTGGCCGCCTTTCATGTTTTTTCTTTTGAACAGCGTTGCATCGAATTTACCGAAGCGGTAGTTGAAGTTGATACGGATAACCTGCGCATCTCTTGTGCGGTAAGAGTTTTGCACGAAGAAGTCTGACGCTGAGTACATGTCCACTCTTCTTGTTTTGAAGATGTCATTCATGTTTACAGAAACAGAAGCTGCCTTGTTTTTAAGGAACTCATATTTAACCGCGATATCTACACCACCCGTCGGTCTCAAATAACCATTTGCCGTGGTGGTAGGTCCGCTCCATGGGCCGCGACCACCGCCCGAGCTGTAACTTCCGCCCGGAGGTAAAACTGTTTTAGATGTGTAGTCGCCGGACAACTGGATCGTAAAGTTTTTCGGAAGCTTGAACGTGTTGCTCAATTTCGCGAAATAGCTGATGATGTTATCCTGTGGTTTGATCGTAGTATCGCTTGTGTTGATCTTTGATGTAAAAAAGTTGATGTTGCTGTTTACATCCCACCATTTTGTGATGGAATTTTTACCAGTCAACTCAAGACCTGTTACATAGCTGCTGTTGGCATTAATGTAGGTGTTAATCAAAACCGCCTTACCTGTTACAGGGTTGTAATCTTTTTGCTGGCTCCTTGTGATAAGGTCAGTAGTGTATTTGTAATACACAGTCGCCATGAACATATCATTGCCGTGGTAAGTTTTTGAATAGCCCAACTCAATTGAATTGGTAAACTCCGGTTTCAAATTTGGATTACCGCGATTCAGGTTAAGTGAATCTGAGTAATCTGTAAATGGAAACAGCTGGAAGAAGTTCGGTCTGTTTACTTTTCTCGTATAGTTCAATTGAATGTCTTCGCCGTCACCAAGTTTTTGTGTCAGGAATACAGTAGGGAACAAGCTGATAGGGAAGGTGTTTTTGAAATAGTTCGATGTGTCTTTAAAATCAGTTGTAGTGCTGTGAACAGTTCCGCTGTTTTCAGAGCTTTCCGCACGCAAGCCAAGCTGATAGCCAAATTTGCCATCATGCACCTGGTTTGAATAAGTAGCATAAGCTGCATACACTTTATCTGAGTTATTATACAAAGAAGAAAGTTGTGGCAATTTGATCTTATTACCATTGTGGTCCACGGTGTAAATATCGTTGTGACTATCCACGTTTCTTACTGCAGCACGCAGCCCCATTTCCATTTTTGATTTTTCTCCAAGTGGGTTTACGAAATCTGTTTGAGCCGTAAACGAATTGTTCGTACCGCCACCATCAGTAAGCTGATTGTAATAACCAAAGTAATCATTGTTTGGTCTCACGTAAGTGGTAGAACCTGTAAAGTTTTTATTGTCGTTATTACTTCCGTTGTATGTTACGTCCGCGGTCCACTCTTTTCCTGCCTTTGCAAAATTGTGTTTGTAGTTAAGGCTGGCTCCGGTATTGCGGAACATTGAGTTGCCGTTCGCTTCTCTGTCTGTGTAATAATATTTTGTATCAAGCGGCGGCATCACACTGTCCGTGTACATTTGGCTCGATGTGTTGGGTTTGAATTTACCGCGAACAAAGTTTCCTGAAACAGAAATTGTGTTTCGGTTATCAATGAAGTAGTCCAAACCAAGTCGGGAGAAAATGAAATCACCGTTGCTTATACTTTTGTCGTATTGTTTAAGCAGCGTAATAGTGTCAAGGTTTGTAGCACGTGAGGTGGTACCGTCGGAAATAGATTTACGTTGGTTGTAGTTGATGTTTGCAAACACGTTTACTTTGCCTTCACGAAGGTTCAAATCTGCACCACCGCCTACTTTGCCGCGACTGTCAACGTTCGCACGAAGGTTTCCGCTATAGCCGGCTTTCTTGTTTTTCTTTAAAACGATATTCAGAATACCAGAGTTACCACCGGAGGCATCGTATTTTGCAGAAGGGTTTGTAATTACTTCAACACTCTCGATCGCATCTGCTGGAATTTGATCCAGCGTAAGGTTTGTTGGACGACCGTCTACAAACAATTGTGGAGTAGTGTTTCTCAAGGTGACGTTACCATCGATGTCGACCTGCAAAGAAGGTACGTTTCTGATTACATCCACACCAGAACCACCGGCAGAAGTGATGTTTTTATCAACATTGAAAACCTTTCTGTCGATCTTCATTTCCACCATTGGCTTAGATGCAGTTACGGTTACGCCTTCAAGTACCTTTGCGTCCTGTTTCATTTTAATATTGCCAAGATCTTTGTCAGTAGCATTGATTGCAGATTCCATACTGCCACCTTGCATGCCTTTCAAATCGAAAGCCACTTTCATGTCAATCGGTTCGTGTCCGATTGCAGTAATATTAATGTGGAACTGCCCGAAAAGGGGAATATTTTCGAGACTAAAATCACCGTTGCTCCTGGTAAGCATTCCAGTAATAACTGTATCTTTTCTTTTATGGGTAAGTGTGTCGAATTTGCTTTGTATCAGTTCGATTGTCGCTGCGTCGATCCCTTTGTTTGTTTTTTCATCCACGATCTTGCCATACATTCTGCCGGTCATATTGCCACCGCCTCCGCGTCTTTGGCCCCCACCGCCGCTAGGGTATTGCGCTTGCGCAGAAAAGGAATAAACTGTTGCCAGTAGAAAGATTAGATAGATTTGTCTCATTGTGTGATTGCTTATGTTTTCTGGATCTTCTGGTTTAATATGAGGGACGAAAAGCAAAGGAAAATATTGTAAATGCCATGCCTCGATTTTACATATTAAGGGTTAATCGGCGGCAAATATCTTCTTTAATAGTCTTTCATACACTAATAAAATGATGAGTGGTTGAGTACTTGAACCAGTGGTGAAATACTGAAAATTAGAGTTTTGTGAAGGGGCACAGATGTACTATTCTATAAGATTGGTGCACTATTTTACAATAAAATATGTAATTACTACCGACAGCGAACCGACTATAAAACCTAAAAGGGCGCCGGCGATTTCAACAGATGAAAATTGTTTTGAAAATGCCTGTTTGATTGTTGCCTGAATTTTTTCTTCGGGAACGGACTGCAATTTATAAGCGATGATTTTTTTCAGGTCAAAGTCGTTCTGCAATTCTTTGGCGTAATTCTGCATGATCTGGGGAAATAGTGATTGTAATTCCTCCAAGAAAACCTGTTTGAGTTGCGCGATTGTTTTTTCTCCGATAAACATGCCAACAACTGGCATGGACTGCTTCAGTTTCACTTTTAGAAAATGATCAATGTGCTCGTCGATAACAGGCATGATCTTTTCCAGGTTCGCAGGGTCGGTGATCTTTTCGGCGATTTCGTCGAAGGAAAAGATCTCGTCGAAAGGAATGTTTGCTGCAAGATTGCTCACATTCGATTTAGTTGAAAAGCGTTTAACCAAAACCTGCAAGGCAATTTTATTGAACATCCATCCGATAAATGCGGAAACTAGGGGAACAATCAACAACGCAGGATTCATACAATTTGAAAATTTGTGAATTTGAAAATATGAAAATTCGGGACACCCATGTACGGGCGAATTGAATTCGCCCAATAAAAAAAGCTGAAACATTTGTTTCAGCTTTTGGGTGGCTAACCGGGCTCGAACCGGCGACCCTCAGAACCACAATCTGATGCTCTAACCAACTGAGCTACAGCCACCGTGTATGGGGATGCAAAAGTAAGGTAATTCCTATTCCACACAAAAAAATGGGCACTTTTTTTGAAAAATAATTTCTGTTAGGAGTTGAGGGAAAGGAAGTTGCAGAGTAGTTGCCAGTAGGCAGTAACCGGTAGCCGGTTGGCTGATACTTATATACCGCAACAAACGATTAATCTTCAGAATATCAAAGTTGTCATTTTACAATAAAGAACACTGAGCGTAAGACACTGGCAACTGGCCATCATTCTTCCTGTCTAACCAATAATTTACGAACTTTTTCGTTAAATATTTCACACGTTTCTACCGTTCATAATATTCTGGCAAAGACGTTGTTAATATGCAATTCATTTTGCAACAAGCCATTGCTTTTATTGTTATTTTTGGAGAGACGTGTAAAAAATGTACAATTTGTTGAATGAAAAAAGTGCTTCAATTTATGTTTAGTAAAAGAAGTTTGCCGTTTTTAATAGTGGTGTTAGCAGGCGCATTGTTTATTGGTTTTCAATCTCTGGGCAAAAAAGGTCTTAATCCTCCCACAAAGTATGAAAAGATACTACACAACGTAGGCGAAATGCTGGACCAGGTTCACTACAGTCCGAAGGCAATCAATGATAGTTTTTCAAGAGAAGTTTTTAAGAAGTATTTAGTGGCGATCGACCCGGACAAAAACTTTTTCCTGCAATCTGACATCAATCAATTAAAAATCTACGAGAACAAACTGGATGATGAAATCCTGGGTGGTCCTGTACAGTTTGTGCCTGCTGTAGCTGAAATCTTTAAGAAAAGAGTAGCTGAGGCAGATTCAATCACCAAAGTGTTGTTGTCAAAACCTTTTGACTTCAAAGCAAACGAAGAGGTGGTACTGGATGCCGATAAGATCGACTTTCCAAAGGACGATGCGGAAAGAAAAGACATGTGGCGCAAACGCCTGAAATATATGGTGCTTGAGCGCTATGTTGATGCACAGGATGCACAGGAAAAAAATAAAGCAACTGATAAATCTGCGACTGTAAAAACAAACGAGCAGCTGGAGTCTGATGCAAGGGATCGTGTGCAAAAAATCATGAACAAAACGTTTGACAGGTATAAATTCAAATTCTCTGTAGACGATCAGTTCAATACATATGTGAACACGATCACTACAACAATGGATCCTCACACAAGCTTTTTCCCTCCTGTAGATAAGAGATATTTTGATGAGCAAATGAGCGGCCGTTTCTTTGGTATTGGCGCTTCTCTTCGTGAAGAAGATGGCGGTATTAAAGTAATGACGCTGGTTACAGGCAGCCCGGCATGGAAATCTGGACAGATTGCTGTTGGCGATATCATTGCGAAAGTAGCGCAAGGAAATGGCGAAGCAGTTGATCTTACTGGTTATGCTGTGGAAGACGCGGTGAAATTGATCAGAGGTGATAAAGGAACAGAAGTAAAACTTACGTTGAAGAAAACTGACGGAAGTTTGAAGGTTGTTTCGCTTATCCGCGATGAAATTGTACAGGACGAAACTTTTGCAAGAAGTACAATTGTTGATAACGGTAAATCTAAAGTTGGTTATATCTACCTGCCGGAATTCTACGCAGATTTTGATAATCCAAAAGGTGCACGCTGCTCTGCAGATGTTGCGAAAGAATTGATCAAACTGAAGGAACAAAACGTAGATGGTGTAGTGCTTGATCTGCGTAATAATGGCGGTGGTTCATTGTTTGATGTTGTACAAATGGTGGGATTGTTTATTGAAGACGGTCCGGTTGTACAAGTAAAAGACAGAGATGGTAAACCAAGTATTTTGCGTGATCGCGATAAAAGCATTTTGTATGATGGTCCTTTCGCTGTGATGGTAAATGAGTTCAGCGCTTCTGCTTCTGAAATCTTTGCAGCGGCTATCCAGGATTATCACCGCGGTGTGATCATCGGTAGCACTTCCACTTATGGTAAAGGAACCGTTCAACGCAACATCGGTTTGGATAAAGAAACGGGTATGTTCTCTTCCAACAGCGAATTGGGAACAATCAAATTGACTTTGCAAAAATTCTATCGCATTAATGGAGGTTCTACACAATTGAAAGGTGTAAGCTCTGATGTGATTTTGCCTGATGTATTTGAATATTCCAAACTGCGTGAAAAAGATGATCCTGATGCTTTGCCTTGGGATGAGATTCAGAAAGCAGATTACAATACATGGAAACCTGGCTTTGACATGAACATTGTTTATAGCAATAGCAACAGCCGTGTAAACAGCAATCCTGCGTTTAATGAAATCAAGACAGACACCAAATGGCTGGCTGATCAAAATGATAAAGTATACTCTTTGAACATTGACAAATTCAGAGAAGAAAAGAAAAACATCAGCGCGACAGTTAAGAAACTTGAGGCTTTAAATAAATTGCCTAAAGAACTGGATGTAGTTACGCTTCCACAGGATGCGAACAAATTCGCAAACGACAAAGATCGCCAGGATCGTTTCAAACAATGGCAAAAATCATTGAAGAACGATATCTACCTGAATGAAGCTGTGAACGTGGTGAATGATATGGTGGTGCAGAGGAATTTGGCGAAAGGGAAGTAGAGGGAATTGAAAGTTGAAAATTGAAAGTTGAAAATGGTAGGGGCGAATCGCATTTCCCCTTAAAATAAAAAAAGAGAGCTGTGGATTAACACAGCTCTCTTTTTTTATTTTAGCCACCAATTTTCAATTTTCCATTACCCCAAGTATCTCTCCTTCAAAACAACCACATGGTGCTGCACGTGGCCGGCGCACATGAAGCCAAGAGCGGTAACATTGAGCATGTTGTTGTTGGCTGATCCGCTTAAGATCCATTGTTCTTTTGTAAAAGAATTAAACATGGCAGTGTTTGATTTTCTGAGATGCTTGAATTCATCAATCATGTCTTTCCATTTTCTTTGATCGACAGGCGTATTATCGCCCCAAACATTTTCGTCGAAGCCAGAAAGATCTACGCCTTCGTTTTTTGAGAAACGAAGTGCTCTGTATGCAAAAACACGTTCAGTATCTATTACGTGTTGTAAAACCTGTTTGATGGTCCATTTGCCTTCTCCATAAGCATAGTTGACCTTCTTGCGGGGAATGCGTTTCAAAAACTTGAGAAATGACTTCAGATTATTTTCAAGTGCCTCCATTGCATCATCTTCTTTTACCACATTGATATAGCGCTTGAAATACTCTGCAGACACGACGTTTGTTTTAGTTGACATGTTTGTGGATTTAGTAAGTCTAAAGATAGGAGAGAAGGTACACAGATTCTCATGATTGTCATGATTTCTTTTTAATTTCTTGATCATGATAAATCATGATAATCATGATGATCTGCGTTCTTTTCTAAAACGCTTCTCCGAAATCAATATAAAATCCTCTAACGCCATGCGGACCAAAGCCGCAATCTATGCGGAGATTGGTATTGTTTCTCGTATCTACGCGAATACGCAACCCGCCACCATAAGAAAGCCAGAATCCATTGGGTTTAAGGTTTCCATAGTAATCCGCGACTCGTCCGGTGCCTATCCAACCTGCAATGCCAAAAATGTTCCACACCGGCATGCGATATTCTACCTGCGCATCTACAAGCACTTTGTCGCGAATGGCTCCTTCATAGTAGCCACGCATTTTTTTATCGCCACCAAGTTTTGCCAATTCAAAAAACGGAACGGTGCCAGAGGTAAAAGTCGTAGTTGCCTGTGCAGCTATAATATGTCTTAACCATGGATTGAAGTAGGTACGGCCATCCAATTCAAATTTTATGAATTGATATGTGCTGCCCATCCACGGTTCGTAAAAGAGAATGTCGGTTAAAATGAAATGACCTTTGTATGGATTGTAGCGGTTGTCGCGGGTATCATATGCCATGGAAAGCCCTGCGCCAATGCAGCTTCCGCCTTGCGTTCCGGGTATGTTGTTCTTGACTAAAAATCCTGTACTGTCAACTTCAATTTTAAAATAATCAGCAAGGTCAAGTGCTGCGCCGAAGTAGACATTCTTCATGATGAGGCGCATGGGATTGGTAACAAATTTTATTCGATCAACAGAGACCTCTTCTTCATTATCCTTGCTTACATCGTTGCCAATGCCGTAAATATATTCCGGTGTTCGTTTGTAGTTGATGTAACTAATAATGAGCCATCTGTTCTGATCAAAACTAAGATCGTTTGCTATAGACGCATTGATCCTTCCCTTTGTAGAATAACTTACGACCCCTGAAATTCTGGAAGGCTTTGAAATGGTATCTTTTTTAGAAAGATTGAAAAGATTAAACTTCGCAAGCCCAAGCGTAGTGCCGGCTTCAGTGCTATAAGAAGCAAGTGGAACGGGAATTATTTTGAATAGTTTTTCTGCCTTCTGATTGAATTTATCAAACGTGGTAGAATCTTTTTTTGTAGTGTCTATTGGTATTGTTGTGTTTTCCTTTATAACAACAGAACTGTCTTGCGCAATGCTGGTAACACGTATGAACAGCATAAACGCGATAAAATAAATAGAATAAGGGAAAATATTTTTACAAAATCTGCATAGCATAAAAGTTCTTAAGGGTGAGAGGAACGCAGATTTTCATGATTGTCAAGATTTGTTATGATTGAAGGAAATAAAAAATCCTGACAATCATCGTAATCATGAAAATCTGCGTTCTCTCTTATTTTCAATTACTTAAGCCAACTACTTCCAAACACTATATAATACGCCCAATCATGGTTGCTAAAGGCAACATCAAGACCCATTCTTACTTTGAATTTTCTTGCCACGAGGTAACGGAAACCAGTACCATAGCTATACACCAATGTTGAGCTTCCAAAATCTTTCCAGTCGTCGAAAGCCTTACCTGTTCCACCATACAGCATGATGCTCCATCGCTTGTAAAAATCCCAACGGGCCTCTAGTTCTGTAAGGATGTCTGCATTTCCCTGGTATCTAAGAGCAGGTACACCGCGCATGTCAATATAAGGTTTGATATAGAAAGGCTGCTCCCCGAATGATTGTTGCCCGTCAACGCGCCAGCCGCCAATTAATTTTTTTGAAATGGCTTTATAGGCATACATGTAGTAGTTGAGATGCGTGTAATCATAATCGCTGCCAAAAATATTATCTGATCTTATCGCATCGAAATGCACTTTAAAACCATTGTCAGGAGTGAAGACATTGTCTCTGTTGTCGAGTTCAATTACAGCGCCGAGTTGGCTTATAATGCTTGAGAAATCTTTTGGGTTCGCAAAATCAGGAGGAAGAAATGATTTACCGGTGTACCTGGCATCTGTTTTAAGAAAAAGATATTTCAAACCGCCGTACCAATGGGAGAAACCAATTCTTTTTATTGCCTGCAATGCAATGGGAAGCATTTTTAAGTTGAAGGCAAATTCTTTTTCGCCAACGTCGGGTAGTGTTTTATAGAAGTTTGTATTTACGTTACCATAAGCCCCACCAATCAAATATTTGATCCTGGATTTGATAAATGTTCCTGAACGAAACCCTGCGACCAGCCATGTATTGTTAACGGTATAAAGGCCCAGGCCCCCGGTGATGGCAGGCGCAACATGTGTGATCACTTGTTTGCCTTTTATTGTATCGATATATGGTTGTTCTCTTTTGATGAAGACTGGAACGATACCTCCACCAAATCCTCCAACTGCTGGTTCCGTAATGATAATCGGAACAGGTATGAAGCCATTCGCATCGATAAGATAATCGCTCAGGTCAAATGCGCCGTCCAGTGAGTCTTTGGTAGAGATGGGTTTCTTTTCTTTTTGCGCGTGCAATGCTGCACAAATAAATGTGAAGAGTATTAAGCAAACAATTTTCCTCGTATTGATTGTATTTAGCATCAGGGTTAAGTTATTTTCTTATCGTTCAATATATATTCTACTGCTGAAGAGTGCGACGCAACTGAGGCTGAGTTGTAGTACAACTGTTCACTTCATCAATGTCTTTTAAAAGCTCTGAACCGGTAGTTGCCCGAAATTAGCCACGATGTTCGCCCTCCTAAAAAACCGAACTCAGTTCTCATTTGCCAGGAGTGATTGAATTGGTACTGGCCGCCGGCACACATGCTCCATTCGGAGGTTGGTTTTTTGTTCAATGAATAATTAATCACTACATCTTTGCCACCGTTATTGTTCATTTTATCAATGATACCCTGGGCTATTTGCTTCATAACTATTTTTTGAGCAGAGGATAGGTTCTTGTACCAGTCTGCTGTTTCGTTTACAATGCTTTCCATATCGCCCACAGAGCCGTTTGTTTTCAGATCAGAAAGATTGATCGATCCCTCTGTTGTCCTGTTAATGAAAAATCCCTGTCCGCCTATCCACAACGCGATGCTTTTGTAAGGTTTGTTCTTCATCAGAAAATTTGTGCCAATGCGTGCGTCCACCATATTGGCTTTTATCGTCCCTGAAATTTTATCCATCTTCGTCCACGTGTGATTGAAGTCCACAATGCATATGATGCCGTGATAGCCGCCGGCAAACGTAGTTCCGAGGCCAACAGTACTGCCATGAAATTTTGCAGTGGTATTCATTACAAACGGCTCAACAATTGAGACATTTGTTTGTGCTGCACTAATACCGCCAATAGCAGACAGGTCGATGAATGGCAATACCCAAACATCTGGCCTTATGGTAACGGATTGTGTTTTTGCAATGACGTCTCCAAACTTTATAAAATCAAGAGGTACAGGCTCTTTATCATTTACACCAACTTTCAAATCGCTTATCAAAACTTTCTGTTTGCCGATAAGTGTATTCAGCATGATGCCTGTGTTGTACGGCAAGTCAAATCCTTTGGCAGAAGCTTTTTTGCCCCATATGGGCAACTTCCATTTATAGTCAGAGTTCTTAATGCTGTCCACATAAGCCTGTTGTTTGGGTCCATATTTTGTACCGGTCCCTGCCTGAGCCCACACATCATTCACATGTATTGAAACAACGAGAATCCACAAACTTGTAAATAACTTTTTCATTTGTGTAATGTGGTTTTATAATGCAGGGTTTGTGGGCTGGCGTATTGAAAAAAACAAGACAGTTGTGGCTGCGCCGCTCTTCATTTACAGGGTAGACATTTCCTTTTGTCAAAATTTTAAAGTGCAAATTGAATCATCAATACGTGTAGTTTGAATAGACAGATAGCATTATGAGAATGTCATAATGCTATCTGTAGGTATTACCTGCCAATTCATAATTTCCCGCTCCTAGTTGTTCGGTCTTGTCATTTTCTCCACATCCTTCAATCTCTTCAATGCATCCTGCTGACGCAACATTCCGTAGTTGATGCCGGCTGCATTAAGCGAGTTTCCTTCCTGGAAAGGGTATTTGTCAAAGTCTGCAAAGAATTCTTTTATAACGCCCTGTATTGGCACAATCAACCACATCTGCCGTCCGACAAACTCCAGGTTGCCAGCGCCTTCTTCATAACCTCTTTCATAAGGATCCATGCGTAAATTTTGTACCATTGCCCACGAGGGTTGCTGGCGCACACCTGTAGCAATGTTTCCTTTTTCCACAGCGAAGCTTAATTTCCAGTCATCCAAACGGATCGCATCAAGATCGCCGCCCTGGTCAAAATACATGATTCTGTCGCGTGGTCCTTTTGCGACTTTGCCCTGGAAGTATGGCATGAAATCGTAACCATCTAAATGCACTTTGAACGATTTGCCTGCGCCGCTCCAGCCCGCTGCCATCTTTTCTCTGATGCCGGGAGCACCCGCTGCTGTACACAAAGTAGGGAACCAGTCAAGCAAAGAAATGATGTCGTTGTAAATTGTGTTTGGTTTTACAACGCCCGGCCATTTTACCATCATGGGAATGCGCATGCCGCCTTCCCAGGTGGTGCCTTTCTCGCCTTTAAATGGGGTCATGCCGCCATCGGGCCACAACGCAAGTTCAGCGCCGTTATCAGTTGTGTATACAACAATTGTGTTGTCGTCTATTTTAAGATCCTCCAGTTGTTTCAACAGTTCTCCAACCATTGCATCATGTTCTGCCATACCATCCGCTTCAATGCCTTTGCCGGTTTTGCCAAGCGATGCGGGTTTCAGGTGTGTGAATATGTGCATGCGTGTGCTATTGAACCAAACAAAAAATGGTTTATTTGCTTTCGCATTTTTGTCAATGAATTTTTTTGCGGCGCCTAAAAATTCTTCGTCCACAGTTTCCATTCTTTTAGTTGTAAGCGGGCCTGTGTCTTCTATCTTGCCATCTGCAGTAGAATGGATCACACCGCGAGGACCATATTTTTTCCTGAACTCAGGGTCCTTCGGATAGAAATAACCTTCCGGTTCTTCCTCTGCATTTAAGTGATAGAGGTTACCGAAAAATTCATCGAAGCCATGTTTGGTAGGTAGGTGTTCGTCGCGGTCACCAAGGTGGTTCTTGCCAAACTGGCCGGTAGCGTAGCCCTGCGCCTTCATGACATCTGCGATGGTGGGCATCCAGCTTGTGATACCATGGGGATCGCCGGGCATACCTATGGTTAGCAAACCTGTACGAAAAGGTTCTTCACCAAGGATGAATGATGCGCGGCCTGCGGTACAACTTTGCTGGCCATAGGCATCTGTGAAAATGGCACCTTCACGTGCAATGCGGTCAATGTTGGGTGTTTTGTAACCCATGATGCCCATTGAATAAGCGCTGACTTGCGAGATGCCGATGTCGTCGCCAAAGATGACGAGGATGTTCGGCTTTTTCTGGGCATAAATACATGTTGCAAACAGGGTACAAATAAGCGTTACAGCAAACGCGAAAAGGTTTGATTTTGTTCGTTGCATGATTTGGTATTTATTTGATTGAAAAAAGACTTCTGGAGTTTAGAGGGGTTGTCCACTTAGTTAGTGACAAAAATTGATTTCCAGTTTCCTTTCATACTTACGATGTTCCAACCAAATTTTTTTGCCCAGTTCAGCGATTTGTTATCCTTTTCCTGGTAATAATATTCGCGGTCTTTATCATCATGATTTACGATGAGTTGATAAGAAGGGTACTTGCTGCCTTGTGAAAATCGCAGCATATAAATGTCTCCGCCGCCGCCTTCATTGCCGCAGGCGAATATTGGGCGCTTGCCGATATGGTATTGTATGCTTACAGGTTTAACCTGCTTGTCATTGAATGTATTTAATTTGGGTGTGCGGTAAATATCATTAATACCCGCGCTGTCTTTGTACACATAGACAAATGTGGAACCTATCACCTGGTCGGGAGGAATGCCATAATATTTAGTGGAGATGGCACGCATAAAATCAACCGTTCCGCCTGAGCAGATATATGTTTTAAAACCGTTTGCACGCAGGTATTGCAGCAATTCTACCTGTGGCTTGTAAACAAGATCAGCGATGGATTTCCCATTGGGTGCTTTCGCGTTAGCAAAAAAATCTGCCACTTCTTTCTCATATTCTTCTTCAGTTGTTCCTGTATGTGTGACAACTACCAGCTTTATCAGGTCCTGCTCCGACATGTTTTTGATGTAGTTCATGTCGTTGGATGCAATGGCTTTAAATGGTTGCTTTTGTTTTAGTGCGGGATTTTTTTCGATCATTTTTTTTGCGCGGTACATTGCAAAGAAGCCCTGGATCAAAGGTTTTTCGCACCAGAGGGTGCCATCGTTGTCAAAGGTTGCAATGCGATCTTCGGTGGGAACGAAAGTGGAGATGCCATCAGTGGTAACACTTTTTACATAAGCAATAATACTGGCTTTGAGGCTGTCATCGTTCCATGATGGCAATGGATCATCCTGCGCCAACGAAACGTTTATTAAGAGGATAAAGTGTAATAGTAAGAGAGGTGTTCTTTTTCTCATAAAATAAGGTTGAAGGACAATTGAGAATTAGGGTCGAGGAACCAGGAATTAGAAGGGGCGGGATTCTTTAGGGAATTGAAAATTGAAAGTTGAAAATGGTTGCTCCAACTCAACACTCATCATTTATAACCTATAACTCAAAACTCACGAATAAGTTTAAAAAAATATTGGGTTTGCAATGCTACAAACCCAATAGGTATTCTGAAATGTTTGAAAATGCTACTTACTATTTTTGTTCTGTTTGCTTATTTTTTCTTCTTGTAGTTCAATTTTTAATGCCTGGTTCGCGATGATTTTTTTTAGCGTAGCATTTTCTTCGAGCAATTTTTTTATAGTGCTTTGCGAATGAAGATCCGGTGGATTTTTTTCAGCATTATCTTGTTGCTGTTTTTCTTTCCACCTGTGGAAAACGCTATACGACAGTTTGTATTTGTGCAGCGCCTGCGAAATGCCCGAAAGTTCTGCCTCATTCAGAATTTGCTGCTTTTCCTCTTCAGTAAATTTTCTTCTTTTGGCAGGCATAGGCTGGGCTTTATCCTGTGAAAAAATTATAAGCAGTAAATAAACAAACCTCAACACCTCTTTTCATGCACATTACCGCTTACATTGTGGTAGTAGGATGTTTTCGCTAGCCAATTGCTATTTCTTTGCAGCCATGCCCGGAGGAAAGCTTTCCATTATTTTTTGTATCGCCAAAGGAATTTTTGTATCTGGATCTTTAATTGGTTTGTCGATTTCTTTGTTGCCAATACCTTCCCACACAAGGGTTTTTGTTTTTGCATCAACTACTTCAATGATCACGGAACCGTCTTTATATTCCTGAACATTATAAGTTGTATACCCTGATGCACCCATGCCGCCGCCCCAGCCATATGGTCTGTAGTATCCACCATAACCATAATAGTTTGTGTTAGAAGTAACGGATTGTTTGTCTTTCAAAATTGTTACTGAATTCACCATCAGATCAGCAGCGTCATCAGTAGCTTGTTTAAAACCTTTTTTTACCATCTCTGCAATGATTGCGTTGTCGATACGGTTTTGATTAAGCTGACTGATGGATTGTTTGGTTGGGTCCGGTTTAACCAATGCGAATGTTTTGTACTGAGAGAAATTTGCACTCTTGTCGTAGTCGCTTGTCACCTTTATAGTGGGACCGCATGACGTCATAACAAATCCCGCAGTAGCAGCAGTTAGAAACACAAGGAGGATCTTTTTCATATTTATTTGTTTTGTAAAAAAAGAAAATGGAATTTATAAAGTAGTTGCATTTGATAAACCAGGGTGTTCATTAAATAGGGTAGCATTGGTTTAAGGATACTGGTTTTTTTGTCAAATATTACTTTCATAATTCAACCAGTGTCAAGGGTTATAATTATAGAGTACAAGGTCTCTTGGACGGTCACTGGCAACTGGCCCATCCTTTGTTATAGATAGGGTACGGGTAAGCACTAAAGGGACTTTATGAAAGCTATCTTATCGGCGTGTTGTATGTCTGGCCGCACTGTTTCTATCGAATTCGGGTTCGCACAGACATCGTGACCTAATCAACAAGCAACTCTTCAATATGTTCAAAGTTTTATTCAATTAATATAAAATTATCAATATCAGTGGCTAAGTAGCTTTTGACGTTTCGGGTAAGCATACGTGTACAATCGCCTAAACCATTACGATTTAGAATTGTTGATTAGTTTTTAAAAAGGGATGAAGACTAATGACGGCAACCTTTTTATACCCAGAGATAGATATCTTATAACAAAAGGTTTTGAAAATGGTTGATCAAAACTTTGTCTTTGTCGAAAATACTTTCGCTATACCTGCAGTGTAGCTGGTCCGCCTGGCTTTATTTTTTGAATTAAATAACCGACTGAATGCTTGTTCGCATAGCCTTACTCTCTTTACTGATGGTTGTCATTTGTACGCCTTCATTGGCTCAGCAAAAGGATTCCATTTATCTGAATAATGGCCAGGTACTTATCGGTAAAATTGAGAACGGGAGTTTGGGGGAAATAAGCATTGACGATATCGATCTGAAAATGCAAAGTGTGAAGTTGTATAAAATCAAGCGGATAGTGACTTTTACACGCGTTAAACTGGAGATGGTCGATAAACGCATTTTCTACGGTGTACTAAAACCTTCCTTAAAACTGAACCATGCGGAGATATTATTGGATGACAGCACAATTGTAACTGTTCATCTAACCGAAATAAACCTGCTGATAACACTGGAGAAGAATTTTTTTCAAAGGCTGACGGGCAATTTTTCATTGGGTTTTAGCTATGCGAAGTCAAGCGGAGTAGGGCAGGCGTCCATCAGTGCGGTTGCTCAATACTCGACTCCGTTATTTGAAAATGAGTTATCCCTGTCATCCATTTCTTCCATTGATTCATCTCGCTTTTCCCGCGACCAGGGAAATGTTGCACTTTATTCGGGGTACAATATCAGTTCCACCATATTTGCCGCTGGCATGCTGCAGTATCAGCGCAATCTTGAGTTGTCCATAGCCCGTCGCTACCAGGAACTGTTGGGTGGTGGAACGAAATTTTTTGTAAGGGAAAACTGGCAATTGAATGGCCTCACAGGACTTGCAGTAAACCAGGAAAAGAGTACTGACAAAGGCGCCTCTTCTGTTGTTACGCTTGAAATACCGGTCATGCTGCGTTTCAACTTTTTTAAGTTCCGTCACCCCGACATTCAAATCACTACGAGCCAGGCGCTGTATTTCAGTTTAACAGACAAGGGGCGTGTTCGTTTCGATGGCAACACGACTTTTTCCTGGCAGCTCATTAGATATTTTTATCTGAAGATCAATCCATATACCAACTATGACAGTAAGCCCCCTGCGGGTTCCAGCAATTTTGACTTTGGTACGACAGTGGGGATTTCTTATAAATTTTAATGACTGAATAACAGAATAACTGCGTAACTGAGTACTGGATAAACTGAAAAGTTGAATCATTGAATGATTGATGATCGAAGGCTGCTTTGCGAGTCAGTCTTTCAAGCACTCAGTTATTCAATCACCCTAAGTCAAACTACCTAGAAACATGGAATTTAGCATAGCTGCAGAAACGAAGCAAATAGTTTAATAACTTAGCTTTGTATTAAAGCCTGATTAGACTTGAGTAGCACAAAGAATTATCCGTTTCAAAACAAGTCGCTAGCTAATATTCGTAATGAGAAATGGAAGGATATTCCCGGATTTGAAGGCATTTACCAGGCTTCAAGTATGGGGAGAGTTAAATCTCTTGACCGTATCATTTCGCACCCGCGATTAAAAGAGCAATTTGTTGAAGGGAAAATATTAAGCCAGTCGATTGCTGAGAATCGCAACATCAAAACCGGTGTTCCCATGGTCGATCTGCGTGTAAGCCTGAGCGCAGAAGGTGCGCAGTATTACTACAACACAAGACGCATTATCTACATTACTTTTGTTGATCCCAATCTTGATTACAGCAAAGATGAATTGTACGTCATCAATAAAGATGGTGATGGTTACAACAACCGTCTCAGTAATTTAAAAGCTGTAACAAGAAGCGAAAAACAAAAACGAGTGTTTGAAAGGGGGCGCCACGATACGTATTTGAAAACTGCTGATCGCTCCAAATGGCCAAAGAACTATGGTGGATATACACGCCGCAAACCTGTTAAGCAATATCTCAAAGGCAGGCTCATTGCCCGCTACGAAAGCGTTAGCGAAGCCGCCAGGCAAACCGGCTGCGATGAAAAAGGAATTATTTTAACCGCAAAAAATGTGCATCATCAGTGCGGAGGGTATAAGTGGAAGTATAGCAAGTAAATTAGGAGTTAGGAATGCTTGCTGTGTTACGTTCAGATTGCCAGTTGGTATTCGATAAAAAAGAAAAGGGATTTGTTCGTTTGAATAAATCCCTTTTCTTTTTCCATTAAGTCTTTAGCAAATATTTTTGCACAACAACGTGATCAAATTGCCGACGCTGGCAGACCTGGAGCATTTCTAATTCCTAACTCCTAATTTCTAATTCCTAAAAATACAACCAGTGTCCCTTAAGCTTTCCCTGTGAATTAAGCTCCAGCGTCGGTGCCGGAAATTTCAAAGCATTCAATGCAAAGAACACACTACGAAGAAACTTGCTCTTCGTTCTTATTTTGGTGAAATCAATATCTGGTGCGATATAGAAACGTCTTACCCGCGGATAGTTTGTATAGTCATACGTATGACCGTTATTGTCTGTCCATTTATTTTCATAAGCACCAAGCATCAGATCGGAACTATAACCGAATGAAACATTCAACCATTTAGGAATGCGGCTTTCTTTCCAAAACGAGTGCAGGTTTGCGCTTAACCAATACGTTTGAGAGTTGTAATCTTTTAAAATTCTTTCTCCTGTTCCGCTGCCAAAAAGATTATTTCTTCGGTCAATTAAATCAGCAGGGTATTGATAAGGATAGTAGCTGAATTTTATTTGCAAACGCTGTTCGTGCCAGCCTAGTTCCTGTGCCACGAAAGAACTTGCGCCAATGGTGTTGGCCGCCATGTCGCCCCAGCTAAAACCCCATTCTGCAGAAAATCCATCCTGGATCTCTATCACGCTTTGGTAAGCCAATGCACTCGCACCACCCAACCACACGCTGGTTTTATCTTTCAGCCCTGTCCATTCCCAGGCCTCTGTTGAAAGTCGTGCAATC
>Ga0318567_10000278_pt1 | contig 22860 bp, 19 predicted proteins | sample GRESIP088b5f20_FD_203691 | JGI IMG/M metagenome (GOLD analysis project Ga0318567, IMG submission 203691) | Tropical soil microbial communities from Luquillo Experimental Forest, Puerto Rico - GRE.SIPMG.088b5f20 | ecosystem: Environmental > Terrestrial > Soil > Tropical forest > Bulk soil...
TAGTGTGACTTAGTGCCCTTAGTGTCTAAGTGGTGAATTTGAGACGTCGATATTTGTGCCGTTTAATTTCATTTCATCCATCCAAAGCTTGATCTCTCTTAATCACAAATTCAGATTTAAGAATTTCAAATGCTTTTTTAATTTCAACCAGTTCAGGTAATTTATCAACTGCAGACTGAACCGCAGTATAATTAAACAAAAAAGCAGCATAATTATTTTTTCTTTTAACTATCAAATACACAGAATAATATCTTTCAATTTCTTTACCCATAACAACAGAAGTAGCATTGTTCAAACTATTTATTAACGGGAGTTGATTGTCAATTCATCGCAAAACTTTCAATATAACCTAATTATGCACAAGTTTCTCAGATGAGACCAAATAAGTATCCCACAAAGATTTACGCACACTAATTTCTACAGCATAATTTCGCTTAAATGTATATGGAGTGTCTATAGCAAAATCATAATGAAAGCGAGTTGTATTTCCCATAAAGTCATAATAAATCAAACGTTTCCGCGTGTCAATATTTGTGATCTTACAGGATACATAATGCGTTTCATTCGAATCAGAAGTTTTAATGATTAATAGTTGAAAAGGAATCATCACAAAAAATCTAAATGCCACCACAATCAATAAATATCCAACACTGATCCAAAAGACGCCGTATTCTATTAATAGCCATTTGTAATATTCTTTGTAATTAAAGTATCTCCAATAAAAAAAGGCGGTTAGTATCAACAGAGACACTCCCATAGTGATACAAAATAACTCTATAGAAAAATGAAGAATCGAACGATTTAAGTAAAAATAAATAACAATAAAAGGAAAGATCGCTAAATAGAACCACCTTGAAGCTAATAGGTTGTCAACAAACTTATCTTTCTTAATTTTTGGAGGTTTGGCCATTTGATAAGACAGGTTATAACGAAATATTTTTCTACGAATAAAAACAGTTTTTCTAAAATAACAATAAATGAAATTATAATCGCCTCCCTCAACAAATTCTTCTAATTAATTGACTAAAAACACTCTACACTTCCAACTAACCCCTTTAGCATTTTATTACTAAATTTATTAGTATTTCACTGCTAACTTTCGTAATCTTGCAGTAGAATATCTCTTGCATGCAGGCCAATACTATCCATACAGATCCTACTAATGACAACGACAAAAAAGCGTTGCTTGCACAATTGCAGAGAGCCATCCTGCCCTTGCAGGGAATCCGAAATCCATTACAAACACATCCCGTAGAAAATGGATTGGGCACTATTAATGAAGCATTTCCAAACAATACATTTCCCTTAGGTGCCGTGCATGAATTTGTTCCAGCAGGAGCAGAAAGTTTTGCAGCCACAAGCGGTTTCATTGCAGGATTAGCCTCAGGCATTATAAAAAACAACGGCATTGTTATTTGGGTAAGCACCGCAAGAACCGCTTTTCCATTAGCCTTTCAACATTTTGATATTGGCCCCGACAGAATAATTTTCATTGATCTTAAAAAAGAAAAAGATGCATTGTGGGTAGTGGAAGAAACGCTCAAGTGCGAGCATGTTGCAGCAGTTGTCGGAGAAATACAGCAAATGGATTTTAATCAATCGCGCAGGTTACAACTGGCAGTAGAAAAAAGCAGGGTGACAGGATTTATCATTCGAAAAGACTCTAAGAAGATAACACCTTCGGCATGTGTTACAAGATGGCAAATTCAATCATTGCCGAGTGAGTTGCCCAACCATATGCCGGGCGTGGGTTTCCCAAGATGGCAGGTAGAACTGTTGAAGGTGCGCAATGGCAAGCCCGGCGCATGGAACGTGGAATGGAGCGATGGAAAATTCAAGCTGACAGAAAAAGAATTGAAGACAGTTTCGATTTCATCAAATCAAACAAAGGAACGATATGCCTAAACGCTATGTCTCCATATGGTTCCGTTATTTGCTCACCGACCGTTCGGCGCGGCATGCATCGCAACTCAACAAAGTGCCGTTTGTGTTGGTAGCGCCTGAACGCGGCCGCATGATGATCGTCGCTGCAAACGCACTGGCACAAAAAGAAAACATTGATGCAGGAATGGTACTGGCAGACGCGAAAGCTGTCTTTCCAACTTTACAATATAAAGATGCAAAGCCAGGATTGGAAATGGTGCTGCTGCACAATCTAGCTGAATGGTGCATTCGCTACGGCCCTGTCGTGGCAATAGATCTGCCCGATGGCCTGATACTTGATGCAACAGGTTGTGCGCATTTATGGGGCGGTGAAAATGCGTACCTGCAGGATATCAGCAACCGCTTTCGTCGCCTTGGTTATTATGTTCATGTAGCCATTGCAGATACCATTGGCAAGGCCTGGGCCTTCGCACGTTTCGTTTCTTCAGGAAACGTGATTGATAATGAAACAAACACTTTGCTTTCTTTGCCACCCGCTTCACTTCGCATAGAAACCAGCACCATTGAACGTTTGAATAAATTAGGCATTCGGCAGGTCAGAGAGTTGGTGAACATTCCGCGACCCGCATTGCGACGAAGGTTCGGACATTTATTATTGCAAAGACTGGATCAGGTATTTGGCCAGGAACAGGAATTTATTCAGCCCGTTCAACCCGTGGAAGTTTTTGAAGAACGCCTGCCCTGCCTTGAACCCATCGCCACCGCAAGAGGCATTGAGATTGCATTGACGCGATTGCTTGATACTTTATGTGAGCGTTTGTACAAACAACAAAAAGGCATTCGCACAGCTGTTTTCAAATGTTATCGCATTGACGGGAAATTGGAGCAGATTGAAATCGGCACCAGTCGCGCATCACACAATGCACCGCATTTGTTCAAACTGTTTGAATTAAAGATCGACACAATTGAACCCGCACTTGGCATTGAGTTGTTCATTTTGCAAGCACCGAAAGTAGATGATGTAATTGTGCCACAGGAAAAATTATGGAACGGAACGAGCGGCTTGCTGGATCCGGGCATTGCAGAATTGATCGATCGCATCGAAGGTAAAATTGGTCCGGGTCATATTCACCGCTATTTACCTGCAGAACATCACTGGCCGGAACGTTCAATACAACCTGCAATATCACTTGACGACACGCCTTTAATTCCATGGCGGACAGATAAGCCAAGACCGATACAGTTATTGCCCGTTCCGGAAAAAATTGCCGTAACGGCGCCCATTCCCGATTATCCGCCGATGCAGTTTAACTACAAAGGCAAACTTCATAAAGTAGCAAAAGCAGATGGGCCCGAACGCATAGAGCGTGAATGGTGGATCGACAGAGGATTGCACAGAGATTATTATGTGGTGGAAAACGAACAGGGACAACGTTACTGGTTGTTCCGTTTGGGGCACTATGATGAAGAAGAGAAACCAGAATGGTATGTGCATGGATTCTTCGCGTGAAGAGAGCACGCAGATGACGCAGATTGAGCTGATTTACGCTGATAAGCTTTTAGATTTGATGGCACACGGATGACACGGATTAGACGGATTTATACGGTTGTTTTGGATTGCAGATATTTTCTGTAACAGTATAATTTCTTGAAGCTTTATTGTGAACCAGCAGTATAACCCTGATTGGGCTTCGGTTGTGTCACTCACTTCAACTGTAGGAATTCTTATCAACCGACAGAGCATGCAGATTTTGTTATTGACTCAGTGTCTGTATCAACAAAAAAATCAGTGTAAATCCGTCTAATCCGTGTCATCCGTGTCCCAAATAAAAATCAGCGTCAATCAGCTAAATCAGCGTCATCTGCGTGCCTTCTCTCTAAAATGTGAGTTATGGAGTATACAGAATTACAGGTAACGACCAACTTTAGTTTTTTGCAGGGCGCTTCGCATCCTGAAGAAATGATGCAGCAGGCTGCGGAGCTTGGTTATACAAATATTGCAGTGACAGATCGCAATACACTCGCCGGCATCGTGCGTGCGCATGTGGCCGCGAAGAACCGCAATATCCGCATGATCACTGGTTGCAGGCTTGATCTGCTGAACGGACCAAGTTTGCTCGCTTATCCAACCAACCAGGATGCATATGGCAATCTTTCTGCTTTACTAACGAAAGGAAATTTGCGTGCAGAAAAAGGCAGTTGTCATTTAAACAAAGAGGATGTATTTGCTTATGCAAAAGGCATGAAGTTCATTGCGATCCCTCCTTCTTCTTTAACGCCATCATTTGACATCGATCCTGATTTTGTCAAATCACTAAAAGAGTACAAAGATGCGTTGGGCAAAGATTTATATCTCGCTTCTACAAAATCATATTTGGGAGATGATGCAAAAAAATTGTTTCGCATAAAAGAATTATCCGATCGCTTTGATGTTCCGATGATTGCAACCAATGATGTATTTTATCACAACCATGCACGTCGCGAGTTGCAGGATATTCTTGTTTGCATCAAAGAGAAATGCACCATCTATAATGCAGGTTTCAAACTGCTCCAAAATGCAGAACGTTATTTGAAACACAAAGAAGAAATGTTTCGTCTTTTCCGTCATTATCCTGAAGCCATTGACCGCACACAAGAAATCGCAGAAGCTTGTAATTTTTCTCTCGATACATTGAAATATGTTTATCCTGAAGAGATCACTTCGGAGGGTCGCACACCGCAGGAAGAACTGGAATTTCTTGCATGGAAGGGTGCAAAGGAAAGATATGACGGCACCATTCCGGATAAAATAAGAGCAAACATTTTGCATGAAATTAAATTCATCAAAGAGATGAATTATGCTTCTTATTTTCTTACCGTTTATGATGTTGTTCGCTTCGCCAATGAACAAAAGATTCTTTGCCAGGGGCGCGGCTCTGCAGCTAATTCAACCATCTGTTATTGCCTTGGCATTACAGCCGTTGATCCTACAAAATTCGATCTCCTGTTTGAGAGATTCATTTCTTCAGCACGCAATGAACCACCGGATATTGATGTTGACTTTGAACACGAACGGCGTGAAGAAGTGATTCAATACATCTACAAAAAATATGGTCGTGACAGAGCTGCGATTGTTGCGACTGTTACACAACAACATCAGCGTGGCGCCATTCGCGATGTGGGTAAAGCAATGGGATTATCGGTGGATGCGATCAGCCGGTTGTCGAGTTCTGTTTGGGAATTTACAACGGAATGGTTCGAAGGTAATCGTGTAGCAGAGCAAGGCTTCGATCCACGCGATCCGCATCTGCTAAAGGTTTTGGAGCTCACACAACAGTTCATGGGCTTTCCGCGGCAGCTGGGGCAACATACCGGAGGCTTTGTGATCACGCAAGGAAAACTCACAGACCTCTGTCCTATCCTCAATGCACGCATGGCGGACCGCACCAATATTGAGTGGAACAAAGATGATATTGATGCGCTGGGATTTTTAAAAATAGATGTGCTGGCACTGGGCATGCTTACTTGTATTCGTAAGGCATTTGATTTGGCAAAGCAGCATTACGATGAGAATTTTACATTGGCGAATATTCCACAGGATGACAAAGCCGTATACGAAATGATAAGCCATGCCGATACAATTGGTGTGTTCCAAATAGAGAGTCGTGCGCAACAATCAATGCTGCCAAGACTAAAACCAAAAACATTTTATGACCTGGTGATTGAAGTTGCTATTGTTCGTCCAGGGCCTATACAAGGAGATATGGTGCATCCGTATTTGCGAAGACGAAACAAAGAAGAGGATGTTGAATATCCATCACCGGAATTAAAAGCCATCTTAGAAAAAACATTAGGCGTCCCTTTGTTCCAGGAACAAGCAATGAAAATCGCCATCGTCGGGGCAGGCTTCACTCCTGCTGAAGCAGATGAATTAAGGCGCAGTATGGCGACGTTTAAAGTACAAGGACTTGTTACGAAGTTTGAAAGAAAACTTATTGATGGCATGATGCGCAATGGCTACACAGAAGAATATGCAAGACGTGTTTTCAAACAGCTGGAAGGCTTTGGTAGTTATGGTTTTCCGGAAAGTCACGCCGCTAGTTTTGCATTGCTGGTATACATTTCTTCGTGGCTCAAATGGTATTATCCTGATGTGTTTGCATGCGCTTTACTTAACAGCATGCCAATGGGATTTTATCAGCCTGCACAGATTGTGATCGATGCACGCAAACACGGTGTGGTCGTGCGACCTGTTGACATCAATCATTCTTACTGGGACAATACATTGGAAGAACAGGATGGACAGTTTAAAACGATGCGACTTGGTTTTCGCCAGATCAAAGGTTTACGGGAAGACGATATGCAATTACTGGTAAACAACAGAAAAGAAAATTACCAAAACATACATGCATTGCGTGTTGCAGGCGTTCCGCAATCGGCTCTGGAAAAATTAGCAGAGGCAGATGCGTTCCGCTCGATGGGCATTGACAGAAGACAAGCACTGTGGCAGGCTTCTGCCATACACGATCAACCTGCGGGGCTTTTCATTAATACCTCAATTGAAAGTAAAAATGAAACGCAAATTGCATTACCTGAAATGACAATAGCAGAGCATGTGGCGCAGGATTACAGTTCTGTATCGCTTTCATTAAAGGCACATCCTGTAAGCTTTGTAAGAGAAAAACTTCAACGTCTGAATGTTCGCACCACGCAGGAATTATCCGATATTCCAAATGGTGCATTTGTGAAAGTTGCTGGTCTCGTACTTGTACGACAACGCCCCGGAACCGCTGGCGGCGTATGTTTCATTACCATTGAAGATGAAACGGGTTATAGCAATCTTGTTGTTTTTCAAAATCTCTTTGAAGCTTTTCGCAAACAAATTCTTGGCGCCAAATTGCTGATGGTAGAAGGTCAACTGCAAGTCGAAGGAGAAGTTGTGCATGTGATTGTTCAACGTTGTTATGACCTTTCAAAAATGCTAAGAGATTTAACGGCAGTGAAAATACCGGATAACGCACTGCTAACCTTATCCCGCGCCGATGAACGATCTGCGCCTTATACAGCTAATAATAAACGTGCACAAATAAGAGAAAAGAATGCGGAGATCAATTTTCCGGAGGCTAGGAATTTTAAGTAGAAGGTTTTTCTGCTCATACCTTCAATAACACATAATTTTTACAGGGATTGGAAATCCTTTTATCTAAAGTTCAGCATCCCCCAGAGAACATCCCGAACAGCCACCAACTATGATTTACTTTGGAACGTCCTTGATAATTAAAAACCAACTACTATCAACTATATAAACAGCACTTTTGTTATCATTTTTTTCTGGCACATTAGCACGGTTCAAGCCTTCAGGGAATTTGGCTTTCAAAAATTCTGATCTGTTAAATGGATAATAAAGAACACACCTCTTTAAAGCATAGTTGGCATATGGGTAAACTATCGCTAAATAATCATTCTTTTTGTAAGTAGCACTCAATCCATTGCTATTAAACAGCAACGACATAACGAAAGATGGCGTCGCTTGGCTCGCATCTTTAGTCGAAACCTTTCCCCTATTGTTATCCAACATACCATTAAGCCTATCCCAACCTTTTCTATAGGTCAGAGTAATTGTATTGAATTTGTCATCAGTTAATGTATCACAATAAGTGAGTAATTGAGATAAAGGCAATTCCGTACCTGCAATATCTTCTTTTGCCTTTTTATATATGGTTAAGTTAGAACTATGATTGCAAAAATAACCAACCACAATCCCAAAAGGGATCAGGGCAATTATTATACGGTTCAAATACTTCCTTTCCATTTTTGTGTTTTGGTTTATCAGGATTTAGAATAAACAGAACATTTACGCGGATTGCATCTTTTGAACCGCTAAATATTATTCACTTATTCTTTCAAACCGATCCTTTAGCATTTTTTTATACTGTACTTTAAAATCAACACTAAGAAAACTACTATCGATCAACTCCATCCATTTTGGCAGCGCTTTTTCCATCTTGGCAAAAATATTTCGTTGCTGCTTTTCATCGATCTTCAAGGTGTTCATTGCTGCTGCAAAATCCTGTCTCTTTATTTTTTTCTTCTTTGCATTTAATGTTAAAGCCAATTCCTCCTCATCATCAGGGTTTACAAGCGCTGTATTTACTAAATCATAGGCTGGCGATAGAGTCATTCCATTTTTCGATTCCAGCAGAGAAAAATTCTTCAAATGCATATCTGCATTGCCGGTTAAGAAAGAAAATAGAACCAACTCGAAAAGGTTGATTTTATCTAACCCTGGTGCAGCAGAATATTTAAAAACAGCCTTTGCTATTTGTTCGTAACTGCCCTGGTATTTATCTTCTGTCAGCCGTTCGGTTAACTGACACATATCTTCCATTGCCAGCTTACCTTTCTTCGCACGGTCAATTCGTTTGGTGATGTATGCTAAGTTGCCCGATTTCAATCGGATTAAACTATGTGGTGCTGTTTTTATTTTGGCTATTTCTGCCAAATGCATAGTAACATCTTCAACTTCCGGTAATTGTGTATACAAAGCAGTTGGCGGTTTTAAAATATAACCACCCCACAAACCAACTATCGTAAATCTTTTTTTCTCCGTTTCATTATTACTCGCAGTAATGTGCAATGATAACTTTGCCTGTACTCCTGTAACAGCGGTATGACTTTGAATTATTTCTTTTGCGAGAGGCTCCAGGTCTGCCTCCGAGTAAGGCAACTCCGGAGGACGTGGCTGCCCAAATATTTTCATAGAGCAAGCAGAATGGAAATCAATCTCTCCATTTTCTAATTTTTTATAGCAATACAAACAGTTGCTCATAGACTACCCTCCTCTATTTGCTCTACGCTTACTGCACCTATACAATCCTTACAACATGCCAATAACAATCCCATGCGATCCCTTGGATTAAGCTTCCAGTTTTTCTCAGCGATATCCAACAACCAACCTTCAGGGATCAATCCATCAAAAAAAGGGAACAATACATTGGATGTAAAAGCAGGCGCTTGCAGCGGCAGTGTTAAGCTTACCGCTTGCGCATTGGTTTGCTGCAAATACTTTTGATCATACACAAAATGATAACCCTGCTCATCCTGTGTGAGTAATCCTGCAAATTGATTTTTTACTTTTATAACAGCTCTACGCATTGATCAAAAAATTAAAGTTCCTGAATTGATCTTTTAACAGCTCCTACTTCATAGCCGAAAAGTTGAAGCACCTGGTTGACCTTGTCCAACCTAAGACTTTCTTTTCCTTTTTCAAGCTCTCTTATAAAACGTAAACCCACCCCAGCCTTTTCAGCGAGCTCAGGCTGTGTCAGGTTCACGGATTTCCGTCTGTCTTTTACAAATTCTGAAAGGCTCATTTTTATACCCTTTAGGGTACAAATATAATACTTTTGTACAAAATTATACCCTTACGGGTACATTTTAAGGCGAATTGAGTAAAATCATACCCAATCGGGTATAAATTTTGCCAAATAACTAAAAATTATACCTGATCGGGTATAATTTTAAGGCGAATAGAAACAACACTAAACAAAGCTTTACCCAACAAAAAAAGAGTTTTCACTATCGCTTCCGCAATAATGAAAACTCTTTTAGCTTTTTGAATTTCGATTTTTCTTGTTGACTTATCCTAGTAGTGCTGGTTTCCTGTTCCGTCGAACTGGAACGCACCAATATCTTTACCCGGAGGGGTGATTTCTGTTGCACCAAATTTAGGATCAACCGGAACAACTGCCAAAGGCGTTACACCTGTGTAACCTTTACCAATAGCCGGAGAACCCGCTTGCAATCTGAAATCAAAATGTCCAACCGCCTGGATTCCGGATAATGGAATACCACCTGTTACCGGCAATGGGAAATTATAAAACAATGGATTGTTCTTTTTAACCAAAGAAGAACCATCGTATGAATCACCTGGCTTGTAGGTTGAAGGCAGGAAAGTTCTGTAATCAGGAATATCAGTAAGCTGTGGATTTGTCCAGCCACCGGAACCACCTAGATTTGTTGGATATATTTCATTTACTACAGACAATGAATCGCCGTACTCATAGTTATTACCATAACGGATGTTGGCAGTATCTGCAGCAGGGTTATTTACAATACGCAATCCATATTTGCAATTCACCATCAGGTTGTTGTAAGCCATACCTTTCGCTCCTTCTTCAAAGTTGATGTCGGCGCCTCTACCTGTTTGTATTTGTCTGTAACCACAAGCAATAAACGTGTTGTTCCACATTCTGATGTTTGTTTGTTGCGCACCTACGGGAATACCTTTATTAGAGGCTTTCTGGCCGTTTGTTGCTACACCCACAAACAGGTTATACGCCATATCTCCTACTGTACCACCTTTACAGTTTAAGCAGTCGCCACCATGCACACCTGCTTTCTCGTACGTATTTCTCATCAGGCTGATTTTACCGTTGGAAATTCTGATCGGGTCATCTGTACCACCATACAACCAGCTATCTTCCATAACGAATATACCTGTAGGATTTTGAAACAGGACAGAAAACGCTGTTCCTGATTTCTGACTTACAAGGTTACCCTGGTCGGTTGTTAATGCATAACCACCAAACTCGATGTGTGTCCATTTAAGGATCAGCATCGGGCAAGTATTGGCGCAATACAAACCAACCCATCCGCCAACAAACGCAACGTCTTTCGAAGGATCCTGGTTAGGAGCATCGTTCTTTAACTTCTGTAAACTGTCAACAGTAATCCAAACCGGTGCGGCTTTTGTTCCAAGACTTACCAATGAACCCTGCACAAACAAACCTGAGTGGTTGATAACATTGATGTGTACGCCAGATTGAATTGTAAGCGTATCGCCAGCTTTTATCACAACATCACAACCAAAGGTGTATGTTTTCCCGGAAAGCATGGTTCCTTTGATGGCACCGCAAAGAGGTTTCGTGTCATCGACAGGTGCGGCGATCAGTTCTTGTCCTTTGGAAAGGGACAATTTTTCCTCTTCCCATTTCTTACATCCGGTATTTATAAAACAGACTGTTGCTAAGAGCGCAGCCCAGATTGAAAAATTCGTTTTCATTATTTTCAAATTAGATTAGTTGTTTAGAATTTGTATCGGATACCTGCGAGTATGTTAAGGCCGTAAATATCTTTTCCTACTACTGTCTTGTCGCTGTACTGCTGATCAGGGAAATTGTTTCCTGCAGCAGGCGCCTGCATGATCGCGATCTTAGAAGGAGTATTGGTAAGGTTATTTGCTTTACCGTATACAGAGAAATGTCTACCCAAACGTTGCTCGAAAGAAAGATCAAGCGTTCCTTGTCCGAGCCTCCAGTAATCCAAATCATAGTACGGGGATACCTGTGCGATGTATTTACCTGTGTATACAAATGCCACCTGTACATCTAAACCAATTTTGTGGTTTTTGTACAACAATGCAAGGTTACCTATGTGATCAGCCTGCCCTTGCAAGGGTCTTGTTTGATCAACTGTTTTGGTAGTGATGCCTTGCTGTTTATCTCTGTAGAAATACAACTTGCTTGTTGTTATCTGAGACTTTGTATAAGTATAGTTTGCAGACACACCGAAGTTGCCGAAGAATTTAGTGAACACTGCTTCGATACCAAAGTTATGAGCAGTACCAAAGTTCATTGGCATAAAGTACTGTGCACTTGGACCACCGTTTCTTACGATTGCATACTCGATAGGATTCTGGATGTTTTTGTAAAACGCACCAACTACGAACTGATCTGCACCGCCAGGGAAAAATTCATAACGAAGGTCAAGATTGTCTGCGATAGAGTGTTTCAGACTATCGTTTCCTTTGATATTAAATGTTTCTCCGTCGATCTCAGTTGGTATAATCTCGTAGAAATCAGGTCTGATGATAGAACGGAAATATGACAACCTGATATTGCTTTTTGCATCCACAGCGTATTTCAAATGCAATGAAGGCAGCAGATCCGTGTATTTCACCGTACCATATTTTGCAGGGGAAGTTTCTGCCACCGCGGTATTGAAATTTTGTTCAGTGTGCTCTATTCTTGCCCCACCCAATACCGATAATTGTTTTGTAATATTGAATTTCACTTGTGCATATCCGGCTGATACATCTTCTTTCGAAATGTAAGTATTAGGGTTCATGCTGTTATCCATTGAACTTCCTGGCAAGAAGTCATACGTTGCATTGTTGTAAGAAGTCCATACCTGACGACTACTACCATTAACCGAAGCTGGCTTCAATGAGTATGGGTTATAATAGTTGTCTCTCGATTTATGTCTGTACATACCGCCAAAATCTAACTCTACCGTTTCGCCGGCAATTGTTGGCGTGTAAAACATATTGAGGTAACCTGCAAGATCCTTGTCTGTATTACGCTGCCATTCTCTTGACATGGTTTGTGTAATATAACTGTATTGGCCGTTGTCCCTGTTGCTTTGATAATCGTATTCAGCAAGATCAGGCACTCCACTTTTTGCAATCGCATAACTTCCTATCCAGTTGAGGCGAAAGACATTCGACAGCACATGATCGCCCTGCAAAGTAGAATTGTAAATGCTTTGCTTTTGCATGCGGCTACGCATCAGGTTATCTGTCAAATGGTTCAGATAAACAGAGTCGTATGTTTCTCTCGTTTGATACTCATTCATGTGCACGTACATGTTGTAGAGCGACAACTTGTTTCTGTCGTTGAAAACATAGTCGATCTTGTTGTGCAAACCGAAGCGCGTTGTTTGTGTTGAGTACTTACGCTCATACAGGTCGCTTATCACAGACTGGTTGTACAATTCGGAACCATCGGGATTTGTAACCACCTGTGGCTGCGCATTTGGCAACAGCAACATAGAGTTTGAACCACGATACATGTTCTGCAGAGAACCTGATAAAATAATACCCAGTTTTTGATGTGCTGTTCTGCCGCCAATTGTGAAACCGGCAGTAGTGTTAAGCGGCATATTTTTAGTAGTGTAATTCAAGTTTCCTTTAGAGAAATCATTCTGCGTTGCTGAGTAACTGCTGCCCTTGATCTCTGCTGGAGACTGATTACTAACAGCGCCATGATCAAATGCAGTAAATGGTCTTGAGCTGGAGAACAAAGTAGAAAAACCACCTGCTACGTTTGCGTTGAACACAAATTTTTGCGGTGCACTTTTCATTACCAGATTCATAGTACCTCCTATGGCATCTGCTTCCATCGATGGAGTTAAGGATTTAATTACTTCCAACCTCTCCAGCATTTCTGAAGGGAACATATCCATTGGAACATATCTGTATTTCGCATCGGGACTTGGAATTTTTACGCCGTTAACAAGTGTGTTGTTATAACGCTCATCCATACCACGAATGATGGCATAACGGCCCTCACCGCTGTTACTGCGCTGAACAGATACACCGCTGATTCTTTGCAATGCACTACCTACAGTAATATCAGGCAATAACTGAATGGTATGCTCCGACAAGATATTCTGGATGGTTGAGGCATTTTTTTCCAGGTTTCTGGCACCTTTGTCTGAACGGCCATTGTCTTTCCCGGTAACAACAACACTCGTCAATTCCACTTTTTCCTCTTCCAATACAACATCTGCAACCTTCGATGTTTTACCATCTTCAACAGTTGCAGGAACGTCGATTGTTTTTTTGTAGCCTACTTGTGAAATTTCGATTTTGTAGCTTCCGCTGTGAAGATTTTTGAAGGAATAGGAACCATCAAGGTTCACCATTGTATAGAATTTGGTGTCTTCCAGGTGAACTGTTGCTCCCGACAATGGTTCACCGGTTTGTTTGTCGTACACCCGGCCTTTAATGCTTCCCTGGCCAAATCCGGCAAGAGTAAAACCCATTACAACCAGGAGCATAAACAGGCCCCTGGCGCAGTAGTTGGTCATTTTCACGGTCATTTTTTTGTGTGTTTAGAATTATGGCGCAAAACTTCACAAAAAAACAGAGCGTTTGTTCATGACCGTACAGACTTGATAATTTAGTAACTATTGGGTAAAGATTAGTTCAAATTCATTTCAGAATTTCTACAGAATTTATTTTGTATATTAAGCTTTCCAGAATGATGAAAAATTTTATTAAGTAACGGCCGATGCGGAAATGGGATCAAGATTGGGGGCCGCAGTACAGACGAGGCCTTGCCTTGTCTCTACAGAATTCTTGATTCTTCAATCGCCCGCATAATATTCTGCAATCCCTTTTCCAGTTTTTCCGTTTTATCCCAACTATAACCGATGCGCATATAACTTGCGTCTTCTTCAAACCAATGCCCACGGCCAATATAAGTCGCATATTTGTTAAGCAAAACATCGTGAAATTTGGCCGTATCTACTTTTATACTCTTTTTAATCCGGGGAAAACAAACGCAACCTCCTTTAGGCTCCACCCATTCCAAAACACTTTGCTGCACCATAAATTGTTTCAAAATGCTGAAATTCCTTTTGATGGTTTGCATATTCGGAGCAAACAACTCCTCTTTTCTTTTTAAATAATGAAAGGCAATCTCCTCGTCAATTACTGAATTGGTTATGCAAATTTGTTCCTTCGCTGCAAGAAAGGTTTCCATCAATTGTTTATTCTTTGTAAACATCCAACCGATGCGAATGCCCGGCAAGCCATACGATTTTGACATCGACGAAATACTGATCACGCTGTCCGACAACGTTGCAGCAACAGGTAATTTTTCCACGAAACACATGTCTCTATATGTTTCATCAAGCAATAAATAAGTGTTGTTTTTCTCGACGATGTCGATGACTGCACGCAGCTTGTTTTCATCGATCATCACACCGGTTGGATTGTGTGGATAAGTAAGACTGACAAGCTTTGTTTGTGGCGTTATTTTTTGCGCCAACTCATTAACATCTAAATCAAAATTATTTTCAAACTTCAATTGAAGAAAGGAAATATCAGCTCCAATTGCTCGCGGTGTTTCAAGATTTGTTGCATAGTTAGATTTTGCGACAACCAGGTGATCGCCTTTGTTCAACAAAGAAGTAGCTACAATAAACAAAGCCATTGCCGCACCGGAAGTGACCAGTACATCTTCGGCTGACAAACCAATTTCGCCTGCAAGCAGCTCTCTCAATTCGGGCTTGCCTTTGTGATCGCCGTACAATAAAACAAGATCATTGATATTTATCCCAAGATCATTCAAATGCTGATCAGTAAAGGAACTTTCAGAAAGATTGCAATCGATTTTTTCGTAACCAAATCCTTCCGGAGCTTCTATTTCAATGGGCATGCGTTTGTATAACATAGCTGAATGTCTTTGCATTAAGTTAAAAGTAAAAATTCAAAAGTCAAAAAAGTTGTGAGTTTTGAGTTATGAGTTTTGAGTAGAAAAGCTGAACATTCGAACACTCGACTCATAACTCATCACTCATCACTCATAACTCACAACTTCCTACCTTTGTAAAAATTCACAACATGGATCTAAAGGCCCATTGGGAAAAAGTATATCTAACAAAAAGACCCGACGAAGTAAGCTGGACGCAGGCTGTACCGCAAACGTCTTTAAAAACTATTCTTTCATGGAACGTTCCGAAATCAGCGGCAATTATTGACGTAGGTGGAGGCGACAGCATGCTGCCTGATTTTCTTTTGAAAGAAGGCTATGAAAATATTACAGTGCTCGACATTTCTGCTGCGGCTATCGAGCGGGTAAAAGAGAGACTGGGCGCCAATGCAGATAAAGTAAAATTTGTTGTGTCCAATATTCTTGATTTCGAACCAACAGAAAAATTTGCAGTTTGGCACGACAGGGCCGCATTTCATTTTCTTACAGATCCAAATGATATAGCGAAGTACGTTGCCATCACGGAAAAATATATTGAACCCAATGGCAAAATGATGATCGCTACATTTTCAACGCAAGGCCCTTTAAAATGCAGCGGATTAACGATTAGCCAATATGATCCTCAAACTTTAGCTGAAACATTCAGCGCAGGGTTTACCCCAATTGAACATCACCTCGAAAATCACACCACGCCGTTTAATACAGAACAAAATTTCTTGTTTGCGAGCTTCGAGAGGAAGTGATGAGTAGTGGGTCCTGAGTTATGAGTAGAGACCCCGATAAATGCGAATCTCAACTCATAACTCATCACTCAAAACTCACAACTTCCCTGAGAGCCTGAACAACTTTGTCTCGTGCCCCTGCACTTTACCCTTCCAGTTTGTAGCTGTACCAACAGTTGTATGTAGCCACAAATCTCTGATTAAATATTTGCCGTTTAAACCAAGATCGGAGAAGTTTATTTTAGCATCCTTTGCATTATTGTCTTTGTTTAAAATCGCAACAGCAACATCGCCGTTCGCGAGAGGCTTTACGAATATGTCCCACACATCATCACTTAATTTTCTCACACCCTGTCTTCCCAATCCATCCTGATTGATGGCAATTACTTCTGCATTGGTGAGAATTGTTTTTGTTTGCACATTCATGTTTCGCAAATCATTACTTGCAATGAGCGGCGAAGCCATGATGCTCCACAAGCTCATCTGGCTCTGGTATTCAACATCTGAACAGCCAATGCCACCTAGCTCCGATGCAGGGCCTTTTACACCGTACAGTCCAATTACCAACATATCAGGATCGTTCCAGTGACCAGGTCCCGCATGCCCGGACAAATCACCGTTTATTTTAACTGCCTGCATAATGGACATTCCACCCTCGCCAGGTTTTGATTGCCATTTGTCACGCAGGTCACCTGCCATGCGCCATTGACTTCCGCCGGCATTTGCCGCCCAGTTCCATGGCTGCCTGTCGCCCCACTCGCAAATTCCGAATGCTATGTTGCGTCCACTATGCGACAATGCATCTGCCATTTTTTTGTAACGCAATTTTGCAGTAGCAGAATCTTCAGGAGCGTTGCAGTAATCATACTTTAAATAATCAACGCCCCACGATGCAAATGTTTTTGCGTCCTGCGCTTCAAAATTCAAACTCGCGGTATAACCTGCACACGTAAGCGGTGCGGCATCTGAATAAATACCCAGCTTCAATCCTTTGCTATGCATGTAATCTGCCAGTGCTTTTATGCCAGAAGGAAACTTCTTCGAATCGGGAATAATATTATTTCGGTTGTCCCTTCCACCCTGCCAACCATCATCAATGAAAATGTATTTGTATCCAGCCTGTGCCATTCCGGATGCGACCATTGCATCGGCCATTTCTTTCAGACCTTGTTCGTTAATATCTTCTCCAAAAAAATTCCACGACATCCAGCCCATTGGTGGTGTTGGCGCAAGGGCATTCCTATCAGAGGTTTGGGCAATTACAATAACATGAAGCAGAAACATTGCAGCCAATAAAGGCAGTCTTTTTTTCATTTGCAGCACAGTAATTTTAAGTTTGATTAAATAGGCGAAGGTAGCGGCATCTGACTCAGCCTCATTCGCCTATATTAACCATACATTCTTATAATTTATCCTTTTCGAATTGGGGAAAGCAAAGCTTTGTAAGGCTTATTTTTGAAACTTCAACGTGATCTACTTAGTGCGGCAAATTATTTCTGAACCTTCCGTACACCCACGTCCCGGCGACGGCGCTCAGCAGTGTCACGATGATAACGGTCGCGCCTGTTCCTATCTGCGCGAACAACGGACCCGGGCATGCGCCTGTGAGTGCCCAGCCAAAGCCGAACAACAGACCACCATAGATTTGCCCTTTGCTGAATGGCTTTTTGTGAAACTCAATCTTCTCACCATAAATGGTTTTGATGTTGAATTTCTTTATCAGCCAAACAGACAACATAGCAACTGCTACAGCGCTGCCGATTACACCATACATATGAAATGATTGCAGGCGAAACATTTCCTGTATGCGGAACCAACTGATGATCTCAGCTTTTACGAATACAACGCCAAAGAAAACACCTACAATGAGGTATTTTATATTGTGGTACCATTTGTGTTGCAAATGACTTTCATTCATGCAAATGGTATCTAAAGAACGCACCTCAAAATCTGTATTAAACTCAGTTTCTATAATAGTTTCTGTTTCCATTAAATTTCTTTTTTACAATGCAAGAATGAAAGGAAGAATAAGATTTGCCATGATAAAACCGCCCGCCATAAAACAAACGGTTGCAACAACAGATGGCCATTGCAAAGTGGAAATGCCCATGATCGCATGGCCACTTGTACAACCACCTGCATAACGTGTACCGAAGCCAACAAGGAAACCTCCGCCTACTATGAGGATCAAACCTTTTGCGGTTAGCAACGATTGCCAGTTGAAAATTTGCACCGGTACAAGCGAATGATAATCGGTGATACCATAGCGTGTCAAGTCAGACACAAGGGCGGGATTCACAGCAACGGGCGAAGGATTGGATAACAAAGATGCTGCGATAATACCTCCGACAAAAATGCCGCTCACGAAGAACAGATTCCATCGTTCTTTTTTCCAGTCATAATGAAAGTATGGAATTTTAGATGGGAAACATGCGGCACAAATATGCCGTAGCGAAGAGCTGATGCCAAAAGATTTGTTCCCAAGAATAAGCAACATAGGCACCGTCAATCCGATCAATGGGCCCGCTACATACCATGGCCAGGGATTGCGTAATAGTTCGATAATGGTCATTCGGATTACTTTTACTAATGCGAATGTAAAACTATCTGAAGTTTATTCTACAAACTTTGTCGGAAAGTCTTTTCAAGCCACAGGTATAATTTCTGCAACCATTTCATTGCCAGCTTTATCGTAGTAAGTGCAGGTCATTCTCACCAGATCCACAATCCAAACGTTTACTCCTGCTTCTGCCGATTGCCTGCAAAAAATCATGTAATCCGTTTGCCCCTGCTGATGGATTTTCAAAGCGTATTGTAAAGCTTCAACATTTCCGTGGGCAGCAATCTCCACCAGCGACCACTTGGGATCAGCAGATATGGAAAAATTATTTTCGCCCTTGTATTCGATGCGTCCGTCGCTGACATGATGTTCATAAGTTCGCACACCCAATGATTTCATTTCCTGCACATAAGCAGGAAAATCTGCACCGCTTTTTACTTTCGAGTGAGCCTGCTTTACCTGGTCGATTGTGAACATCTTGATGTTGTTTAATGTTTATTGATGGAAAAGGTAATGCAATTCTTTTTGTTGAAAAATAATAGTTACATTGAATATTATTTTCACGACCTCATACTGAAACTGCATGTCCTTAAAAATAATTTTAACGGGCGCCACTGGCCTTGTTGGCGAAGGTGTATTGCTTGAATGTCTTGCGCATCCAAATGTTTCCGAAGTTTTGATCATTACCAGGAAACCCTACACAGGCATTCGCAACAGCAAAGTAAAAGAACTGATCCTTCACGATTTTTTTGACATTCATAACGTTCGTGATCAACTTGCAGGATACAACGCTTGCTTTTATTGTGCCGGCATCACTTCACGAGGAATGAACGAACAACAATATTCACGCATTACATACGACACGGTGATGGTGTTTGCAAACGAGTTGGTTCGTGTAAATCCTTCAATGGTTTTCTGTCATATTTCCGGTGGTCATACAGACAGCTCGGAAAAAGGAAAGATCATGTGGGCACGCGTAAAAGGCAAAGCAGAGAATGCTTTGATGAAATTACCTTTTAGAAAAGTATACAATTTCCGTCCCGGCCTGATGAAGCCAACAGAGGGTCAACAAAACGTAAAAGGCTACTATAAAATCGTTACAGCATTGTTTCCTGTATTCAAGGCTTTGTTTCCTAACAGCTGCAACACGATTCATGAACTCGCTGTTGCCATGATCAATAGTTCGACGAAAGGCTATGAGAAGAGTGTTTTAGAAGTCAGTGATATTAGGGAGTTGGCAAGAAACCAGGAATTAGGAATTAGGAATTAGGAAATTGCCGACTATTATCACACTGGTTACCTTGTAGCTATTTGTGGCACAAAAAGAATTCCTAATTCCTAATTCCTAATTTCTAATTTCTAATTTCTGCGACCGCGCCTCCTCCTGTGCTTTCTTTTGTAAAAATAAAAACCGGCATTTCTGTTACGGTGAAATTATTTAAATCGCTTTGTGTAAGCGTCGTTACATCTGCTGTTTGTGTAGAAAAATTATACACTTCTCTTGTGGCGCCCGGTGAGATTGTGAATTGCAAATTTCTTATCAGCTTACTTCCATCTTCACTTCCTTTCCAAACCGAGTACATTACAGAGTCCCTCTCATTTTGCTTCCGCCATTTGATGAACCATAGACCAGTGGCATCGCTGCTTATCACGCTGTCTACAGTATAACCGCCCATTCTTCCATACATCCATTTCTTTGCATAGTAGTTGGGAAATTTTGTAGACAAACTATAATTGCCACCACCCCAACCTGAAGTATAAAAATTAACACTTACATTATTCGTCTGATCAAGATTGGAATTGTGTGCATTGTATTCTGTAAATCCATCGAGCTGGCTTGCACCCATTATTAAATCCATTCGCATGATTGCAATGCTCTTTGATTGTACCGAATCATAACCTTTAATGATAGGCACCGCAGTTGTTGTCCAGATACCGGCAAGTTGCTGGGTAGAATTTGGACGCACCGAAAAATTGTCATAACCATATTCCGTGTTCCATGTTTTGATGCTGGTATCGCCCGTAATTTTCCAGATATACTTTGCGATCGCACTGCACTTATTGTACCAGTCATTTCTTTCAGGCATCATTCCGCCATTTCCAATCTGCTCTTCATAAGTTGGTCCCAGTATGTTGGATACTGTATCAAGCGATCTGCTGTAGCCATGATAACTAAACACGTCGAAAAGCTTAGTGGTAGTATCCTTCATCATGACGTATGCAAGCAGCATCACCGTTCTGATGCGGAATGTATCTGCATAGGTTTGCCCAGCGTATATGATCTTTGTTCGCGGATCTGCGTTGCGAATACCAAGTGTATCACCAAGATATCTCCTGTTGCCGTTAACAGCCATGATAAGCTTTGCTGCAGATACAGCGGGCGGCTCGTAAGTATCATCTTCATTCCCAAGCTCTAAATACGGGTGCCAGTTTTGCGCATAACCGGAAAGCGTTTTATCATTGAACCATCTGTATTTTGAACCATTCAGCGATTTGTTGTTGCCCCATTTGTACGCAAGTTGATAAAATAATCTGCCGTGCGAAATATAGTTCATCCAATCGCCGGGCTCAGCGTAAGGCTTATCGATATTATTTCTCACACTCTTACCCATCTCCTTCCCTGCTCTTTTAGATGCACCAAAAACAGCCAGCCAGTGATTATAAGCATGCGGCGTCCAGTACTGGTTCCATTTTAAATAACCCGGGAAATAATCTGCATTAAAACTTTGACGATACTTTGTTGCAGGAACTGTGTCTGTATCATACCAATCAACATTTACATACTGACGTACATTCTTCACAATGCCTAAAACGTTTGTATCTATTTGTACACCAGTGTTTACACCGGCTTTCTCAAACAATGTTTTTTGTACAGGCATCGGACCCGTATAGCCCATAGGTGCAGAGGTTTGTTCGTTTCTTGGTCCGCCATAAAAAACAAGTTCATTGATAAAAGCTGTTGATGTATATCCATTTCTCTTTTGAAGTGTATTGCGAATCATAATATACCGCATGCTGTCCGCGATGTTCGAAACATTTATCCATGCTCCGTTTGCTGATGTGCCGCCCTGCGTTACCAAAACAGCAAACGGTTTCAGCATACTATCTGGTCTACTGATCATGTAGGGAATTTTTCTCAAATCGCCTTCTTCAATCACTCTATCAAAATTGTAGAAATACAAACTGTCACCGGGTTCGAAATTTTTCTCAAAACCATAAATATCAGTGATGTTGAATTTCTTTCCGTGTGTTATCAAAGCATGTTTTATCGAAGGATCATTTGCGAGATCAACAACAATGCATCGTCCTCTTTTTCCCGGAAAATAATATCCGCCAAACGCAAGATCGCCATTGTCAGCACCATAAAAATAACTTGCATCTCTTCCTGAAGCCGGAACTGGATTTGTCGTGTCGCCCCTTACCATCTTTGGTTTTCCGAGTTCATCCATGACTATTTGTTCAGAGAATTTCACATCTCCATTTTTAGGATCAACAGTTTCAAATCCGTCGAAATAATTGAAGGGCCTGTCTTTATGATTGATGCGACCGGAAAGATCATACAAGCTGCTTTCATACACTTTGATCTTTGTTGAAAGAACAGATGACATCGCTCTCGCTGCATTACGATTCAGTAGCCATCGATATATGTTTGTAACAGTATCGTTACCAAGTGGAGAAAAAACACTGTCCCATGTAACATTATTGAAGCCATTATTTGCCATCGTGTACATGATAAATGTACTGTTGGTGCCGGGCATCTCCGCAAGCTTGTTGCTTATTGCCTGTGCGGGTTGATACTGGCAGCAGTTGTTAGTATTCTGCTCGTGCAAAAATTTTGTGTTCGTATTCATGTAATTGGCAAATGCCTGGGGCGCTGGATATAAATTAGGAATGGAAATAAAAATGGCGCGATTTATTTTGCTGGTATATTTCAAATCGCCCTGACCTTCGGTGTACCATGCAAGATTATCCCATGCATCGCTCGCGCCTTGTCCAATGCCGTCTACGCAGACATACTTGTACATACCGACTTCATTGTTAGCATCATCGATGGGTAAATTTGCCAGGCAATAATCCATTACCTGGTTAAACATGGAAGGATATTTTAAAGCACCTGGCGATGTTGCCAGCGGGCAAACATGTATGATGCTATCAGCAATAGTTGACTGGATGCGATTGTTCATGACCTGTCGCGGAAAGCCAGCGCTGAACAATGATGAAAGCTGATTTCCCGCCTGATCTGCACCTCCGTAGTGAATCATCAGCGCATATTTTTTACCGGGCACTCTTTTCTCCGCAGCCGGATAAACCAGCGCTTTGATCTGCGACCGGCCAATTGTAACGCTATCCATCCCATAGTACTGAGCCAGTAAAGTGTTGCATAATAACACTAAAACACTAAGTGTTAATAAACTTCTCATCCAAAATATTTTTT
>Ga0318567_10000279_pt1 | contig 22807 bp, 25 predicted proteins | sample GRESIP088b5f20_FD_203691 | JGI IMG/M metagenome (GOLD analysis project Ga0318567, IMG submission 203691) | Tropical soil microbial communities from Luquillo Experimental Forest, Puerto Rico - GRE.SIPMG.088b5f20 | ecosystem: Environmental > Terrestrial > Soil > Tropical forest > Bulk soil...
CATTGATTCTTTATTCAAATAACCACATCACCATGACGATCTTTTCCAAAATAATAGCCGGTGAAATCCCTTCTTATAAAATTGCAGAGAACGACAAGTTTTATGCATTCCTCGATATTTTTCCATTGCAGGAAGGACATACGCTTGTAATACCAAAAGTAGAAACGGACAAGTTTTTCGATGTGGCCGATGACTACCTGAGTGAGTACCTGATATTTGCAAAGCCCATTGCAAAAGCCATCGAAAAAGCTTTTCCTTGTAATCGCGTAGGCGTAATTGTTATAGGCCTCGACGTGCCGCATGCACACATGCATCTAATTCCCATAAATAGCGCAGCCGATATGAATTTTGCCAATGCAAAACTGAAATTATCTCCGGAAGAGTTTAAGAAGGTGCAGGAGAGGATTGTGAAGGAGCTGTAGGGAAAGCGTATTGAGGTTGACAAGAAATTTATGTATTAATAAATGTCTTTAATCATTGGTTTGAACTAATGATTAAAGACATTGTTGTTTTAGAAAAGGATCAAAATGTTTTGATGGCTTTTTGCTTTGGCAGTTTAGAATGAACTTTAGAAACAAAACCTAAACTTATTTCCTGTGAAGCATGTCAATTTATTTATACTCGCTTTGATCATCTTGGTTCAGTCCCACGCTCAAACCCGCGTTGGCCTTTGGGAGCCTTATTTCAACGGCAATGTAAAAGCCTCCGTTTTCTTCAACGGCACAACGCTCGAACAAAATACACTTGCAGCAGACGAACATGGAATGGCGGTTGGCTATACGCTTACAAATGGTATGAACAACTACTCAATATATCATGCCGGCTTTACTCCGCTCACCGCACAATTGAAACAGGCTGGTGTTTTGAACATGACAGTTACTCAGCGTAAAGAACATTTGCCCGAAGAATATCGCTACTACAAAGCATTTGCCATAGAAACAGTAAAATGGTTCCGCAAGCAAAAAGTAAAAGTGGTGAACATGAGTTTCGGAACTTCTGCTTCTATTTTTTCAGAGAACAATTTGAATCTTGGAAACACACCTGAAGAGCGTTTTGCAGCAGCAAAGCAATGGATGCAGGAATTCAAAAAATCATTTGAGGTGGCATTTGCATCGGCTCCGGAGATTTTGTTTGTTGTAGCCGCTGGAAATGATGAAGAAGACATGGAGCAAAGCTTTGATGTGCCGGGTCTGGCGCGTTTACCTAATGTACTTTGTGTTGGTGCGCTAAGTAAAGACGGTAAACGCATCATCAGTAATCGCGGGAAATTTGTCGACATCTACTTTCCTGCGGAAGATGTAGAATGGCTTGACAGCACTGGCAAAAAACATATCGATACGGGCACTTCACTGGCGGTGCCGCTTGTAGTAAAGCAAGCCGTGGAGCTACTTCAGGAAGACACTAAACTAAAACCCGAAGCGATCAGGAAAAAGTTGATAGAAAAAAATATCGCGTCACAAAAAAGTAATTGATAAAAGGAATTAAGGACCTAAGAAAACTTTGCTTTTTAGTAGGTAATCTATTAGGTTTACTACAGGCATCTGTGGCCCGATTTGAAAAACTTATTGGAACAAATAACAGTACCATGGGCATTTTGAAGAAAATTTTTGGAAGCAAAAATCAAGAAGAAAAGGTCGTTGAACGAAACAGCGAACCCGATATGGTTTATGTGCCAAATACTGACGAACTGATGAATTGGGCAATTGAAAAAGCAAATTTAACCTTGGGCTATTTTGAAAAAAGTCTTCGCTCTCCCGAATCCGGTCAGCAATATTTTTCTATTAAAGTAAAAATCACGGACGGAGAAAATGCCGAACATATCTGGTTAATTGAGCCTGAATTTGACCCCGAGGGAAATTTGTTTGGTGTAGTTGGCAATGATCCTGTAGATGTAACAAATGTTTCTCTCAATCAGAAAATCGGCATTGATCGCAGTCTTATTTCTGATTGGATGATTATTGAAAACGGCCGCCTGGTGGGTGGCTATACTATACGGGCAATTAGAGAAACGATACCGGATAGTGAAAAGGAAAGTTTTGATCAAAGTCTCGGTTTAAATATTGACGAAGGATCTGATTTTTTTGAACATGATTTTTCAACCCCCGAAGGAGCTATTTTGTGTTTGGAAGATGCATATGACGAGCAAGATGCTGAGAAAGCTGCCGCCTGTAAAGATTTCATCCAGGAAGCAAAGGATATGCTATCGTCAGTGAAAGCGCCAGGCGTCAATGAGGATGGGGAAATTGTAGCGCTAACCGCAGAAACGTTGCGATTGTCGTTTATGAAATATTTTCAGGAAAATTCTTTTCCGTCATTTAAAAATTTGCGTCGGGCGTTTCCCTGCAGGCAAAAAATAAGCGACGATTTGTACATTATAACTGAAGTCGTCTTCCATCCCAACAATACAAAATCAAAACAACGGTTAATTATAAGCAAAACCTCAGAAGGCTGGCGTGTAGCGGGATTGAAGGACGAATAGCCGTCAACAAGATTGCCACTGTGTTCATGTACGAAATGTTTTTGGTGCATCACGCTAACGATATCGTACACAGCTTATTTCGTACACGTCCTCTACATTATCTTGATCCTGTCCGCATTTTGTTTGATAAAATCTTCCCAACCCTTCATCTTCTTGACATTCGCCATAAGTGGATTGGAAGTTTGATAGTGATGGCAGATTGCAACAGCCAGGGCATCGGTGGCATCGTAGAACTTCGGCTCTTCGGTGATCGTAACAATACGTTGCACCATTTTCCAAACCTGTTCTTTATCTGCATTTCCGTTTCCGGTAACAGATTGCTTAACTTTTTTGGGAGAATATTCGCAAACTTCAAGCCCCGCCTGCATAGCAGCAGCGATGGCAACACCCTGTGCACGCCCGAGCTTGAGCATACTCTGCACGTTTTTACCATAAAAGGGCGCTTCAATTGCAAAAGAAGTCGGCTTGTGTTGAACGATAATTTCTGCAACTTTGCGGTGAATCATTTCAAGGCGGTGATACATATTTTTTTTGCTGCTCAAAGAAAGAACATCCATCTCAACAAGGCGGATAGTGTTGTTGGTAACATGTATTATGCCATATCCCATTACCAGAGTACCAGGATCAATACCTAAAATTATTTTCGAAGGCTTTTGCAAATAGGAGTTTATTTTTGAAAAGAATGACGATATACAGCAACAAAAATATCAAAAAGTTTGTCAATTATTTTCTAGGCCCCGTACTGTTTGTATGGTTGTCGTATTCGCTGTTCCGGCAAATTAAAAACCAGCCGGATCTTGGTATCGCGTTGCACAACATGAAACACTCCTTAGCTGGCAGTGATTCATGGAAGCTTTACCTGCTGCTCATTCTCACTTTTGTGAACTGGGGAATAGAAGCAAGGAAGTGGCAAATATTAATGCTCACGCTTGAAAATATAACCTGGTGGCGGGCTATGAAGGCTTCCCTCTCCGGTGTGGCATTTGCCATAAATACGCCCAACAGGATCGGCGAATATGGCGGAAGAGTGTTGTATGTAAAAGAGGGCCATCGCATACAGGCGGTTTCACTTGCTGTTGCAGGAAGTTTCAGCCAATTGATCATAACATTATTGATGGGGTGTTTTGGGCTTGTTTATTTATTAAACTTTGGGCCACACAATATTTCAAACAACTGGCCGTCTTATCTTATCTGGATAAAACTTACTTTGGCGGGAGTGTCTGTTGTAACGGTATTATGTTTGCTATTATACTTCCGCCTGTCGTGGTTAATAAAATCGATAGAAAAAATACCCCGCATAGGAAAGTGGATTCATCAAATCGCTATCTTAGAAGAGCTGGGTGTTACGAGATTGTTAAGAGTGTTTTCTTTGTCGTTCGTCCGTTATTGTGTGTTCATTTTTCAATATATATTGATATTGCAATTAATGGATGTAGACATGGGCAGCTGGCAAATTGCGTGGATTGTAAGTGTGATGTTTTTGATATTGGCGCTGATCCCGACTATAGCATTGGCGGAAGTTGGCATTCGTGGACAGTTAAGCATACAATTGTTTGGATTGTTTACCACAAATAATGTGGGTGTTATCGCAGGAACAATTGGTATTTGGTTTATTAACCTGGTAGTTCCGGCGATAGTGGGCAGTTTATTAATTTTAGGAATCAAAATATATTCAGGCAAGGACCAATAGCCTGGGATCAAATTAAAAAAACGGCAGATGCGTAAATTTTTTTTAATTGCTCTGATAACCTTATTTATTTTACCTCTTACTAATGACCTCAATGCGGGCGATGATTTCTGCAGTGTGAAAAACACTGCTTTTAATACGGGTGAATATTTAAATTATAAAGTATTCTATACCCTTGGTGTGTACGTAGCGGCAGGTGAAGCAAACTTCAATGTTTACCTTGAAAAACTTAACAATAGACCCGTTTACCACGTTGTGGGTGATGGCTCGACCTATAGTTTTTATGATAACTTTTTTAAAGTGCGCGACAGGTATGAAAGTTATGTAGATACTGCCACTCTTCAACCTCTAAAATTCATACGAAATATAAACGAGGGCGGTTACAAAAAATACGAAAACGTAACCTTCAATAAAGCGGCGAACACCGCTGTAACCAACGAAGGGGTCTTTAAAGTGCCAGCTTGCATACAGGACGTAATCAGCGCCATTTATTACGCCCGCAATATCGACTTCAATAAATACAAACCTGAAGATAAAATTCCTTTCAGCATGTTTTTGGATAATGAAGTTTACAATCTATACGTTCGCTATTTAGGAAAGGAAAAAATAAAAACAAAATACGGCACCTTCAATGCAGTTAAGTTCAAGCCGCTGCTCATCAAGGGAACCATCTTCGAAGGCGGTGAAAAAATGATTGTTTGGGTGAGCGACGATGGTAACCACATTCCGCTTCGTGTAGAAAGTCCCATCAGCGTGGGAAGTATTAAAGTGGACATGATGGGGTATAAAAATCTGCGTTATCCGCTTTCTTCAATGATCAAGGTGAAGTAATAACTGAATAAACTGAATAACTGAATAACTGAACTTGTTGGATAGCTCTGCCCAACTAGTTCAGTTATTCAATATTCAGGAATAAGTGATTTTTGAGGGAAAGATTGGCTTTCAGCCTCAGTTATTCAGTTATTCAGTCACTCAGTTATTGCCTTTCCTCTCTCTTTCCGTATTTTTGAGCCCTCGAAAAAGAGAATACAACGATGACGATAAGTTATAACTGGCTGAGCGAATATTTACCGGTATCCCTGGATCCGGAAAGATTGTCTAAGATCCTCACTTCCATAGGACTAGAAGTTGAAAGTCTGGAAAAATACGAATCTGTGAAAGGCGGCCTTCAGGGGCTTGTGATAGGCGAAGTTTTGGAAAGCGAACAGCATCCAAACGCCGATAAATTAAAAGTTACCAAAGTAAACATAGGAAGCGGCGAACCTCTGCAGATCGTTTGCGGAGCGCCAAACGTAGCTGCGGGCCAGAAAGTGGTGGTGGCAACGGTTGGTACAACCATCTACCCTTCATCCGGCGATCCGCTGACCATGAAAGTGGCAAAGATCCGTGGAGTTGAAAGCTACGGCATGATCTGCGCAGAAGACGAAGTGGGTATGGGCCAGAGCCACGCGGGAATCATGGTATTGCCTGCGAACGTAAAAGTAGGAATGCCTGCTGCAGAATATTTCCAACCTTACACCGATTTCGTTTACGAAATAGGCCTTACGCCAAACAGAATGGACGCAATGAGCCATCTGGGTGTTGCCCGCGACGTATGCGCATACCTTACGCATCACGACAAAGGCGATTTGCGTGCGAAAGTGCCTTCTGTAAACGCTTTCAAAGTAGAAAATCATAACCTGCCGATTACAGTAACAATAGAAAATAAAACTGCTTGCCAGCGTTACGCAGGTGTAAGCATTTCAGGGGTTACCATTAAAGAATCTCCAAAATGGCTGAAGGATAAATTACAGGCGATCGGTTTGCGACCAATCAATAACATTGTTGACATTACCAATTTTGTACTGCATGAAACAGGGCAGCCACTGCACGCCTTCGACGCAGACGCTGTTGCAGGCAAAAAAGTAATTGTAAAAAATTTGCCGCAGGATACAGTTTTTGTAACCCTGGATGAAAAAGAGAGAAAGCTAAGCAGCGAAGACTTAATGATCTGCAATGAAACAGAACCAATGTGTATTGCAGGCGTGTTCGGCGGTTTGAAAAGCGGCGTAAAAGAAACGACTACAAATATCTTCCTTGAAAGTGCATGGTTCAATCCAATAAGCATTCGTAAAACATCTTTCCGTCACGGCTTGCGTACAGATGCTGCAACACGTTTTGAAAAAGGCGTGGACATTTCAGCTACCGTAAACGTATTGAAAAGAGCAGCTTTGTTGATCAAGGAAGTTGCGGGTGGCGAAATTTCATCTGACCTTGTTGATGTTTATCCGCAGCCAAAAGAGAAGACCGTCGTTTCCATTAAATATCATTATCTGAAAAGATTAAGTGGTAAAGCTTACCACACAGATGCGGTAAAGAAAATTCTGGAAGCACTTGGTTTTGAAATAGTGAAAGACAGCATTGATGAACTTTTCCTTTGCGTGCCTTACAGCAAACCGGATATTTCCATTCCTGCGGATATCGTAGAAGAAATTTTGCGCATTGATGGACTGGACAACGTAACCATTCCGCATTCGATCCTCATCAGCCCCGCTGTAGAAGCGGATCGTGTGAAAGAGTCATTCAGAATGAAGGTTGCGAATTATTTGGTGGGACAAGGTTTCAGCGAAATAATGACAAACTCCATCACCAACAGCAAATATTATTCTGAGGATGTTTTGCAACACACCGTAAAACTGATGAATAACCTGAGCGTTGAGTTGGACATTATGCGTCCTGCTATGCTGGAAACAGGTTTGGAGAGTGTTGCGCACAATATCAACAGGAAAAACAACAACCTGAACTTTTTTGAGTTCGGTAAAACATACTCTACATCAGGTGTTGGTCACTACTATGAAGAGCAGGAGCATCTCACGTTGTTCATCACTGGTAATGCAAGTGAAGATAGCTGGAAACAGAAAGCTGTAAAGTCTGATATCTACAGATTGAAAGGTATTGCGGCTGCTATCCTGAAACTGGCAGGCATTGATGACGCAGCTTTTGAAGCATTTAATAATGGAAAGCTTGAGGGCCTTGCGGCAAAAGTAAATACCAAGCAACTGTTTGCGCTGGGAACTGTAGCGAAGAAAACTCGCGAAACATTTGATATTAAGCAGGAAGTATTGTTTGCAGATTTTGATTGGAAATTGCTGCGCGAAACAGTGGCGAAAAACAAAATCTCTTTTACAGAATTGCCAAAACAATTGCCTGTTCAGCGTGACCTTGCCATCATTGTGGATAAGTCATTGCCGTTTGAAGCTGTGGAAAAAGCTGTGAAAAATGCGAAGGCTTCCAAATTGCAAAACGTTAGTTTGTTTGATATATTTGAAAGCGATAAGCTAGGCACAAATAAAAAATCAATGGCTGTAAGTTTCAGCTTCCTTGACGAAGAAAAAACGCTTACCGACAAGGAAATCGACAGCATGATGAGCAAGATCATGTCATCTGTTGAGAAGGAACTGCAGGCTGAGATTAGAAAATAGAGTTGTTAGTTTATGGTTGTTAGTTGTTAGGCTTTAAGTGTTATATACACAAGGTTTTCGAAAATGCTCTTAGTGTAAGCACATAATGTCTAACAACTATCAACTAACAACCAACAACTAACTCTTACCAACTATGGAACCACTACAGGAACACATCAGGCGCATACAGGAAAAACTTCAGCAATTGGTGAAGCAGTACAGCGCATTGCAAAAGGAAAACGAAAAACTTTCGTTGCAATTGAGCCTGTTAAAGGAAAAAGAGAATATTCAATACCAGCAAATAGAAGAGCTCAACCAGCAGGTATCGCTGTTAAAAGCTGCCAAAAGCGGCATGAGCGAAGAAGATAAAAAAGACTTCGAAAAACGCATTAATCAATACCTCAAAGAAATTGATAAATGCATCGCGATGTTGCAAGAGTAGGAACCCAGAATAACGAAATGCATGCCTGCATCCTCCTAATTCTTAATTCCTAATTCCTAATTTCTAATTCCTCCCACATGTCAGATCAACTCATTCCCATCAACATAGTCATCGGCGACAGAACATACCGCATCAAGATCAACGCGAAAGATGAAGAAGCGGTAAGGCACACGGTGAAAATCATCAACGATAAAATTGTTGAATTCAAAACCAACTTCGCCGGTAAAGACATGCAGGATTATGTAGCCATGGTAATGGTATGGTACGCTACGCTACAAATTCCACAAACCAATCAACAGATTGTAGAAGAAGAGATGCTGGCGAAATTGCAATCGCTGGAAAGTGCGCTGGATAAGGCTTTGGAATGATCGAAAATCGGCAAATCGTAGAGACGCGTTGAACGCGTCTCTGTACGAGCAACATCGCTAAATAAATTTCAGAGACGCCGTATGTCAAGAGACGCATTCAATGCGTCTCTACAGGGTTCAAATTCTAACATTTCCCGCACCCACCCAAACGTCCTGCATTAAATAAAACTCCGGATCGTGTCCGCTAACGATCGTGATGGAAAGAATATCATGCTGCACCCATTTCCAGCCTTTATTCAAATACAAATATTCATCTGCCGCAGCGTTCAGCTTTTTTAATTTTTGGGTCGAAACACTTTCTTCCGGCAGACCGAAAGTTTTGCTGCTTCTTGTTTTTACTTCAATGAAATGTATAGTGTCTTTTAGCGACGCGATAATGTCAATTTCATAACGGCCATAGCGCCAGTTGCGCTCAATAATCGTAAAGCCTTTTTCTTCCAAATACTTCACCGCTAATAATTCTCCGGTTTTTCCCAGCTCATTATGATAGGACATAGTAATTTTTTGTTTTCTTTGGTGCGCGAAAAATAAACTTATGAGCACTAAAAATAACTTCTATAAGCTAACGGGAAAAATTCAACATTATCAATGGGGTGGTTATAGCTACATACCAGCATTGTTGAGCGTTGCTAATGAAAAACAACAGCCGTTCGCAGAGTACTGGCTGGGAGCGCATGTGAACGCACCTGCAGAACTCGAAGGCGCACAACCCGCGAAGCTGAACGACTACATCGCGGCAAATAATGCTGCACTTGGTGAAAAAGTGTACAACGATTTTAAAGCGCTTCCTTACCTGCTTAAAATATTGGATGTAAAAGACATGCTCTCCATCCAGGTGCATCCAACAAAAAAAGCAGCCGTGGAAGAGTTCGCAAAAGAAAATGCAAAAGGCGTAGCATTGAATGCGCCAAACCGCAATTATAAAGATGACAACCACAAGCCGGAGTTGATGGCTGCGCTAAGCGAGTTTTACCTGCTACACGGTTTCAAAACGCCGGAGGCAATGCGTAAAACTTTGTCAACTGTTCCTGAGCTTGCATTTTTATTGCCATTTTTTGAAAATGATAATTACGCAAAATTGTACGAGGAAGTGATGCAAATGGATCAGCAAAAAGTAAACGAACATTTGCAGCCATTACTTGATCGCATCGTGCCTCCATACAAGAACAATGAGCTGAAAAAAGACAACGCTGATTTTTGGGCAGCACGTGCGGCCCTTACTTTCAACGAAGGCAACAACATTGATCGCGGGATTTTCTCTGTGTATTTGTTGAACCTTGTTCACATACAACCAGGCGGCGCTATTTTCCAGGATGCAGGCATTTTGCATGCTTATCTTGAAGGACAAAACGTAGAGATCATGGCAAACAGCGATAATGTTTTGCGTGGCGGCCTTACTCCAAAACACATCGATGTAGCGGAGTTGATGAAGCACGTGAGTTTCAAAGCCGTTGTTCCCAACGTAATTTCAGGTACAGCAACTGCCACAAAAGAAAAAGTATTTGTTTCCCCTGCTCCCGATTTTCAGTTGAGTACTGTAAGCCTTGAGAAAAACGAGGAGTTTGCATTGCATGCTACCAGCACTGAAATCGTTTTGGTACTTTCCGGAAGCGCGGAGATCAGTAATGAAGAGAAGAAAGTAACATTGGCGAAAGGCGAAGCGTTTGTAACATTTGCAAATGCAACTGTAACAGTGAAAGCTTTGGAAAACACTGAAATATACAGGGCGTTTGTTCCCATGGTATAATCCGGCTCATTTCCTTTCGATTAACATCGTTTTTTATTATTTTTGTTGACTTCAAGAGCAATAATTATGAAATTGAATAAATCTTTAGTTTGGTCACTGGTTCTAATGATTGTGATAGCCGCAGTTTACCGCGCTATCCCAGGCCGTCCATGGGGCTTTACGCCGCAAATTGCTATGGCTATTTTTGGTGGTGCAGTAATCAAGGATAAAAAATGGGCGTTGGCGTTGCCTTTGTTCTCCATGTTTTTATCAGATGTTTTGTACCAGGTTTTGTATAAAGCCGGTGTAAGTCCGATCCCAGGTTTTTATGAAGGACAAATTGCTAACTATGCGTTGTTTGCATTGTTAACTTGTCTTGGTTTCTTAATGAAACGTGTTACCATTGCAAACGTTTTGGGATACTCTTTGCTGGCTCCGGTTTTATTCTTTTTGTCTTCAAACTTTTTGGTTTGGATGGCGGGAGCAGGTTTGCAACGTCCAAAAACATTCGCCGGCTTGATGATGTGTTATACAGACGCATTACCATTCTTCAAAGGTGAAGTATTAGGAACTTTGGCTTTTGGTGCCGTACTTTTTGGTAGCCATTACCTGTTGACTAAAAAGAACGTTGCTCAACACGCGGCATTCGCTGAGTAATCGTTAAGGTCATATAATTGAAAAAGGGAAGCAAGCCGCTTCCCTTTTTTGTTGTCCGGACTTATCAGATGTTTATATCAACTTCCAATTATTCTTTTTTATCTGCTCATGAATATTCGCCAGAGAAGCTTCGATCATTTCCTTCATTACATCCTGATCGATGTCCGCCAATTTGTTTACATACACACAACCCTTGCCTGTTTTGTGTTTTCCTAATTGCCTCAACATTTCTTCGCGACCTTCAAAACCTGCACTGAGGTAAAAAACATGCGAAGTTTTTCTTGGTGAAAATCCCAGCAAAGGAGCCGTACCTTCATGGCCGCTGTCATATTTGTAAGTATAACCTCCAAATCCAATTATGCTCGGTCCCCACATTTTCGGCTTAAGACCAGTTTGCTTTTCAAACAATTTCACAAGGCTAAGCGCATCAGTTCTCTTTGTTTCATCTTCAATCCGGTCAATAAAAGCTAAAACACTATCGTCGGTTTGTGTTGTTTTGTTTGTTGCCATGGGAAGAATTTGAGATTTGAAATTTGAGATTTCGCAAAATCAAAGAGTCAATCATTTTCAATTGAAATCATCTCTCTGCTTCATACTCCACATCTATCAATAAATTTCTTTTATCGTCTGCGGCGGTTGTTGCAAGGATATCACAGCGATTATTGTAAGGATTATCGGCGTGACCCTTCACCCATTTAAATCTTATCTGATGCTTTTTGCTTAACTCATGATAGCGTCTCCATAAGTCAGGGTTTTTTTTGCCTCCGGCAAAATTGGTTGCGATCCATTTTTTCAACCAGCCCTGCTCAACCGCTTTTACCACATATTGGCTGTCGCTGTAAACAGTGATGGGCAAACCTTCTTTCTTCAGATTTTCAAGTGCAACAATCACCGCTAACAATTCCATTCTATTGTTTGTTGTCAAACGATAACCCTGCGAAAATTCTTTTTCAGTATCGCCCCATTTCAAAATCGCTCCATACCCGCCCGGGCCCGGGTTTCCACGTGCAGCACCATCTGTGTATATGATCAGTTCTTTGCTCAATGTAAAACGTTATGGCGGCAAATATAACTATGAAGTATGAACTATGAGGTATGAACTGTTGAACGAGAAGATAAAACGCTACGCACTTCGAACAGTTCAAAGTTCATCACTCATAATTCATCGTTATACCTGGAACACTCCCGTCTTCAACGCTGGCATTTCCGCATTATGATTTGCCGCATTCAACGCTTCTGAAATTCTTGATCTTGTTTCCAGCGGATCGATGATTTCATCTACCCACAATCTGGCTGCTGCGTAATACGGCGTGGTTTGTTTTTCGTACTTGCCTTTTATCTCGTTCAGCAATTTGCTTTCAGCTTCTGGCGTAATCGTTTCGCCTTTTGCTTTCAGCGAACCAACTTGTATTTGCAGTAATGTTTTCGCAGCTTGTTCTCCACCCATTACCGCAATTTTTGCATTCGGCCATGCATAGATAAAACGTGGATCATAGGCCTTGCCACACATCGCATAGTTGCCTGCACCAAACGAATTTCCAATAATGATCGTGATTTTTGGAACAACGGAATTTGCAACAGCATTCACCATTTTGGCACCATCTTTAATAATACCTGCATGTTCACTTCGGCTGCCCACCATAAATCCTGTTACGTCTTGCAAAAAGACCAGGGGGATTTTTTTCTGGTTACAATTTAAAATAAAACGGGCCGCTTTGTCTGCGCTGTCGTTGTAGATCACGCCACCGATCTGCATTTCGCCTTTCGCACTTTTAATGATCTTGCGTTGATTCGCAACTATGCCAACGGCCCAGCCATCAACGCGGGCGTAACCGCAAACAATTGTTTTACCGTAATCCTCCTTGTATTGTTCAAATTGTGATTCGTCAACAAGCCTTTCAATAACTTCCACCACATCATACGCTTTTGCATTTCCCAATGGTATGATTTGAAAAATGTCGCCGGCATTTTTAACCGGATCTTTCGCTTCGATTCTGTCAAAACCAGCCGTAGCATTATGTCCCAGCTTGCTCATCAGGCTTTTGATATAATCGAGACACTCCTGTTCGGTTTTGAATTTATAATCTGCAATACCGCTAATGGAAGTATGCATAGAAGCGCCGCCAAGCGTTTCTGCATCTACATCTTCGCCAATCGCCGCTTTTACAAGATAAGGTCCGGCAAGAAATACAGAGCCATTTTCTTCTACCATCAGCATTTCATCGCTCATGACAGGGAGATATGCTCCGCCAGCAACACACGCGCCCATCACGGCGGATATTTGCGTAATGCCCATCGCACTCATTTGTGCATTGTTGCGAAAGATGCGGCCAAAATGTTCTTTGTCGGGAAAAATTTCATCTTGCATGGGCAGATAAACACCAGCACTATCAACGAGGTAAATGATCGGCAATTTGTTTTCCATTGCAATCTCCTGAAGACGCAAATTCTTTTTGCCTGTGATAGGAAACCATGCTCCGGCTTTCACAGTTTGGTCATTGGCAACGATCACGCATTGTCTGCCGCTCACATATCCCACGCCGCCAACGGTACCACCTGCGGGGCAGCCGCCTTCTTCTACATACATTTCGTAACCGGCAAAAGTGCCTATTTCTGTGAACGGTTTGTTTTTGTCGATCAGGTAATCGATTCGCTCGCGGGCAGTTAGTTTATTTTTTGCATGCTGTTTTTCAATTGCTTTTTTACCGCCTCCCAATGTTATTTTTTCATAACGGTGTTTAAGCTGGCTAACGGCCAATTGCATAGCATCTTCATTCTTATTCAATTCAAGATTCATGGCAAGCAGATTATAGTTGTAAGATAGGAAAGTAAAAAGTAAAAAATCAAAAGTCAAAAGTAAAAACTCGCCGGATGCCGGCTGGTGTACAATGTTGTTCACGCGCATCTTACAAAGAATGGTACAATATTTTTGACACTTCAAGTGTTTATTTCTTATTAACAGGTGCTTTTTTTACTTTTTACTTTTGATTTTTTACTTTTATCAACATGGGATCAAAAAGAAAAATCGGCTGGATCGTTTTGTTAACATTAGCAATCGTCATTAAGATCATCAGTTTATTTCCCGCCTTTGTCGAGAAATATTATTCGCTCGGCTTCTATCCTTTTATATCAAGAATTCAACGAATCATGTTAGGTTGGATTCCTTTTAGCATTGGGGATATATTTTACGGAGTAATCGCATTGTATTTGATAGTGATGTTTGTAAAATTTATTCGCTCGGCTTTTAGAAAGGAATTAACGCGGAAATATTTTTATAAAGTTGCTTTAGATTTCGTGTACGCGTGGCTGGTAGTGTATGTTTATTTTAACCTGGCATGGGGTTTAAACTATAATCGCCTTGGCATAGCCGATCAATTGCAGATTGATGTGAAAACCTATTCCACAGAAGACCTTGCAACGATCACAGATACGATTATTCATCGCCTGAATGGTACTTACAGTGCAAGTCTGCAAACGCGGAACGACATGCACAGGAAACGGACGCTTTTTAAACGTGCCTTTGAAGCATACGATGCAACGTCGAAAGATTATGCGTTTCTTACCTACAAGACGAAGTCTGTGAAACCTTCTATTTACAGTTATTTCGGAGACTATTTTGGCTTCACAGGTTACTATAATCCTTTCAGCGGAGAAGCGCAGGTAAATACGACTGTGCCTCTTTTTTTGCAGCCATTCACAACCTGCCATGAAATGGGCCACCAAATGGGTTACGCCAAAGAAAATGAAGCAAATTTTGCCGGGTTTCTGTCGGCAAAGGCATCATCAGATTCAGCCTTTTTATACTCGCTTTATTTCGATTTGTACAGTTACTGCATGCGTGATCTGTTGCGCCGCGATACGGTTATCGCAAACAGAATGAAAAAAGAATTATTGCCGGGTGTAAAAAGTGATTTTCTTGAGTTGAAGAAATTCTACGAAACATGGTCCAATCCTTTCGAGCCACTGATAACGAAGATGTATGGACAGTATTTAAAAGCAAATGAACAGCCAGTTGGAATGATGTCGTACAATGAAGTGGTGGGAATGGTGATAGCGTACACGAAGAAGTATGGAATGCACGCGCTGTAGGGGCGAATTGCATTCGCCCTGGGGGCACCTGAAACGATGTTACAGTAAAAAGCAACCACCCCGCATATCTTCGCCGGCAGGTTGAATGTTTGCGAGGGCGAATTCAATTCGCCCCTACGGTTAAAACCCACTAACTAATAAATTCTGCGCCGCCTTCATGCTACATTTTTGATGGGCGGAATATGCTTTTGCCGCACGATTTTTTACTGCAGTAACAGGCTCATTTTTTAAATAACCGGAAATAGCATCATGTAATGTATAGGCTTCGGGGCACATCAATCCCGTTGTCCAAACGAGAGGATTAGCTTTGCTGTTTTTGACAAACGGAGAGAAATAATTTTTGCTGATGCAGGCGAGTATGATACAATCGCGTGTTTGCCCGTCGACATTTTTGTAGCCGTCATTTAAACGGAAATCCATTAGTCCATCGTGACCGATATACGACAGCAATGCTGCATTTCCTTGCGCTCCAAGTATGTTGTTTCCTATCTTGACTGTGTCTTTATTTTTGCCAGCACAGCTGCCAAGAAAATCCTCTGTGCATTTCTTGATGTATTTGCCGTTGTATGCATCGGCAATGAGGTAAACGTTTTGAGAAGTGGATTTAAAAACAAGACGTTCCATTAAAATAGAATCAACTTTTTGCGAACGCATTAGTTTCCATTCTTTACTTCTGTTGAAATATGATTTTACGCCATCGCTGCAACCCCAGTATAAGTTGCTGTTTGGATCTTGGCCATTTCCAATTGCTTTCGGCACCGGCACAATTCCCTGGTACTTGTTATCGCACAAAGCGACGAATACATGAATTGTTTTTATCGCGGAATCGTAGCGAATGGGCGGTTTAGATCGTTCAATCTGTTGAACTACTTTTTTATTGTTGGTTGTGTTCCTGCAACAACAAAATGCGAGTGAAATGAAAAGAATACACTGAAGTGTTCTCATGTAATTAGCGAGGTTTTGGAGAGTCAGATTTTCGGGCAGTTGTATCGAGTTCAATACCACGCCTAATTTCGGTTGATTCAAGATTTCGTTTAATTATCGGCGGACGGAAGTGTTGTAGATTGACTTTTGGAATCTTCTTAATCGTGTCTTTGCCTGAGTCTTGCGGAGCTGCGATTTTGCCCTGCGTATGAGGAGAAGTATCAAGAGGTGCTGTCACTTCGTTTTTTATCGTTGATGAATCGCCTGGTTTGGCCTTTCCAGTGCCAGCGTTGTTACATGAAGAGGCCGCGATTGCAAAAAATAAAATAATTGCAGCCACCTTCCTGGGAATGTTAAAAGACATGATTTGTTTTTCCTATTAGATGCAAAGAGAGAAAAATTGCATAATCGTGAATCGGTAGGGGCGAATTGCATTCGCCCTGTGGCACCTACATTGTGCGATAGAAAAAGGCGGAGTCTCTGCATTTATTGGTCGGCACGCTGAATGATTGAAAGGGCGAATTCAATTCGCCCCTACGCACCCAAATAAAAAAGGGCGCAACCCGCGCCCAATTATTAAAATTTATTCTTCCACATCATGCTTTCGATTGGCTTGTTTGGCTGGCCGCTGTATTTCGCATTTTGTTTTTGATTGTATTTCACTTCGATTTCTCCATCTACGGGGAAATAGATCAACTGACCGATGGGCATTCCTCTGTAAATACGAACCGGTTGTTTCACGGAGATCTCCAGCGTCCAGTTTCCACAAAAACCAACATCGCCTTTGCCTGCTGTTGCATGGATGTCGATGCCCAAACGACCGGTAGAAGATTTTCCCTCCAAAAATGGAACGTGCGCATGGGTTTCAGTATACTCATCCGTTACGCCGAGGTAAAATATGTGTGGGTGAAGCACATAACCTTCCTCCGGAATTTCAAAATATTCGATCTGGTTGTGTTTGCGGGCATCCAGCACCTCGTCCTTATATTTTGCGAGCCATTTTCCCAGGTGAACATCATAGGAATTACTGCCAAGGCATTCGCGGTCGTACGGGGTAATTTTGATGGTTCCTTTTTCAATTTCTTCCAGTATTCTGGTATCGGAGAGTATCATTTTTGAATGTCAGTTTTTTATTGTCAATTTGTAAGCGGCAAAGTAACCGTCATTTTTGAAATTATGCCTCTTTTTTATCAACAAATTATAGACGAAAATACCAAACTGGGTATTTGGCGAATAGAAGAACCGGAAGACTTTTTCCTGAAAAAAGTACCGCTGAAGAAAGATGTTTCGCATCCTTATAAACGGCTGCAGCACCTTGCGGGACGCTATCTTCTTCCTACTCTTTTTGCTGATTTCCCACTGTCGGAAATAGAAATAGCAGATACAAAGAAGCCTTTTTTGCCCGACGAAAAATTTCACTTTTCCATATCTCACTGCGGCAATTTCGCCGCGGCTATTGTTAGCACCAAAAGACGGGTGGGTATAGATGTGGAATTGGTTACACCGCGACTGGAAACCATTTCTTCCAAATTCCTGAACGCGAATGAAAAATCTGTACTGGATGAATGGAGCTACTTGCCCCATGTGCATTTACAACTTATTGCACTGATGTGGAGCGCAAAGGAAGCGGTGTTTAAATGGTATGGAAACGGACAAGTAGATTTTAAGCAGCATATGCGTTTGAATGGCCCGATATCCATCCTGGCGAGGGATGCGGCGACACTGCCATTTGTTTTTGAAAAAGAAAAACTGATACCACTTACAGTGCATGGAAAATTGTTTCGTCCGCTGATGATGGTGTGGGTAGCAGATTAGAGAGTTATGAGTTGTGAGTTATGAGTTTTGAGTTAGGTGCGCAAGGGACTTACAACCTTCATCTGAGAAAACAGACTATAATTTTCATCAACCATAAATTTCTTTCGGCTTTATCACGGATCGCTCATCACCAAAACTCATAACTCAAAACTAACAACTCACAACTTCTTTGATTAGTCTCAAATATAAGCCCGGGCTAAAGTGGTACCAGCAGCCAATGTTTGCAGTGGTGTTCCACGTAACATCATGGGTGTTGATTTTTTCAATTCCATTTTTTCTTCGTCCCAATATTGAGGCGGCCACTACACATATGAGCCGCATGCCGCAGCCACCAAGCGTTCAGGCAGTTTTTAGATTATTGTTAATTGCGGTCTTTTATTTAAATGCCTATGTGCTCATTCCATTTTTAATGCAAAAGAAAAAAGTGGCATGGTACATAGTAAGTCTTGTAGGAGTGCTTGCAGTTGTGTTATTGGTAATGTTGATGGTAAATCGCTACGAAGACGTGGAAAGCATTCCATGGCGGGTGCCGTTTTTTATTTCGGTGTTTCCCACTTTATTTATTTTGGCGATCAGTACGACCTACCGCATCATTATTGATAATGTTAAAAATGAGCGAAACTTAAAGGAAAGACAGACGGAACATCTGAAAACTGAACTATCTTTTCTGCGTTCTCAGGTGAGTCCGCATTTTATGTTCAACGTGCTGAACAGTGCAGTTTCACTTGCGAGGGTACGATCAACGCAACTGGAGCCGACTTTAATAAAATTATCACACCTTTTGCGTTACATGTTGTACGAATCCGATGAAGATAAAGTAAGTTTGACCAAGGAACGGGAGTATCTTCAGAACTATATTGATTTGCAGCAACTGCGCTTTGCAGATAGTGTACACATTGATTTTACCAGCCGCGGAAGTTTCGATAGCTACCTGATCGAACCCATGTTACTCATACCCTTTGTTGAAAATGCATTCAAGCATGGAATTGGCTTTATTGACAATCCGGAAATTCATATAAAAATGGAAGAGCTGGCCGGCGAACTGCATTTTGAAGTAAAAAATAAATTCAATCCGGCCAACCAGGGAAGCAACGATAAGCACTCCGGAATTGGTCTAGTAAATGTAGAACGGCGGTTGAACTTATTGTATGGAAATGAACATAAGCTGACGATTAGCAACAACGATAACTGGTTTTACATTAACCTAATACTTCAATTAAGATGATGCATTGCATTGCAGTAGACGACGAAAAACTAGCGCTCGATCTGCTGGAGGATAACATTAAGCAAATACCTTTTTTAAAATTGGTAAAGCGTTGTAAGAACGCGATGGAGGCCATGGATGTACTGAAACGTGAGAAAGTGGATCTTATGTTTCTTGACATTCAGATGGCTGGCGTTACAGGCTTTCAGTTATTGAAAAGCTTGTCTGTGAAACCACTGACCATCATGATCACTGCTTATGAAAACTATGCGATTGAAGGCTTCAATCTTGATGTGGTAGATTATCTGGTAAAACCTGTTTCTTTCGAAAGATTTTTAAAGGCCTGCAATAAAGCCTACGATCTTTATCAACTTCAACACAGGCCACTATTTGGCACTGGCATCATACAACGCGATTACTTTTTTGTAAACGTGGAATACAACCAGGTAAGAATTAATAATGATGACATTGTTTTTGTAGAGGCAATGAAAGATTACATACGCATTCATCTGGCCAATACAAAACCAGTTCTCACCCGCATGAGCATGAAGGCAATGGAGGAAAAATTGCCTGTGCATCAATTTGCGAGAATACATAAATCATATATCGTTTCACTTCCCAAGATTTCTGCCATCAAGCGAGGACTCGTTGTGGTAGCGCAGCATGAGATACCGCTGAGCGATAATTATAAAGCGAATCTGGAAGCGCTGCTGGGCTTGCAACCGGAGTAGGCCGAACGCTCAACCCTAATGCTTGACGCACGGTGCAGCACTGCGTTAAGCGTTAGGGTTGAGCGGCTAACAATTACAGAATAATTCCTTTTATCTTTATAAAAATTCAAACCCAATGCAGCTGTTAGATTTGGATTTATCCGCTACATATACTTATGCAGACTATCTGAAATTGGCCACAGAAGAAAGATTGGAATTAATAAACGGTGAAATTTTTCGGATGGGGCATTCTCCAAATCGAATGCATCAAAAGATAGCCGTATGTATTACCAGTAAATTGTTTAGGTTTCTTGAAAACAAAACTTGCGAGGTATACTCGGCTCCATTTCGCGTACGTCTTTCTGGCAGTGAGAAAGATGAAGATGTAATAACAGTGCTACAGCCGGACATTTGTGTGGTATGCGATATTAGCAAACTTGATGACAAGGGCTGTCTTGGTGCGCCAGATATTGTAGTGGAAATTCTTTCGCCAGGGAACAATAGAAAAGAACTGAAAAATAAATTTGAAGTATATGAAGAATGTGGTGTAAAAGAGTATTGGATAATACATCCTTCTGAAAAAACATTTATGAAATATACATTGGATAACGAAGGAAAATATGTTCCATCACACTTACTGACAGAGGGTGATGAAGTAACGACTCCTGTTTTGCCAGGCTTCGTGCTTGATCTGGAAGAAGTATTCAAAGATTGATCAGTAGTTTCTAGCTCTTCACTGCCTGGCAGAAATAAGTTTAATCAAAATGCCTAATGACTAATGCACAATGTTACACCTTGCATTAAGCGTTAGGTGTTCTGCTTTTAGCATAAATGAAATTTTCTTCGCCCATACTTTTGAATGATTTTTCTTCCTACCTTTTCTTCAATAATTCTAAAATTCAATCATTCAATTATTTGTTATGGCAGATGCTTCTCAGTTTTTACAAGCGATAAAAGATGGTTATACTTTTAAAGGCGATGCTCCAAAAATTGGAGTAGCAATGCTGGATGGAGAAGTGGTGCAGGGCGCAGATATTTTTCTGCCGTTGCGAACAATGAACCGTCACGGATTGATTGCCGGTGCTACGGGTACCGGTAAAACAAAAACCTTGCAAGTGATCAGCGAAATGCTGAGCGATAATAGTGTGCCTGTTTTGCTGATGGATATTAAAGGTGACCTTAGCGGTATTGCAGCTGCTGGTACAGAGAATGATAAATTAAAAGAGCGCTACCAAAAACTTGGCTTGGAATATAAACCTTCTGCTTACCCTGCGGAGTTGCTGACATTGAGTAATGAAAAAGGTGTTCGCTTAAGAGCAACAGTAAGTGAATTTGGTCCTGTTTTGTTAAGCAAAATTTTAGATTTGAATGATACGCAAGGCGGTGTTGTAGCAATGATCTTTAAATATTGCGATGACAATAAATTGCCTTTGCTCGATCTGAAAGATTTTATCAAAGTATTGCAATACGTAAGTGATGAAGGCAAAGCAGAATTGGAAAAAGCCTACGGTAAAGTTTCTACTACATCTACCGGAACTATTTTGCGTAAAGTGGTAGAACTGCAACAACAAGGCGCAGATACATTCTTTGGTGAAGTAAGTTTTGATGTAAGCGATCTCATGCACATCAGCGATGATGGCCGTGGTATGGTAAGCATATTGCGTGTAACTGATTTGCAGGATCGGCCGAAACTTTTCTCCACGTTCATGTTACAAATGCTCGCGGAGTTGTATGCAAGCTGCCCCGAAGAAGGCGATATGGATAAACCGAAGCTGGTGATTTTTATAGACGAGGCGCACCTCATTTTCCAGGAAGCAAGCGATGCGCTGTTACAGCAGATTGAAACCATCATCAAGCTTATCCGTTCAAAAGGTGTTGGTATATTTTTCTGTACACAAAATCCAATGGATGTGCCTGCATCAATACTTGGTCAGCTCGGTTTAAAAGTGCAGCATGCGTTGCGTGCCTTTACTGCAGCCGATAGAAAAGTGATCAAGCAAACCGCAGAGAACTATCCGGAAACGAAGTTTTACAAAACCGATGACCTGCTCACACAACTTGGTATAGGTGAAGCGCTGGTAACAATGCTGAATGAAAAAGGTATTCCTACACCACTTGCCCAGGTAATGTTATGTTCGCCCCGCAGCCGCATGGATGTACTTACGCAAGATGAAATTGATGACATTGTGAACCAGTCAAAACTTGTGAAGAAATACAACCAGACAATAGATTCAGAAAGTGCCTACGAAATACTCACCGCAAAACTGAATGAGGCGGAGGAAAAGAGCAAAACAGCTCCTGCTCCGGGTAAGAAAGCGGCGCCGCAAGAGAAATCGGTGATAGAAGAAGTGCTTGATAAGTTGGTTTTAGGTAGTTGAAAATTGAAAGTTGAAAGTTGAACAATCGACCCAATTTCAACTTTCAACTTTCAATTTTCAACTCTCCGCTAGTTTCTCCTATTCTGATAAATAAAAATATACTGCACTAAAGTCACAATAGACGCAATTGCAGCCACCACATAGGTGAGGGCGGCCCATTTGAGGGCGTCTTTTGCTTTCGGGTACTCCTGCTGGTTGGTTACGTTTGTGCGGTTCAGCCAGGCAAGGGCGCGGCGGCTCGCATCAAACTCTACTGGCAGGGTAATAACCGAAAATAAGGTGGTCACCGCAAAAAGAGTGATTCCGGCCAGCAAAAGCTGCGGAAACCGGTTAATTAGCAGGATTCCGGCCAAAAGTACCCATTGAACCAGGGTTGAGCTGATCTGAACGGCCGGGACAAGTTTTGACCTCAATCCCAGCCATGCATAACCTGCTGCGTGCTGTACCGCGTGGCCGCACTCATGGGCCGCAACCGCGGCAGCGGAGACATTTGCCCCATTGTACACGTCCGGGCTCAGATTTACGGTTTTATTGGCCGGATTATAATGGTCAGACAGGAATCCGTCCACGGAAATGACCTGAACGTCGTAAATGCCATTTTCTTTAAGCATCTTTTCAGCCACTTCTTTACCAGATAATCCGCTCGTCAGGGGGATTTTGCTATAGGAGGTAAACTTGCTCTTCAAAACAAAGGAAATCAGCATACTAAGACCCACAAAAAGGATCGAAACAAACCATATGGAAGGTGTCATTTTCTGTCGATTTTTAATGAATAAATTATCAATAAGACTGCCAATTTGATCGCCCAAGGTTTTGGTGACTTTTTGGCATGTCCTGCGTTGGGTCTTGCCATTTTTGGCAAAGACGTGGTTCCGGATAATTTTTAGT
>Ga0318567_10000287_pt1 | contig 22389 bp, 25 predicted proteins | sample GRESIP088b5f20_FD_203691 | JGI IMG/M metagenome (GOLD analysis project Ga0318567, IMG submission 203691) | Tropical soil microbial communities from Luquillo Experimental Forest, Puerto Rico - GRE.SIPMG.088b5f20 | ecosystem: Environmental > Terrestrial > Soil > Tropical forest > Bulk soil...
TCTGCGCGGCGGTGAACGCGCCAAGGCCACCGGCGATTACGAGGCCTGGCAGCCCTAAAGCCCCGGATAGGGAGTATCGCGGCCGTGATCGGCAGCAGGGAACGTGAAACCGCCATCGGCGCCCTTGTGGTGCTGATTGGTTTGGCCGTGCTGGGCATCGCCTATGGCACGGGCCGTCATCGTGACAAGATGGACGGCTATGACCTTCAGGTCCGCTTCAACAAGGCGGACGGCATCAATGTCGGCAGCGATCTGCGCCTGGCTGGGGTGTCGGTCGGCAAGGTGGTGGCTCAGGGGCTGGATGACCATTTCCGCGCCGTGCTGACCTTGCGGGTCCAGAACGGCATCGCTATTCCGGTGGACAGCTCGGCGGTGATTCAGACCGATGGGCTGATGGGCAGCAAATTCATCGCCGTTCAGCCGGGCGGCGAGGATGATCTGCTGAAGACCGGGCAGATGTTCCAGTACAGTCAGGATTCCGTGAACGTGCAGGACATCCTGGAACAAATCATCGCCATGGGCGAAAACCGCCGGGCGAAACAGCAGACGCAGCAAGGAGGCTCGGCTCCTTAACCGGGCCGAAGAGAGACGCCAACCATGGGCAGGAATCTCATCGAAACCATCATGGGGGCCGTGGTCCTTCTGGTCGCCGGCTTTTTCCTGGTGTTCGCCTATTCCCAGGCCGATCTGGGCACCGTGAAGGGCTATCAGATCCAGGCCGCGTTCCAAAGCGTCGGCGGTCTGGCCAATGGCGCCGATGTGCGCATCAACGGCATCAAGGTCGGCACCGTGCTGGATCAGAAGATCGACAGCACCACCTTTAACGCCGTGGTCTCCATGTCCATCACCCCCGATATTCATCTGCCGGTGGATACGGTGGCGGTGGTGGATTCCGAAGGCCTGCTGGGCGGCAAATTCGTCAAGCTGATCCCCGGTCACAGCCCGCAGACCATCGCGGCCGGTGGGGCGATCGAAAAGACCAAGACCTATCAGTCGCTCGAGGACATGGTGGGCAAGGTGATCTTCCTGGCCACCAGCGGCGATGATGCCAATTCCAAGCCGGCGGCTAAGCCTGCCACCGATGCTCCCACTTCCCAGGATGCGCCGCAGTGAGGCATATCGGCCTGATCGCGGCGGGATTGTTGCTGGCTGGCGATATCGCCTGGGCCGCCAATCAGGCGCCGGCTCCGGCCTCGGCGCCCTTGCCTCCGCCGACCGTCAATAAGGCCGCGCCCTTGTCGCTCGATTCCGACGAGCGCTCGCCCGATCTTCAGTTCGACACCGCCATTCTCCAAGGTATGGACAAGGTGACCGGCCGGGTGATGTCCATCGAGGCTCCGGTGGGGGCGACGGTGCATTTCGGCACGCTGGAATTCATCGTCCGCACCTGCCGCAAGCGCCCGCCGGAGGAAAGTCCCGAGGCGGCGGCCTTCCTCGATATCTGGGAAATCCGCCGAAACGAGCCGGCGCAAGGCCTGTTCCGTGGTTGGATGTTCGCCTCCAGCCCAGCTCTGTCGGCGCTGGAGCACCCGGTCTACGACATCTGGGAAGTGGATTGCGAGGACAGCAAGTCCAAGGGATCGTCTGCGCCTAAATCGCAGTGAAACTCGGCCCGGACGCGAAGAGCGCGGGCCAGCATGACCTGATAATCCTCACGCGGAATTTCGATGGCGCCGAAGCGGCTCAGATGCTCGGTGACGAACTGGGTGTCGAGCAGGGTGAAGCCGCCTTTGCGCAGGCGAGCCACCAGATGCACCAGCGCCACCTTGCTGGCGTCGGTGACGCGGCTGAACATGCTTTCGCCGAAGAAGGCGCCGCCCAAGGCCAGACCGTAAAGCCCGCCGGCCAGCTTGCCGTCCTGCCAGACCTCGACCGAATGGCAATGGCCCATATGATGCAGCTCGCAATAAAGCTGCAGGATCTGGTCATTGATCCAGGTTTCGGGCCGGTCTGGGGCTGGTTCGGCGCACAGCTCCATGACCCGCTGGAAGGCCGTGTCGCAGGTGACGGCAAAGTCGCCCTTGCGCACGGCTTTCTTCAGCGACTTGGGAACATGGAATCGGTTCAGCGGCAAAATCCCCCGTTCCTCGGGGTCGACCCAATAAAGCCTGGGATCGTCGCGATGCTCGGCCATGGGGAAGACCCCCATGGCGTAAGCCTGCAGCAGCTGTCTTGGCGTCAGAGGATGCATGAATGATAAAGGCCTCGGTGATGCGAGGCCTTTATCATAAACCCATCATGCCATGAAGAAATAGGGGTGCCCGCGGCGCATCAGCAGGTCGCGGGCAGTATCGTCCTCGCGGCCGCCGAAAAGCTGATAGTCCTTCATCACGCTGGCGGCGAACAGGTCGAACAAAGTGGGGTCGAAATGGCTGCCGCGTCCCTTGGCCATGATTTCCAGCGAGTCCTCGGGCGTGAACGGGTCCTTGTAAGGCCGGCGCGAGGTCAGGGCGTCGAACACGTCAGCCAGGGCGAAGATGCGGGCATTGATGGGAATTGCCTCGCCGATCAGGCCCTTGGGATAGCCGCTGCCGTCCCATTTCTCGTGATGGCCGCCCACCACATCGGCAGCCCCCTTCAGCCAGGCGAACTCGCCCAGGATATCGAGTCCATGGTTCACATGGGTCTTCATCACCTTGAATTCTTCCTCGGTCAGCTTGCCGGGCTTCAGCAGGATGCCGTCGGGAATGCCGATCTTGCCGACGTCATGCAGCCATGACCCCTTGATCAGTTCGCGGATGGCGTCGGCGGGAAGATGAATGCGTTCGGCCAGGCCAAGGGCATAAAGACAGACCCGGAAATTATGCGCATGGGTGTCGCTGTCACGTTTGGCGATGGCGCTGCCCAGCACCGCCAGGGTGTCGAGGTTGGCGATCAGCAGGTCCTGCGACAGCTGTTCCTGTTCTCGATGCAGGTGAATGATGATGGGGTAGAGCACCAGAGTGGTCAGCACCACCACCAGCACCACCATCAAAGCGGTTGCGGTGACGCGGTCGGTGATGCCCTGAACCTCTTCCGGCGCGACCATATAGAGGCCTTCGAAGATTCCGGCAGGCTTGCCGCCAGCGGTACTCATTGGGACCAGTACCTGTAAATAAATTCTCTTCTGGTAGATGATCTTGCTGTACCAGGGCGTTCCGTCCAGGGGGAAGCGATGAATGCCGGTATCCACTCTCTTCTCGACCGGGCCGGGCAGGGTTTCGCTGGCCTGAGCGATTTCCTGGTGGTCAGTGTCATAGACCTCGGCCATCAGGAAATGGCCAAGATGATGGCTCTGGTGATTGGCGAGGAAGCTCTGCAACAGAGGTTCGATCTGAGCCTTCTTCTCAAGGCTGAGCAGTCCAGGGGACATCTCTGAGAAAGCGGCTGCTTCTTGGGTGGCGAAGGCCACGATGGTCTCATCGACCCGTTCGGATTCGAAGTAGAACGTCGCTCCCCCGGCCAGAAGGCTGACCAACAGAGCGCCAAGAGCCAAGCGAAGCGCCAGGCGGCGGTATAGAGATTTATTCATAGCCGCGCATATAGACTTAGGGCGGCTTGTTTTGCAAGCCGCCCCTTAGATCAGTCTTTGTTGCCGTAGACGAATTTTTCCAACCAATGGATATCGTAGGCGCCCGAGACGAAGTCGTCATTCTCCACCAGCCGTTGCTGCAGCGGGATGGTGGTCTTGACGCCGCCAATCACGAATTCGCCCAAGGCGCGACGCAGACGCATCACGCATTCGGTGCGGTTGGCGCCATGCACGATCAGCTTGGCGATCATGCTGTCATAGGTCGGCGGCACCTTATAGCCGGCATAAAGGCCGCTATCGATGCGCACGCCCAGGCCGCCCGGCGTATGGAACGAGCCGATGGTGCCGGGGCAGGGAGCAAAAGTCTCCGGGTCCTCGGCATTGATGCGGCATTCGATGGCATGGCCGGTGAACTTGATATCGTCCTGGGTGAAGGCCAGCTTCTCACCCTGAGCCACCAGAATCTGCTGGCGCACCAGGTCCAGGCCGGTGATGGCCTCGGTCACCGGATGCTCCACCTGCAGGCGGGTGTTCATCTCGATGAAGTAGAACTCGCCGTTCTCGTACAGGAATTCCAGCGTGCCGGCATTGCGATAGCCCAGCTTGCGGATGGCAGTGCTGGCGATGGTGCCGATGCGTTCACGCTCGGCCGAGGTCAGGATCGGCGACGGGGCCTCTTCCAGAACCTTCTGGTGACGACGCTGGAGCGAGCAATCGCGCTCGCCCAGATGCACCACATTGCCGTGATTGTCGGCCAGAATCTGGATTTCGATATGACGCGGCTTCTGAAGGTACTTCTCCATATAGACGCTGTCATTGCCGAACGCCGCCTTGGCTTCCTGGCGGGCCAGGCGATAGGCCTCTTTCAGCTCGTCCGGGTTCTCGGCGCTCTTCATGCCCTTGCCGCCGCCGCCGGCGGTGGCCTTGATCAGCACGGGATAGCCCATGCCTGCGGCCAGTTCCAGCGCCTCTTCCTCGGTTTCCACGGCGCCCTTGGAGCCGGGAACGCAAGGCAGGCCGGCTTCGATCGCCGCCCGTTTGGCGGTGATCTTGTCGCCCATCATGCGGATATGGTCGGCCTTCGGTCCGATGAAGGTGATGCCATGTTCTTCGACCATCTGGGCGAAGTCGGCATTCTCGGACAGGAAACCATAGCCGGGATGAATGGCGTCGGCGCCGGTGATGGTGGCGGCGGACAGGATGGCAGCCTTGTTCAGATAGCTGTCGCGGGCCGGAGCCGGTCCGATACACACCGACTCGTCGGCCAGACGGACATGCATGGCATCGTGATCGGTGGTGGAATGCACCGCCACCGTCTTGATGCCCATTTCGCGGCAGGCACGATGAATGCGCAGCGCGATTTCGCCTCGGTTGGCGATCAGTATCTTCTGGAACATGATCAGGCGACGATCAGCAGCGGCTCGCCGAATTCGACCGGCTGGCCGTCAGTCACGAGGATCTGGGTCACCTTGCCGGACTTCGGAGCGCGGATAGGATTGAAGGTCTTCATGGCTTCGATCAGAAGCAGGGTCTGACCCTCGGCCACGCTGTCGCCAACATTCACGAACTTGGCGGCGCCGGGTTCGGGGGACATATAGGCGACGCCGACCATCGGCGATTTTACGGCGCCGGGATGGTTGGCGGCGTCATCGCCGGCAGCAGCCGGAGCAGCAGCGGCAGCGGCCGGAGCGGCGGCATAGGCGACCGGAGCGGCGGCAACGGGGGCGGCGGTACGGGCGACACGGATGCGCAGGCCCGAGGATTCATATTCGATCTCGGTCAGGTTGGTGTCATCCAGCAGGGCGGCCAGGGACCGTACGGCTTCGCTGTCGATGTTGGTCTTAGACATTATGCCTCTTCAATGTCGAGAGTAGGGGCGGGGACCGCTCCGGTCAGGCGGCCCAAGGCGTCCAGCGCCAGGATATAGCCGTGACTGCCGAAGCCGCAGATCATGCCCTTGGCCACTTTGGACACAAAGGAATGATGGCGGAAGGGTTCCCGCTGGTGGATATTCGAGAGATGCACCTCGACGATGGGAGCCTCGACCGCCAGCAAGGCGTCGTGGATGGCCACCGACGTATGGGTGTAGGCGCCGGCGTTGAGGATGATCCCCGCCACCCGGCCACGGGCCTGCTGAATCCAGTCGACCAGCTCGCCCTCATGGTTGCTTTGACGGAAATCCACCGCGAGCCCGGCCAGCGCCGCATGGCGTTTGCAGGCTTTCTCGATGTCGGCCAGCGTCTCGTGGCCATAGATTTCCGGCTGTCGCGTCCCCAACATATTGAGGTTGGGACCGTTCAGCACCAAAATGATGGGGGTGGTGGCAGCAGCACTCATGCCAGTGGTTATAGCATGGGTGACGGCGGGCGCAATGCTTTTGCCCGGATTACAGCGTTGAATCCAATGCAGGTCATCTTCATACTGTGCCGCCTCGATTTGGTTAAGCTTCTGACCGCAAAAGGAAATCCCCATGCAAGTGACCATCAATGGCGAGTCCCGGCTTCTCGACGGCTCCTTGACGGTGGAGGGCCTGCTGGTTGATCTCGGCATCGACCGGCGCAAAGTGGCGGTGGAACGCAATCTGGAGATCGTGCCGAAATCGGCTTATGGCCAGACGGCGCTGGGTGATGGCGACAAGCTGGAGATCGTGCATTTCATCGGCGGCGGCAACACCGATTCCGATCCGCTGGTGGTGGCGGGCAAAAGCTTCAATTCCCGCCTGCTGGTGGGCACTGGTAAATATAAGGACTTCGAAGAGACGGCTGCCGCCATCAAGGCCTCGGGCGCCGAGATCGTCACCGTGGCGGTGCGCCGGGTGAATCTCTCTGATCCCTCGAAGCCGATGCTGGTGGATTACGTCAGCCCCAAGGACTACACCTTCCTGCCCAACACGGCGGGCTGTTACACCGCCGACGAAGCGGTGCGCACCCTGCGCCTGGCCCGCGAGGCGGGGGGCTGGGATCTGGTGAAGCTGGAAGTGCTGGGCGAGCAGAAGTTCCTTTATCCCGACATGGTCGAGACCCTGGCGGCGGCCGAGGTTCTGGTGAAGGAAGGCTTCAAGGTGATGGTCTATTGCACCGACGACATCATCATGGCCAAGCGGCTGGAAGATATCGGCTGTTGCGCCATCATGCCGCTGGGCGCACCCATCGGTTCGGGCTTAGGGATTCAGAACCCGGTCAATATCCGTCAGATCATCGAGCAGAGCAGCGTGCCGGTGCTGGTGGATGCCGGTGTCGGCACCGCTTCCGACGCCGCCATCGCCATGGAGCTGGGTTGCGACGGCGTCTTGATGAACACTGCCATCGCTGAAGCCAAGGATCCCATCGCCATGGCCAAGGCCATGCGTCACGCCGTCGAGGCGGGGCGTCTGGCCTATCAGGCTGGGCGCATGCCGAAGAAGCGTTTCGCCGATCCCTCCAGCCCGCTGGCAGGGTTGATCTGATCGGTTCCTGCCATCATCGTCATCCCCTGGCTTGACCCGGGCATGACGGCAAAGTTTAAAGCTTGCTACCGAGGAAAGGGCGCGTCGGGTGACCGATGCGCCCTTTCCTTATTCGTTCTCGGGGCATTCTCTGCCGCCCGTTTCTGGGCAGCCTACTATTCCTTGTGGGCGAATTATTGCGGAAAATGTCAAAAATGTGGCTTGTGATCACGTTTTAAGCCATTGATATCATTGTGTAATATAAAAAAAATACGAGGGGGTGCATTTTTCACTTTTCATCTGCGAAAAAAGGCGTAAATAGCGTCCCAGACGTACCGCGCACGTGCCTCTGGCCCTGGTTGGTTAAGCAACGACGTCAAGGCGTTCTTCTGATGATTGCCGGCAACCCCGGCACCCCGGAGGGATAGGCTATGGCCGTTGTTTGTTGCATAACCGACCGCATGGAAGGGCTGCCGTTCTATCAGAACGGCTCTGGGCAGGGCACCATCCCGTCACCCATCGCGAACAGTAGTATCTAGACGGTCGCTTGACGCAGCAGTTCAGCGTCAGGTGGCGGCCGTCCTAAATCTGTTCGCGGGCGCGTTTATTCGTCCCGCAATCCGCACAATTTGGTGAAACCTCGCGTACGAAAGGTGTATGCGATGACCGACAAGATTTCCCATTTCCTGGCCACCCAGCAGCCGGAAACCCCCTGCCTCGTCGTTGATCTGGACGTGATCGCCGGCAATTACCAATCCCTGCGACGATACCTGCCGGTCGCTCAGGTGTTTTATGCTGTGAAGGCCAATCCGGCTGCGGAAGTGATCCGTCTGCTGGTTGGCCTTGGCTCGTGCTTCGATTGCGCCAGTCGCCCGGAAATCCAGTCGGTGCTGGACACCGGCGCCACTGCCGACCGCATCTCGTTCGGCAACACCATCAAGAAGCAGAAGGACATCGCTTGGGCTTACGAGCATGGCGTGCGTCTGTTCGCTTTCGACTCGGAAGCCGAGCTTGAGAAGCTGGCGGTGTCGGCCCCCGGTTCGCGGGTGTTCTGCCGCCTGCTGATGACCTGCGAAGGTGCCGAATGGCCGCTGTCGCGCAAGTTCGGCTGCGAGGCCGACATGGCCCGCGACCTGCTGATCAAGGCCCGTGATCTGGGCCTGGAGCCCTATGGCATTTCCTTCCATGTCGGTTCGCAGCAGACCATGCTGGACCAGTGGGACATCGCCATCGGCAAGACCGCCATGCTGTTCTCGGCCCTGAACGATGCCGGCATCGAGCTGAAGATGATCAATCTGGGTGGCGGTCTGCCGGCGCGTTATCGCGACGACGTCGCCCCGGTCGATGCCTATGCCGCCGCTATCATGAACGCCATGACCGCGCATTTCGGCAACAATCTGCCGCAGATGATCGTCGAGCCCGGCCGTTCGCTGGTGGGCGATTCCGGCATTCTGGAAACCGAAGTGGTGCTGGTCTCGCGCAAGTCCTATGACGAGGAAGAGCGCTGGGTCTATCTGGACGTCGGCAAGTTCGGCGGTCTGGCCGAGACCATGGACGAGGCCATCAAATATCGCCTGCAGCTGGTGGGCGGCGCCGAAGGGCCGATGGGTCCGGTGACCCTGGCCGGCCCGACCTGCGACTCCGCCGACATCCTGTACGAAAAGCACAAGTACCAGATGCCGCTCAGCCTGAAGCCCGGCGACAAGGTGCGCATTCTGGCCACCGGCGCTTACACCACCAGCTATTCGGCGGTGAACTTCAACGGCTTCGCGCCTCTGAAGGCTTACTTCGTCTAAGAATAAATCCTGCCTCTTGAGGGCTTGATTGACGTGAAGGCCGCGCTTCCTGCAAGGGGCGCGGCCTTTTCGTTTCTCGACAATGGTGGATACACAAAGCTGTAACTTATCTGCCTTCAAAAGAACGCATAAGCTGCCTGCCAGCCAAGTTTTTATCGCTGGGAGGATTGTGATGCGGATGCAGGTGGACGAATTGGACGGCGGCGTGACCAAGGTGACGCTTGAGGGCGATCTGGACGCCAAGGGCTCGGGCGAGATCGAAGTCAGCTTCGCCGCCATCACGGGTGCGCGTTTGAAGTTGGTGGTGGATATGAGCCTGGTCGGCTTTCTGGCCTCGATCGGCATCCGCACCCTGCTGTCGGCGGCCAAGACGGTAACGCGGCGCGGCGGCAAGCTGGTGCTGTCGGGCGCCAATGCCGATGTGACCAAGGTGCTGGAGGTGTCTGGCGCGGCTCAGTTGCTGACCCTGGCGGCTGGTCAAGACGAAGCCCTGGCTGCCCTGGCTTAGGCTGCCAGTCGTACAAACGAAAAGCCCCGTCGGATCGCTCCGGCGGGGCTTTCTGTTTGGTCGCAGCGTAAGAGCTTAGTTGCTCTTCGGCTTGCGGGCCTGATCGATCAGCTGCTTCAGCGCAGCCGGCGGCATGGCGCCGGGGATCAGCTGGTCGCCGACGATGAAGGCCGGGGTGCCGTTCACGCCCAGGGCGTGGGCCAGCTGCAGATTGTCGTCGATGGCCTTGTCGATCTGCGGATCGTCCATATCCTTCTTCAGCTTCTCGGCATTCAGACCGGCTTCGGCGGCAGTCTTCAGAATGACCTGTTCGTTCAGCGGGCCCTTCACATGCATCAGAGCCTTGTGCAGCTCTTCATACTTCTTCTGATTGCGGGCAGCCAGGGCTGCGCGGGCGGCCAGCACCGAGTCGGGGCCCAGAACCGGCAGATCCTTCATCACCAGCTTGACCTTGCCGTCGGTCTTGACGGTGTCGAAGATCGAGTCGGCCATCGCCTTGCAATAGGGGCAGCGATAGTCGAAGAACTCGACGATGGTCACGTCGCCCTTGGCATTACCCAGCACCGGCGAGGCGGGGTTGTCGAAGATATCGCGCGAGCGGTCTGTGATCGCCTTCTTGGCGTCATTCTCGGCAGCCAGCTGCTCCTTCTCGCGCAGGGCCTCGATGGCCTCGGCGATGATCGAGGGGTTTTCCATGATGTAATCATGGACCAGCTTCTTCACCGCCTCCTGCTGCTTCGGGTTCAGGGGCTGATCCTCCTGCGCCTGGGCGGCAGGAGCGAGCAACGACAGGGACCCGGCGACCAGCAGGGCGGCGAGACTGCGCAACATCATGGGAAATGTCCTCGTGATTGGGAATCGGGCGCGCGAAAGACGCGGCCACGGGATCAACGGCATATTGGGCCAAGCGGGTCGCAACGGCAAGGGGGAGCGAGGCGACTGGGGGAGATAACTCCTAAAACGGAAAACGCCGCGCTGTTGAGCGCGGCGTATCCCTGCGGGAGGGAAGGGGATGGGCGGGGATTTCGCCTCCCGCAAATGCAAGGCTTTCGCCTCGCAAATCCGACGACATAGGGATCAATTCGCTACATCGTTCACGTTTGTTGTAAACATATTAACAGGCCGATCCGTATTTGCAAGGGTTCTGATGAAAAATTTCCGTGCCCGGTTGCAACGTCCCGATGCTCGGGGCACTCTGGCGGCTTGATGGCGCAAATGCTTCAAGGAGCAGAGGAATGAGGCTGGGTCGGTTGGTGCTGGCAGGCATGCTGCTGGCGTTGGTGGGAACAGTTCCGGCCTGGGCCGAGGGCGTTCTGCCCTTGACCATCGATACCCATGACGGTCGCCACCTTGTTTACAAAGTCGAACTGGCGCAAAGCCCGCAGGAGCTGTCCCACGGCCTGATGGAGCGCACTTCGGTGCCCGAGAACACCGGCATGCTGTTCGACTTCGGCTATGACCATCCGATCGCTATGTGGATGAAAGACACCCGCGTGCCGTTGGACATGCTGTTCATCACTGCCGATGGCAAGATCGTGAAGATCGCCCAGCGCACCGTGCCGATGTCGCTGGAGACCATTCCGTCACCCGGCCCGATCCGCGCCGTGCTGGAAGTGGCGGGCGGTGCCTGCGAGAAGCAGGGGATTCATGTGGGGGATCGGATGAGCGGGGATGCCTTCCCGCACTGAGGCTTACCGGCAATCCGGGCAAAGCCCTTCGACCTCGACGATCTGCTTCTTCACCGTAAAGCCCAGCTTGGCGGCACCCGCTTCAATGGCCCGACCGATGGCGGGATCGTCCAGTTCCGCCACCGCGCCGCATTTCTCGCAGATCAGGAACTGCGCCGCATGCGGGCCATCGGGATGCGGGCAGCCGACAAAGGCGTTCAGCCGCTCGATCCGATGCACCAATCCCTGTTCCAGCAGAAAGTCCAGAGCGCGATAGACGGTGGGCGGAGCGGCGTTCTGGCCCTCGGCCTTCAGGGCGTCCAGCACGGCATAGGCGCCGACGGGGCTGTGGCTGCTCCAGACCAGCTCCAGCACCCGGCGGCGGATGCTGGTCAGGCGGGCGCCGTTCTGATGGCAGCGTTCTTCAGCGGCATTCAGCGCCTGGCGGACGCAGCCGTCATGGTCGTGGCCGTGATGAAGAAAGCTTGCCGATGATGTCATGGTGGGGATTGCCCTGTTGCCGTTTTGATATGATATAACATCGGCCCGCCCGTTATGACCAAGGAGTTTCATCCGTGATCGACCCCAAGCCGGTTCTGGCCGCCCTTCAATTCAATGGCGACGGCCTGATCCCCGCCATCGCCCAGCAGCATGACACCGGCGAGGTGCTGATGATGGCTTGGATGAACCGCGAGGCGGTGGAGGAAACCCTGGCCACTGGCCGGGTCTGCTATTTTTCCCGCTCGCGCAATGCCTTGTGGCGCAAGGGTGAAACCTCGGGCCAGCAGCAGCGGCTGGTGGAGTTCCTGTTCGACTGCGATGGCGATACTGTGCTGGTCAAGGTCGATCAGGACGGGGTGGCCTGCCATACCGGCCGGCGCAGCTGTTTCTACACCGCCGCCCGTATCGAAGGTCTGACCGAGGTGGCGCAAGTTCTCGTCTCGCCCAAGGAGCTTTACGGCAAATGAACCGCGATCTGCAGGCCGAAGCCGCATCGGCCATTCCCGTCACCATCCTGACCGGCTTTTTGGGCAGCGGCAAAACCACCATGCTGAACCATCTGCTGGTGCAGCCCGAGCTGAAGGATGCCGCCGTTCTGATCAATGAATTCGGCGATGTGGCCATCGATCATCTGCTGGTCAAGCAGGTGGCCGAGGATGTGGTGCTGCTGGATTCCGGCTGTCTCTGCTGCACCGTGCGCGGCGATCTGGTGGATGCCATGCGCGAGCTGTTCGTCAAGCGGGTGCGCGGCGATGTGCCCGAGTTCCATCGCGTGGTGATCGAGACCACGGGCTTGGCCGATCCGGCGCCGATCATCCATACCCTGATGACCGACCCGCTGCTGGCGGCCCGCTATCGCTTGGATGGCTTGGTCTGCACGGTGGATTGCGTCAATGGCCTGACCTGCCTTGATACCAACAAGGAATCGGTGAAGCAGGCGGCGATGGCCGACCGGCTGGTGCTGACCAAGCTGGATCTGGCCGACCCCACCAAGGTCGAGCAGCTGCGTGCCCGTCTGGCCGAGCTGAATCCCGGCGCCTTGATGGTGCCGGCGGCGCAAGGCCGGGTGCCGCCCGTCGAAATTCTCGATTGCGGCCTGTTCGACGGCTCGAAGCACGGCCCCGATGTGCAGCGCTGGCTGAACGAGGAAGCCTATGCCGACGATCATGTCTGCGGCCCCGACTGCGATCATGGACACGGCTTCAAGCCGCGTAAGAAGAAGGCGGGCCATGGCCATATTCAGGCGGCCCGGCATGATGATTCGGTGTCGTCCTTCGTCATCACCTATGACGAGCCGGTGGCCTGGCAGGGGCTGGCGCTGGCGCTGGAATTCCTGATCTCGACCCGCGGCGAGAACCTGTTGCGGGTCAAGGGCATCGTCAACGCCAAGGAAAGCGACGAGCCGCTGATCATCCACGGGGTGCAGCATATGTTCTACCCGGTGGTGCCGCTGCCGGAATGGCCCGACGATGACCGGCGCACCCGGATTGTCTTCATCACCCGCGACCTGCCGCAAGACGCCATCGAAACCTTGCTGGCCCATGCTCTGGCCGAGGAGGAAGAGGCTGGGGCTTAAGGCGCGGCGGGGCAGCTTTCCGGTAACTGCTTTTCCACGCCCCAGGCAATCGGGCTGGTGACGGGCAGTTGCAGCATCTGGGAACTCCAGCTGTTGCAGGTATGCAAAAGATGGAAACTGCCCTTGGCGGGATAGAAGGCGCTGAAGGGATAAAGGCCGGGACCGCTGGAGGCGACCCGGCCTTTTCCATTGCGCTCGACCGCCCCCAGAATGCGGATGACAAGTGCTTTGCGCTGATCGGCGGTCAGGCACAAAGCGCGATGCTTGACGCCGGGAAAGACCTCGTCCAGCGGGCGGTCGAAGGCGGCGATATGCAACACCGCCCCGCCGCCGGGCAAGGCAGCCTGAAGGGTTTCCTTCCAGCCGGGATGGCGGGCGGGATAATAGACGGCGCTGCCCCAGCCGATCTCGAACCATTGGGCAGAGGCGTCGAAATCCGCCATCTCGGGCAAGAGCGCCGGTGGAATATCAGTGCGGGGAATGAGAAAGCCGGTATGCCAACCGTTGCTGACCAGCTGAATAGGCTCCCCGGCGCTGCCGGGTTGGGACGACAGCAGCAAAAGGCAAAGCAGGGCGGCAAGAGGTCTGATCATCTTGCCAGCATAAGCCTGAGTGCGGGGGCTGTCTCGGAAGAGTTGCGGGAGCGGATGGCGAGGGACTTGCGCAGGCGGACAAAACCCCTTAGAACCTCCGCCATCGGGGTGTAGCTCAGCCTGGTAGAGCGCTAGCTTTGGGAGCTAGAAGCCGGAGGTTCGAATCCTCTCGCCCCGACCAATCCTTCCCAAAAATTGGCGAATATGTTTGTCGGTCCCAGCTTTAAATGGGATTCGATAGGCTTTAAGTGAGACAGTCCCAGCCTTCCGTGAGACGGATTGGCGACTTGGGGTCTGTCTTAAATATAATAAAATCAAGATGTTATTGATGGATACTCAGTTCTGGCTCCCGAGAATTGAGGTGGTGCCCGCTTCGGCGCGATTTGAGTGGGGTTTCTGGATTTGTCTCATTTTGAAATAGCTATCTTCTCGGCTTGAGACCTCGCCTTTCTAAGGCTACCTTCAACCTCTGAATTCATGTTCGGCATTCATTCTCATCTCGGTTTGGAAGATGGCCTCAATGTTCCCTTCGCCTTTCAAAGCGCCTGTCATTGTGCTGCTAACGCTCGTGGCTTCCAATGTGGCCGCCTTGTCCCAAGAGGCCAATCTACAAGCCGGCTGGGTCAAGGTTTCATCCGCAAATAACTTGCCATCGCCTATGCGGTCTGCGGATGTAGTAAAAACGGTCAGCATCATCGAAGCATGCTACGAGGCTAAATGGCAGGGAAGCTGCTCTGCCGTTTTGGATAAATTTTCCGACAATGCGGATATTGATCGCTGGCGTTCCCCAAAATACACGGATGTATTTTTCAAAATCGACAAGGTGACCGTTTTGGACGGACAAACCGCTGAAAAGGGCCTTGTAACAACATGGAGAAAGCCTGGGAACATTGAGGTCGAAATTCGGGAAAAAATTTGCAACCTCAATGTCTGCGAGGCGTCCCAGAACCACCTGACCTATGATTTTCAGTCGGATGGTGGTGATCTTCATCTGGTCGGATCGTTTACCTGGCCTGATCCAGACTAAGATAAATTCTCATTTCTTCTGCCAAGCGCGGACCAGGGGGGTGGGGTCAACCGCAACGCCCTTGCGTTTTATCTCGAAATGAACGTGATCCTGGATGCCGGGATAGAGGCCTTGAAGGCTTTGCGTGGTGCCAATTTTCGTCTCGCCAGCGACAACTTTAGCTCCTGGCTGGAGGTCGGTTCCAACGTACATCATGTTGACGATGCTGCCGTCATCTGCCCGTATTGAAATGCCCTGAACCTGATCGTGCTTGGCAGGATTCGGTGATCTCCGATATGGATCGAAGGTGCCAATGACCGTTCCTGTCACAGGACTTGTCACCTCAGTTCCCGGATCAGCAACCAGATCGACACCTTGGTGTGGACGAATACCTCCATCTCGGCTGGCGCCGAATGCACCGCTACCAAAACCGTCCTTTGATGTGTCTTGTCCTCGAATTTGGGGATCGGGCACCGGGCTTGCTGCAGTTGGAAGACCGGCAACTGAAACAGGGGTTTGGGGCTGATCGGTATTTTGTGAATTGGCTGGAGCCGTTTCAGACGGTAGAGAGGACGTGTTCGAGGGCAGCTTCGGCGGCATCGCAGAATTGATCCGGGGCGTGTCGGGGCCGCCCCCTTGAGAGGGTGAGGGAACTTCACCCTCGGCTTTGGGGCCACGGATGGCATCACGCGCCCGTGATATCACTGATGCCACGGCGGCTTCACCTTCGGCCACCCATCGGCCCAGAGCGTCTCGCGCCTGATCCGGGTTGAACTCCTTGATCACCTGCCGCCAACTCCAGGGCGTGAGATAGCGTGGAAACAGTCCCAGCCCCTTCAGCATTTCTGCCTCGTCCATGCCGTCGTCCAGCAACAGCCCGGCCATGAACAGCCGTCGAGGAGCATCGGCATCCTCCAATGGCTGCAGGCCGGTGAAGGCCAGGTGGATATAGGCCAGCGCCAGATCACCTTTACACAGGCAACGCGAGGCGTTCCGCAGATTGCCGATGACATTCGGCAGTACCGGCTGATCATGGGCGATGGACAGCAGGGCGAGGATACGTTCCTCGTTGCCGTCGATCTTGAGAATGGGCCGTTCCCATTCATCGCGCCCCAAGGGCACGATGACGGTATCGGCCCCAAGGGTCAGGCCGTCCTCGGTCAATTGCATGCGGGCGTGAGGGGATAGAAACCGGCCGCTTCGGTCCCAGGCTTTATGCAAATCATTGGCGTTCAGCATCGTCGATGCCTCCATACAAAAAGCCCCGGCCTGGAAGGCTCGGGGCGAATGAGGGAATGAAATGAAAAAGCCCGACCGGCGCAGACCATCTGGTCTGGGCGCGGATCGAGCACGGGCTCAGTGTCAAATTTTTCCAGAGCGCACGTCAAGAACAAAAAGAAAACATGCAGTCTCATCCCATTGTCTAATGATCATCTGAACAATGTTCTGTGCTATGATCCACCTCTTTCGCGTCATCGAGGGCAGAGCCATGCGCACCGATGAACGATGGCCGGGCCGCGTGCCCCTGTTGCCGGACGAGTCTCTTTCTTCCTGGTTTGCCAGAACGGCGCTGGCCAACGGCTTGCGGCCAAACGAACTGTTCCGTATCGTTATGCCCGGTGGAGATCGCAGCCTTCGTGATCTGGATCGCCATGCCGACATGCATGGCCCTGTTGTCGGTCGCTCGCCGTGGTTTGGTTCCCCCGGAGATGCGGACTAAACTGGCTGTCGCTTCCCGGGCGTTGACAGAAGATGATGTCGCCCGTGCCGCCATTGTCCTCGCTCAAACCGGCCAGCCTGCGTTGACTGATGAAGCTTTGGCCAAGTCACTGACTTTCGCGGCAAGCCGTCTTCGGCATGGTATGGCGCCGTTGGAACTACTCAAAATATCGGGGTTGGTGAGTCGGAGCACCTCCGTCCTGCCATGGTTCAAGGGAGCCGGGGAATGGAATGAGGATGCTCACCCGAGAGAGGGGGAGGGGGCGCATTACCCTAGCCGGTTTGCTCCAAAGAACGGAGGCGGTTCTGTGGTGAATCCAGATGGAACTTCTGGACGATATGGGGACAACACAAAGCTTGAAGCGGTTCAAGATCAGATAAAACAAGCTGTCCAAGGCAAAAAATATATAGCTCTTGTGGGCGGCGCAATGGATGAGACGGGTAATGGTCCTGTCTATAGATTGTGGATGGCGGAAAAGGATGCGCATCCTGGCGTGACTATTGTGTATTTTCTTAACACCGATTCCGACGGTCTGAAAGCTTGGATCGAGGCGCATCCAAACTCGAATGATGTCGCTGTAATCGGTCATAGTTACGGCGGTGACGCTGCTGCCAAGGCTGTGGCAGAGGGAGCAAAAGTGGGGGCGTTGATCACCATCGATCCTGTTTCTCACAATACTCCCGATTACGACAAGGTGCGCCAGAACTCCTCTGATAATTGGATTAACGTCAATGCCAATCCGAGCCAGGAGCAAAGAGATAAAGAAAAGGATTCCGGAAATTTGATAGCCGGCCTTGGGGGAGCTTGGGATTTAGATCCGAAAGATGCCTCTTCTCAGTTTTATAACGCAAATATGAACCACTCTGAGGTCAGGCGTGTTCTTCCTGGATTGTAAGCTCCGTTAGATTGTGTTTGACTCCCCTGGTTCGATTTCTGCCAGGGGAGTTGTTATGAGAAAAGCGCTCATTATGCTGTGTTTCACTCTTTCGGCATGTGGTCCTCTTCACGACGTTCCTGAAGATATGTCTTATGTTGGCTTGAAATATAACTTTGGCCCTTTTGTGGGAGTGGGTAATTATAAGAAATACTATGGAAATATGATTGATGTCACTGTTGTGTCTAATTTTAACTATCAGAAATATGTTATTGATAGCAATCTGTCCCCAGATGCTTTTGCTTATCCGTGTGATAGTCGTGGGGATGAAAAATTTGAATATGCGATTTCGGCAATATATCGCTATGATCGCGGCTATATAAAAATAACAGATGGAAAAGTTTTTAATGAGAAGCCGCCCTATGAATATCATGTATTCATACCTGAGCATAACTTCTATAACCGACGCCTAAAGGAAGATGATCCATACTTTAAAAATAAAGACTTAAATCTCGTGATGGACTTTGATTTGCGTGCTGATCCGCGAGATATCTGCCTTCGGTTCGGTTATTCATCTTTGAATTACAGAGAGTCATCCAATACGGTTCGCATTCCGAAAGAGGAGCTGTTAAAACTCTTCGCATTAGGCGACGGGCATTAGCACTTCGACACTCTTGTTAATCCCCCCCTCATGGAAGGCTCCCATGGATAACGCTGCAAGATATTCAATCATTCAGAAGCGATAAGCATGGGCACTGCATTATGAGAATAGCGCGAAATTCGATGGGGCGTATTGCCCTGCCTCTCTTCTTCACTTTGGTGGTTCCCAGTTCCGTTTTGGGGGCTTCTGCTTGTCCTCAAATTTGGCCGGAAGGGGGAAGCCATTCCGTTAAGCTCACCGATGCTCAAATCTGGAATGATCTGGATTGGATCAACGACGCTCCACCTCCGTCCGTCACCAAAAAGGGGAAAGGGGAAGTGGAGCATTGGCCTCTTGCTGATGCTCCAGGCCGGCTGGCTCTTCGCTGCATTTATCGGGATGGGCGACAGTTGACGGTGTCTCTGCCTTCTCCGGTGAGCGAATGCCGCATCGAGGCGCACAAGATCAGCTCCCATCCTGTGGCTTTTGCCCTGGACCGTGCCGAATGCGATGTGGGGGCGAAGAACCAGAAGGGCGACGTGATTTTGCACGAGCCGATCGATAAGGCTCTGACGTTGGATGGCCTGGGGCTGGGCAGAGATGTCGGCGAAATTCTTGCTGTGGCCAAAAGTCGGGATATGTCGTTGGTGACACGTGAGCCCAAACGGTTGGCTTTTGCGCGTGGTGACGATCATTGGGCGGTTTTGTTTGGCAATGAAGGCCGGTCCGCTGAGGTGATTCAGGATATTCCCAAGGCTAAGTCTGGTCAGCCGGAGGCCTTTTCTTCCGTGTTGAGCCGCTTCGGATCGCCGTCTGATCGAAAGGAAACTTCGGTAAGCGCCACATCTCTCAAGGTTGAGGCCGTGATCTGGGATTGGGGGCACACTGGAGCTCGCCTCGAATTCGTCCCGACTAGCGGGCACGAACGCCTTTACGCTTTCGAGGAAGGGCAACTGCACCTGATCGATAGCAAGGCGAAACCTTAGCTCACCCCTCTTGATCTTGTTCCGATAGAGCAAACATCCAATTCCGGCCGGAAAGGCCGTGATGAATGCGGGGTGGCGATACGGACCCACGGACGCTGGCCAGGCCGACCAATCCTGCAACAGGACGAGTCCTTTTCCTCCTGGTTTGCCAGAACGGCTGCGGCCAACGGGCTGCGACCAAGAATGCGATGGGCTGAAACGACTAAGGCCGCCCGAAGGCGGCCTTAAGTCATTGAAAACGCTGGCGTCCCCAAGGGGATTCGAACCCCTGTATCCACCGTGAAAGGGTGGTGTCCTAGGCCTCTAGACGATGGGGACATCGCGGAGGAGCCGTTTAATAGTCTGACTGACCGGCGAACGCAACGGCTTTTTTGCAATGGGCTCAGATTTTTTGCAAAGGCCTTTGATCTTGATCGAAATTGCAATTTGCAAATCCCCGCAGAGTAGGCTGTGCGAGCGTGGCGAATTGCAAGACAACGCCTCCAGCCTGGGGGCGGGACTGAGCGCTCTCGGCCAAAGGAAGATGGCGGGTTCCTTGAGGTTTAAGCCCATGAGGACGCAGCTCCTTCATAAGGCTGAGGTCTGGCCTTGATCTTGCTACCTGAGAAGGATGGCCTGAATGCCTTCCGTGGTTTTGTCCGTCGGTAAAGCTCGACGGGTGACATTCTTATGGTATAGGGGCCGTATAATGTTAGCATATAAGCATTGCCTGAATGATGGAGGGTGGGCGTCGGTCCGCCGGCAAGCTCCTCTTCGGGCTGAAAAGGCCGGTAAGCCAAAATGAAGCCTTTGGAACGTCGCCATTTCGTCGTCTTCGTGGTTTTGTGCTACGCCTTGTTCTCGGTCGTCTGGATCGTTCTGACCGACCGGTTGCTGCCGGCCATGCCGTCGCAGGAAGCGATCGGGATCGCATCGACGGTCAAGGGGCTGCTGTTCGTGGTGATCAGCGCTCTGTTCCTGGCCTGGGGCATGATCCGCATTCCCGACCGCAACAAAGTCGAGATCTTTCCCGGCCTGTCGCTGGAATTGTCCTATGATCTGGGGGCTCGCGGCTGGCGGCGACTGGTGGGCAATTATCTGCCAGTCGTTTTGCTGGTGCTTTTCACGGTCATTCTGCGCGCCGTGCTGCCCGAATCCTTCTCGCAGCGCCCCATGCTGGTGCTGTTTCTGCCGGCGATCATTCTGTCCGCCTTTCTGGGTGGGACCGGGCCGGGTTTGCTGAGCACCGCTTTGCTGGCTTTGAGCACGCTGATCTGGAATGGTAGCGAACCGATCACCGGCACCTTTCTGCTGCAATGGCTGATGTTGGTCTGCAATGGCCTGCTGGCCAGCATGCTCAGCGGCGCTTTGCTACGCTCGCGCCTCAGCGCTCATAAGGACCGGCAGATTCTGTCGCTGACCCTGGGCAGTCTGGAAGACGCTCTGATCGCCTCGGACAAGATGGGGCTGATTGTCTATGCCAACCCCGCCGCCGAGCGGATGGTTTGCAGCGATCTTGCCGCCATGCTGGGCAAGCAGGTGGTCGATGTTGTCAGCCTGAGCGGCGAGGGCGAGGCGCAAACCCTGGTCAGGCCGCAACCGAATGCGCCGGAAATGCAGTCGATTCCGGTGCTGGTCCGCCGCACGCCGATCACCTTGGCCGACGGGCGAGGCGGCGGCGATCTGCTGCTGATTTCCGATCAGACCGACAAGGCGCGGTCCGAGGCGGTGTTGCGTGACGAGCGCCGCCGGTTGCGGACCCTGATCGACAGCATGCCCGATCTGGTCTGGGTCAAGGATATCCAAGGGCGCTACCAGATCTGTAATCCGATGTTCGAGCGCTTTGTCGGTGTGAAAGAGGCCGATCTGGTGGATAAGACCGACTATGATCTGGTCTCGGCCGATCAGGCGGATTTCTTCCGCGCCAACGACCGCATGGCATTGCTGAGCGGGGCCTCGCGCATCAATACCGAGTGGCTGACCATGGCCGTCGACGGCCGCAGCATTCTGGTGGAAACCGTCAAGACGCCGGTCCTGGATCGCGACGGCGTGCCGGTCGCCATTCTGGGCGTTGCGCGCGACATCACCACCTCCTGGCAGACGCAGCAGCGCCTGACGCTGGCTTTGACGGCAGCGGGAATGGGGGTGTGGGAATGGAATATCCGCACTGATCAGGTTCTCTGGTCGCCGGAATGTTCCCGCATTACCGGCCAGGATCGCCAGGAGATGATGTTCGAGGATTTTCGAAGCATCATTCATGCCGACGATGTGGTGGAAACTGTGGCGGCATCGCGCCGGTCGCTTTCGCTGGGCGAGCGCTTCCATCGCGAATTTCGTATCCTGCGGGCCGATGGCGCGGTGCGCTGGGTTTCGGTGCAGGCCAGCCCGCATTATGACGATGCCGGTATCCCGTTGCGCCTGATCGGCACCGTCGTCGATGTCACCGACAAGCGAAACCAGGCCGAGGAACTGGAGCGCTACCGCCATCATCTGGAAGAGGAAATCGCCCTGCGAACCGAGGAACTTCGTTCTGCGGAAGGACGGTTCGGCATGATCCTGGATACTACGGCCGACGGGTTGATGGGAGCCGATACCGAAGGGCTGATCACCTTCGTCAACCCGGCGGCCTGCCGCATTCTGGGCTATGAGAAAGAGGAGCTGCTGGGAGCCAAGGGACACGAACTGTTCCATCATAGCCGCGCCGATGGCGCGCCTTATCCCATCGAAGACTGCCCGGTGGTCCAATCCATTCGCAGTGGACAAGAGGTTCGCCAGTTCCGCGATACATATTGGCGGAAGAACGGGACGCCGGTGGTGGTGACCAACGCCTCTCACCCGATGGTCCACAACGGCAAGGTGGTGGGGGCGGTGATCAGCTTCACCGATATTTCCGGCATCATCGCTGCCGAAGTCGCCCGCGAGGAGGCCCTGCGGGAGGCCGAGCGGTTGGCCAATGTGCGCCGCGAATTCCTGGCCAATATGAGTCACGAGATCAGAACGCCGCTGAACGCCATTCTGGGCCTTGCCCATATCGGCCGCAGGGAAAGTGCCGGGCGCAAGGCGCAAGGCAACTTCCAGCGCATCATCGATGCCGGCCATACCCTGCTGGGGCTGGTCAACGACGTGCTGGATTTCTCGAAGATCGAGGCCGGCCATATGAAGGTCGAGCAGGTGCCGGTGCTGTTGGGCGGCGTGATCGACCGCAGTCTGCTGCTGATCTCGGGCAAAGCTTTCGAGAAAGGGCAGGTGCTGCTGGTCGAGGAAGATCCTGCGTTGCCACAGGCCGTGCTGGGCGATCCTTTGCGATTGGCTCAGGTGATCGGCAATCTGCTCTCGAATGCGGTCAAATTCACTCCGGGCGGCGGCAAGGTGCGTCTGGCCGTGTCATGTCAGGGCGAGCAGCTGGAAATCCTGGTGGAAGACAGCGGCATCGGCATGGCCGAGGGAGTGGTCGCGCGTCTGTTTCGTCCCTTCGAGCAAGCTGACGGCTCTACCACCCGTAATTTCGGCGGGACCGGTCTGGGCCTGTCGATCACCCGCAGCCTGGTGGAAATCATGGGCGGCACGATCAGGGTGGACAGCAAGCCGGGGCAGGGCAGCCGCTTCAC
>Ga0318567_10000288_pt1 | contig 22323 bp, 17 predicted proteins | sample GRESIP088b5f20_FD_203691 | JGI IMG/M metagenome (GOLD analysis project Ga0318567, IMG submission 203691) | Tropical soil microbial communities from Luquillo Experimental Forest, Puerto Rico - GRE.SIPMG.088b5f20 | ecosystem: Environmental > Terrestrial > Soil > Tropical forest > Bulk soil...
CAGCAAGATTGCCAAGCACTTTCGCGTATACAATTTTATTGTTTGAAGTGTTACTCACTTTCACGATGGTACCAACTGGCACATTGTTCATCAAAGCATAGTATTTGCCATCGCTCCAGCCGCTGGTGCTACGGAAAATAGCAGCAGAACCGGAAGAGCTTTTACCTGCATTATCAAATTGGGATTTAAAATAACCACCTTTAAAATCGACATTGGATGGTGTTGTTGTCGTTGCAACAGTTATCGGTTTGTTTTCAGAAACCGTTACAGGCGTAGATTTTTCCGCAACAGGTTCAGATTTTTTATCTTCTGTTTTTGTGGACGTAGATTGTTGAGTTGCAACCGTTGTTGTTGCTATCGTACCGGTTGAACCTTGAGTTGTTGCAGGTTTTGTTTCAACAACAGTAGCAGTCTCCGTCTTCATCGTTGCCGATCCTTTAGAAGCCAATGCGCTTTGACCTGGTTTCACTTTCAAATATCCAACCACCAGTTTCATTCCGGCTTTCAATTGATCATTTGTAATGCCGTTCCATTTTTCAATATACGCAGTGGGAACTTTATTGTAGTTGGTGCTGATGCGATACATCCATTCTTTTTCTGCTACAATGTGATAGACAGGTACAAACACTTCATCTGCCGCTTTCTGTCCATTTTGTGAAAAGTTTGATGCATTCAGCGGTATTCTCACCTTTTCACCGATGCTCAAAGGTTTGTCCATTGAAGTGCTATTAAATGGTGCAATTTCTTTTGGGCTTACATTATACAACCTGCCAATGCTGTACCAGTTTTCTTTCGCCACTACGGTGTGCTCCACATACAAATTTGGAGAGGCACCTTCTACCATTAAATCACCAGATTGGGCAAAAGAGGCTTTGGATATTAGAATCAAAAGGAATACGTTCAGGAAAAACCTCATGTTAAAGTTGTTTAAACCGTGCAAATATGAATAATCTTTACGAACATCGTACAAATTAAGAACCAATTTTATCGCTCACTTCAAAATTCTCCACTCTTTCGGGTAGTAATTGTTCAATCGATTCGGTAATAGTTTTACCCAGCCCAAATTTCTGCTCTTGTATTGCAAAATTGTCCAGCCTTTTCCGTTGGTGTCGAGCTTGAAATCAGCCTTTCTCAGATATTGCAAAGCTTCATCTAATGTAACGTCAACTACAGGAATATTATTACTTAATAAATTGCTAAGAGCGAGCGAATGCTCGGGGATCAACTCTTTCGCGGTAATTTGCCCGAGCGCTACACCTGCCTGTTTAATGTACAAGGACTGCTGCAGCAGATCAATGTCCTGCACAAACCGGGCAGGAAGAGCCAGTGCCAGTTCTTTCCATTTTAAAACAGAAATTGCTGCGTCTTCCCTGATCCATTTTTCCGCGATGGCAATTTCATTTTTAGATAATTTCTCCAGCTTTGATTTTTTTGGGAAAGCCACATCACCTCCTTCACTTTCCTGTTTTTGCATGCAGGCAATAAAAAAACCTTCACCTTTTACTTTATCAGGATAAAATCTGTAGCCATATGCATTGTGTTTATCGCTAAGGGCTTCAACAATGTGCCATTCCGGCGCCGTTGATAAACGTAAACTTTTCATATTGAACTCATCGATCATCCAGTCTGCAATCACTTCATCTTCATCTTTTGAATAGGAACAAGTGGAGTAAATTAAAATACAGCCTTGCTTGAGTGCGGGTAGGACATCGGCTATGATCCTTTGCTGGCGCTGGCTGCAGAGTTGTACATTGGCTTCACTCCATTCTTCTATTGCATTGGTATCACGGCGAAACAAGCCACTTCCACTGCATGGTGCATCAATTACAATGATGTCGAAATAATTTTCCAGCTTCGCAAAATCTTTTGGATCATTATTGGTGACCACTACATTTTCGGCGCCCCATTTGGTAATGTTTTCGGAAAGAATATTCGCCCTTGTTTTTATTACCTCATTGCTCACCAGCAAACTTTCATTTGAAATAACGGATTGTATCAAGGTTGACTTACCGCCCGGCGCAGCGCAGAGATCCAACACTTTTAACGATTGCGACATGTCTGCGGTTTGTCGCAAAGCCTGCTCTAAAAACATACTGGACGCCTCCTGTACATAATATGCACCTGCGTGCAACAACGGATCGAGCGTGAATGATGGCCTCTGCTTTAAGTAGTAACCGTTTGAGGTCCACGGAATTTTTGCATCGACTTCAAAGCTGTGTTCATGAACATCGAATGCTTTTGCAGGATTTATTCTTACAGAAGTGATTTGTTGTCCGGATGAATGCACTTGCGTGAACGCCTGCTCATCATAACCGGGCAAACCTTTAAGAGACGATAGCAATGCTGCGGGTAATGTTGACACCTGAATGTTTTAGTGCGTCAAAGGTAAAGTATTTGGAAATGTGTGATGTGCCGGTACAATTAACCGCAAAGGGCGAAGGTTGCGCAAAGGATGAGGTTTTTGCGAACGTTGAACAATTCTGAAACATCAGGTTCTCGAAAATAGCAAAAGCGACTTGTCTACCTTCGTTTCCTTTGCGCCTCCTTTGCGACCTTTGCGGTTAAAAAAATCTTCAGCGTGTAAAACAAAAAACCGGCTCCAAAAGAAGCCGGCTTCATTATGCTAAAAACTAAAAAACTCTGTGTAAAAAAAAGGGTCTTCTGTAGAAACAGATGACCTCTAACGATTGCTTGCCATATGAAAAATTCGTAAAAATCTCTTTGGTAGTGTAGCAGGTCCTTTGCTTTTTCTCTGCTACTGTTTCTGGAACTTCGCTTCTTTTTTCTTTCTCTTCAACCCTTTCGTTCCGTTCACAATGTAAAAGTAGTACGCGGCGACGGAGTTTCTAAACCAAGTTTTTCCTGGGTTCATGATGCCAAACGGCATTATTAATCTTACAATCTGCTACCACAAAGACTTCTGTAGAAAAAGCCATATGAAGCCCAACGAAAAACTGATGGATTATTTTCTTAAAAAACAGTGTTTAAAAGTGAAATAACCCATCATTTTTCCACTGTCCAATCGGATAAAATCCCTTTCAACAAACATTTTGTCCGAATTCCAAATTCACATAATCAAATTTTTTCCTACTTGCAGCCTTAACCATCTTTTATGAAATATTATTTAAAGGCTTTTCAGAATTACGCAAACTTTAACGGTCGTGCTAACAGAAGCGAGTATTGGTATTTTTCTGTTCAATTTTATTTTTGCCTTTGTAGTTGCTCTTATCGGAGCTATCCTTAAAACCAAAACCCTAAACAATATTTATTCTTTAGTAGTGTTGTTGCCGGGAATAGCTGTTGGCGTAAGAAGAATGCACGATGTTGGCAAAAGCGGCTGGTATCTTTTGATTCCAATTTACAACCTGGTATTGGCTTGCACTGAAGGAACCCCGGGTTCAAATCAATATGGCGCGGACCCCAATCATCCTGCGATTTATCAAGAAATTGAAAATATTGGTAAGAACCAAGACTAAAAACAAATAAAACGTAATTAGCACAAAAGCAGGGCAATCGCACTGCTTTTTTATTGGCCTCTGTTAACGAAAATACCATTGATAAAAGATAGAAATCTAACATCAATGGCGCTTTAAGAGTTAAACAGCTTTGTACATCTTGCACGGATCACTGTTAGTTGCCTGGCACAATACTTATTGCGGCACCGCCGCCGGGAGCCAGCTTAAGGTTGAGTTTGGTTGTAGCGTCTACTTTCAGCTTTTGTATTGTATATGATTCGGGGTTGTCTTTCCAATCTGCTTTGTCACCGTCCGCATACACAGTGGCTATGTATCTTTTCCCTTTATCCAGAAACTCCAGAGAAATGCTCGTGGCTCTTGCGTTTTCATCTGTAATCGCGCCGATGAACCAATTGTCTTTTCCTTTTTCTTTACGGGCAATGGTGATATAGTCTCCGGGTTCTGCTTCTAATATTTTACTATCATCCCAATCTACAGGCACATCTTTTATAAACTGGAACGCATCAGGTTTTGCTTCATAGTTTTCTAAAAGATCAGCTACCATTTGCACAGGACTGTACATTGTTATGTAAAGCGCCATTTGCTTCACAAGTGTAGTGTGCACCTGCCTTGTAGGATCTTCGGGGGAATAATTTTTCAATTTGAAAATGCCCGGTGTGTAATCCATGGGGCCGCCCATCAGGCGGGTAAATGGCATAATGGTTTCATGTTCCGGCGCATTGCCTTTGCTGAAAGCGTTGTATTCATTGCCACGACCGGCTTCGCAAGCGAGCCAGTTAGGGTAAGTGCGTTGCATACCGGTGGGCCGCGGCGGTTCATGCATGTCGATCATTACTTTGTACTCCACTCCTTTTTTTGCAACACGTTCATAGTGATTTACCATCCATTGCCCATCGTGATGTTCGCCTCGTGGAATTATTTTTCCTACATAACCTGTTTTTACAGACGTGTATCCGAATTTATTCATGAAACGAAACGCAGTATCCATCTGCCTTTCATAGTTCGTTGCAGAACCGGATGTTTCGTTGTGCATGATCATCTTTACATTTTTCGATGCCGCATAAGCGGTGATTTCTTTTAAATTAAAATCAGGATACGGTGTAACGAAATCAAAAACATCTTCTTTCCAATTGCCGAACCAATCTTCCCAACCGGTGTTCCAACCTTCTACCAACACGCCGCCGATTCCATTTTTCGCGGCGAAGTCAATATATCGTTTGACGTTTTCCGTATTGGCGCCATGTCTTCCGTTAGGAATCGGTTTTCCATTTGCATCCGTGCTGTCTGCATATTCTGAATATCGCCAAGTGCTTTTGCCAATCTGCATTTCCCACCATACGCCTACGAACTTCATTGGTTTGATCCATGATGGATCCTTAATTACAGAAGGATCATTGAGATTTAGAATAAGTTTTGAAGCAAGAATGTCCGTCGCTTTATCGCTAACGATAATCGTGCGCCATGGTGTTTTGAATGGCGCATGCAAATACGCTTTATTTCCCACTGCATCCGGAACAAGGTTCGACGACAAACTATTCATGCTTCTGTCGACATGCAATTGCATGGCAGGGTAACCAGAAAGTGCCGCTTCATGTATGTTGATGTACAAACCATCGTTTGTTTTCATCATCAATGGCGTTTGCACCGCATACTGGTCCGGCGCTACACGCACGGCAATGTCTGTAGCTGTTGTGGCAAGTTTCCAAGCATCTACTTCACTAAGTTTTGAAGTAGTGTAAGGATATTCATTCGTATCATAATCGCCGGGAATCCAAAATGCTTTGTGATCGCCTGTTAAATTAAAATGTGTGAATTCATTCGTGACGATAAAATATTTGAGGTCGTTTTGTTTTGGAAAAACATATCGAAAGCCAACGCCGTCTGCAAATACCCTGAATACAATGTCAAGATATCTCCTCGTTGTTCCGTTATGTTTTAGATGCACCGAGAGTTCTTCATAATTGTTTCTTATCTGGTTAACCTCGCCCCACACAGGTTTCCATGTTTCATCTACTGTTTTCCTTTCACTGCCCAACAGTTCAAAATCTTTGTAAAACGTGCTGTCATCGCTCAATACAAAACCGAGTGGCGAGGGCTTTACTATTTGCTTTTGATCAAAATACACCGCGTAATTGGGTGCTCCGGATTTATCAAGTACGAATTCTAATTTTACTTTGTTCATTCCGGCCCTTAATGCTGTTGCTTCCTGCGCTGTCGATCTTTGCAAAAAAAACAGGCACAAAAAGAACACACAAGTCTTCATTAATCGCATATCTGTTTAATTTTTTATCAATTTTGGGCGAATGCAATTCGCCCTTACCATTTTCAATTCCTACCTGTATTCAACCGCGTGGAATCGGCATTGTATTCCATCGAATAAATGGGCGGCAGATCGCCGAAAATGCTTTTATAATAATCGCCAAATTCACTGCTGTAACTGTATGTGATCCTGTCTGATCGATATGGTTTGTCTGTTATCCACTCAGGTGTAGTAAACTTTTTCACCACTTCCCCTTTTCTAATAATCGATGCGATGACAGGACCGGCAACCTGCGGAAAACGTGTGGCAGCGAAGCCTGCAGGAACGTCTACTATTTTACCATTCACATTTAGCGATGCTTTGTCTTTTAGAATCGTAACCATTTCTATCGCATCTTCAGAGGCCAGCGACACACCATTTTCTTCGAAAGAAACCACAGGAATATCAAAAGGTTTTGGAGCAACATTGTGCCTATATTTTTTGAAGAATGCTACCATTACATCTTGGTCATTGTAAAAAGGTTGTTGTTTCCAAACGCCTTTATAATAATTTAATAGAATCGCGAAACCATCGTTGTGATTGATTTCCGGCGCTATATGATGCCCTTCGGGATAATCGTTCCAGGTGATGATGTTCATCACCGAAACGTCTTTTTTTATGCCGAATTCAAATAAGTTTCTGAAGTTGTAGGAAAGTCCGGTAGCCACATATTTGCGTTCTATATTTCCAATGCCTGCATTCACCGCATCCTGCACATTGTGAAACATATCCCATGTGCCGCGCTTTAAAAGTTTGGATGTATAAAAATCATTAAAGGTTGATCCTTCAAATGTTCTGTTTCTTTTATTACACTCGTCTGCTACAAGATTTCCAATATATCCCTGCTCTTTAAATGGAAGTGTCCAAATCCAAACGGCAGGAAAATAGTCAAGCACACGATTGAGTTTTTGTTTGGAAATATTTTCATTGATGCAATAAATGCATGCAATTTTTTCATTCACCGCGTCTCCTAATTTCTTCAGGGCATTTGCCATGTAATACTGTTCCGTCTTGCCTTTGAGGTTGGATGGAATATCTGCAATTTGTTCGCCGTACCACAAATAAACAACAAGGCGACCATCCGGTGTGCGCAGCCAGTGTGAATTACTTCTGCCAACAAGATCCATGATGCCATTGATGCGTTTTGCAAACTCCTGCACTTTTTTGTCTTCTGTAGAGCCGGCGGGATGAGAAATGCAGAGCGATAATTTAAAATCAATATTTTTTGCATCGGCTACGCGAAAGTACGCTTTGATGATATCATCCCACGAATCGTTATATAAGGTATAGTAAAACTGAAAGCCATCGATACCGGATTTAATGGCAGTGCGCATTTCAAATTCTACCGCTTCATCAAGTGATGCATTTTTCAACAGGCGGTCATTCATGGGTACAACTTGTGTGAGGCCACCGATAGGTGAGGAGATATTTCCTTTAGGTGAATAATAATCAGGATTACAACTGTCTTCAAATTTGTGTCCCTTGTACCGGATAATATTTGTCATGCAATGTGCGATGACAATTTTTTTATTGGTGATGGGCAAACTTAACTCCGGCGCGTTTTTGAGATTGTCTTGCGCACAGGATTGCAATACTATGCAGCAACACAATGCTACAATCATCATGGCAACGCCAACCGTATGTACTGTTGTTTTCTGCATAATATTTTTTGATAAAAAATACCTCACCCAACTCCTCCCGCCGTAAGCAGGAGGAGTCAGAACCCAAACTGGGTGAAGTTTTTAAAGATTGGCTAATGTTTATTAATGCACGTTACGACCATGTTTTGCAGAGACGCGGCACGTCGCGTCTCTGCAAGGGCGCAAACGACGATCAACCAAGCTCTATCGTTCACGTCCCAAAAAAATCTTTACAAATCATGACAATCATGAAAATCTGCGTTCATTCTCTAATTGTATCCAGGATTTTGATCGGCACTTGTAATCTTTGGATTAGAGTTCAATTCGGTTAATGGGATTGGCCATACATAAGATTTACTATCGCTCCATTGGCTTGACAATGTACCATCGTGCACATTCAAAGCTGATTTATAAAAGTCTGCTTCTGATTTACCAATTCTCCAGCGACATACATCAAACCACCATGATCCTTCATTGTACAACTCTGCCCAACGTTCGTAGTACAGCGGGTTGTGGCCCAGCACCGGATCGGCTGCTGAATTAGCCGGAGTAACATCTGTTAGTGATTTGTAGTCGACTGTAGCCGATGGTGCATCTACGGGCAAACCATATGCTCTGCGTTTTACTTTGTTCAGGTATTCAAGAGCGTTTACGTCATCCCCACCGTTATGCAATGCTTCTGCATACAATAAATAAACATCGGCCAGGCGCAACAGGTAGAAATTCGCACCATCAGCAGGGCCCTGGTTATTGATGTTGTTGTAGATAACCGCATTTTTTCTTACGCTGAAACCATATTTGCCTGCCTGACCGGCGTAGAAATTAGGCATCCCCACAGGGAACCATGTTTTACCATCCGGTTTTACAGAATCAACCCAGGGTTGCAAAGCGCTTACGTATAAGCGTGGATCCACAGTATAATTGCTTCTTGCAGCAATCGCACTTGTTCTGTAAGCAGGATCCATGATCTTCTTAGGATTGTCGAATGCAGCAGGTTTGGACGCATTAAAATTTGGGTTGTCAACTAAATTATAGGACCCTAAGTTGTAACCGAAACGAACCACACTTCTATCGTGGAAAATTTCGTTGCCGTAGCCCATCGGCTGTGAACCAGCTTCTGTTCCATCGGGGCCCAGGTTCCATGGGCACCAGATCAAACCATTGATACTTGTGGCATTGATGTTATCTCCATATACGCCATAGTTACCTTTGGCATCCGGGTCGATGTTTAGTTCAAACAAAGATTCCTCATTGAACTCATTGTTTGGGTTACCAACAAACGCATCTCTGTATTTAGCATATGGCATCAGGCTTTTGCCGCTGTTTTTTATTACATCTGATAACACTGTTTTTGCATCTGCCCAATCCTGTGTATAGATGTATGCTTTGCCCAGCAAGCCTTTTGCGGTCCACTCTGTAGTTTTACCTCTGTCATCGCCGGACCACGTTCTTCCTTTAAGCAGGTCCGCTGCCGTTTTCAAATCGCTTGTAATAAGGTCCCACACTTGTTTAACAGTGCTGCGCGGCAATGCTGTACTGTCTAATGCAGTCGGCACTTTGTCAAAAATAGGAACGCCTTTTTTATCACCGCCGCCGGTAGAGGTTATATAACTTTCGCCGAACAAACATTCCAGTTGCATGTAATAGTAAGCTCTTAATACATACGCTTGCCCCCTTACTGCATTAATGTCTGCAGCATCGTTGCCCTTGGAATAATTGGTCGCATAAAAATCTGCGGCTTTCAATGTTACGTTACAGTTTTTTACGCCAGTAAACAACACCTGCCAGGCTTCTCCTGCGTATTGGTTTGATACGGAGAGATTGTTTTTTGCCATTTCGTTCCAACCGGGATCTCCATCATATATCGCATCCACGGCGTGCATGCTGTTGGAGAGCGCCTTCGGCAAAAAGTGAAAGCCCAGGTAACCGGCGTCGCGCATATTGGAATAACAGGAAGCGAGAACGCTATTCAAGTCATTCATGGAAGCCGGGTAGTTCGATGTCGAATACTGGTCCGTTGGTGATACGTTGGAAGGATCCTTCGTGCAACCCGCCAGAAGGCTCACTCCCAGTATTGCTGTATATATTTTTCTGATCATTGTAATTAAATTTTAATAGTGAAAAGTGAGCTTAGAAAGTTAAGTCAAGGCCTACTGAATAAATTTTAGTTTGAGGATATTGCGATACAGCGTCCAATCCTCTTGTTGTTACACTGATGCTACCCACATAACCTTGTTGCTGCGCCATCGAAGAGGCCATTCCCAGCTCCGGATCAAGCCCTGAATATTTTGTAATAGTGAAAACGTTGTTCGCCATTAAAAATACTCTCGCACCTCTCATTTTTATTTTCTCCATCAAGTGGTTGGAAAATGTATACCCGATCTGCAGGTTTTTCAATTTAAAATAGCTGCCGTTTTCTACGAAGTAGCTGCTAACAGTTTGGTAGTTCTTGTTTGGATCCAGATCGAACTTGGTATTATCTGCAGGATTTACACTACCGATGCGCGGCTGAGAAGTAAGCCCATTGCTGCCAAAGAATGATGCACCAAATACTTTGTTGGTGGTGTTACCATCTGACCATGGAAACATTTCATACGCTTTTACACCGTTGAAAAGATCAACACCTGCAACACCATTAAACAACATAGCTACATCGATCCCTTTCCAGTTCAGGTGAATGTTTGCACCATACACCATTTTGGGATTTGGATTTCCTATCACTTGTTTATCTGCATCTGTAAGCGCATTGCCATTTTTAGGATCATGTGCAAAGATCAGGTCGCCTGCCTTCGCCTTTGTTTGTACTGAAGCGGCTGCATCTGCATCTGTTTGAAATATACCGATCGCTTTGTACCCATAGAATGAACCGAAAGGAAGACCAGCCTTTGTAACAGTAATGTTTTGGTTAGGCATTACGTTAAATCCTGCGTCACCATTGCTGTAGTAGTTAATACCATCGAACAACTGATCATTTGGAATGCCTGAAAGGTCAAGCACTTTGTTGTTATTAAAACCTGCGTTAAAGCTTACATCATAACCGAATTCACCGGATTTATTTCTATAACCGATCAGGAGATCAACGCCTCTGTTTTGAACAGAACCGATGTTAACAAAGTAAGGTGCTGTAAAACCGGCGCTCACAGGCATTTTCAGCGCATACAACATGTCTTTTGTTTTCTTGTTGTACCATTCCACCGTAAAATATAAATGATTGTTCAACGCTTCTCCATCAACGCCTATATTGCCTTCATAAACTGTTTCCCAGTGAAGGTTAGGGTTAGGAATTGCATTCAATGAATTGGCAATTACGAGGCCCGCGCCCGGAGCAAAGTTTTGTCCACCCAGCGCATTGTAGCCGGCACCATTAAACTTGCCGTAAGTGGCAGCATAGTTATAAGCGCCAATTGCACTGTTACCCAAAGAACCGTAGCTGCCCCTGATCTTTAAAACATTCACAATATTGGAAATCGGCTTCCAGAAATTTTCGTCGCTAATGTTCCATCCGGCAGAGAATGCAGGGAAAACACCTTTTTGTTTGCCGGGACCAAACACGGTGAAATTCGCATCCTGTCTTATTGAAGCTGACAAATAATATTTACTGTTGAAGTTGTAATTCAATCTTGCAAACTGAGATTTGATCAACCCATTTGCATCATATTTACCATGAATAGTAAGATTGCTTTGAGAAGTCTGGATGAAAGAATATCCCGGCAAACCAATCATACTTTCATTTGCTTCTACATTGTTGTATACGTCTTTAATTTGTTCATAACCTATCAAAGCATTGATGTTGTGTTTGCCAAATGAATGATCAAAAGACAACAAATAATTCGTTAGCAGATGGGAGCTGGAAATGGATAATTTGTCCAGGAAATTAGTAGCACTTGTAACGGCCCCGAAATTATAGGGAGCCTGGTAGTAATCATTTGTTTCGTTGTAATAATTGTAACCAAGGTTTGTCCTGAAAGTCAGGTACCATGGGAGTTTCACTTCGCCATACACATTGCCCTGGAAATTATTTTTGAAGTTCTGCGCCATCGCAGAATTGACTGCACCTACAGGGTTCGGACCGCCAAACTGTACCATTGGATAACCCGGCGGCACTGTTCCCCATGAACCATCCCAATTGTGTACCGGAATAATCGGCTGTGTACGGAAAGGCGCATTGTGCAATTGAGCTTCACTACCAACAGGAGGAGCTGTTCTGCGTTGAGACACTGCTACTTGTTCACCTATTTTCACATAGTTGCCCAATTTAAAATCAGTGTTTACACGTGCCCCGCCGATGTTTGAAAAGTTATTGATGTAAATGCCTTTTTGTCCATTGTAAAAACCGGAAGCGAGATAGTTTACATTAGGACTAGAACCTGCAACAGACAAGTTGTAATTCTGCTCGTAACCATTGCGATACAATTCATCAACCCAGTCCGTGTTTGCCAGTGTATCTGTATGCGTAGCGCCTTGGAAGTAGGTTGGATGAATTACGTTTTGCAATTTTATCCAGTCGTCCCTGTCAAGCATTTTCACCAGTTTAGGTTGAGACACACCGTAACGTGCATTGAAGTTTACTGTGGGTCTTTGCGTTGCGCCTTTTTTTGTTGTGATCAATATCACGCCGCCCGCTGCTGCTGAGCCGTAGATCGCGGCGGCACTTGCGTCTTTCAAAACTTCGACAGATGCTACGTCCTGCGGGTTGAGGTTTGTGCCGTCTGTGCGCACACCGTCAACAATGTAAAGTGGTGTAGGCTGGTGCAAAGAAGCGGTACCTCTTATGAGGATGAGCGGTTGTGCATCAGGAGCACCTGAGTTTTTGATCACTTCAACGCCTGCAGCCCTTCCCTGCAAAGCCTCTGTAACGTTGGTTATCGGCTGGTTCTTAAAAGCATCTCCTTTTACAGATACAACAGAACCTGTCACGTCTTTTCTCTTTTGTGTACCATAGCCTACTACAACTACCTCGTTGAGGCTCGATTTGTTTGGCGCTAACGAAACGGAAACCACTGTTCTGTTTTTTATGGAAATTTCCTGTTGGTCGAAGCCTATGTAAGAGATAACTAATGTTGTTGCGGAAGCCGGTACATTAAGGGAGAAGGTACCGGTTGCATTGGTGTTTGTTCCGGAAGATGTTCCTTTTTCTTTAATTGTTGCGCCTGACAGTGGTGCGCCTTTGTCATCGGTAATGGTACCGGTTACGGTTTTGCTTTGTGCCCGGGCAAGGTGTGCAAGGAACAGACACATTAAACAGCATAGCAGCTGTTGTAGCAATCGTTTTGTAAGCATAATCGGGATTGTTTAAAAAGTTTAAATATGTCGTAAGCAGATTGTTTTGAGATTAAACCATTAAATAATACAACTTGTTTCGATCACTGAAACATGATGTCGCTATTTAATAATCGATCAACAAAAAAGGGAAAATAATGATGCGGAGTGTCCAATAGTTTTTTAGTCATAAACAAGCATTTTTTGGTTTACAGCTTTTCAAGGAAGCTTTAAAAAGGGAGTAAAAAATTTGAATCGATAGTATGCCGATGGATTAAACAAACAAACCGAAGAGATGAAGTCGATCTTGATTTATAGTTTAATCAACCGGCATATTTCTCAGCGAACAGGTCGTTAGTCATGTTCACGAGGTCAAAATAATAGCGGGAAAAAAGCGAAACCAATTTATATGCTCTGACTATAAGAAATATTTGCTAAAATGAGGTTTTGTAAAAAATAAACTACTGAAAATCAAAAACTTAAAAATACATTAAAACTTTTTATATATAATGATATTTTACCCTTATATTCTGCTTATCAAGGCCGTTTATACTGTTTTTATGTCCATGATCCTGTGTTCAAAGTCTTCGTTTGGTACGATAGATTTGTTTTTGATTTTTGTTTTATAAGTGTTGATCGTGTTAACTGAGTATTCCAAAATCTGGGCGATCTTTTCATTGTCGTGGATGCCCATTCTGATCAAAGCAAAAATCCTGAGATCGGTGTTCAACAGTTCGTTGTCTTTTAGTTTTATTTTATCTTCTTCAGCAAACAATTTGTTGAACTCGTCTATGAAATTTGGAAACAGTTTCAGGAAGACCTTGTCGAAGTTCTTCAACAGTTCTTCTTTTTCCTTTTTAAGATTGATGTTGTTCACCAGAAATTTTATCTCTTCCAGTTTTCGCTCGGCGATCTTTTGCTCAACAGATTTTTTGAACCTTTCGATCTTGGAGAAAAATTCTGAGTTGCCGTTAAAGAAGTAACCAATGTATTCTTCTTTGATCTTATTGGCCTCCAAAAGTTTGGTGTTGATCTCCTGTTGTTTCGCGTGAGCGGCCATGATGATTTTTTCGGCCGCTTTCAATTTTGCCACCTGGCGGAACACGATTACGGTTAATGTAACCAATGCTATTAATAATAATGTAGCAATGGCACTGTAGGTAATTAATGTTTTCTTTTGATTTTCTACCCTGCTAATCTTCTCTCCTTCTATCAATGGCAGGATGGCGCTCACTTGCACCTTGCGCTGGCGTGCACCATAAAACACGGCGTCGTTGATGGCCCGCTCTATGTACGTAGATGCGTTTTTCAAATCGCCTTGCTTAAATAATATGGAGGCAAGGTTGAAGATGGCAGCGGTTTCTTTTGTAGAAGATTTAATGTCTGCAATGGCGGCTTGTACCAGCAAAGCAGTGGCGGTATCAATTTGTCCGTTCTGTATGTAGATGTCACTAAGCGTGGACGCTGTAAGAGCAATTTCATGAAAACTTAAATGGGGGTTGCTCATGATCTTTTTAAAATTGATCAAAGCATGTGGACGGTTGTTGGAGCGAATATCTTTTAGTCCCTGAAAATATAAATACTCAAAATTGGTGGTGTCATAATAGTTAAAGGCGGAATCCAGGTAGTCATTACCTTGTTTGTTGTACTCCGGTGTGTGGTAAATATCATTGTCGTAATCGGCAAGGTCATAATAATATCTTGCCATTAAAGAATAGTATTCTGCCTTCGAAGTATCTGGCAAATGGGAAATGTCAATTCGCTTCAAAGAATCATATGCTTCCTTAAACATTCCGGACGACAACAGAATAAAACCTTGTTTGATTTTTGCATAGTTGACCTTCGATTGATCGTTTAACTGATAAGCAGCTTCAAGCAGTTTTTTGGAATAATTGTATGCAGAATCATATTTAAATATTTTATATTCATCATACAGTCTCGAATACACGAAAAATTTAGAGCCGGGAGTGTTATTATCTTTTTTAGCGAGCGCTATTTTAAGATCGTTGATGGATTTCAGTTTTGCTTCATCATATTGGGGCCCCTTGGCAATCGCATCATTAAGGTCGGAAAGCAGTGAATTGGTACTTTGCTGGCAATAGGCGGAAAGCCCAAAACTAAGTATGGCGATTGCAATAACTAAATGCTTCATAATAAAGTAAATATGGGGTGGGAGCCGGAAACACCTGCATATACGCAATATTCAGAGGATCAGCCATTGGCATTCTCATAAGCAAGCTTTCTGTATCCATCACGAAGATAAGAGACTGAGGCAAAGAAACAAGGGTGATTTCACGCAAAGGCGCAAAGAGAAAACAAAGGACGCAAAGACAGGGTGATGTTTTGCATCCTTTTCCTTTTCAAGGAAGAGATAAGAAATCGCTAATGAACAGCTCGTATGTCTTTTGCTTTCGTTTCTGCATACCGCCATTGCGTTCTTTGTTCTTTTTCTTTGGGCCTTTGCGTGAAATATGTGCAGGTGAGAAAAACTTCCCTTCAAACCGACTGACAATGAACATTTACGCCTTCTCATTGTTACCATTTTATATACCCAGGGTAGACATACCTGTTTCAAAAACCAGCATTAAACATCATGATTTTTACCTTAGGAAAGAACATATTTATTGCTAACTGCCTCTTGTTTTTTCTGATTAGCTCGCCGTCCGTTTCATATGCGTTTGAAGGTGCGGACACTTGTGCGCCCCGGGATATTCCCGATGTGGCCAGAAGTTTGTTAAACATGAAGCCTAAAAAAGAAAAAAACTCTGCCATATTTGTTGCGCCTGTATTTAATTCTTCACCCACTACCGGATTTGTATTTGGCATCACCGGGCAAGGCGCATTCACGGTACCGGGTTCTAAAATTTCTGCATTTCAGGCCAACGTGCAATACACTACCAAGGCACAAGTCCTGATTTTTCTGCGCAACAACATTTACATAAACAAGAGTAAAATTTTCCTTTCCGGCGATTGGCGCTATTTTAAATATTCGGAACCCACTTATGGTTTAGGAACCAATGCGCCGGAAGGTGCTATTGTCAACAAGATCAGCTTCAATGGTGAAACGATGCCGACCGATTCACTTGCACAACCAATGAAGTTCAATTATTTTAAACTGCATCAAACGGCTTCCTGGTCCGTCGGTAATGGCTTTTATGTAGGCGCGGGTATTCACCTTGATAAATACGATCATATTGAAGACCTTAGACTGGATACTGTGAGTACCCCTAAAAAGTATACGAGCCACTATACATATAGTGTGAAATATGGCTTTAATCCTACACACTACACGATGATGGGTGTAAGCTTAAACCTTATGTACGACACGCGGGACAATATGGTGAACACTGAAAAAGGGATGTTCGCAAACCTGAATTTCCGCACAAATCCTACGTGGCTGGGCAGTGATAAATCCAGCAGCATTTTGTGGGCGGAGTTCAGAGCGTTCAAGAAAATTATTCCGAATAAAAACCAGCACGTACTTGGTGTTTGGGTGATCGGCAATTTTGTAACCGGTGGTGATGTCCCCTATCTGTCCCTTCCCGCTATTGGTTATGACCAGAGAAGCAGGAGTGGCCGGGGCTATACCAATGGACGTTTCAGAGGTGAGCAAATGGTAGACATGGAGGCTGAGTACAGGTTCCCTATCATGTGTAACCAGTTTATCAGCGGGGTTGTTTTTGGAAGCGCCATTACAACCACCAATAAAGATGCTAACGTTAATCTGTTTAATTACTTAAAACCCGCGGGCGGTGTCGGCTTGCGTTTCTTATTCAATAAAAAGGCAAAAATGAATATGGCGATAGACTATGCGATTGGTCAAAATTCATCCGGATTTTATTTTGGCGCAAGCGAAGTATTTTGACTTTTGAATTGATATTTTAGCGTCATACTAAATAGCACTTTCAATGCTGCTCAAACAGAATCTTACACTTTACCGCATTGTAAAACTCACATGGAAGGTAGATCTGATAATGATCAGCCTTTGCGCTGTTGCCTACTATGTTGACATATACCTTACACCTGAAATACATATTCCAACAATGGTTACAACGCTGATGGGAACTGCGCTGGCGTTCTTCATTGCGTTTAATAATAATCAGGCATACAGCCGATGGTGGGAAGCAAGAATTATTTGGGGTGGTATTGTAAACGATTCCAGATCGTGGGCACGGAACCTTCTTTCCTATACAACAGCCGACGAAGACAAAGAAGTTTTGGTACGCAGAATGGTACTAAGACACATCGGCTTTTTGTATGCGCTGAAAACAAGTCTGAGAAAGCTCCAGGATGATGAGTACAAAAAATTTCTTTCAGAAGAAGAAGCTGCAAAAGTAAAATCGTTTGCCAATGTACCCAACGCCATTCTTGATCTCCAGGCTAATGATGTACAACTCTTATCAGACTATGAATTGATTGATGGTTTTCGCTTCATGCAAATAAGCGGGCTGCTTCAAAACTTTTGCGATCACATGGGAAAGTCGGAACGCATTAACAACACCGTTTTTCCTACAAACTATATTTACTTCACACGTCTGTTTATATGGATACTTGTGGTATTTGTAACGGTGACAACTGCTGAAAACATTGGACCCTGGGCAATCTTTTTAGGATGGGTGCTGGGCTTTGTTTTTCACACTACGCACATCAATGGCATGGCCATTATGAATCCTTTCGAAATTGCACCTGAATGCGTTCCCCTTAGCAGCATTACACGCAATATTGAAATCAACCTTCTTCAAATGCTTGGCGAAGCAAAAATTCCCGCACCGGAACCTACGATGCATGGCGGAGAGTATATTTTGTGAGAATGATGAATTATGAATGATGAGTGATGAATTGTTTTTTGGAGCCATCATCCTAAGGAAAATAGCTATGAACTATGAGGCATAAACTGTAGCTGTGAGACATGTATCACTATCTCAACCTTTTTTTCACTCACAACACATCATAGTTCATAACCCATTCAAAATTCATAATTCATAATTATTTTTCATTTCTTTCAATTTTTTTTGAAAGTTCGAAATTTATAGTATTTTTGTTTTGCAAATGATTCAGATCGATACGATAAAATGTATGCTATGAATATTCTTGCTTATGCAATTTATTTGCTCATTACTTATCTCATCACATTCAGGGTTGGTTTGATCTTTTATAGGAATGGTCGGGTTTTTGTTTTTCATCTTTTAAAACAAGATGAACATCTTACCAACTTTATCAATCGCGTTCTGCTTGTTTGCTATTATCTGCTGAACATCGGTTATGCAACAATAATGATCAGCTTTTGGCAAACGGTTACCAGCTGGACGGAGCTGCTAGCAAGCGTTACCAAAATGACCGGCAGCCTCATGATTACACTTTCGATCATCCATTTTTTCAATATGGCTGTAATTTATTTCCTGGGAAAGAAAAACAATTCATTCACTCATTCTAAAACTGAACAAATATGAACAACGATTTTAACTTCGTAGCGTATTTAATTTACCTGCCCGCAATTCTTGTAGTAACGTGGTATGTGGCACATACGCTTTTCAAAAATAGCAAGGTGTTTATGCTGGATATTTTTAGCGGCAAACAGGAGATTGCATTTGCCACCAACAAACTTTTTGAAACAGGTTTTTACTTGTTGAACCTGGGCTTCGCCTTCTGGATAATGACCATCACTAGTTCTATTCTCACTCATCGCGAAATGGTAGAAATATTAAGCGCAAAAATCGGAGGCTTCTTAATCTATTTAGGCATCATGCTTTTCTTCAACCTTTACTTATTTTTCAGAGGCAGAAGAAAATCCAGAGAGAAAATGAGAACTGTGGTAGCGCCTGTGAACTAGCGAGGAATTAGGAATTAGAAATTAGGAATTAGTTTGACCATAAATACTTTTGAAAACTGCACTCGCAATTCCTAATTCCTAATTTCTAATTCCTAATTTCTATTAAAGCTCATTCCTTCTCATACCAAACTTCCACAGTATATCCATCCGGATCTTTGAAGTAAACAAATGGTTCACCGGGCACGAACTCGCCCTGTTCAACGATGGGAGCATTTACAGACGAAAGCACATCTGTCACTTTCTTTATTTCATTCGCATTGGTAAGACGAAAACCAAAATGCATAATGCCGCAATCGTTCTTTCCTGCAAGCTCTTTGTTTTCTTCAAACACAATAATATCGTTCGCTCCGGGCGTTTGCACCTGCGCCCATTTTGGCGTGCTGTGCATTACACAAGCGCCAAAAACTTTTTCATAAAAATCCACTGATTGCTGCACATTCTTTACGGCAAGTGCAATGTGTGTAAGGCCGTAAGTGGTAAAAGCTGGTCCAGGCATAAAGAGATGGTTTTTAGTTCAAGCTGACAATTAATCACTCGTACATAAAAATCAAGCCGAAGCTTGCTTCATTTGACGACTGATCAACCACCTGCGATGAAAGGTTTATTAATGGCGTTGTGGGATGAAGTTCATTCTTCAACCAATCAAAGCTATATCATGATCAAGTGAGTTCTTTGCTGATTTATAATGGGAGGATCAAACCACAACGGATGTATTTAAAGTTATCGAATTCCATGGTTTATCAAAGCGAATCTGTGTGGAATATTTTCCACGGAGAGCGATCAGTTGTTAGTTATAGTTATTGGTTGTTAGGCCTTATGTGTTGTTTCCCTCCTAACAACTAACAACCAGTAACTAACAACTCCTCTGCCATTTTTCCACATAAAAATCATCCTGCGCACTTTTCCGTTATTTTTGAGTACCAATTCCAATATCTATGAGAAAGGCACAACTGCCGCTTGATGAAGAAATACGTTTATCTGAGCTGGATGCTTACAATATAATGGATACGCCTCCTGAAAAAGACTTCGATAATCTGACGGAGCTCGTTAAACAAATTACGCAATGCACTTACGCAGCGATTTCATTTATACATAAAGACCGCCAATGGTATAAGGCCCGGCTGGGAAGTGAAAGATCAGAAGTACCACGCGACCTTTCATTTTGTTCCCATACCATCCTTCAAAAAAACACGCTGGTTGTTCCCAATGCTACATTGGATGATCGTTTCTCCGGCAACCCTGCCGTAACAGGCGGAGCACAGATTCGTTTTTATGCGGGCACCCCTATCGTCTCATCTAAGGGCTACAATATCGGAACTGTTTGTGTTTGCGATTCCAGGGAACTTTCTTTCAGCGACCAACAGATCCGGGCGATGGAAATAATTGCGCTGCAGGTGACCAAATTGCTGGATCTAAGAAAGAGGAATGAACTGATACTAAAGAAGGCAGATGCGTTAATTGATATTGAAAGAAAAACTTTGCAACGCACGTTAAACGAACAAGAGAAGGAGCGGCAGTTAATAGGGATTGAATTGCACGAAAATTTTGCTCAGATCGTTGCTTCATGCCTCATGTTTCTGAACGTTGCAGAGGATACTGACACAGCCAGTGCACCCTTCGTACAGAAGGCAAAAAAACAACTTGGTTCTCTTGTGGATGAAATGCGAAAGCTTTCAAAATCTTTCAATCCGATCAACGTACCGTGCATCGATCTTGAAGATATCCTTTCCGATTTCATTACGCAATTAAACAAAAAACCGTGGTTTGATATTACAATGGAATGGAAGGATAAAGCGATAAACATACCTTCTGATGTGGCCCTGAATATCTTTCGCATTACTGCACAATTTCTCGAAATGCTTTCCAGCAACGGCGATAAAGTAGAGGCGACAATTTACATCGATGCTTCGCAAACAATTAATGTAAAAATTGATTGCGACTCAATAAATAACTGCACCGAATTATTAGAACAACAAGACCTTGCATTCAATACTATTCTCAACAGGATTGAACTTCATAGAGGAATGTACGAGCTGAAGAATGAAGATGGCAGCATTTCATTTCAATGCTCTTTTAAACAATCACTGAATAACTGAGTAAGTTGATAGTTGTTGGTTGTTAGTTGTTAGTAGTACCTGTGGCGCACAAAACCTAACAACTAACAACTATTAACGAACAACTTTGGACAATAAAAAAGCCTGCATTACTGCCGGCTCTATCAATTTAAAAGCTTGTTCAATGGTGTATTAAATGTCTGGATTCTGTTCGCGAAGTGTCCACCACTGTAAGGTGGAATTATCATACTTTGATAAAATGATTTTACTGTTTACCGTACCGTCTCTGTCAGAAGGCGTTATGTACAAATCAGTTCCTTTCAATTTTATCATGTACACATTGTGTTGCACCGGAATGAACTCATATTCCTGTGAAATCTGATCAACCGTTAAAGGCTGTTGTTCCAGCGCAGAACCATTACACGCACTTGCACAAGGTTGGAATGTCTTATTGGTAAACAGGTTTTTCAACTGGTATGTTTGACCATCCACATGCTGAAAATCCCATGTTACACATTTCCACTTCACCGGCGAATACGAAACCAACGGAGTGCCATTGTCGGCATTGGCATCTTTCACACGCAAGTACATTCCCGTTTCCAAGTTTTTAATAGCATACGTTCCCTTAATTACCTGGGAGTTGCCGGTGCAGGCGCATAATAACCCACACAAGCACATCAATACGAATCGGACCATTGGGTTTTAGTTTTTGAGTACTACAATATATCAAGTCAAGTCAAGTAATCTAATATAGGAAACTTTTTACAAAATCTCCCATTTCCCGTCATTATCTTTTGCATAGGATAAGCCGTTGCTCATCTCATGAATTAGCCTGCCCTTCCCGTTCACATAACTGCGCTTTTCATACACTCTTATACCGTTGTTTTCTCTTGTTAAATAAACAAGCAATGCGTTCAAAGTGGGTGCTACATCATTCAACCATTGTCCGTCACTTTCGCGTACAAATGCCTGACTCATAGGGTATTCCTTTAAAAAATAAATTAAGAAATCATCTTCTGAAAAAGAACCCTGCACAAATCATGCCTTTGTAGCCAAAGCCTAATTCAATAAATCCACCCACATTGCTGCCATATCTCGCACCAATGCCGATGAGCTGAAAATCGACATTGCCGGAACTGGTTTTCTTTTCACTTCCGGAAATAGGCGAAAGGGTTTCATTTGAAAATGTGTAGCCAAAGCCCAAACCGGAATACAAATGGAACTTCTCTTTCTTGATATAGCGGTAATCCGCTTCCGCGGCTATTGTGTAAAAATTTCTGTGAAGATCTCCGGCTTTTTGACTGCCGTAGGAATAATCGCCCTTAACGCTTTGGTAAGCGAAAGTTGCTCCCACTGCAAGTTTCTGCTTGCTTGTAAGAAAAGTCTTATAACCCACATGCCAGGCAGGTGAATATTTTACATTCTCAGAATAACTGTCCGTCATTAAAAGAGCAGAAAACAAATCCGAAATCGTGCTGGAAGTGCTGCCGTTGAATTCGTTGGTGGTACCGAAGCCGAATCCCAAACTTACCTCATGTTTGGATTGGGCAATAGAAGTGAGATTTAAGGTTAACAGGGAGGCAAAAACCATTAATGTTTTTTGCATTGTTTTTTTATTAAAATACAAAAAACTAACCACGAAAGCTATCTTTTTTACCCAAAGACCCAGATTGAGTAAAATTAGGTCAGGGCAATAACTGAATAACTGATTAACTGAGGAGCTCGACTATCGAAAAGCAAAATCGATCTTCAAGCTCAGTTATTC
>Ga0318567_10000290_pt1 | contig 22179 bp, 20 predicted proteins | sample GRESIP088b5f20_FD_203691 | JGI IMG/M metagenome (GOLD analysis project Ga0318567, IMG submission 203691) | Tropical soil microbial communities from Luquillo Experimental Forest, Puerto Rico - GRE.SIPMG.088b5f20 | ecosystem: Environmental > Terrestrial > Soil > Tropical forest > Bulk soil...
TGTTTGATACTGCGCGGGGTGATTTGCGGCAAATGTATAAAACAAAAAAGCGCTTCCGATAAATCAGAAGCGCTTTAAATATTGTAAGTAAAAATTGTAAAGCATTATCTGACTTATCTGTCCCGATTAAAATCCATCGGGGTGGAATTGGCACCTTACTTCTTCGATGTGAATCGAATTGCAGGTTGCCAAGGCTTCAAAGGGCCATGTCCCTCAGCCTTTCTTGATAAGTGATCTATAAAGAACTGGCGCAAAGATAAGGTTACATATTTCAATTTTCCAAATGAAAGGTAGGGAATTGAAAGTTGAAAGTTGAAAATTGAAAATGAAATTGCCGTTTTGTTGTTTGGTTTTCAGTTATTTATGTGTAAGGAAAAAAGTTTGAAATTTTTTGAGTTGTAACACTAACAACTATCAACTAACAACCAACAACTTGTATTTTTGTTCCTCCAACAAACAACAACCATTGAACCGGATAGACAGATTAAGCGCCATTTTAATTCATTTGCAAAGCAAACGAAGGGTGACCGCGCAGGAGATTGCCGAGCGTTTTGAGATCAGTTTGCGAAGCGTATACCGCGACGTAAAAGCGCTGCAGGAAAGCGGTGTCCCGATCATTGGCGAATCAGGAATTGGTTATTCTGTAATGGAAGGTTATAGGCTTCCTCCGGTGATGTTTACAAATGAAGAAGCCAGTTCTTTACTGCTTGCGGGAAAACTGGCCGAAGTTTCCACTGATCCGGTTGTAAAGAAGCATTTTGAAAACGCGCTGTACAAAATCAAATCTGTACTGCGTTATACTGATAAGGAGCAAATTGAAACGCTGGAAGAAAATGTCATCGTTCTTCCTTCATCCTACAATACAAGCAAAGACGCCAACGCTCAATATTTAAGTGAATTGCAAAGGGCAATGGTAACAAAGAAAGTGGTGCATATGGTGTATTGCAAGGCGTATGACACCACTGCTGAAGCAAGAGACGTTGAGCCAATCGGATTGTGTTATTACGGTAATGCATGGCATTGCATCGCCTGGTGCAGGCTGCGCAATGATTACAGAGATTTTAAAATGAGCCGCATTGTAAAACTCTATGTAACGGAAACAATATTTGATAATTCCTCACACCCATCCATAAGCGAATATCTTAGCAAGATGACCGCAAGAGAAACGCAACTTTCCGAGATTGTCATCAGGATAAGAAAAGATGTGGCACGCTACATTGGTGAGCAAAAATTTTATTATGGATTTGTGTCCGAGGAAATTTGCGATAACGATGTGAGGCTTAGGTTCCTAACCTCTTACCCCGATATGTTTGCCCGTTGGATACTAATGTTCGCTGATGCCCTTACAATCGAATCTCCCACTGAATTTAAAGAACAGGTAAAGGTGATTTGTGAGAAGTTGTACAGGCATCATGTGTGAAGATTGAAAATTTGAGATTTGAGATTTGAAATTCTCAGGTTCCGGCTTCCTGAAGAAAGATCGGCTGCAAGCAATTTCAAATTTTAAATATCAAATTTCAAATTCAAAAAACTTCCTGACATAACGCTGTCACTAACGCATTGTTGCTTTGTGTAAAATAACACACCATGCAAGTTAAAACAATGCCACCGATGACTGTTTTGTACTACACCACAAGAACTACTTTCGCCGGATTGGAGGAAATTATAGGCAAAGTTCCGCAGGAATTATACAACGAAGCCAATCGCCTGCAACTCTTTATTTCCGGGCCTCAATACTGGTTTTACTTTGGCGCGGACGGCAAGCCTGATACAGAATTTACACTCGAAGTTGCGCTGCCGGTAAAAGGCGATGTTAATCAATCAACCGATTATCAGTTCAAGCATTTGTCGCCATTCAAATGCGTAGCTGCTACTCATGAGGGTGGGTGGGACCAGTTGCATCTTACTTACGGAAAAATAATTCCCTGGTTGTTTTCGCAGGGCATGCAAATGGCAAGTGATCTTGAGTGCAGGGAAATGTATGTGAATGTAGATTTTGATGAGCAGGAAAACAACCTGACAGAGGTTCTGGTTGGCATTAAATAATTCAAACTCCTTTTTATGCAAACCGCATTAAGCATAAAACGTTCTTTGACATTGCCTGCATCAAAAGATAATGTTTGGCAGGCACTGACAGATCCAGATTTTACCCGGCAATACATGTTCAACTGCGATGTGATTACTGATTGGAAGGAGGGAAGCATGGTCCTTTGGTTAGGAAAGTATGCAGGCTACGAATCGTTTCAAAAGGGCCTGGTGATGAAATGTGTTCCCTGTAAAGAGTTAAAATACTCTTTGTTCGATCCTTATTACGAATGTGAAGATGAGCCTTGCAATTATGTTCATGTTTCTTTTAAATTGGAGGAACTGCAGGAGTGTACAAAGCTTGTGGCAACGATAGATAATTTTGGGGCAAACTATAACCGTTATTCGCAGGTCAAGCATTCGTGGGATGAAGAAGTGTTGCCTGGATTGGAAAGTCTTTTCAGGTGAAGAAAGGAACGCAGATTTTCAAGATTGTCATGGTTAATTATGATTTGAGATTTGAAACACAAGCTCAAACCTCAAATAAAAAAATCCTAACAAATCATTACAATCATGAAAATCTGCGTTCTTTCTCTCTATTAAAATCTATAGCCTGCGGAAAGCCCGAAGCCTGTATTTTTAACAGAGGCAGTCAACTTGCTATCGCCGGTTGTTAACGTAGGTGCAATGTTTGCAAGGCCAAGTTGAGCATTTAACTGGAACGAAAGGTTGCTTGCAAATTCGTAACCAATCAATAAATTACCGCCTGCGTCTACGCGTTTGATGTAGGCAGCCTGATTAAGTGAGTAATCTGCAGACGACACGCTATTTGTGAAAGTAATGGCTTTGCTATTTACTTTACCGCCTACGCCGAAGCCAATATATGGTCCCACACCCAGCAACAATCTTCCATCGCCAAGATCCGGTTTGTACAATGCATACACCGGCACTTCTATGTATCCCACATTCATTTTGTAACCTGTTTGTGGAGCTTTGGTTCCTTTGGTTTTATATAAAATGCCGGGTTGAATAAACCAATCTGTGCCGATGGGAACTTCGGCATTTACGCCAACATTGAATTTAACGAGTGGATCATAGTTCAATTTGTTGTTGGAGTAATCGTGGCCGTTCAAATTCTGAAGATCAACACCTGCTCTGATGCCAAACGTAACGGCAGGTTCTGCTTTTTTCGATTGATTCGTTGTTCTCGTTTGAGCGTTTGCACCTGCTACTGACAATGCTACTAACGTAATTGCGGTAAGTACACGTTTCATAGTTCAATGATTTGTTTAGAATGATGTTTATTATTTACCACCCGCCTGTTGTTTGGCTTCTCGCTGCATTTTTTCATTTGCAGTAATCACAAATTCCACGCGACGGTTTTGTGCACGTCCCTCAGCTGTGGTGTTCGTATATTTTGGAACATCCGGACCATAACCTTTTGTTGTAACGCGGGACGAGTTGATATTATGATCAAGCAAATAGTTTGCCACGGCAATCGCTCGGTTTACAGATAATGTTTGATTGTATGCTCTTGTACCTGTACTATCTGTGTGGCCCTGTACTTCGATATCTGTATCAGGATATGTATTGAGGATAGTAATTAATTTGTTCAGGCTTTCTTTTGATTGATCAGAAAGATCAAATTTGTTTACTTTAAAAAGAACTGCACTGTTGAACTCAACCATAATACCTTCACCTACTCTTTCCACTTTTGCATCAGGTACTGTTTGTTTAATTTGTTCTGCCTGCTTGTCCATGTTGTGTCCGATGATGGCACCGCCCGCACCACCAACAACTGCGCCAATGATAGCGCCAAGACCTGCGTTACCAGCTACTTTACCAATGATTGCACCTGCAGCAGCGCCGCCCGCTGTTCCAATTACTGCACCTTTTTCAGTTCTGTTCATCTTTTTTGCTGTGCTGCATCCTGAAGCTAAAATCAAGAGAGCCATGCTGCCAAATAGAATACTTTTTACTTTTTTCATACACTTTGGGTTTAATTACAAATAAAATTTTTTCAAACGTTGTTATACAAGTAGTTAAAAAATTGTTCCTCTGATATAAAGTTTGGGGGATAGAACAACGATGCAGGTGATAGACTAACTCTTTGTTGAGTTACATCAAATAATAAATCGTGATCTGAATAGTGGATCAAAGGCTTGGATTTTGTTTAAGGCCGCAAATGTAAATAATTCATCTATACGATATGCTAGTAAAAGTCCTATAAACAAAAAATCCGGGCAAAATGCCCGGACTTAATATTTACACAGATATTAGAATTTCGGATGGCTTAATGGTAATTGGATTTTATTAAAGAGATGCAGTTCCTGCATCGGTTTTTATACCATCAAAGCTGATCACTTTCTTCACTGGTGCTTTTGCAACTGCGTGAGAAGCTTTACCTTTTTTCATTGGTTTCTCTGCAGGCGTTTCAGCACCTGCGGTTGCTTGTGTAGCATTTAAAGAAGCATTAGGATCTGCGTCATTAAAGCCACTGCCGATACGGATGTGTACTTCTTTCGAAGCTTCATTATAGGATACGATTCCTTCTGAGATTGATTTTTTATCGCTTACTTTCTGGGTCGGAATTTTATAAATGTTTCCGTCGTTTTTCAGGTAAGCATAAAATTTATCTTCACCCAAACCGGAAACCCAGATCTTGCCAGGGTTTTGTTCATCAACAGTTATTGTAACATTGTTACCTGCTGTTGTTGTGGTTGTAGTGTTTGTTTGTGTCTCAGTGGCTGCTGTATTGGTGTTTTCAGGTTGATAAGTCCCAAGCACTGCAACGTAGTATTTACCTGAGTTTGGAGCCGGAGCAGAAGCTTTAAATTCTGTCAATGGCTGTTGTTGTGGAATCGGAGCCAGAGAACCCCATCCTGAAGGTTTTTTAGTTGTGTCTTTTGGTACTGTATCTAAAACTATATATGCATCTTCTACTGCGTAAGGTCCTTTTGTTACATCGTTAAATGCAAGTTCTTTCTTTTTGTCGGACGTGTCTTTCTTAGGCACTGTGTCTAATACGTTATAGGCAATCCACTTTGAAGTATCCTTTTTAGGATCTTTTTTTCCAGGAACTGTATCCAATACAGATACAAAAGAAATGCCTTTTTTCTTGGTTGTATCCTTTGGTGCTTTTGTAGTATCAGTTTGGCTGAAACCCTGTGTTGACAGTAATATCAAGCCACCCAGAAGTAATTTCGGTGCTTTCATAAACTAATGGTTTGTATTATCAATTTGTTTTCTGACTAGATGTATAGAAAAACTGTGCCAATTCTTTAAAAATGTGGATAACTCCAGTTTTTTAAGCAACGCTTCTTAGCCGAAACTCAATGGTGCTGTGGCTTTTATTGATTTGCTGTGTGTTATGAAGAGTTAAGTTGAAAACATCTGTGTTATGAAAACATTAAAAAATTCAAGGGTTTCAGCGTTTACATGCGCTTATAGAATGGCCGCAAAAGATACAGGTTTTACCAATGAAAAATTTCATCCAATAGTCTTGTAAAACAATAGGAAATTGCCGTAAATCAAGCCGGATCAGCGTTTTATCATGTCACGACTTTGTCTTAAATTTACTGTTCTATTCTTATAAGGAAACAAGGTATGGCAAAGAACAATAACGGGTTTATAAGTGAAGACGGTGCAATAGAAGTTTTTGGTGCGAAAGAGCACAACTTGAAAAACATTGATATCTCCATTCCAAAAAATAAACTGGTAGTATTTACGGGAGTAAGCGGCAGCGGAAAATCTTCCCTTGCATTCGATACAATATATAATGAGGGTCAGCGTCGCTACATGGAAAGCTTCAGTGCATATGCGCGACAGTTTATTGGAAATATGGAAAGACCAGAGGTAGATAAGATTACCGGACTTTCGCCGGTGATTTCTATCGAGCAAAAAACTACCAACAAAAATCCACGATCAACTGTTGGAACAATTACAGAAGTATATGACTTTCTTCGATTGTTGTACGCAAGAATAGGTGAAGCCTATAGCTACAACACGGGAAAGAAAATGACAAAGTTTAGCGAGGAAGAAATTGTAGAAAATATTTTTAAAAAATTTCTTCGTCAAAAGATCAGCATCCTTGCTCCGGTTGTGCGTGGCCGTAAGGGACACTATCGAGAATTGTTTGAGGACCTTCGTAAAAAAGGATTCGTGAAAGTGCGTGTAGATGGAGAGATAAAAGATCTTGTTCCTAAAATGCAGGTTGACCGTTACAAGATTCACGATATAGAGTTGGTGGTCGACAGGTTAAAAGTAGAAGAAGAATTTCGTGTTCGCATAAGCCAAAGTGTGCAACAGGCATTGAATCTTGGTAAGGGGCTCATGTTCCTTGATCTTAGCGAAGCCACAAAAGGTGTTGCCAAAGAAGCTTCTTACTCAAGGCAATTGATGTGTGAAGATACCGGCATCAGTTACGAAGAGCCATCTCCCAATTCATTTTCGTTTAACTCGCCATACGGTGCATGCCCGGTTTGTAAAGGCCTGGGAACAGTGTACCAGGTGAGCATGGAAAAAATAATTCCTGACAACACACTCAGCATAAGCGATGGAGCGATTGCGCCGCTTGGCGAAGAACGTGAAGCATTTGTATTTAAGCAAGTGCAACAAATGGCGAGACGATATAAGATCGATCTTAAAAAGCCGGTGAAAGATCTTCCCCAAAGATCATTGAATGTGTTGCTGTATGGCAATGAAGAAGGCGAGGACGAAATGGTGATGGATTTTGAAAATGTTTCCGGCGAAGGAACGGTTTACACAGAAGATTTTGAAGGCATCGTGCCGCAATTGAAAAGATGGTTCGCTGCAAGTAACTCTGATGCTATACGCGACTGGGCGGAAAAATTCATGGATCTGAAAACATGTCCGTCTTGCAAAGGTGCAAGGCTCCGCAAGGAGAGTCTTTGGTTTAAAGTAGACGAGAAAAATATTGCAGAGATAAGTGAGTTGAATCTTGACAAATTAATGGTTTGGTTTACCGGCATCGAAAAAAGATTGTCGTCAAAACAAAACACCATTGCAAAAGATATTTTAAAGGAGATTCGCGAACGCTTGCAATTTTTGCTGGATGTGGGACTTACTTATCTCACCATCAATAGATCTTCCAAAACATTAAGTGGCGGTGAATCGCAGCGTATTCGTCTTGCAACGCAAATAGGATCGCAATTGCAGGGCATCACTTATATACTTGATGAGCCGAGTATTGGTTTGCATCAGCGTGACAACCACCGATTGATTGATGCGCTAAAAAATCTTCGTGATATTGGTAACAGTGTATTGGTGGTTGAGCACGATAAAGATATCATGATGGCTTCTGACTATCTCGTCGACATCGGACCGAAGGCAGGCAAGCACGGTGGAAGTATCGTGGCGCAAGGCACTCCAGATGAAGTGTTGAAGAGCCAAAGCGAAACCTCCAAATACCTGAATGGTAAAAAAGGCATTGCTGTTCCAAAAGAAAGAAGGAAAGGCAACGGCAAATCAATGGTGCTGAAAGGCGCGAAAGGAAACAATCTGAAGAATGTAAGCGCAGTCTTTCCGTTGGGAAAATTGATTGTTGTAACGGGGGTAAGCGGCGGTGGTAAATCAACGCTGATCAACGAAACATTGTATCCGATCCTTTCCAAATATTGTTATGATTCCAAAATGTATCCTTTGGAATACGATTCCATAAAGGGTTTGGAAAACATTGATAAAGTAATTGAAATTGATCAGTCGCCAATCGGTAGAACCCCAAGAAGCAATCCGGCAACTTATTGCGGATTTTTTACGGAGATAAGAACATTGTTTGCCGCGGTGCCGGAAGCTAAAATTCGCGGCTATAATGCGGGTCGATTTTCATTTAACGTAAAAGGTGGGCGTTGTGATATGTGCGAAGGCGGCGGTATGCGCGTTATTGAAATGAACTTCCTTCCTGATGTGTATGTGCATTGTGAAAAATGTAACGGCAAACGATACAACAGAGAAACGCTTGAAATACGCTATAAAGGAAAATCCATCAGCGATGTGCTGGACATGACAGTGGATGAGGCGGTAGAATTTTTCCAAAACGTTCCATATCTCTATCGTAAAATAAAAGTCCTGCAGGAAGTGGGTTTAGGTTATGTAACACTTGGCCAAAGTGCCGTAACGCTTAGCGGCGGTGAAGCACAGCGTGTGAAGCTCGCTACAGAACTTTCCAAAAAAGATACCGGCAAGACGTTTTATATTCTTGACGAACCTACGACCGGACTTCATTTCCAGGATATCCAACATTTGCTCGACGTGTTGAACAAACTGGTCGATCGTGGCAATACGGTCCTGATCATCGAGCATAATCTCGATGTGATAAAGGTAGCAGATCACATTATAGACCTCGGTCCTGAAGGCGGTGATGGCGGTGGTAAGATATTATTTGAAGGATTACCAGAAGATCTTGTAAAGGTAAAAGAAAGCCATACCGGAAGGTTCCTGAAGGATGAGTTGAAATAGAATCATTGAGTAACTGAATAACTGAGTCTGAAAGTCAACCTTTCATCAACGATTCAATTATTCAGTTATTCAATCATTCAGTTATTAAGTCATTTCTCCTCCAACCCCTGCTTCAAAAACGTATTCTCCGTTGTGAGATCGGCTATTTGTTTGTCTTTGACATCAATTAACTGTTGGAGCGTGTCGACGTTCAACTGAAGGCTATCAATTAACTTGGCTGTGTTTGCAAAGTAAGCTTCCTGTTCTTCCTTCACTGAGCTGTTCTCGAAATTGTAACTCATAAGAGCAAGATCATCGAGGATCAATTGATCAAGAGTGATTTGAAAAAAGTCGCCGATTATTACCAGCTCTTCAATACTTGGCTGGGCTATTCTTTTTTCCCAGTTTCCAATTGTCGTGTGCGCTTTCTCAACCAGGATGGCGATTTCGGTTTGGGTAACGCCTTTGCGTTTTCTTAAGTACCGTAGATTGCTTGCGAAATGGTGTTTCATTATAACCAATGATTATTTAAAAGATATGTATTTCTCAAACAAGCTAGGTATATTTGCTTTGCTTACTCGTTTTTAACTGACGGCCAAATACTTCCTACTTGCGAAAAGAAATAATAAATTTTTGTGATAAAATACTGATGGATCTGAATTGATCCAATCAGCGTTATTGGTAGGTACTTGTCAATGTGCAAATATATTGTATTCACTGTTATTTGCGCAAGGAAAGGCACTTTCGGCCGTTTCTTACCTGATCCGTCACTTCTTCCTCAGCCAAAGTCTAGTAGAATTACGATGGTTCAATTCACCTGTCGAAAAGCGCATATTTGAAGGCGTTGTTTATCAACTGATTAGAATCATATGTTAACATTTCCGAAAAGTTACTCACACAGTATGAAATTATCTTTATTTTTTGCAACTTTAAAGTAGATGAATAAGAGCCGATCCAGGTATTAATTTGAAGCCTTGTTTATCCTATAAAATCCATCCATCCTGCGAACTCGAAAAGCCAGCCCTAACTTTAACTCATCAACCATTTTGAAGATGCTACTACAACTACTCAATCACGTAATCTGCTTTCTGGTATTACTGTCATGCTTTTTGTCATTCAACCTTAACAGGACCGATAAGAAGAAATTTAAATTGACTTTCACGGAACCTACAGCAAACATTTCTAACCAGTAGGGCAATTATCAATTGTAATTAATAAAATGGGCGATTTCCAGTTTCGAAAATCACCATGCTGGCAATGTTCTGAAGTTAATCATCCATTGTAGAAGTAGAATGCCCAATCTACTTTGAAGGGCGCCGTCTGATATTACTACTCATTAACAAGATCACAGAAGTAAATTTTGAAAGCCAATCGGTCTTGCGCAAATCGTTTCCTCTAAAATTACGTGAGGCAAATTCCGCAACTTGTTATTAAAGGAGGTTGGATATGGCAGGATGTTGAAAGAAGTATGTGGTCGAAAAACACGTTCAATCAATCAGCCTGCAATTTTATACTCAACCACCCCGCGTGAAGGACTGTGGAAAGGAAACAAAGTTTCCATGAAAAAGTTTGACACGGCTGACCATATATTGTTTTTGCGGGTCGCAGGTTCAAACATTTCAACGCCTTCAATTTTCACTCTTACCAGCATAGCGTTATCATGTGCCATTCGGCGCAACTCTTCATCTACGCAGCTTACAGTGTTTATTACTTCGGGATCGAGAAGTATTTCCCCCAATCCATTAATTGACAATGATGTGTTTACTCCCTTCTTAAAATAGGAAAGTTTTACCGGGAAAATTCTATCGAATAGAGCCACCTGTTGAACTGGTCTGGGAACCAGGAACCACAGATTTCCAAGTTCATCGATACATAATGTGTTTACAATTTGAGCAGGCAGTTTTAACACAGCATCAGACATACTGTACATAATAGCGCTGCCTATATTCTCTATTTTGTCTTTAATTATTTCAAAGCTTTTGTCCATAACACAGCAGTTTGTTTACTGAGTAACAGATAAATGTTATGCCTTGTTGAGAATTAAGGAAATAAAAAAAAGCCGGTGTAGACATTGTTCCTCAAAGACCGGCCTCATTTTTAATGCTTCATTATGAAATGTTGGTACAATTATTTAGCTACTCTATGCAATAAAAATCAGATACTATGTCACAAAATGAAACTGTAGAGGTTTTAAACGACCTTATCAAGATCAACAACGATCGCGTTGCCGGCTATCAAAATGCAATTGATAATACACCCGGTATAGATGTAGACTTGAAAGCCATTTTTAGAAACATGGCAAACGAAAGTCTTAAGTATAGTAATCAACTTAAAGACGAAGTTGTAAAACTCGGTGGTGAACCAGCAACCGGCACAACTTTGAGTGGAAAGATTTATCGTGCATGGGATGATGTAAAAGCCAGCTTCTCAGGTAATGACAGACAATCTGTTTTGAATGCTTGCGAATTTGGTGAAGATGCAGCACAAAAAGCATATAAATCTGCCTTGTCTTCTGATGCTGAATTGCCGACAGCTTTAAGACAAACAATAATGGATCAACAAACAGCTTTGAAAAAATCTCACGATTTGATCAAGAGCTATAGAGATGCGAATAAAGCGGTAAGCGCTTAGGAAGGCTTAAGGCCAAACGCCTAATGCTGAACGCTGTTTCTGAATGTTGGCAAACCAGCATTCAGGAGCAGCGTTTTTTTGCCAAACGCTTAATGCAGAACACTTACCGCAGTTGCTTCATTTTGGTTCCTCCAACGTTAAGCCGCCAGCGTTGAGCATTAAAAAAAGAAGCATTCCTTGTTAAACGAATGCTTCTGTGAAATAGTGATTGGTGATGTATGATGAGTGAGAATATTTTTAAGCACGCCTGATTACACCAAGCAACAGTGCAATAACTGCCAGTACTAACAATACGTGAATCATTCCTGTTGCGCTATAAGCGAATACGCCCAATAACCAACCTACTAATAAAATGACTGCGATGATATAAAGTATGCTCCTCATAATATTCAATGTTTTTTAGTGATTAATCTTTCAAAGTGTATTGTAAAACCTGCGCCAGTGCGTAAATGCAGGAGTCGAGTGGAAGAAATTCCTCAAGTTGTTGAATTTTCACTTTAAAAGATACTTCCGGTTCTCATTTTTAAACGGGCACATTATTATGAACTATTTTGAAAAAACACGTGCTGTCATTTAAGAGTTTTATAACCATTTTAAAATCAGCTGCTAAGAGTTTTGGTGCAGATAATGCAATCAAATTAAGCGCTTCATTATCCTACTATACTGTGTTTGCGCTCGGTCCCATGTTGATGATCATGATCTCACTTGCGGGATTATTTCTCGGTGAAGATGCAGTAAAAGGGAAAATCTATGCGCAAATAAAAACACTGGTTGGTTCTTCAGCGGCTTTGCAAATACAAGACATTATCAAAAACATTGAAGCTTCTCAGTTTACTTCAACCGGAGTTATTGTTGGAGGAGCTTTGTTGATACTGGGCGCAACGGGCGTTTTCACAGAGATACAGGATTCAATCAATTATATCTGGTCGATCAGAGCGAAGCCAAAAAAGAATTGGCTGAGATACCTCACCAACAGGTTGATTTCTTTTTCGTTGGTAGTTGGCCTGGGATTTTTGCTGCTTGTGTCATTACTCATTAACACCCTGATCGATGGATTCAGCGATTATCTTACACGGTTTTTTTCAGATGATACTTATTACATTGCAGGCTTCATCAATACGGTGCTCACGCTAGGTATTATTACCGGGTTGTTTTCCATTATTTACAAAGTTTTACCCGATGCAAGGATCGCATGGCGCGATGCAATGGTAGGTTCAGGATTTACCGCCGTTTTATTTATACTCGGCAAATTTCTTATAGGCCTTTATATGGCGCATTCAAGAGTTGGTCTAACTTATGGCGCTGCAGCTTCCATTATTGTTATCCTTTCATGGATATATTACTCTTCCATCATTTTGTATTTTGGTGCGGAGTTTACAAAAGTATATGCGCTAACAAGAGGTGAGGGAATAAAACCTTACGATACTGCTGTTTTCATTGTTAAAACTGAAACAAAAGAAGTTAAACCGATGACTGAGGCTAATTAGTGGGAAGCTGTTGTTAGGGCACAAAAGATGCATTGCTATGCATTGGCCGCATTGCTGAAAGATATCCGCTACAGAAAAAACGAAGTGGCAAAAAATATTTGCTTTTTCGAAGGTGAAAACTGCAAATGCCGTTTCCCGATCTGTACTCTTCAGTTACTCAATTATTCAATTATTTAACATGGGACCTAACAGCCTCAACCCGGTGATCATACAGTTCTTTCACTGGTATTATCCCGGCAATGGCAGACTCTGGAACGATTTCATTACCGAAGCACCAAATCTTGCAAAACACGGTTTCACAAACGTATGGTTCCCTCCTGCTTACAAAGGATGCAACGGAGGCTATTCCATTGGCTATGATGCTTACGATCTTTTTGATCTGGGAGAGTTTGATCAAAAGGGAACTGTGCCCACTAAATACGGCACAAAGGAGCAGTACCTTAAGGCTATTGAAGCGGCGCACAAAAATAATATAGGAGTAATAGCGGATGCTGTTTTCAATCACAAGGCCGGCGCTGATGAATTGGAAAAGTTTACGGTGAAGAAAGTAAATCCTGATAACAGAAATGAATTCATTAGCGATCACTTCGAAATAGAAGCGTGGACAAAATTTACGTTTCCCGGACGCAAGGGGAAATATTCGGAATTCATTTGGGATCATAAATGTTTCTCAGGAGTGGATTGGGCAAACGATATCAACGAAGGAGCTGTCTATAGTATTCAAAACGAATACGGCGAAGGGTGGGAAGAAGTCATGGAAAGTGAATTGGGAAATTATGATTACCTGATGTACGCGGATATTGAGTTTCGCAACACTTCAGTTAGGGAAGAATTAAAGTATTGGGGCAAATGGTATTTGGAACAAACAAACGTTGATGGATTCAGATTGGATGCAGTTAAACATATCGCTGCTTATTTTTTTAATGAGTGGATAGATTACATCCGCTCGTTGAGAAAAGAGTACACGCCAATGATTGGTGAATACTGGAACATTCATGATGTAAATGCATTGCTTCGTTATATCGATGTTACCAAAGGAAGAATGCAATTGTTTGACGCACCGCTGCATCATAATTTTCATTGCGCATCAAAGGCGGGAAAGGATTTTGACCTTCGTAATATTTTTAATAATACATTGGTACAGCAGTTGCCAACGCATGCTGTTACAATAGTCGAGAATCATGACACGCAACCACTGCAATCGCTGGAATCGCCGGTGGAAGACTGGTTTAAGCCGCATGCCATGAGTATGATCTTATTGCGTGCAGGTGGAACGCCGTGTATTTTTCATCCAACTTTATATGGTGCAGAGTACACCGACAAGGGGCATGATGGAAAGGACTACAACATAAAAATTTCTCCGATAGATATTTTGCCAACGCTCTTGAGAGCGAGAAAGGATTTTGCTTTTGGAGTGCAACGTGATTACTTCAATCACGGCAATTGCGTGGGCTGGACAAGAGAAGGAATTAAAGAAGTGCCAGGATCTGGTTGCGCAGTTATACTTTCAAACGGCACCGAAGGTTTTAAAGACATGCAAATGGGCAACACGCATGCAAACGAAACATTTGTTGACTTGCTTGGAAGAAGAAAAGAAAAAGTAAAACTCAATGGAGATGGTTGGGGGAAGTTTGTTTGTAATGCAGGGAGTGTTTCGGTGTGGGTGAGGGAGAGGAATTAGGAATTAGAAATTAGGAATTAGGAATGCTTCAAATACAATCATTCACGTTGACATTCAGCATTCAGTTATTCAATTATTCAGTTATTTCTCGCTTGGCATAGTTTTTTTAAAGTTATTCTAAATTTTTAACCATGGACTCGCAAGAAAAAAATGATCTGCAAAAGCTTAAAGAACTGGTAGAGGATATACGTATCTGCATGTTCACAACTGTTGATGATCACTCTAAAATAAGCAGTAGGCCTATGTCTACGGTAAAGATTGATGAGAGTGGTTACATATGGTTCTTCACAAATGAATATTCGGAAACCATACAGGAACTATCAAAAGATAATATGGTGAGTTTGATATATGCCCACCCTTCAAAAAATATTTACATTGATATTAAAGGAACAACTTCTGTTATTATCAACAAGGATAAAATAAAAGAATTGTGGAACCCTATGTTGAAAGCATGGTTTCCTAAAGGGTTTGATGATCCCAAACTTTGCCTGATCAAGGTTGCTCCGCAAGAAGCTTATTATTGGAAGAACTCTTCTAATCAGGCAGTAGTATTCCTGAACATTTTAAAAGCCATTGCTACCAGAGAACAATACGCTGAAGGAGAACATGGCAAGATAAAGATCAGTCAGGCAATGTAGCGTTTGATCCGTACTTTTTCAATTATTAATTGGCTGTTTAATAAAACATCGAAGGAGAGTTCAGTTTGGCTCTCCTTCTTTTTTTAAAACTAATTACATGTCACTCTTTAATCTGCGGCTGAAGCAAATTATTATTCTCATCATTATTGTGATGCTCATTTACGTGGTGCTGCATGAGCTCATCGCATTTGTGCCAGGATTTCTTGGCGCTATAACGCTGTATGTTTTAAGCCGTGCAAATTATTTTCAATTGGTTTATCAACGCAAATGGAAACGTGGTTGGTCCGCAATGCTTGTTATTTTGTACTACACACTCGTAATTGGATTGCCCATCTATCTTGCCATCACATTGATAAGTCCCAAGATTGATATGCTGATACATAATAGCGACCAGGTGATTGCCAGTTTTAAAAAGGCGATCAATCACTTGCAGGCGAATTTCAAAATGCAAGTTATTTCAGATAAAAAATTGGATGAAGGATTGAATGCAGTCAGTCAGTATGTGCCATCACTATTAAACAGCACTGCAAATGTTATTGCCAATGTTGTCCTGATGTTGTTCGTGTTGTATTACATGCTTGTACACGGAAGAGCCATGGAGAAAAGCCTCGCACGGTTCATTCCGTTAAAACCATCCAATGTGAATACACTTGCATCGGAAACCAAGAAGATGGTGAAAGCCAATGCCATTGGTATTCCTATCATTTCAGTAGCGCAGGGAGCGGTTGCTATGCTGGGTTATTTTTTATTTGGCGTAGAAGAATGGTTGTTGTGGGGCTTTGTAACCGGAGTGTTTGCATTCTTCCCTGTTATAGGTACGGCAGTCGTTTGGGCGCCGTTGGTTATTTATATGTATGGCATTGGAATGAACTGGCAGGCAACATGGCTGATTGTTTACAGTTTGCTCGTAACCGGTAATGTAGATTATTTGATTCGCATTACGTTGCTTAAAAAAATGGGTGATATACACCCCGTTATAACCATTTTTGGAGTTATTGTGGGATTGAATTTATTTGGATTTATTGGGGTCGTTTTTGGACCGTTGTTAATAAGCTACATCTTAATACTTATTGAAATTTACGTGAATGAATTTGTAGAAAGTGATTTCAAAATATCTGAGGAAGTGGCCGCCGATTCTACATTGTGAGGTTTGAATTCTACATGAACTTAACGTTTCGCTAATGGCATTCTGTTTTAAATAGTACAGTAGATAAATGAATATTTAAAGTGGTCTTTTGAGACTGCATTCACTAAAAAACTAGTTCTATGAAACAGAAAAAAATCCTTGTGAAAGTAATTGGAATTGCGTTGCTAAGTGTGATAACAATAAGAGCATTTAGCCAGGAGCCACAAACAAATTATGAAAGCAAACCAACTCCAAAAATTGGTATTAAGGGCGGTATAAACATTTCAAATTTGCGGACGCCTGATGTAACTGACAAGCACATGAAAGTAGGTGCAAACTTTGGTGTATACGCCAAACTGCCAGTTACCAGCACTTTTGCTATTCAGCCAGAGGTGTTGTACAGTATGAAAGGTGCACAGCTTAACTATAACAATCCCGTTCAGGGAAGTGGCAAGTTACAATACAATTTGAACTATGTTGAGCTTCCGGTACTTGCAGTATTTAACGTAGCCAAAAACTTCAACATTCATGTTGGTCCTTATGTGTCATACCTGGTGGCTGCCAAAGTTAACGACGTTAATAGTAGTGGAGGCACGAATCACACAACAGAGTACAACAAAGACGATTTCAGAACCTTTGATTATGGTCTTGCAGGAGGTGTTGGATTTGATGTAAGTAATTTTACAATTGGTGCGAGATATAATTATGGTTTGCAACAGATCGGTAAGACAGGCAGCTTTGCTGGTGAAACGGCTGCTAATGCCAAAAACAGCGCTGTCTCTATATATGTAGGGTTTGCGTTTTAGGGGTTTATGATTAAAAAGGGCTGTTGAAATTTATTTCAGCAGCCTATATTTAAACTGAATAATTGAATGACTGAATAACTGAAACAGATAAAGTGGAGAGAGATGAAACAAATATTTACAATAGTATTTCTTATGACTGTGTTGCCCGTGGCGCTGATTTCCTGCGGTGCAATTGAAGCAATATTTAAAGCAGGTGTTTGGAGCGGAGTAATTATGGTAGTAGGTTTGATCATGTTGATTGGAATTATTTTCTATAGCTTGTTTCGAAACAGAGATTGAACGTCGGGTATACATAAACTTTAATTACTACAGCCCGATGATTGCGCTTTTGTTATACAGTGGTTAATCCTGTTTTTTAAGTGTTGCCAAATTCCTCTAGAATGTAGATTGTTACTGATGCCTACCCAAATACAATTATGCACGTGTTCCCTGGCTCCTGTCTATATTTTTGTTTTTGGTATTATAATTGTTAGGGTAAATTCTATATTTACCTCGGTCGTTTATGACTGCAAATTTTTTGAAAAAATTTAGTACTATGAAACAGAAAACTAACCTTGTGAAAGTTATCGGCATTACATTGCTAAGTGTGTTAACAGTAAAAGCTTTTAGCCAGGAGCAAAAAACAAGTTCTGAAAAAGAACTGACTGCAAAAATTGGTATTAAAGGCGGTCTTAATCTTTCAAATTTGCGCACAACCAATGATGTTACAGACGAGCACGTGAAATTGGCCGGAAATTTTGGTGTCTTTGCTAAACTGCCTGTTACTACCGGGTTCTCCATTCAGCCAGAGATACTGTACAGCATGAAAGGTGCGCAGTTTAGTTACAACAATGTTGTTTTGGGAAGTGGCAAGCTAAAATACAATCTGAATTACGTTGAAGTGCCATTACTTGCAGTACTTAATCTTACAAAAAACTTCAACATTCACGCCGGCGGTTATGCGGCATATTTGGCATCTGTGAAAATTAAGGATGTCGATAATAGCGGAAACGTCAATCACACAACTGAACTGAACAAAGACAATTTTGAAGCCTTTGATTATGGTCTTGTAGGAGGTATTGGATTCGACGTGGATAATGTTACCATTGGTGCAAGATATAGTTATGGTTTGAAAGAGATCGGAAAGTCTGGCATCTTTGCCGGCGATCCGTCTGCTAATGCTAAAAACAGCGCAGCATCTCTATATATAGGATTTGCGTTCTAGGATTCAGAGCGTTGCCGAAATAATTTTGGGCTGCAAACATGTGCAGCCTTTTTTTCACCACTAAGGCACTAAGGACACTAAGCTGCACTAAGAAGTGCCCTGTTTTTTGCGACACAAAAAGATTTGTGATTTTAAAAACACCTCAGTGAAACTTAGTGTCCTTAGTGCCTTAGTGGTAAACTTCTTGGAATGCGAAGCATTCCTCACGCCTTCTCAAAAGTAATCGTAAACGTTGTTCCTTCGCCCGGCTCGGATTTTACATCGATGAATGCATTGTGCGCCTGAAGAATATTCAGCGTAGAAGGCATTCCAAGGCCCATGCCATTTCGCTTTGTAGTGTAATACGGCTCGAATAAACGGCCCAAATCTTCACGCGACATACCAATGCCATTATCCTGTATACTCACGCTGGGTTTGGCTTTATCTTCGATTGAAATGGATAGTTTGCCCGGAGACTTTTCTATCGCCTCCACTGCATTATTTATAAGATTGGAAAAAGCAAGATGCAGTTTTTCTTTATCGCCCATAATCATAACAGGCGTTTCCGGTTCTTTATAATCAAGCGAAATATTTTTCAATGCAATCGTATCTTTCGCCACATTTAAATTTTCGTGTATCACTTCCTGCAAAGAAACCGGCATTAGTTTAATATCTGAGAAGCGAAGGGATTGTAATAGTCCTGTGATCAATGAATTGATGCGACCCGAATTTCGATTGATGATCTCCATGTACACATGCGATTCCTCATCTCTCATAATGTCCATCAATTGCTCCAATGAAAGATTGATATTGTTCAATGGATTTCTTACTTCGTGCGCCAGCGTCCGCACCAGGCGGCCCGCAGCGGCAAGCTTCTCAATGTTTAGCGAAGCTTTTTCATTGCGCTTCCGTTCGGTGATATCATGAATAATGCCCTGGTAGTATATAGTGTGGTTATCGCTGTCTTCATTGGATAATGTCAGCAGGCAATACTTTACTTGTCCCGTCGACGTTTTTAATTCTACTTCGAAATCTTTTATTTCCTCTTCATTATTGATCAGCTCAAGAATGTTTTTCTTCGCGCCATGATCAATTATGAAATCGAAGAAACGGTATTGATCAATTTGTGAAGGATCGAGTTGAAGTAATTCAAGACCCGCCGTATTTATTTGTATTAGTCTTCCTTTGTGATCGCCAATGAAAATAGCATCCTTCGATTTCTCAAAAATGCTTCTGTATTTTTTTTCATTCGCTTTGAGTGCCTTCATGGTTGCACTTCGTTCCAGCGAATAGCGAATGCAACGCTCCAGCTTTTCAGGTGTTAGTTCACCTTTAACCAAATAGTCAGTGGCGCCTATAACTACTGCTTGTCTGTCAATTTCAGGATTGCCTTTACCTGTTAATAAAATAAAAGGCATTTCAGAACCTTCCGCAAGCGATTGACTGATGAAATCCAATCCGGTCTTAATGCCGAGGCGATAATCAACAAAGCAAATGTCGCAATCGTTTTGCCGCATTCTTTCAATGGCGGTGCTGTAGGAGTGGCACCAGTGTGCCTTGAAAGTGCCGGTGGTAATGGATTTCAGATAATCATTCATTATGAAGTAATCATCTTCATCATCTTCTACTACCATTACGTTGAGAAGTTTATTCTTCAGTTGGGGCATTCGCTTTCGATTGTATTAAAGGAAGTATAACTGTAAAGGTAGCACCTTTTTGAGGCTCGCCTTCGGCGTAAATTACACCCTGGTGGTGATCTATTATTTTTTTGCAAATAGCAAGACCAATGCCCGATCCCGGGTATTCTGATTTGCCGTGAAGACGCTGGAAGATTTGGAATATCTTTTCCGCATAATCCTGCTCGAAACCAATTCCATTATCTGATATGCTGATAGAATAATAGTTTATATCAGGATGAAGCATGTTGGTTTTTCTTTCCTCATTATTTGTAAGCCTGCATGAAACGTGAATTACAGGATACTCATCTTTCTTTCTGAATTTTATGGCATTGCTGATGAGGTTAGAAAACAATTGTTTCATCTGCAGCGGAATGGCTTCCACCAAAGGAAGCACACTGTCAACGACCAGCTTCGCATTCGTATCATCAAAAAGCAACTCAAGCTCGTTGGAAACTGCTCTGATGATAACATTGAGATCTGTTGGTTCAAATATTTGCGTGCGTCTGGTAATTCTTGAAAACTCAAGCAGATTATCAATAAGGCTTCTCATGATCTCTGCGGAGCTCATGATCCTCGTTAAATAAATTTTGCCATCATCGTTCAAAACCTCGCCAAACTTGGTTTGCAGCCGCTCGCCGAATGTTTGAATTTTCCTCAATGGCTCCTGCATATCATGCGATGCCACATAGGCAAATTCTTCCAGTTCCTTATTGGACTGGTTAAGTGTTTTAATGTTTTGACGAAGTTCCAGTTCCGTCAATTCAGCCTGGGTAATGTCCCGCGTGATGCCAAAGATTCTTTTGTGATTGTTGGCGTCAGATGTTACGGTTCCGTTTGTGCTAACGATTTTCTTTTCACCGTTTCTTGTGCTGATATGATAGATGAGGTGAAACGAGCCTTTATTTTTAACCGCTTCATCAATTTTAGCCAGGTACAGATCCCTGTCAAGTATATTGATGTGCTTTAAATAGAAGTCGTCATTGGTAATAACGTTTTCGCTTTTATCATACCCGCAAATCTCATAGAGTCCGTCGGACCAGACCATTTCGCCAGTTAACATATTATGGCTGTAAGTGCCAAATTTCAAAAGCTTTTCTGAATTGCTGACAAGCTCCACACTTTTTTTCAGATCATCGGTCACCTTCATTTGATCTGAAATGTCCTGGGCTATAAACAAAAATGACCCTGGTGAACCGTCTTCGCTTTTTCGAAGCACCGTTCCCATGGTTTTAAAGTATCGCCAGTCGCCGTTTTTGTGATTTAGCCTGCAATTGTATTCGTAAGATTCATCTCCGTTGAGGTGGTAGCATTTTTCGATTTCGTTTTTTACAAGATCAACATCTTCACTAAAGATCACTTTCATGAGATCATTGTCCCACTCTTCAAAATCTCCGTAAGTATATCCCAACAAATCCGTGACGCGTTTATTAATATAACTCAGCTTTCTATTGCGTGCATCATAAATATAAACCAGTGCTGGGATAAAGTCTGTTAATTTTTGCTGCCACTCGTTTCCAAAACCTGCCGACTCAAGTAGCGTCTTCAGGTTTTGAATGTTTGCTTTTTCTGATTCCGGATTCATGATTAATCATTGTTAAATTCATGGAATTGCCTCATTTTATTATAAAGCGTCTTCCTGTCAATATTGAGCAACTTAGCGGCTTTACTTTTATTAAAGTTCACCTTCTTAAGCGCTTCCAATATCGTTTCGTATTCTGCGTCCAATGATGCTTCTCTCAAGCTGTTCTCATGAAGTTCTATCTTCTTGGGTGTTGTATATATGGGTTGTGGTTGAACAGGTTGCATAGGGGTTACCCCGCTAAAGGCATTTCCCGTTTGTGCATAATCGATAGGAGCCATCGGTGCTGGGGGAATCACTGCTTCGTCAAACTGTAATTTTTGAAAGTTGGTGATTTCAAACGGTAAGGAAATGACATCGATCAATTGGCCGTCCGTAAGCAGGGCCGCACGTTTGATCACGTTTTTCAATTCACGCAGGTTACCGTGCCACACGTAGTTTAAAAATATTTGTTCTACCTGGGGTGTCAGGCCCTGTATGTTTTTTTGCAGCTCAACATTTGCCTGTTGAAGGAAGTGTCTTGCAAACAGTAGGATGTCTGCTTTTCTCTCTCGAAGCGGCGGCACATTTATGCTGAACTCATTGAAGCGGTGATAAAGGTCCTCGCGAAACTTTCCTTTTTTCGCCTGATCCAGCAATTTTTCATTACTTGCTACGATGATGCGCACATCAAGATCAATGTCCTTTGTACCACCGATCCTGCGCATTTTTCTTTCCTGGATCACACGCAGGAGTGATACCTGTACATCGTAACTTAGGTTTCCTATTTCATCAAGGAAAACAGTTCCTGTATTCGCTAATTCAAATATGCCGATCTTTTGATTGATGGCGCCGGTAAAAGATCCTTTCTCGTGCCCAAACAATTCACTACCCGCAAGTTCTTTGGAA
>Ga0318567_10000294_pt1 | contig 21899 bp, 15 predicted proteins | sample GRESIP088b5f20_FD_203691 | JGI IMG/M metagenome (GOLD analysis project Ga0318567, IMG submission 203691) | Tropical soil microbial communities from Luquillo Experimental Forest, Puerto Rico - GRE.SIPMG.088b5f20 | ecosystem: Environmental > Terrestrial > Soil > Tropical forest > Bulk soil...
GCTTCGAGAAGCGCATAGGAAGGTGCACGTGCCCGTTTTGATGATCGGGTACGCCAACGATTTCTTCTTACCAGGCATGCTTCGGACCTACGAGGAGCTTCCGACGCGCGACAAGAGCGTCTTTGTGATCGGACCCGGGAACCACGGTGGCAGGCCCGACCCCGAAGTCGAAGGCTCGTACACCCGCGATTACGCCGACACCCTCGCCTGGTTCGATCACCATCTCCGAGACGCGCCCTTGCCCGAGCATTTGCGGCAGGGCGTCAATGTTTTTGTTCATGGCAATAGCAGCTGGCGCCATTTCGACCGATGGCCGCAACCGACCAAATCGCTCGTCTTTCATCTTGATCATCTTGCACAGGCTAAGAACTGCGATGGCGGTGCTTTGTTGCCCGAGGCGCCCGCTTCAGCACAAGTCGCGGAATACATCTACGATCCCCGCAGTCCCGTTCCAACCCGAGGTGGGGCGTTCCTGCTGATTAGTGATGCTGTCGAGGAACAGGGCAACGACCTGTGCAAACGAGCCGATGTCTTGTCTTTCGCATCAGAACCGTTCACGGCAGATTCGTTGCTGAATGGCGGCATTCGCATCAAGCTGCGTGTCTCCAGCGACGCGGCAGACACCGCTTTCAGCGTGAAGCTGTCCGAGCACTTCGCCGACGGCCGCGTCTACAACATTCGCGATGACATCAGCACGCTGAGCATGCGCAATGGCGCCCAGCACCGGATGTCCTATACGCCACACGATCAGGTCGAAGTCGTCTTCGGCCTGACTCCGATCCTCTGGCGCCTGCACGAAGGTTCTCGCTTGCGCCTGGACATTTCCTCGTCCAGCGCCCCCGCCTTCTTCCCTCATCCCAACCGCGAGGGAATCTGGAGCGCTGTCGCGGATCCGCTTATCGCGCACCAGAAGATCTTTGGAGGTTCGTTGGAGATCCCGGTCGAGTAGGTAGCTGCACACGACCTGTGGCCGCGCGCGCTCCGGGTCGCGCGATCACGCAGGGCCGCCGCGGCGGCCATAGCATCATTGCTTGCCGGAAAGGAGCTGCTCGACCTGCTGCACGCTCACGGCGCCGGGGACGCGCGTGCCGTCCGCCAGGATCATCGTCGGCGTGCCGGAGATCTTGTGCATCCGCCCAAATTCGACGTTGCGAGCGAGCGCCGCAGCGTCGCATTGGGCGCTTGGTGCCGCCTTGCCGCGCAACATCCAGTCCTGCCAGGCCTGCGCACGCTCCTTGGTGCACCAGAGGTTGCGGGACTTCTCCGTGGAATCCGAGCCGAGTATCGGATACAGGAACAGGTGCACGGTGATGTTGTCGACCTTCTGCAATTCGCGCTCGAAGCGCTTGCAGTAGCCGCAGTTCGGATCTTCGAAGATGGCCACCTTGCGCTTGCCGTTGCCGCGCACGATGGTGAAGGCATCCTCCAATGGCAGCGCCGAAAAGTCAATTGCCAGTAGCTTGGCCTCTCGCTCCTGGGTAAGGTTGCGTTGCTGCTTGGTATCCAGGATGTTTCCCCGGATCAGGTAGTTGCCCTCTGCGTCGCTGTAGAACAAGTCGGTGCCCGCGCGGAGTTCATACAGGCCAGAGATCGGCGTCTTACTCACCTCTTCGATCTTGCCCAGTTGCGGCAATCGCTCGCCGAGGTTCTTCCTGATCGTGGCCTCCTGCCCCTGAGCCGCGATGGCCGCGGTCACTGCTCCGGCCAGCAGCATGGCGCGCACGAGGGCATTCCTGATCGGCTTCATTGTGTTTCGTTGCGCGGCACGCTTCGGTGCTCGATGCTTTACTTCCCCTGGCATGCAGTCTGGCTTGGGAGGCAATCATCGCCCCCGCCGCCGCACGCGGTAATCAGCAATAACGAGGCCATCACAATCAGTACGGTCTTCATTCATCAGTTCCAGGGTTTGAGTGTGGTTCTGACGCACGGGAGGACTGAGTCGTCGCTCGTATCGAGCGACGTCCCATACCGAGGTCAGCAGCCCAGCGCGCGGGTGATCTTGTGGTTGCCAATCGCGCGTGCCGACGAGGGCGCGCGCGACCAAAAAGGTCACGCGCGGCAGGCGTTACCGGGTCATTGACAGGTAAAGTTGGCCGCGTCGGTGGTCGAGCCGGAACCGTTGTATTTCGCGGTCTGAGGCCACGGACACAGCGGGTGCGTGATCGTCGTCGTGCCCGATGTGGTTGTCTTGATGATTCGCGTCGGGGCTACGCCGTTTTCGACCCAGGCTTCGAGGTGCGGGACCAGGTTGATGCCGTCTTCGCAGGTATGTTGCGTACCTGGATCCATGAACAGGCGAGCGTTGCTCCCGATACTGGAGCCGACAATGTTGCTTGCCGCCTCGTAGAAGCGCACCGAGTTCGCGGACGGAACTTCCTGGTCTGCCCAACCGTGATACATGATCAACTTGCCGCCAGCCTGGATGAAGGGCCGGATGTCCGGGTTATCGGCGTTGACGTTCGGTTCTACATAGGTGCGCGAATAGGGAACGTCGACATCGATGTTGAAGTTGGACTCGCTCCAATTGGGGTTGTTGTAGACGAAATTGCGGAAGTACTCCTGGCCGCCGGCAGTATTCAGGAGATCGGACGAGGCCCAACCGCCTTCACTTCCACGGGCCCGCCCGGAATAGACGAGTTCGCCAGTGGCGAGGCGCGGACCATCATAGAACTTGCGCATCACAGCCACTTCCGTCGCATTCAGGCAGGACGTGGTGTCGAACAGCGTGCACTGGATGGCCGCCGGATCCCAGTTGCATGCCTTCGGGTTTTCGATCTTGCCGTCCTTGACGCCATCGAGCGCGTCACATGCGTTCATCACCGCCGTATTCACGGCCGAAAGCTTCCAGTTCAGGTTCGGCACTGTGCTCCTGAGCCTGTCAGTCCACACCTGAAACGCCATCTGCTCGCCGAAATAATTGGCCGATGCACCGGCGATCACGCCGTTGTAGTCGCCCGGATACCGGATGACCTCGCCGAGCGCCTCTCGGCCCCCGTCCGAGCAGCCTTGGAAATAGGCGCGCTGGACGGGAAGCTGGTAGTAGGCGTTCATGACCTGCTTTGCAGTCACCGCGACAAGGTGGTTGCCTCTATGGCCGAAGTCGATGACCTTCTCGGGTTGGTTCAGCGCCCATGTCGCCGACGAGCTCGTCGGATGTCCCAGATCGCTCGTTGCCGAGGCATATCCGGTGCCGAGGGCAGTGTTCATGTACTTCGCGCTTTGCCCAAGACCGCCGCTGAACCCGCCGCCGCCGTAGGTGAACATCTTGTTGTTCCAGGTTTCGGGCAGCCAGGCTTCGATGTTGATGCTCGAGCTCTGTGTGGGCGTCAGCACCATCTTCACTCGGCACATGTTGGCCGCAACGGTGGTGTTGCCATCGCCGAACAGGCCACCACTGCCCTGAATGACTGAACCCTGGGCAAAGCGATCAACGGCGGTCACGGTTCCAGATTGGACCGCCATGCCGAGCAGCGCAGTGCAATTGGCCGGCCCGGGGATAGCATGTGCGGCTGCGCCAAAGCCACCTGCGACGACAAGGCAGGCCAAGTTGCCGACCACCCTAAACGACCGGGCACGTTTCCCCGCACGCTCTCGTACATCAATTCTCATCTGTGTCTCCTGTCACGGTTGGGATCAAGTTCTTGGCCGATTCGCCGGCTTGCAAACGCACACTGCGTTTACGCTTCAGGCAGGTTGTCAGGCCAAGCTCGATTGCAGCAGTTGTGCAAACAAAAGACTGTTCAGCGATCAACAGTCTCGGCACGGGCATTCCCTCAAGCCGTTTCGGAAAGCGCTTAACAAGCGTCTGCGTCTCGATTGCGATTTAGCTCTTGCCGAAGTGATCGTCGGCTATCTGATCCCTCGTAGTTCTGCAGTGCGCCCAAGTTTTGCACGGCGATAGTTCCATACCGGGTAATCAGGAGCCCCTCCAGCGCGAGCTGCCGCAAGCCAAAGCTGATCATGGTGCGGGAAAGACCGACCAATTCCGACAGCTCGAACTGGGTTAGCCGGAGCCACGGATCCGGGCGAGGATAGAGGGCCGGGTCGAAGAGAGTTGCAATGCACCTTGCGACGCGTGCGACGGGATCGTCCAATCGGTTGATCTCCACCATGCCGATGTACTGAGACAGCCGCACATTTAGGCGCTCCACCAATACTTTGTTGAACTCCAGGCTTGATTGCTGTAGCCAACGGAACGTTGAGGCTGGCAGGTGCATGACACGGCAGTCGCGCTGGGCGACGATGTCGTATCTGCGCAGTTCCTGCTTCAGGATCGAACCTTCGCCGACCCAACTTCCTTCCGGAATGCCGGCAAACATCACAGCCTTCCCGTTGCGAAGTACCGAACTGACTTTCAGGAAGCCGTCGGCGACCCCAATCCAGGAACTGGCAGGCTCGCCTTTGCGCGCGACGACATCGCCAGTGCCGTACCAGGCTTCGCTGATGTCAGACTCGACGCGCAGTCGTACGTCCGATGGAAGTGCGTGAAGCCACGTGACCTCCCGAAGGACAACAGACAGTGATCGAAGCCGCCGCCGCATGGTGCCTAAGGCAGCCGTGGCATTAGACTGGCAAAGATTGAGGTGAATGCCACGGACGCTGGCGGATCGTCTGAGCCACTTGCTTAGCTGCAGCTGAAATTGGCAGCGTCACCGGTGGACCCCGAGCCTTTGTACCGGGCAGTCTTCGGCCAAGGGCACAAGAGGCGCGAGGACTCGGCGTGGCCAAGGAGGCTCCGGCCTTTCGATCTTGCGACTGCCGTTTCCGGCGCTTGATCGTGTTCGACCCAAGCCTCCAACTGCGGCACCATGTCGATTCCTTCGCCGCAATGCTGTAATCCGGGAACCATGAATAGTCGCGCACTGTCCCCGACTTTGGGCCCCAAGACGCTGCGCGCCTTCTCGTAGTAGCGGACCGAGTTGAGCGCAGAGATCAAACTGTCGCTCCAACCGTGATACATGATCAGCCTGCCGCCGCGCCGGACGAAGCTGCCTATGTCCGGGTCGCTGGCGTCCAAGACTTGCCCTGCACGGCGCGAGTGCGCATAGTCGCGATCAAGATCGAAGCCGGCTGCGGTCCAGGCGGGGTCGCCATAGACCAGCCACCGGTAGTACTCAAGCCCGCCGACGCTGTTCATGAACCCTGCCAGGACCCAACCCGCACCTTCGCCTCCGACTGCCGGACCCGGAATGAGCAACTCGCCGCTCTTGAGTCGGGGCCCATCGTAAACCTTGCGAAGCGCCGCCACCTCGGCCTTGGTCAGGCAGGCGGCGGTGTCGAACAGCTTGCACTGAAGGACTGCGGGATCGAACTGGCATTGCATGGGGTTCTCGAGCGCGCCATCCTGCACACCATCCAAGCCGTCGCACGCCTGCAGTATTGCCTTGTTGACCATCGGCAGCTTGGCGTGCAGGTTTGGAGCAGCGGCAATCGCGCGCTCGTTCCATACCAGCTGCGTCATGATCTCGCCGAAGTTGATCGCGGGAGAGCCAGCGATCACGCCGTCGTAGTCATCTGGAAAGCGACTGACCTCCATCATCGCCTCCCGACCGCCGTCGGAGCAGCCCTGGAAATAGGCGTGCCTGGCCGGCGCTCCGTAGTAGGCGCTGATGACCTGCTTGGCAGTCATCGCGAGGGCGTGGTTGGCCCGGTACGCGAAGTCAACGACCTTCTCGGGTTGCTGGTGTGCCCAGCGTGCCGTCGCAGCCACTGGGTGACCGAGGTCGCTCGTGGCCGTGGCATACCCCCGGCTCGCAACCGTGTTCATCAGCCCCTCGCTTTGCCCGAGCCCCCCGGAGAAGCCACCCCCGCCGTGGGTGAACAGCTTCCCGTTCCACGTGTCGGGCAACCAGAGTTCGACGTTGATGTCCGAGGCCGGCGTTGGCTGCAGTCGCAAGCGCACGCGGCAGAGATCGGTCGAGGCGCTGTCGCTCATCAGCCCGCCCAGTGCCTGACCCTTGGCAACGCGTTGCGCGCTTGTGATGGTCCCAGGAGCAAATCGGGTCCCGACCAGCGTTGCGCAGGCGCCTGCGCTGGGCGGAGGGTTTTGCGCCAGGACGGCTCCAGTCCAGCCCCCGAACAGAACGAGGCAGCCCAGCATGCTGAGCATTCTCAGCGCCACTGCATTCTTTGTCGGGCGCCGCCTTGTCGCGCCATTTGCCATCGTGTTCATCCTCATGAAACTGGATCACCTCGCGTTTGCGTCCTGACCCACGCACTTGTCGAAATTGGACGCTCCGACATGCCCCCAGCCGTTCGCGTGCCAGCGCGATCGCTAAACGACTATCGTGCCGCCACGCCTGGTGGACGGTGACCGGAAATCCACCATGACTTGTCTTTTCAATGGCCGCGGGCACGCCGGTCCAAGATTGACTGGAGCGTGGTGAAAACCCGAGGAATCGCCTCCGCACCCAGTGACCGCATGATGGTGCACATAGCCGTCGCGGCCCGACCTTAGGTAGCTCGCGGTTCACGCGAAGACGGCTCCAAGGCGCGAGTGCGAGGAGCATCAGGACTTCCTCGGAGTCTCGGCTCGGGCGACCTCACTGATTAGCTGGCCTGCCATGCCCCATAAGCCCCGTCGATGGCAGTAGGGCATTCACAGTGAATGTCTTCCATAAACGGCAGCGGAAGCACGTGCGTTCTGGATGGAAACCCTAAATCGCCGGCAGCATCAGTCTCGTACTTCGATAGCGAATCGAACAACAAGCTCGGTAAATTTCCTCTGCCAGGTTCGGGATGCGCTACCGATGATCGTTGAATCTCAGATCCACCCTGCGGCAGTGAATGACGGCGCGACGATGCCCTGACGGTGTCGGCTGTGATCACGGATGAGAAGAAAGCCGCAACAGATTCGCCGGAATGCAATGAAGAAGCTCCCCCACGTTCTAGTCGCCTTGATCCTGCCCTTGCTGGGAGCGTGCGTGCGCGCAAATGCACCGGATGACGCAGTGAACGCCTGTAACGCCCTGGTGGGGACGAAGATGGCCGCCGGAGTCGTCGAGGAGGCAAGGCCAGTAACTGCAGGGCAGACGATTTCGTTGTCGGGTGCGAAACAGGACGTGATCGCCCCGTTCGGATTCTGCCGTGTCGCCGCCACGCTGCATTCCGAGGCTGCATCGGAAATTCACTCGGAGTTCTGGCTGCCAGAGCCCAAGGCATGGAATGGAAAATTCGTCGGACTGGGCAACGGGGGCTTCGGTGGTGTGATACCCGAGATGTACATGTTTGCACCGCTGCGACAGGGCTATGCAGTCGCGGCAACGGATACGGGGCATTCAGCCGGCTTCTCCAAGACGCTCGCACTGCTTGATGGGCAATGGTCTTACAAGCAGCCAGTGAGAGTTTTGGACTGGGCGTTCCGTGCGAATCACATCACTGCGCAAGGGGGCAAAGAACTGCTCCGCCACTACTTTGGCCAGGCGCCGAAACGTTCGTACTTTCACGGGTGTTCAGATGGCGGTCGGGAGGCACTCATGGAGGCCGGACGGTACCCGGACGACTATGACGGCATCCTGGCCGGGGCTCCGGCCGCTGCTTTCACCGATGTGGCGGCCCAGTTTGTATGGAATGCGCGCCACGTCGCGCCAACCCAGCTAACGAGCGAGAAGCTCAAGATGCTTCACACTGCGGTGCTCTCTCAGTGCGATGCGCTGGACGGCGTCAAGGACGGTCTCTTGGAGAACCCGCTCGCGTGCAATTTCGATCCGGCTGTACTCCAGTGCAATTCCGAGGATGCCAAAGGGTGTCTGACCAAGACCGAGGTCAGGGCAGTACGCGCGATCTACCAGGGGCCTCGGACGCGTCAGGGCAGCCAAGTCTCCAGCGGGTTCAGCTTTGGCGGCGAGTATGAAGAGGGCTGGGGGCTCTGGATCACCGGGCCGACCGTCCCCGTTATTGGGACACTCAAGAGCGTAACCGGGCAGAGCCTTCTGTCGACGGACTTCTTCCGGTGGATGGTGTTTGGCGATCCGGATTGGAAGCGGGAGCAATTTGACCTAGATAGGGACTGGCCCATCGCAAGAGAACGGCTCGCCGCAACGATCAATTCCGATGAACTGGATCTGACGGGATTCTTCAAACGCGAGAACAAGCTCCTTCTCTATCATGGCTGGGCGGACGCAGCCCTTCCACCACAGAACACGATCAACTACTACGACAAGCTGCGCGCTCGCCACGGAGAACCGGCCTCGCAGCGCGTGCGCCTTTTCATGGCTCCCGGGATGGCCCATTGCGGCTCTGGGCCTGGGCCGAATGTGTTCGATGCGCTGGGCGCGCTGGACCAATGGGTCGAAGGCGGCCCGCCGCCTGAGACGATCATTGCGTCGAAGCACGACAACGACCAAGCTGCGGCACTCGGGCTTCCCGCCAAAGTCTTGCGCACCCGCCCGCTGTGTGCGTGGCCGAAAGTGGCGCGCTGGAACGGGAAGGGGTCGTCGGATGCGGCCGAGAACTTCAGTTGTGTAGAACCGAATCAGCCATGACTGAGCCTTCGGTGATCTAGATGTTGAATTGCTGCAGGTTCTTACCGCCGAGGCGGCAATCTGGAGCCGGAGAGCACACGCCTGTATAGGCAAGAAACGACGGCAACCAAACCGTGCGCTCGGCTGTTGTTCCATGGCCCAGAGGCGCAGTCGCGCAGGCACGTCTGGGGGAAGCGCCCGGCCTTGGAATTGGCTCGCAGGCCGATAGGACCAGGTGTACCTGTGTTTGATCCCAGCGCCTGCATAGCGCTCTCAAAGCCTTGGATCGATCCGCGCTACCGTTTGACCTTGACGCCCAGACGCTTGGGGTGCGCCACTGCGGCCGTGAGGAGATCTACGCTGGACCTATTTCTCTTCCGTGTGCGCCCGCGAGCGATCATCGATCGCGACAGGGGCGAACTGCATGTCAGGCATCATTCAACGATGGCGTCGCGTAGCACAGGACCTATTTCGCTCGTCAGGTTCGCGCCAGGCTGCTGCACCATCGAGACAGCGGCCGTTTCCAGTTCCGGATCGGACCAGGTGACCGTGCCATAGGCACCGCCCCAGCCAAAAGTGCCCAATCCACGGCCTTGACCCTTGGCCCGATCGGCCACCACGGCCACACCGAGACCAAACCCGTGGCCGCCCGTCCAATCAGGATAGACGTCGGCGAACAGGGCCCCGACCTGATTGCTCGCCATCAGGGTCACGCTCTCGGGCCTGAGCACGCGGCGGCCGTTGAGTGAGCCCCGGTTCAGGAGCATCAGCTCGTAGCATAGAAAATCGTGCGCGGTACTGAACAGGTTTCCCGCACCTGAGATGTGCTGGTAGGGACCGTCGCCAAATAGGGACGGAACATTGAACCAAGCGCCGTTTGCACGCTGATGCAGGGGCACGATGCGCTCCCGCTTCTCAGGTGGCACATTGAAATGCGTGTCGCGCATTCCCAGCGGTTGGAAGAGGCGTTCGGCGAGAAAAATGTCGGCGCTCTGGCCGGAAGCGATTTCGACAATGCGCAGCAGCGTGTCAAAGCCATCCGTAGCCGAATAGGCCCAGCGCGTACCGGGTTGAAAATCCAAGGCGAGCGATCCGAGACGATTGACATAGCTTGCAAGCGTGTCGTCTGAACGGCGCTCGACCTTGTTGACCAGCGATGCGACCGTCATGCCGCCCATGCTGCTGGTCGAGAGTCCGGACGTGTGCGTCAGAAGATCCTTGATCGTGATTGCACGATGTGCATCCACCAACCGGACCTGCGCCGAATCCGTCGTCCCCGGCGGTGCCACGGCCACCCGTTGGTCCTGAAATGTCGGAATGAAGCGGCTGACTGGGTCATCAATGGAGAGCTTGCCTTCGTCCTGCATCATCAGCACTGCAACCGCAGTAACCGACTTCGTGGATGACATCATCCGAAACAGGTCGTCCTCTCGAAGCGCGTGCCCTGATGCCATGTCTCGAAGACCCTGTGCCTCGTAGAACACCAGCTTGTTGCGTCTGGCCACCGCAGTGACTGCGCCGAGGATCTTGTTGTCGTCGATTTGCTCTTGAACCGTGGCGCGCAGTGCATCCAACCCCGTCTGGGACAAACCCGCTTCGACCCCGGAACGCAGCGACCATGAGAAGGCATCGGACGCGTGCGAATGTGGCTTCAAGGGGATGGATGATTGCATGACGCAGCCTTGCTATCCGCGTTCCGAATTCAGCAGGTCAAGGAGCTCTTGTCCACCGTCGGGCTGTGCTTGTACTTGAGCCTCGTCAGGGAGCACGCCCGTGCGGGCGATATTCCCAAGATAAATGGCGCTGCCCTTCGGCTTTCTCTCCATCGTGCGCCTGTCCACTGCGATCACCCCGAACTGCATCGCGTAGCCGAAGTACCACTCGAAATTGTCGAACGCCGACCAGTAGAAGTACCCAAGTACCTTGATGCCTTCGGCAACACATTGATGAACGCCGGCCAAAGCGCGGCCGATGAACTCGATCCGCAGTTGGTCGTCGTCCACGGCAGCACCGTTCTCGCTGACGAGAATGGGCTTATCGGTCTCGCTGGCGATGGTGCGCAGGACGGCGGCTAGCGCTTCCGGGGCGAACTCAAACTTCATCTGAGTCGTCCCCGACCCCGCCGGGACGTGATACTTTCCGCCGATGTCGTAGATCGTCCGCGTGTATGTCTGCGTTGAGACGAAGTCATCGTCGGCGATCAGCGGAAGCCATTGACGGAACTTGCGCTGCCACGCGTCGAGCGCGAACTTTTCCCCGCCAGCCCGCGACTGGGCTTGCTGAAGCGAAAGCGAGAAGCCCACCTTGACATGCGGCGCGACCCGGCGAATGACAGTGCGGGCGGCCCGATGCGCAGCCATGACGGTCTCGACGCCCTTCGCGTCTACGGCGCCAATGAAGCTGCAATAAAGCGACTCATCCACGCCGCAGTGCTTTGCGGCCAGGCTCTTCCATCGGTTGTTGGACAGCCGCTCGATGGCGACCTTGTCGCCCTTCGCGATCAACTGCTGCACGTAATCATGGAGGACCGCCGCGATGTTGCACTCATTCATCGTCACGGCGTAGCGGACCCGATCACCCAAATGTCCCATGACCCGTTCGACGTAGCACGCGAAGAGGTCCGGCGTTTCGGCACCACGCCAACCGCCGAAACGCATCAACCACTGAGGCGACGTGAAATGGTGCAGCGTGATGACAGGCTCCATTCCGTGCCGAATGCATTGGTCGCAGACATCGCGGTAGTGATCAAGCGCTGCCTGGCTCCACTGGCCGTGCGCAGGTTCCACTCGCGCCCATTCGATCGAGAAGCGATAGCTCTTCAAGCCGAGGGTTGCAAGGAGTTCAATGTCCGCTGCATAGCGGTTCCAGTGGTCCAGCGCATCCCCGGAGGGCTCGACGAATGGTGAGCCTGGAAGCTGCTCCTCGAGCCACAGGTCGGAGTTGTTGTTGTCGCCTTCTACCTGATGCGCAGATGTTGCGACTCCCCAAAGGAAGTCCGCGGGAAAGGTTCGCTGCATTGTTAGTTGAATTTGAATTGCTGACCAAGAAGCGGGCGCCAACGCTTCCGTCACGGCGCCAGCGTGCTATTGCCAAACCTCAGCTGCGCGCCCCGCTTATGCCGCGCGGCGCACCGGGACAACTAGGTACGCCGCGAACGCGACGATTACCGCTCCGGCTATCCACACCAGTTGGTACGAGCCCGTCAGCGCGACGAGCTGGCCCGCGACGATAGGACCGAGCGTCATGCCAAGCGTGGTAGCTACATTGGTCATGCCCAGGTCGCGGCCTGCGGAGGCCTCCTTGTCAGGCAGCACGTCGATCATGAGCGCTGTGTCGATTGCAAGGTACAGCCCCATGGACACGCCCGCAATTGCGTGCTGAATGAACAGGGCTGGCAAAGCCGGCCAGAACGCGGGCACAAGGAAGGACAGGGCAAGCCCGACCGATCCGACGATCACAAAGATCTTGCGCTTTTGCCAACGGTCGGACAACCGGCCGGCCACTGCCATCGCAACCAAGGTGGCCGGGGCCGACACTGCGCCCATTAGCGGCGCAATTTTCGCGGCCTCTGCCGCCGTGAGCGTGGGTTGGACATAGCTCTGGAGCATGTACACACCGAAAGTGCCCGTCAGTTGCCAGCCCAGCATCAATACGGCTCGCGCGACCCAGACCAGAGCAAAGTCGCGATCCTTCAGGGAGGCAAATAGCGACGCGAACATCGCCCATGGGGATACCTTTGGCGCATGGATATCGACCGAGGAGCGATCACGAGCAATGAGCACGAATGCAATTCCCACGACCAGCACCCCAATGGCCAAGGGGAAGACGGCATCCGTTCCGACGGCGGCATAGAGCTGCCCTGTGATGAGCGCGCCAATCAGAGAACCGAGTAGCAATCCCAGTCCTTGCAAGCTTGACACGCTCGCCAGGTTCTCCTCTGGGACGCGATCGGCCACGGTGGTATTGAGCGGGCCTGTCGCCAGGTTCAGCGCAAGTTGCGCAAGCGCAAACGCTGCGATCAGCATTCCCACTGTCGACGAGTAGCGAAGCGAAATTATCGCGGCAGCCCCCAGGACTCCTCCGGCGGCGATCCAAGGCGCGCGTCGCCCCCAGACAGAGCGGGTTCGATCCGACAGCACGCCGACGATGGGCTGCATCAACATCGTGAGGGCAAACACAAGGGTCATGCCGATCGAGAGGGCGTGCGCGCGAGCCGCCTCGTACTGATTGAGCAAGCCAACGAGTCGCGATTGCTCGGCAGTGGGAACGGTGCTTCCGGCTGCAATTGCAGCCTTCAAATCGGAAAGTTGCTTCAGGTCGACGCTCGCGTCGGCGCCAACGAAATATCTGGCGAACTCGAACTTCTGGATCTGCAGTGGGAAGATGATCGCCGACAAGCCGCCAAGTGCTGCCATGAAGGCGAGAACGGTGAGTGGCAGAGCGATCTTGTAACGGCGAAAGGCTGAACCAGGTTCGTACTTTTGGCTTGGATCTGACGTCTGAGCGCCGGAGTCCGTGGCATTAAGGGCAATTGTCATCAGTGATCCAGTTGTTTGGGCCGGTCGCCGGCGACGCGAAGAGTACAGCAAAAACCACCCACAAGGATGGTTTCCGAGGGCGCCTCGGGTTTGTCCCTGTCGAGGTCACCTTGAATCAAGCACCTGATCTGCAATCGCCCGAGGGCTATACCGGATTTCCGTCTGTCCTTATCTGGCGACGGGGAAAAAAGACATCGGCGTCTCAAACTCAGTCACTCAAACTCATCGAGCGCCCATTCCACACGCCAGTCAATGTAGGGTCTGTCGCCATCAAACCGCAAAGGCAGCCAGACATGACCGGACTGGGACGTATCCAGAGAAGCGAACAGCGCATGAGCAAGCTGCCGCTCTTCGGCTGTCAGCTCTCGCTTCGGGGACGCGAAAGCCTTCTCGAAAATTGCCCACACTTGGCGAGAGAGATCACCGCTCTCGAAATTTTCCCCGGCCAGGCTTATCCATCGGTCCGCGATGGCGATATAGAGATCACGCTTGCCAGGATGCTTGAACACCGAGCTGATCTGTGAATTGAAGGACGTTCTCGTGGCGTCTGCCGGATGCAGGTCGCCGAGTACGGTCCAAGGTCCATGAAAACCGTCGCCAATGGCGACCTCTGAGGGGTTCGGGAAATAGTGCGTCGTACCCGAAGTAAGCAGGTAGTGCATGCCGTTCCTCGAGAAATAGGCTGGGGCCTCGCGAACGGACGGAACCCCGGGATGAGGGAAATGCGCTGAAAAGGCGCCCGTAAAGTCCGTGTAGTCGTGCGTGAGATCGGCGCATATCATGTCCGAGTGAACACGTTCGAAGTACATGTAGCCGCTGCCTGACGAAGGATCCACGACCAAGTCGAAGTCACCCGCGCTCATTCCAAGAGGCAACTGCTCAGTGCGCAGGACCTCATACGGTCCGAGAAGTGAATCGGCAGTCAGAACCGATCGGGTCTGCGCTTCTTCGCCCATGACCTTGATCCAGCAGACATACTTGCGGGTGCGAGGATTAAAGATGATGTGTGGCCGATCCATCATTCTTGATGGATGCAGCGGTGACAAAGGATCCTCAAGCACAGGTGGAATGATCAAGCCGCGGTCATCCCAGTTGTAAAGGTCTTTGGACGAGTAGCACTTCACTCCCCAGTGCCAGACGTCGTCCTTCCCGGTCGTGCGTTCCTTGTTCTCGCCATACCAAAAAAACTCGCCATCCTGGTGGTAGATCGATCCGCCATGAATTGCTATTGGCTTACCCGCCGTATCCAACCATATCTCTCCGGGACGAAACATCGATTCCACGTTCCTTGAAAATTAAAGTGCGCTGCAAACCGTTGATCAGCCCGATATGAACTTGACGTCTCCTATGAGATCGCTCTGCCACAGAAGGCCTTTAGCTTGAGCTTTTCGGTTGTCCGTTTTCCTGCACGCCAAGTGGTGCGCCCAGGCAATCTACGCATCAAGAACAAGACGGCAAGACGTAATTGAACTTGGTTCGGCCATGCGTGACCATGCTGGCGTGCTTCTGGAAAGTATTCGAAGCGCTTATGGGGCTTTTGCAACGGCCAAGTGGACCCTGGTCATGCGTCGATCCGGCGATGTCCCTCCACGTCGTGGCCCAGCCATTACCGGCGGTCCAGATAGAGCGAGGCCGGTCGGTCACCAGGTGCCAGCTGGCAAGCAGCCAGTCGATATCGAGCGCGGTGTACGCAGCTCAGCTGGATCGCAGCAGCGCTTCCGCCGTACCTTGGCGTAGTCAATCGCGACTTCGACAGCGCTGCGCGCCATGCCCACGCTCTGCGCGGCGATCCCGATCCGTCCACCTTCCAGCGCCGAGAGCGCGATTTTGTAGCCCTCACCCTCTCTTCGCCGATCAGGTTGTCCGCCGCGATGCGGCAGTTCTCGAACTGATTGCGCGGTGTCGCTGGAGGGCTGCCCGATCTTTTCTTCGAGTGTGGTGCTGCAGCCCGATCTCAGCCCCAGCGTTCACGCGGCCGAAAAGCAATGAACGCCACTGCCAACCTCGTGCACGCGTCCACACCAGGTGACGGAGGCAGTGGTGTTGACGGGCACCGTGATCTCCAGCTTTCCGGCGTTCCAGTTGACACTGAGTAAACCATGAACGGCTTCATGGCTGGCCGTGCACCAGGACAGCGGAGAGTCCTCGGGAGGTTGGATCAATATGTGGCCGAAGCCCGCATCGCCGATCCTGATGCCGGCGAGGTTCCGGATCATCCAATCGCCTATGCAGCCGAACGCGTAGTGGTCGTAGCTTGTCACCTTCGGGGCGCCAGTCGCTGAGATTGCAGTCCAACTCTCCCAGATCGCCGTGGCGCCGTTGTCAACCTCGTACAGCCATGAGGGCGACTTGGATTGCCACAACAAGTCATAGGCCAGGTCACGTCGGCCGATGTCGGTCAGTACGTCCATGAGGTATGGCGTCGCGAGAAATCCGGTATCGAGCCGGCTGCCGTTGGCTTCGAGCATGGCGACGAGCTTGAGTGCGTACTGCGCATAGCGGGCCTTGGGTACAAGACCGAAGGCGAACGCCAGGACATAGGCGCCCATCAGGTTCCACGGCAGCTCCGGGCCAGTCATGAAAGTGCGCTGGATCGCATCCTTCATCTGCGAGGCCGCTTCGCCGTAGTAAGTGGCGTCGGCATCGCGCTCAAGTGTCGTCGCGACTTCATGCATAAGCCGGACCGACAGGTACCCGAAGAATGGAGCGACGTATGCGGCCGAAATTTTTGGGATCTGCCAATCGACCCCCGGTCGTTCCTGGCTCGGTATGAGCCATTCGCCGAAGTGAAAACCGGTGTTCCAGAGGTGCTGGTCGAGTGCCAGATCGATGTCCCCTTTACCTCGACGATCCCGCGCGGTACGGATCACGTAGTCCGCCCAACGCTTCATGGTCTCGTAGTGATCCGCCAAAACCAGCGTGTTGCCCGTGAGTCGGTGCATCGTGTGCGGAACCATCACCGCAGCGTCGCTCCACCCGGCAATGCCGGTGACGCGTGAGTCACCGAACTCCGCGCCCACGGCCAGAGAAAGCCGCTCGTACAGCGTCGTGAAGGGCACGGTCATCGGCACGGCGCCGTCGTCCAACTGCGCTGCCGCTAGGTTGCGAAGCCATGAATCGAGGAAGGGCGTGACGTCTTCGTTAAGCAGCGCGGTTGCCGCGTAGATCTGGATGTCGCCCGTGAATCCGGCCTTTTCCCGTGTTGGGCAGTCCGTCGGGACCGACATCATGTTGTTGCGCTGCGACCAGCGTATGTTCTCGTAGAGACGATTGAGCCGTGCGTCGGAACAGCGGAAGCTTCCGGCATTAGTCTTCTCCGTCGTCAGAACCACGGCGACGAAATCCTGCAGGCGTGCAACAGGCAGGCCCGTCACACGGATGTACCGGAACCCGTGAAAGCTGAACAGCGTCTCATACTCGCGTGCTTCGCCGTCAGAGATGTAGACATCTTTCTGATCGGCGATCATCGAGTTGAAGTAGTTGCCGTGCTCGTCGGTCACCTCGAAGTATTCGAAGGTCAGCTCCGTGTCTCTGGGCGCGTCGACCCGAATGCGGGCCCGTCCGGCGACCACCTGCCCAAAATCCACGATGGTCTCGCCGCGAGGTGAGACATAGATTTTGTTCGCCGGCAGCGTCGCATAGGGCCGGATCGGTGCCATCGGCTGTGCGGCCAGCTGCTCGTATCCATAGTCCGGGATTCGCACGGGATGCGGTTCGCCGAACGACAGCCTTGCGTCGTACTTCTCTCCGCGAAAAATGTCAGAGGACAGGACGGGCCCGGTCGTGCATGTGACATGCCGATCCGACGCGATCGTTTCCCGACGTCCGTCCGAGAAGGCGATCTCGAGCTGGAACAGGACAGCCGGCGCTTCATGGTAGTCCTGCATGACGGGGCGTGCGTGGGGACACAGATACCAGCCATCCCCGACATAGAGCGCGAGCTCATTCACGCCCGTGCGGAGAATGCGTGTGACGTCATAGGTCTGGTAGTACAGGATGCGCCCATAGGATGTATGCTCGGGTGCGAACTCCCGGTCGTCGAGCCGCTCCCCATTGAGGGTCGGGCGGTAGGTGCCGTATGCGGTGGCATAAAGGCGCGCATGAACGATGTCGCCTTGGAGGTCGAACCGACGCGAAAAGAAAACTGCGGGCGGCTGCGTGCCCCACGCCCAGGTCGACGACGCAGGCCGTTCGATGGAGCTCTCCACCCAGGACGCCACCCAGTCTTTGGCGGCCATGAATGCCATCTCAAAACTGGACGCCGCCGTTGCGTGCTGCCCGTGGTTGTCACGGACGGCGACCGTCCAGACATAGCGCGTCCGACTGCAAAGATCGGCGCCTTCGTAGCGGATGAATGCCTGTTGCCGGCTGTAAACCTCACCCGAGTCCCACATGACTTGTCGACCATCGGAAACCGTGATGCGGTAGCTTGCCTGGATCGTGTCAGGGATCGTGCTCTCAAGCACCCATGAGAAGTACGGTGCACGGTCGATTCCGACCGGTGCGGTCGAACGTCCGGCTGTCAGGCGGTCGACATTCAGCATGGCTGGCCTAGGTGCGAATCGGCTACCCATGCGGCAATCTCCGCATGGCTGTGCGCGGCTTGAGGCAACCCGGGCCGGTTGAGGTGCCCGTGCGCGACGCCGAGGACGGTGCGACTGCGAACCTCGACACCTGCGTCCCAGAGCTGGGCTGCAAAAGCTTCACCAGACGCACGCAGGCCGTCGTATTCGCAGTTCTCGATCAAGGTTCTAGCCAATCCCTTGAGGTCGGCGCCATTGCCGGGCATGGCGTAGGAGTCGGCATCGACGACAGCGCCACCAATGTAGTTCTCCAGCACTGGGTTTACCACGTCGGGCGTGAAAGCCATGACTGGCGTCAATTCGGCGATCTTGGCGGCCAGTTCGTCGGAGGCCGGTGGCAACGGAGCATGAACGAGCGGGTATGCAAGGACCAGCCCCGCGAGCGGCGCAAGCGCGTCGTCGCGTATCCGCAGAGCAGCACCTGCCGCCAGGTTCGCCCCGGCACTCGCGCCGCCGAGCGTTACCCTTCGGCGATCGGCGCCCCATCGATCGGCATGTCCGACAGCCCACTCATAGGCGTCCACGACATCTCGATGTGGCACCGGGTAATGGACGCCATCGAGAGCAAGCCGGTACCCAACGGAAACAACCACAGCGTCCGCACGGGCGCACACCTCGCGCGCGGTGGCATCGGCCTCGGGCATGTCCAGATCACCTCCGACGAATCCACCGCCATGGCACCAGACGAAGAGCGGCCTGTCAGTGGACTCAGTGGCCGGGGTATAGATGCGAACGCGAACAGGTCCGTGAGAGAGGACCTCCTCGGACACATTCACTGCTGGCGGCACATAGTCGGTTTCGCCAGGGCGCCGTGTCGTGAGTGTCTGAAGGACCGCCGGATTGCCGCCTCGCATGAACGGGTGGCCCGCGCCCTGGCGCTGCATCTCCGCCCACAGGTCATTTAGCCGCTGGTTGTATGGATTCGTCATGTGATTGTTCTTGCAATGTGGGCACAAGCATCAGATTCGCGTCGACGCCACGATCAGGAATTGCCTGGCGCCCGCTGTTCGCGCTTAAGGTCGTACTTGGCACCTGCAGCTCCTCCGCGGTGAGGGTCATCTCGCTCATGGCTTCTCTTTTAGGGAATCCATCTGGGAGCTGCCGTCGCGCTTCGGAGTCAAAGGGCTGCGCACAGGTTGGGCATTCGTTGTCTGTGGATGCACTGGGCGACGGTTCGTCCATCAGGCACACGTACAGCGCGGCAAGGGCGATGAGGATGATCAGCGCGCGCATCAGCGGTCCCTCTTAGCGGGCCGTGACCCTTAGGTGTTCGCCGACTCGTGACCTGGCTGAACGGCGGATCGACGGATCGTGTGTAAACCGGCATCCAGCACGAGAATCTCACCTTGCCACGTATGCAGGTCGGCCTCAATTCCCTCAGGGATCGAGCAGTCGATGACGATGTCCTCACCGTCACGTCGCCATCCGCAGACCACACGGCCGTGGCGCGTCTCGAGCTCACCGCGCGCCCAGTCCAGGCCAGGCCCGGGCGTTGGCTGCAATCGCAGGCGCTTGTAGCCTGGCAGGGCCGGACGGATGCCGGCGACTGTCTTGTACAACCAGTCGACCACTGCGCCCAAGGCATAGTGGTTGAAGCTGGTCATTTCGCCCGGGTTGACCGTCCCATCGGGTAGGAGTGAATCCCAACGCTCCCAGATCGTCGTTGCACCCATCGTGACCGGATAGAGCCAGGAAGGGCTTTCGGTCTGCAGCATGAGTCGGTAGGCCTCGTCCACAAACCCGTTGTCGGCCAGTGCCCAGGTTACATAGGGTGTTCCCGCGAATCCCGTGCCGACGTGGTAACCGCTATTGCGCACCAATTCCGCCAGCCGTGCCGCAGCCGCGCTGCGCTGTTCACCGTCAATCAATCCGAAGTGAATGGCGAGGGCATAGACCGCTTGCGCATCCGAACGAATCCGGCCGTCAGGTTCCACATAGTGCGTCTGGAATGCAGCACGTGTGCGCGACGCCAGCGTGCTCCACCGGAGCGCATCCTCCGCTTTGCCCAAGATCTCCGCAGCCTGCGCGGCGAAGCGTGCCGTCCGGTACAGGCAGGCGGTGGCAACGACGCCAGGGTCGGACTTCGACGCTAGCGGACGGTCGGGAGGAGCCGAGGGGTCGAGCCAGTCACCGAACTGAAAGCCGGTATCCCAGAGTCCCGACTCTGACAGACGCGCCTCTACCGATTCAAGGTGGCCAACGATCGCCGGGTACTGCGCGGCAAGTCGCGTCGCATCGCCGTAGGCCCACCACAGAGCTTCCGGCACCCACACTGCGGCGTCGCCCCAGATGGCCGTCGGACCCAGAATATGGCTGTAGGTCTTCAGCGCCGTAGCCGACCCGAGCTTGAACACATTGGGAACGACGAAGGGCACATAGCCCGTGCGCTGAACCTCCGCCTGCAAGTCAAGGAGCCAGCCGTGCAGCAGGTCCGCGACATCGAACTGGAACGCGGCAGATGGTGCGTATACAGCAATGTCCCCGGTCCAGCCAAGCCGCTCGTCCCGTTGCGGGCAGTCGGTGGGTACGTCGAGGAAATTGCCCTTCTGGCCCCAAACCGAGTTCTCTACGAGTCGGTTCAGCAACGGATTGGAGCATTCAAACCATCCCGTGCGTCGCATCTTCGAATGCACAACGACCGCTTCGATGTCTTCCGGGCGCAGGTGTCCGGGATAGCCCGCGACCTCGGCATAGCGGAAGCCGTGAAACGTGAAGGTTGGCTCGAACAAATCGTCGCCACCGCTAAGCACGAAACGGTCAGTGGCCCGCGCTCCGCGCAGCGGCCTGATTGCGAGTTCCTTGTCTTCAAGCACTTCGGCATGGCGCACCGTGATGAGCGTCCCGGCATCGCCACGCGCGCGCAGGCGCGTCCATCCCACCAGGTTCTGACCGAAATCGACGATACACCGCTTCTCGTCAAGTGGCGTGATGCTTACCGGGCGGAGGATTTCTTGCCGGACGACCGGCGGCTTGACGTCGGGTACAAGCGTCGAGCGATCAAATTCGATGAGACAGGACGTGAGCTTCTTGCCGCGAAGGCTCAGATCGATCCGCTGGCCGTTGTAGATCGTGTTCTCGCCGACCGGCCCTGTTTCGGCAAGCCAGGATTCATCGGTCGCCACATGCTGTACGGCGCCCGACGCGTAAACGATCTCAAGTTCTCCGATGAATCCGATGTGGGGCGCGTAGTCAATGTTCATTGAGGCGAACCCCAACTCGCCGCGCCACCATCCGTTGCCGACGAGTGCCTCGATGCATGCGCCTTCGCGAACCATGTCGGTTACGTCGTACGTTTGAACCTGCAGCCGAGATTCGAACGAGGTCCAGCCCGGTGCGAGCACGCGGTCGTCCACAAGCGCGCCGTCAATGCGAATCTCGTACACACCATGCGCCGTTGCGCGAAAGGTGGCCCGCTGGATGGGTTCATTCGCGTTCAGCCTCAGTCGTGTCGACAGCACGAATGAGGGGGTCTTTCCCGCCACCGTAACCATGTGGGCGCGCGCCAGCAAGCCGCGCCCGCCGCTCGCACCGTTCCTCGCAGAATTTGTCTCCATCTTTCGCTCTTTCGCAGCCGTTGATACACGACTTGAAATCGATGCTATCAGAAACCTGCCGAGTGGGTGGTTTTAGTGTAGAGTTCAGCGCTGTTTTAGCGTGCCCGTTCCGGCAACTGGCAGGTTTCGCAGTCCTCGCCTCGTCACGGGGCCGCCGACCCGAGAGGTTTGTTTGAATGTTGACTTCATTGCAACCGGAGCCGCGTGGCCGCTGGGAGCCACGATTTGAGCAGGTCGTGCGGGCTTTCAGTGAGGGCGTGCCGAGCAGGCCCGGTGCGGGAGCTGCGCTGTCGATCTGGCACAACGAGACAGAGGTCGTCAACGTCTGGGCCGGCGAGGCCGATGCCCGCGATGGCAAGCCCTGGACCGAGGACACAACGACGATGCTGTTCTCGTCCACCAAAGGTCTTGCCGCACTCGCCGTCGCGCTCCTTGCGAATGAAGGACGCTTGGACTATGACGCGCGCGTCGCAGACGTCTGGCCTGAGTTTGCCGTCCAAGGCAAGGGCGCGATAACGATTCGTGACGTCCTCGCGCATCGGGCTGGCTTGCCGGCGCCCGAACGCAGCATGACGGTTGCCGACCTCATCGACAGTGAGGCATTCGCCACCGCGCTCGCCGAGCAGCCACCGCTGTGGCCGAATTCGGAGTCGCACCTGTACCACGCGCTCACTTGGGGGCCTCTGGTGCGGGAAATCGTCCGCCGGGCCACAGGAGAGGACGTGGCGGAGGTCTTCCGCCGCAGGATTGCCCAGCCGCTGC
>Ga0318567_10000295_pt1 | contig 21898 bp, 22 predicted proteins | sample GRESIP088b5f20_FD_203691 | JGI IMG/M metagenome (GOLD analysis project Ga0318567, IMG submission 203691) | Tropical soil microbial communities from Luquillo Experimental Forest, Puerto Rico - GRE.SIPMG.088b5f20 | ecosystem: Environmental > Terrestrial > Soil > Tropical forest > Bulk soil...
GCAGAAAGGTACAACGCCACGTAAAGAAGATGATTTTCCTTTCTTCAAAAGTGGTTTGTTTAACGATAAAGCAACCGGAGCGCCTATCACTATTTTGTTTGAAAACAACAACACACGCTCCGGCGATTACGCTAAACAACGTTCAGTGCCAAGGCCCGGACACGCGGATTTTGTTGCCAGCAAAAAATTTGGTGGTAACGAAGATTATCGCGGCGGCGGTCACTTCAGCGGACGGCTTACTGTTGGCTTAGTGGCTGCAGGTGTTGTGGCGAAAAAAATATTGGGCGACATTAAAGTAGAAGCAACTATAACCGAAGTAGGAGGAGAGAAAGATGTTGAGAAAGGTTTGCAAAAAGCCATCGAAGCAAAAGACTCTGTTGGCGGCATTGTTGAATGTCGTGTGAGTGGATTACCTATCGGTTTGGGTGAACCATTTTTTGATTCTGTAGAATCATTGTTGGGTCATGCCGTGTTTGCGATTCCTGCCGTTCGCGGTGTGGAGTTTGGAACCGGTTTTGCTGCTGCGAAAATGTTTGGTGTTGAACACAACGATGCCATTGAAAATGCAGACGGTAAAACAGCTACCAATCATGCAGGTGGCGTTGTAGGTGGTATTACAAACGGTAACGAATTGGTTTTTCGCATTGCAATAAAACCAACTTCTTCCACACCAAAAGATCAGTTTACATTGAACTGGGAAACCAATGAAATGGAAACATTTTCCGTTAAAGGACGTCACGATCTGTGCATTGCCTTGCGTGTTCCGCCAGTGTTGGAAGCTGTTACAGCAATGGTGCTGGCAGATTTAATGCTGCTTGAACAACGTGTAAATCGAATCATATAAGAGGAGAGAAGGAACGCAGATTTTCATGATTGTCATGATTTTTTAAGATTTATTTTGGATGGAAGTTTTTAATTAATTGTGACCTCAAACTAAAAATCTTGACCAGTCATGACAATCATGAAAATCTGCGTTCCTCTCTTGTAAAACTTGTTTTATAATGGCTATCATTTATCATGTTACTACTGCGGCGGCATGGAACGCCGCAAAAGAAAAAGGCAGTTACGAAGATCCCTCTTTGGCAAAGGAAGGATTTATTCATGCCAGTGAAGCACAACAGGTAGTAGGTGTATTGCAAAGATATTTTGCAGACAAAACCGACCTTGTAAAACTCACGATCGATACTGATAAATTAAAGAGCCAACTCGTCTACGAATGGTCGCCATCGGTGCAGGAACAATTCCCTCATATCTACGGCCCCATCAACCTCGACGCAGTAATAAGCGAAGATCGGTTATAAGACCAATTCCTAAATTTCTGATTCCTAATTCCTAATTCTTAATTGTTCCCATGCATTCATACATCATCAACGCCTCTATCCAAATCCTCCCCGTTGTTCAAGACAAACATCCATACGAATGGGTAGATGAAGCAATAGCTGTTATTCAAAAATCAAACGTGAAGTATGAAGTAGGAGCGTTTTCAACAGTAGTAGAAGGGAAATATACTGATGTAATGAAATTGATCAACGACATCAACGAATATCTCTACAGCCTTGAATGCAATGAATGGATCACCAGCGTTCAAATTCAAATCCGCAGCAAAGGGGATATTACCGGAGATGAAAAGACAGAGAAGTTCAAATGAGAGAAGGAACGCAGATTGTCAAGATTGTCAAGATTGTCATGATTTGTCATGATTTTAATTTTGATATCTATATTAAAATCATGACAAATCATGACAATCATGAAAATCTGCGTTCTATTTCTTCCTGCGTTCTATTCTTTTCAAATCCCCAAAACTCAAATCCATTACTTCATAATCTTTCGAATTCCCGAAGCTATAGTGCCACCACTCTGTCTCCAGCGCTTTGAAGCCATATTTTTCCATTATTTCTCTTAAAAATTTTCTGTTTTTTAACACATTTTCCGGCAGATTCTTAAAGTCATGATGGGCCGAATCTGTAAAGTTGTCAAAATCAGTTCCCATATCCACGTTTTTGCCTGTGGCAAGATCAATCAACGTAAGATCCACCGTAGTTCCACGATTATGGCCGCTGCCATTTATCGGGTTCGCCACATAACGCTCATCGTGAATAAGTGTCCACATTTTTTGTGATACACTATAAGGGCGATAAGCATCAAAAATTTTTAAGGAATAACCTTTTGCCGTACATTCGCCCTGTACTTTACCAAGAGCTTTTGCGGCAGCAAGCCGCAAATATGAATAACCGATTCGAGGGTACAGTTGTTGATGAGTGAAGTTGTTAGTTGTAGCGTAACGAAGGTCAAATTGTATTCCGGTAATGCTTCCAATACTCGCCATTCGCTGGTTGCTATCAAGAGCCACTATTTTTTCATACTGTTTTACATCTTTGACCACATATAAACTTTGTCCAATCACACACTGGGCAAGCAAAATGAAAAACATTGTTAATCGAAAAAAAAGAAATTGATTCATTGGGTTGAGAGTATGTATTTAATGTTGTATTATTCGCCCTGAATTTAAGAATCTGTATTTATTTTATGAAGCTGTATCAATTGTTGTTTGTAAAAAGATTGATTTTCCCCCTGCTCTTTATCGTTACCACACTTGTTGCCTGTAACAATAACGGAACCCAAAAGCCACCGGAAAAAGTGATTGTAGACAAGCCGGAACAAATGGAAACCGTGGTAAGCGAAAATATTGAGGAACTGTTAACTTATCTAAAAGGAAATCAAGGGAAATTAAACGACTCTGTTAAAGTAGACTTACTTCAGCAGGTTGATAAAGTTTACCAAAGTAGCAGCTTTCACACCATCTGGAGCAAAGATCAAAAATGGCAGCCCATTGCAGACTCGATGTTTTACATGGTGATGCACGCCAAAGAATATGGCCTTTTTCCGACAGACTATCACGCAGAAATTTTAAATGATTTCCATAACAAAATTATAGCCGATCCTTCTTCAAAAAAGAACGCCATACTCTGGACAAGAGCGGACGTTTTGCTGACGGATGCATGGTTCGGAATGGCAAAGGATCTGAAGTTGGGCAGATTGACAAAGGATAGTGTTACTTTAAGAAATGACGATGCCATCACGGACCAATATTTCTACGATAAGTTCCAGGGAGCTATAACAAGTGGAAACGTGTTGGGTGTGTTGAGAGAGCAAGAGCCCACTAACAGATTTTACACTGCATTGAAAGAGGCATTGCCTTCATTTCTTGACACGGCAAAGTTTAAGCAGGTTCCATATCTTTCATATCCCGGCAAAGATTCAATGACCCTTAACACGCAAGTGCAGCAAAGATTAGTGGAAGAAGGTTATCTCGCGGCACCGTTGGCAGCGGGTGATTCGGCTGGATTGAAAAAAGTTTTGATCGCTTTTCAACACGTAAAAAAAATCAAAGAGACCGGAAAAATAAATGAGTCGGTTGTAAGAAATTTGAACTATACCGATTGGGAAAAATTCAAACGGATCGCACTCAATCTTGATCGCTATAAGCAACTTCCGGATTCGTTGCCACAAGCATATGCGTGGGTGAATTTACCTGCTTTCTTACTTCGTGTGTTCGATACCGATACCATTGCATTGCAATCAAAAGTTATTTGCGGAAGCCCGGTTACACGTACTCCTTTGCTTACAAGCGCCATTTCAAATTTTATTACTTATCCTCAGTGGACTGTACCTTATAGCATTATCTTCAAAGAAATGCTTCCAAAAATTCAAAAGAACACCGCTTACCTCGACAAGGAAAATCTGATGGTGGTGGATGGTAATGATAGCGTGATTGATCCAAAAACTATTAACTGGTCAAAACTTAATAAAGACCATTTTCCTTACTTGTTGAAACAACGCCAGGGCGATGATAATTCACTGGGCGTGATCAAATTTAATTTCCCTAACAAATACAGTGTATATATGCACGATACCAATGCGAGAAAATTGTTTGGTAATGCATACAGAGCATTAAGTCATGGATGTGTGCGTGTGCAGGACTGGAAAATATTTTCTGATTACCTGATAAGAAATGACACATTAAAATTTCCTGCAGATACGATCAGTGCATGGATGACAAGGCAGGAAAAGCACGTTGTTTCCGGCTTTAAGAAATTACCATTATACATAAGATACAACACTTGTGAAGGCAATGATGGTAAAGTGAAATTTTATGATGATATTTATGGAGTAGACCGGATGTTGAGCGAAAAATATTTTGCCAATAAAAACGTTTATTAATTCCATAAATAAATCCTATGATTCGACTATTGATTGTTTGTTCATTGTTTTTTGGGCATGCTGTAACGGCCGCCCCGACCGTTCGAACGGTACGATCGCACGATCCCGTACCTGCCAAACGTGTTAAGAATCTGCAGAAGATCCAGTATGGAACTGCCAGTTATTACTCGAATAAATTTGAAGGTAAAAAAACAGCAAACGGTGAAGTCTTTCATCAAAAGAACATGACTTGCGCCCACAATGGATTGCCGTTCGGTACATGGTTAAAAGTAACCAACAGAAAAAATGGCAAATGGGCATATTTTAAAGTGACTGACCGCCTGCATGCAAAAAACCACAGGGTGGTGGACTTAACCACGACAGGTGCAAAAAAACTTGGCTACTATAAAAAGGGACTTGCCAACGTGAAAGTAGAAGTATTGGGCAAGAAAATGCCGGAATAATGAAAAGTTGTTAGTTGAACGTTGTTAGTTGTTAGGAGGAAAGTTGCACATAAGTCTAACAACTAACAACCAACAACCATCAACTAAAAAACGCTCGATGTCAATATTTAGAAAGATCGATTATAATTCGCCGGTTGTATTATCTTACTTTTTTCTATCCGCAGCAACGTTGGTGCTCGGGTACATGACACAGGGATATACAACCGGTGTTTTTTTTAGCATATACCGCACCTCATTTCTTGATCCGCTTTTGTATATCCGTTTGTTTACCCACGTACTCGGACATGCGAATTTCACACACTTCATCAATAACTTCTTACTACTGTTGATTATTGGACCTATTTTGGAGGAAAAATATGGGTCAAAAAGATTGCTTACAATGATGCTCTTTACGGCTGTGATTACAGGCCTGGTGAATATTTTTCTATTTCCACATGCTGCGCTGCTAGGTGCCAGTGGCATCGTGTTTATGTGCATCTTACTGGCGTCTATTACTAATTTCAAAAGCAACACTTTACCCCTAACATTTCTGCTAGTGCTCGTAATCTATCTTGGGCAGGAGTTATACAGCGCGACACATGCGACGGACAATATTTCGCATCTAACGCATATAATTGGAGGGATTTGTGGAGCTGCTTTTGGGTTTAAAGGCGGTAGCAGGAATTAGGAATTAGGAATCAATGTCGTTTCCTTAAGCTATTCAACCTCTAACAGATTAATGTCCTACGGACATTTGTCTTCCCTGGTGTTAGTTTTTCTATTGATATTGATGCCCTACGGGCAAGCGTTCCCCGTAGGGGAACAATATCAATAGAAACGATTCAACAATCGGTCATATGCCCGTAGGGCATTAATTCGCATGCAATCGCACCTTAAGGAAACGACATTGAATTAGGAATTAGCAATGGGACTATAGCCCTTCTAATTCCTGGCTTCTAATTCCTGATTCCTGATTAAATCGTCATTGAAAACAACCTCGTATCCGGCAACTTCCTGTTCATTCTCAGATCAAAGGCCATGCAGACGTTGCGGATAAAAGGAACGCCGCTTTCTTTTATTTGTAAGCCATTTTCATTTACAGTGAGGATGCCGTCTTTTACAAATTCATCAAGCTTTGTAATTACCTCACCCAGTTCTTCAAACTTTTCGTTTGGTTGGCTCCAGGAGGTCCGTAATTGGCACATAATGTTCAAAACGTGTTTGCGTATCACCAGATCTTCTTCATCCAATAAATGGCCCCTAAATACCGGTAATTCATCTTTTGCCAGCGCATCATAGTATTCTTCGAGTGTTTTTACATTTTGTGCGAACGCGTACCATGAATCGCTGATCGCAGAAACGCCAAGGCCAATCATCAGTTGGGTTTTGGAAGATGTATAACCCATGAAATTTCTGTGCAGTTTTTTGTCGACTGCAGACGAATACAAACTATCGGATTTCAAAGCAAAGTGATCCATGCCGATTTCTACATAACCGTTTTCAAGGAAAAGTTTTTTCCCTAAATTATACAATGCACGTTTCTCTTCATCTTTCGGAAGATCGTTTTCATCAAATCCGCGCTGTCCGTTTCCTTTCAGCCATGGCACATGCGCATAGCTGTAAAACGCAAGCCTATCGGGCTTTAGCAAAAGCGTTTTTTGTATCGTGTCTGCGATTGTTTCTATTGTTTGTTTGGGTAAACCAAAAACAAGGTCATGACTCACGGAAGTGTAGCCAATTTCTTTTGCAATAGAAGTCGCACGTTCAACATTTTCAAATGGCTGAATACGGTGAATGGCTTTCTGAATAACAGGATCATAATCCTGTACACCGAAACTCACACGTCTGAAACCAAAATCATAAAGCGTTTGCAAATGCTCTCTTGTAGTATTGTTTGGATGTCCTTCAAAACTAAACTCCCAATCTTCACATTTATCGGCATCGGCAAAAATGCCATCAAGCAACAGGTGTAAATTTTCCGGAGAGAAAAAAGTGGGAGTACCTCCACCAAAGTGAATCTCTTTGATCAGTGGTCTTTCCTGAAAAAGACCGGTATACATTTTCCACTCTTTCAATACGGCTTTAATGTATGGGTCTTCAACGTCGTGATTTTTTGTAATTCTTTTATTGCAGCCGCAAAAAGTGCAAAGGCTCTCGCAAAAGGGAAGATGGATGTATAGGCTAATGCCTTCTTTTTCATTGCTTTCGGCAAATGATTTAACCGCAGAAAACTTCCAGTCATTTACATTGAAACTACTTTCATCCCAATAAGGAACAGTTGGATAGCTGGTATATCTTGGTCCGGGAACATTGTACTTATGAATCAAACCTGTGTTCATCATATGAATTATGTCACAAATGTTGCGTGTTGCAACGTTAGAAAAGATGATGAAAGTCAGGGTTGTTGGAATGTTACAGTAGTGTGACAATTGAATTAATAATTAAGAATTAATACGGAAGGCCTCGTGAGTCCAGTTTATCTCGCAACTAATGGACGAGATCGTTATCAATAAAAAAAGTGGCACTCAATAATGAATGCCACCTTATTAATTTTTAATTCTTAATTATTAATTACTTCGAAACTTCCTCAATCACCTTGCCCACACAACCATTCGGCATTTGGATTTGCAGCAACGCCGCAATAGTTGGCGCGATATCCGTCATATTAGCGTGTTTATTGCTTTTGCCGGCTTTGATGTGCCAGCCGTACCAAACCAATGGAATATGTGTATCATAAGGGTTCCAGGTGCCGTGCGTGGTGCCCGTGCGACCAGAACCTTCATACCAACCGGCATTTAAAATGATTTGTATAGCGCCACATCTTTTGAAGTAATAGGAGTTTGCTATCATTGATTTCAGGGGCTCTGGCGTTGCAGAAGCACCTACTGCAGCTATGTCGATCGCTTGCGTAATATTTGGTTGACGAAGCAGATAAGCAATGGTTTCTTTTTTGATCTTTTCAAAATCCAGTTGCTGAGCATCAATTTTATCAAGATCAAAATTTACCTGGTAGTTTTTAATTGCCCGAACTAAGTTTTGCGCACCGAATTTTGTCGCCAGCATTTTATTCAAAGAATCTTTCAACGGATTTGAGTTCCATACGTCCGCAGGAAGATTGTGTTTTGCCATAAAGTCAACGTTGTGCGCTGCACCATGGTCCGCAGAAAGGAACACAAGGTATTGACCCTTGCCAACCTTCTGATCGAGCATGGCAAAGAAATCAGAAAGGTCCTTGTCGAGACGGAGATAAGTATCTTCCACTTCTATTGAATTTGGTCCGTACATGTGCCCTACATAGTCTGTAGAGGCGCAGTTGATAGTAAGGAAGTCCGTAACATCGCCCTGTCCGAGTTTATAGTTTTCAACCGCCTGTTGTGCGAACTCCAATGTAAACGTATTACCAAACGGCGTGGAGCGGAAGGTTCCTTTCTTTTGTTTATAAAACTCATCTATGGCGTGAGGGAAAGCAGATGTTTTTTCTCCCGGAAATTTTCCTTCATAAGATTGGTCGTCACTGTCGCTTTGCACATATGTTTTGATTGGATACATGGTGCTCCAACCTTTTTTGATCAATGATTGAATGCGGTTCTTGTCATTGTATTTATTAACCCATGAAGGCAATTCCTTCATGTAGTAAGAACTTGTAATGAAGTGTCCGCTTGCATCATCCAGCCAATAGGCAGCAGTTGCCAAATGACCCGCAGGCAGGATAGAGGCCCTGTCTTTCAAAGATACACCCACTACTTTCGACCTGAAATTTGTTGCCAAACGCAGCTCATCTGTAATGGTAGAAACGAGTAAGTTTCTTGGCGACATTTTACCATCTTCCGATTCATTTCCTACACTCGTAACTGTGCTGTCGTCTGTACAGTAAACGCTCTTGCCGCTCAGTTGCTCGATCCAGTCGTTACCGGTGATGCCGCTGAAGGCAGGCACAGCGCCGGTAAATATTGTGGTGTGACCAACGGCGGTATAAGAAGGCAAATAGTTGATAAAAGTGTTTTCGCAGGAAAATCCGTCATTCAATAACCGTTTAAAACCACCGGCTTCGTAGCGGTCATAATAACGGTATAAATAATCCCAACGCATTTGGTCCACTACGATGCCCACGACAAGTTTGGGTCTTGGAACTGAATTTGCATTTTGAGCAAATGATGCGGAAGTAAGGGCCAACAGTATAAATGAGAAGATTAAACGACGCATATTTTTTGAAAAAATTTTGGCAAAGATATAGTTGTGTCAATTTCAAAGATAAACACAACAAAATGATAATATAGGTTGTATTATTTTATCGGAAAAATACACCCAAAAAAATTTAATCGCTGTTATGGCTGACAATTACGACTGGGGGACATTTACCAAACGGATTGATATTAAATGCTCTGAGAAGGATGCCTACGATGCCTGGACGACACAAAAGGGGCTTCAGAAGTGGTTCCTTCGCGAGGCAACATTTTCATCCCCAACAGGCACTGCCGTCGCGGGCAAAGAGCATATAAATGCAGGAGACGCCTATAAATGGCTTTGGTACGGTTATGATGATACCACAGTTGAATTCGGCGAAATTGTGGAAGCAAATGGGGTTAATTTTCTATGTTTTACGTTTTGCAGCGAAGCCGCGAAGACCGATATGCAGGTAAGTGTTTCCATCAAACAGGAGCAGGGTGCGACAGTTGTCGAGCTGAAACAATTTAACATACCTACCGACGATCGCGGCAAAGCATCGTTTCATATTGGTTGTATGGAAGGATGGGTGTTTTATCTTGCCAACTTGAAATCGGTGTTGGAGGGCGGAGTGGATTTAAGAAATAAGAATGAGGGGTTGAAAAAAATGGTGAACTCGTAGGGAGTGAGCACGCAGATGACGCTGATTAGGCGGATTTACGCAGATTTTTGTTGAGTGAGTTCGCTGTCAAGGCCGACTTTGTCACTCAGTAATTTTATTTAGGCGCCACATACCTAACGGATTCCCAAATAATTCATCTCCTATGTAGGGTTGCTCATCTTCGTGTGTAATTCTAAATCTTGGCGACTCCAGATCTGCGCTAAACGTTTGTCCGTGTAGTATTGTAGGTTTATCAACCAGTTGGTATATGCCAAATAGTTTTACCAACGCTGCAGCTTCTTGGAATTCTTCGCCGAATATGATCGTGTCTTTGTATCCCAGATTTTGCATACCGCAGGAATAAACTTCTCCATTTTCTTTCAAAATTGAATCCAAAACGAACATTTGGTATAAGCTGAATTCTTCAAAGTGCTGAAGTTTTTCAAGCCAATCTGTTTTGTCAAATGCCTTTCCTCCGGTTTCAATTTTGACTCCAAGCCCTCCTGCCTTGAGGACTGCGCCGGCGGCAAATGCAATATGCATAGCCTCTTCCAAATTGCCCGTGATGCCAGAGATATACGCGACATGCCTGTGCTCAGCAATGGTGTCGAGAAAAGGTTCGGTAACGCCGGTAGTCATTCCTGCATAACTAAAAGAATTTCGCATTCTTTCGTCTCGGTCACAAAGCTCGATCGTATAGTATTTCTCTTTCTTCGCGTGCATGAGCACGTTTCCGACAGCCAAATATTCTCCCTCTGTTGCGCTTACAATTGATAGAATAAATTCATCCCGGTCATTCCACATTCCGGGAATGCAAATCACAGTTGTGAATTTATTTTCAACCTGCTTCGGGTTAATAACCTTTTTCTTGAATGGCCACATAGTTTGCAAAATTGATTAAACTTCAGTGAGATAATTTGAAAAGTTGTTGTGCAAAAAAATCAGCGTAAATCAGTCAAATCTGCGTCATCTGCGTGCTCACTCTAGGTAGACATCAGAGCCGGTCGTTGCGTTATTTCATGATAACAAACCCTGTTAACGGCGAAGTAATGAAACACCATGCTCTTCCTCGTTTTGTCTTTGTTTGTGTGAGGCTCGCCACCATGTAAAAGGTTTGCGTGCCATATTAAAAGATCGCCTTTTTTAGCCGTGAAAACGCTTTTCTTAATATTCAGCTCTTCAATTTTTGTTGCGAGCATTTTTTCATATTCAGTGTAGTCTTTATCGCCTATCAGAAAGAAGTTTCCATTGTTCTCATAGTCGCTGTTCAAATAGTACGGCAGCGTGTGACTGCCCGGATAATAATGCAAAGGGCCGTTATCCAACTCTATATCTTCCAACGCTATCCATACGCCCAGCAACCCGCCCAACGGAAAGGTTGTCATGTGAATGCTGTCTGAATGCGTTTTCTGCTCGCTACCGGTGAGAAAATTAATGCTTTGAAATAATTTCATTTCATCGTGAGTGAGGGCAGACAATAGTTCGATCAGTTTGGGATCTTCACCTATGTTGCGCAAAAGTTCTGATTTATGGATCGCAAACATGATCTTGTTTCTGTACTTGAAATCAACAGTTTCTTTTTTCAATAAGTTGTCAATCTCGCTATTAACGGCATCAACAGTTTCATTGGAAAGATAGGTGTTGAGAATCGCATAGCCCTGCTTGTTGAAATTCGTAACGCTTTGTTGGGCATCTTCTTTTAGTTCCTTAAATAGCTGTGTGTTTTCAACAGTTAAAATGTTGTCACTTTTAGGAATTAAACTTTTATCAACACTGTCAAAATCTTTACTGCAAACAGGAGAGAAATACCACTTCCGCAGGCCAAGTTTTTTATAAATACGAGCATTGTGTTGTAATTTTTTTCTATGGAAAAAATTGTACAACATGTAAGAAGCTTTGAGTCGTTTAATCATATCCATTAAGGGTTATAGCAGCAAAGTATCTGTTCAAAGACTAATGGCGGAAAGGTATTATTATTTATCTGAAGTAGGTCATGTCGTCACAAATATAGGCGAAAGTGAGCACGCAGATGACGCAGATTAAACAGATGTACGCAGATAACTTGTCGAACGATTACGTCTCCTATAAATATTTTGCAGGTTTTTCCATGAGAAAAAAATCAGCGTAAATCAGCCTAATCAACGTCATCTGTGTGCTCTCTAAAGCGCATTCTCACCTTTCATCTTATCATACCACAACTGCACCAAACCAGAAGGGAAAGCCATGCTGCGCTTAAGCTCCAGCCTTTGAATATGCCTGCCGGGTTTAAAAAGAGAAACGCCATCACCAAGGAAAATGGGAATGACAGAAATGATGAAGCGGTCGATCAGATCATGTTTCATTAATTCGAAAATAATTTCTGAGCCGCCATCGCAAAAGATATTTGCACCTTCTTGCTTTTGAAGATCGGCAATGAGTTCTGTAACAGGACCGTTAAAAAAGGTTACATTTTCATCGCTTCCCGTTCTCGATGCAGACAGTACAATTGTTTTTCTATCCTTGTGCCAGAACGTATCGGAAAGTGTCAATACTTTGTCGTAAGTCTTTCTTCCCAGCAGTACAGTGTCAACATTTTTGATGAAGTCGAAGTAGCCATAATCTTCGCCTTCGCGGTCAACCATATCCAGCCAGCTGATGTCTCCATCTTTGGTGGCGATATAACCATCAACGCTGCATGCAATAAAAATCATTACCTGTCTTTTGCCCATAATTTTACCAGTTTAATACCTGTAAAATTAATTTCCATTCTTTGCCTTTTCGAATCCAGACACGTAAATAATTTTCAACATTGTCGTGCAGCGTCACGTTGCCATATACATAGGCGAAATCGCCGTTTTCGGAGAGTTCGCCGGCAATAGGAGTAAACTGCAAGGTATCGGGAATGGTAACGATCGCAGCTCTTACATTTTGCAATCCGTAGTAAGGATGATGATTCTTTCTGTTGAACCAGGAATCATTTGTAACGCGGTTATTGAAAGCAAGGTTTCCAACCTTTTTGTATTCGTTAATGAAATCATTTTCTATCGATAAAGCGGACGCGGATTTTGCAACTTTTGAAGAACTGATATCCGACGTAAATATTTTCACCGCTGTTACTCTTTCGGCATTTGTACCATAAGATGCGCCCATGTCGAGAACAGCTTTCCATTCACTGTTCTCATTAAATTTCCAGATACTAGTGAATTGCCCGCGGCCCGTTACAGTGTCATTTGTACTCTGTCTATATGTGTAAGGACCTGTAGAAAAACCAATGTGGTTGGTAGACGAAATGCCGACATACTCGGGCTCCCAGTTCAGTACGCCGCCTCTGTCAGCATTGTTACTATATAGTTGATAACCGTTAACTGCTTTGCCTTTCACAAACACAACGCACGACGTATCAAAGTTTGCGGTGAAGGATTTGTTGATGCCTTCTTTGACTGACATGGCAGCAAACGCTCTTTCCGCATTTACGATTGATTGGCCGCTTTCCTGCGCATTTGTTGCAAAACCAGACAGCAACACAGTTGTAATGATGATGTACTTCATGAGAGGGTTTGTTTGCAGTTTTGGCACACAGATGACACTGATTAGACTGATTTTCACGGATTGGTTTCCTTTAAAATTAATATTTGAAATTGTTGACTAGCACTGAAATGTGCTAGACGGTATCTACAATGTTTATATGCGAAAAGGCTTCGACAAACGCACCTTACATGCTAATTATTTAGTAAGATGAGTTAGCCAAAGCCTTAAGAAAATAGTTGCAAGTATTTTTCGATACTAATCCGCGTAAATCAGTTTGGTCAGTGTCATCAGTGTGCCAAAGAACTATCCCTTAGGCTTGAACTTGATAACGTTGTGCGATATCGGTTTCAACGTCTGTATGTAGGAATAAATACTTGAAAGATCGCTTTCTGTCATACCACCATACATTGTCCATGGCATGATCGTTTGCATATCTGTTGGCTTAAGCACAATGTTTTGATTCGCGCTGTCCGCATAAAATTTAAACTTCTTAATGAATTGTTCTCTAGTCCAGTTGCCAATACCTGTTTCTTTATCAGGAGTGATGTTTGCAGACGTGATAGTGCCTGATGGCATTGGAAATGATCTTCCACCTGCATACGCAAGCTCTTCGTTGAATTTTCCTTTGTCAAAAGGAGTATGGCATTCGTGGCATGCAGCTCCTGTAAACAAATATTTTCCGTAGGCAACACTATCAGAGGGTGAAGGCTTTGTTGTCAGCTCTGCTTTTGAAGGCATGGTGTTGATGAGAAAATTCATTGGAAAGTCTGACACACTGGTTGGTGGTTTGTTATCTATTGCAGGAAGGGTGCGCAAATAAGCTATCACCGCTTTGATGTCTTCCGCATCCGTGCGGCCGTATGAATGATATGGCATTACAGGAAAAATGGCTTTACCGTTTCTGTCAACACCGGTAGTAATAGTTCTGAAAATTTCACCGTCGGTCCAGTTGCCTATGCCTGCCGGAGTGATATTTCTTGCAAAATATTTTCCGGGAAATCCCATCGTCTGATCAAATTGTTCGCCGCCCTTGCCCCGTGTGCCATTTATGATGGGAGCGGAGAGCTTGCTCCAGTCGCGGGTGCTGTGGCAATCGATACAAATAAAAACGTGATTGGCAAGATACTCTCCACGTTGTACCAGTTCAGGAGTGGAGTTGACTTTAATATCAGGAGCTGGACCAACGTTGGGCAATCCAAGTTTTACGTATGACGCAATGCCTACAACGCCGAGAATAATAATGAGCACGAGGATGCCCAGAACTTTAAGAACTTTTTTCATAATGATGCAAGTGTTTGGGTTTGTTTAAAAATGGGGTCTTTCACTTTGTCCAGTGGATTTTAGGGGCAAAGATTTTGCAGGTTTGCATTTTCAGGCAATCCTATTTTCGAGGGATAAAGTAGAAAAAAATTGTGGCTAAAAGAAGTGAGATAGAAACAAGATAGTTATATTTTTTTGTTTTTCCACCTGCCGCTGCGCATATATAAAAATGAGCAGGTAAACATGATCGCCCAGTAGAGCCATTCCGACATCCAGCCATAGGTGATGGGCAGTTTCAGCTTCTCCAGGATGATCCATGCATACAGCGAATACAACGTAATCGCCAGCACTTCAATCATCAGGTTGATCCTTGTATTTCCCGTGCCTGTTACGGAATTGAGCCAAACTGTTCCAAACGACATCAGTACAAGTGCTAGTGAAACGATGCGCACAACAGGGATTGCTGCCTGCACGAAATCCTCTCCCTGTCCAAACACTGATAAAAAGACCTGCGGAAAAATATTCAGCAGAATACAAATGATCGTTGCAATTCCCGCGCTCAGCTTTACAATCTTGCGAATTAGTTCCAGCACGCGATCCTGCATATTCTGCCCGATCACATTGCTTACCATTGTATTTGTCGTGGCCGCAAATGCCCATGTAAATACACCAAACATGCCGAAAATATTTCGCATAGTATTTGAAATGGCAAGGTCCCTCGCGCCGTGATGTTCGATCAATATGTAGAAGAATTCCCAGCTTATAATACTGATGGCGTATTGAAAAATCAGCGGTGAAGATTGTACGAGCAACAGCCTGGTATTTGTTTTGTCAAACTTCATTCCTTTGTATAAATACAATTGCCGGCTGATGCCCTTATAATGAATAACTGCAAACACTACAAACATGCCCATAAACTCTGCAATGATAGAGGCAATGGCCGCGCCATTGAAACCGATTTTTGGCAGACCCATTTTTCCATAGATAAGTCCGTAGTCAAAAAAGATATTGAAAACACTTTCGGCCAATGTTCCTGCGACGAGATATTTACTTTGATTGGTGCCAACCAGCAAAGCATTCCGCATTTGATAGATATACAAAAACGGAAGTCCCCATATGCGTATGCGTAAAAATGAAATGGCTGTTTCATGCACAGTCGCATCATGAATGACGGCCCTTAAAATAGACGGCGCAAGAAAATACGTGAATAGTATGCCAAAGGCTGCGATGCACAACGAAATAATAACACCTTGCGTAAACAGTTTACCTATTTCCTCCACACGATTCTCTCCGGCACGGCGTGCAATAAGCGCTTGCAAGCCATTGTTAAGGCCTGCGCCCAACACTGCAAAGATGAGGTAGTACACGCCCGTAACACCTGCAGTAGCGAGCGACTTTTCACCCAAACCGCCTAAGAAAATATTGTTGGTAACAAAATTTATCTGCGGTATAAGTATGGAAAAGCTGATCGGCAGTGCAATTGCCATTATCTGGCGGTTGGTGATTGCGACGCGGAGATCGGACATGGAAGTCAGGAATTAGAAATTAGGAATTAGGAATTAGGAATTAGGAATTAGGAATGAAGTTAGCATGCCTAATTCAAAATTCATCATTCATAATTCTTAATTAATACTCAAACTCCGTCACCGTATTATCCTTCAAAATAAATTCAATAAACTTCCTGTGGTTTTCTTTGGAGCCCGATACTTTCCAGAAGCCTGTGATCTGGTTGCCACTCTTGCCTCTTTTTTTATTGTGTGCTTCGAGTTTGTATTCTTTAAACAATCCGTCAAAGCGGCTGAACGTATCGGGGTCATAATTGTAAACGATCTTGTAGTCGCGGATGAGATTATGATGATCGATCCATTTATCAAGAAATTGAAATGCCAGCAGCACAAGAATGGTAACGCCGCAACCAATGCTTGCTACCCAGTAATGTCCCGCGCCAATGGCCATTCCAAGACTTGCCGTCACCCAAATAGAAGCCGCTGTGGTAATGCCGCTCAGGCGATTTTCCATTTTGTAGATCACGCCTGCACCCACAAAACCGATACCCGTAACAATATTGGAAGCAACCCTGTCCGGAGAGCTGGGACTTCCTATCAGCAAAGAAACCACGGTGAACACAGTGGCGCCGACGCAAATCAATATCATTGTACGCAGGCCGGCAGATTTACTACGGTACTCTCTTTCCGCGCCAATGATGCCGCCTATGATAATTGCGAACACTACTTTTTCTAAAATTTCTTGCCAGGGCATAACAGTCGTTGTTTTATGAATGATGTTGTTTCGGGGTTTAATGCATCAACGCTTTCTTAAAGTGTTCAAAGCTTCGCCAGTACTTGTCCTTATAAATGTCGAAAGATAAATTCACTTTACCCGCATGCTTTACACTTGTGTAATAGAGGACCTTGGATGGTTTCCTGAAATCTTTACAAACGAAATAGATCTCTAAATTGTTGCCGCCCGTTTGACGTCCGAAGTTTAAGAAACCTTCAGCATCCGGCAGTTCTTTTATAAGCGTCGTTTCTATTTCTTCAAGCATTGTAGTTGTTTTTTTATCGGGCATGCCGTTGTGTCTCCTGCCATCATACTCTATTTTTACTGTCAGTATCCATGGATGTGAAGGCTTGCTGTCCCAGCCTATCAGCGAAGTATTTATCAAAGCCACCATTTCATTTCCGGTTGGAAGTTTGGCACTCAACGCTGTATAGTGATCATTTTCCGTATCGTGCCATGTCTCTTCATATCGTTCAATGAATTCTTTTTCCCGCCAGATAAGATAATCCTTCAGTTTTTCAATTGGAATCAATTCCGGCTGTGATGCCGCTTTTCCGGTAAGGGTTAAGAAGTCAATCGATGTAGTGGCATTTAGTTCGCCCAAAAAATTGTCGAGGAAAATATAGACTCCGCTTGTAACGGGCGTTTTGTCCTCTTCATTAAAATCATCATACACGATAGTGATATCAATCTCGTCAGGAAAATCAGGATGATTATTCGGAAAAAAATGAAGGTTTGCCTTCGTGAATTTATATCCATTCATTTCCAGGTTGATGTCGTCAATATCCACGGCTGGCTTAAGTGCAAGAAACCTCCAGTTGGGTAGCGAAGGCGCCGCGGCCACCAACTCTTCTATGAAAACAATGTTCTCAATTTCGCCATCTGCCGCAAATGCAAGCTCCGCTGTGGTTGGATTATGCATGCCTGCCACATAGTAAATTGTTTCTTTGATCTTATCTAATTGGGGAGACAACTCATCAAAAAACTCCTTCTCGATATTAGTGCCCGCTTCAACGCTTTTAAAAAATGCTTGTTCGTTCTCGCAAAACCAGTTCCAGAAATTTTCATAGGGGTCCGTTACTTTGCCTTTCAGGTTCTTCTTCAGTAAACTCATTACAACAGGTGGTTAAATTTTTCAAAATTTTTATGCAATGCACGCTGGCACAAAAGTTATGTGGATAAAATATATATAAATATTACTCAAAAAATAGTTTTTTCACCATGCAAAGCACAATATTATTCTAGTTTTGCAGTTCTTTAAAAAAAATTAAAAGAATCAGTGTCCTATGCAGCGTAGATATACCCTTGAGGCATTACAAAATATTGGCGTATCCCTGAAAAACAAAGTGTTTGGATTCGCGTTGGTTGCCGCAGTACCATTGCTGGCAACATCTTGTGGTCAATTATATTCTGAGAGCAAAGCGGCTAAAGTTGAACCGGGTAAAGAGGCAAGTAAGAAAATAGACAGCGTTGTGGTTCCTGTTAAAAAGGATTCCATAGCCGTTGTTGATACTGCCGCATACGAGGCCAAATGGAAGCACCTGCTTAATGGAGACTCTTCCAAAAGATGGCAGTTGAATGTTCCTTTCGCAAATGCGGGAGCAATTTTACCTTATAAAAGAGTGATCGCTTATTACGGAAACCTGTATTCGAAAAATATGGGCGTACTGGGCGAATATCCTGAGCAGGAAATGCTCGAGAGACTAAACAAAGAAAAAGCAAAATGGGAAGCGGCAGATCCAACCATGCCCGTTCAGCCAGCTTTGCATTACATAGCTGTAACGGCGCAGGGAAGCCCTGGAAAAGACGGCAAATACCGTTTGCGCATGCCTTTCGCGCAAATTGACAAGGTTTTGGCAATGGCGGCAAAAGCAAATGCTATCGTGTTTCTTGACGTTCAGGTAGCATTCAGCGACTTGAAATCAGAAATTCCTTTGCTGGAAAAATACCTGGCAATGCCAAACGTGCACCTTGGTATCGATCCTGAATTCTCTATGAAAACGGGCAAAAAACCAGGGTCTGTGATTGGTACATTCGATGCGTCTGATATCAACTACGCAGCAGATTACCTGCAAAATCTCGTGAAGAAAAACAACCTGCCTCCAAAAATTTTGGTGGTGCACAGATTTACTCAGGCAATGGTTACAAACTACAAACAAATCAAAGTGAGTCCTGAGGTTCAGGTGGTAATGCACATGGACGGATGGGGTGAGCCTGAGCGTAAGATCGGCACTTACAAACACTTTATCTATACTGAACCAGTACAGTTCACAGGTTTCAAAATCTTCTACAAAAACGATACGAAGAAAGTGAACAGAGCGCAGGAAATGCAACCGGCAGATGTGTTGAAGTTGAAGCCACAACCGGTGTACATTCAGTATCAGTAATTAGGAATTAGGAATTAGGAACTAGAAATTAGGAATTAGAAATTAGAAATTAACAGTTCGGTTTTCAGGAGACCTGACAAGCTTCAAAAGTTTGTCAGGTTTTTTTATGGCATCGACGGAAGTAATTCTATTGAACATCCTTGCGTCGCACACTTGGACGGAAGTTCAAGAATCGACGGAGAGTTGCAAACAGCCCCAGCGGGGCGACACGTTCGTAGCGTTAAAACGCAAAAGCACGACCTATAAAAACATAGTCGTGCCTGCAAGTTGCATAGGGAAAACCTTAGGGGTTTAAACAGATTTTGTTTGGAATTCTAAACATAAACATGGAAGGGCATCTTCCGGATTTTGCCTGGTGGGCACGGGATAGGGGCTTAGCTTTTTACAGCGGCGTTTCGCTTCTGCAAGGCGAATTGTAAAAAGCTTTCTGGACATTGGATTGCTTTTCAATTTTGGACATTGGATTTTGGACTTAACATTGGATTTTAAAAACGAGGAGTTTTTAAGAACCGGTATTCGGTTGCGGTGTCATCTCCTTTTGACAATGCAAAGCTGCATCCTTTTCAATCGTGAAAAAAGGATGTTTGTCAAAATGATAATGTGACATTCATCACACTACCTTCCGGAAGGCGTCATGCGGCTTAAAGTTTCCCTCGTTACACCAAGATAAGAGGCGATGTCCTGCTTGGGAACACGCTGAAATAGAACAGGGTAGGTTCTGATGAGTTGGTCGTAACGTTGTTGGGTGGAGCTTATCAGGGAGTTGAGGATTCGTTGCTGCATGGCAACGAAAGAGGCGGTTAATTTCATACGGAAGAAGTGCTCCATCTTATGCATTTCTCTGCATAATTTTTCGCGATTGGAAAGAGATAAGCCTAGCAGAAGGCTATCTTCTATGCAATCGACATACAGCGTTGCCGGCGCCCGGTTGAAATAGGCATGGAAATCGCTTATCCACCAGTCTTCCATGGCAAACTGTATTACGTGCTCACGGTCATTTATGTCCAGCTTATAAGCCTTCAAACAACCTTTGAGCACATAGTACTCATGATGGACGTGCTCGCCCTCTTGCACCAGAAACTGGTGCTTGCGTAATTTTTTCGGCTTGAAAAATGACGACACGTACTCGAATTCCTCATCCGTGAGAGGAATGATCTTCTCAAAGTGTTTTCGCAGAGGTATGTAAATAGGCATAAGGTTATTTTAATCCTACTTTAAAGTTAAAAAGACCAGTTAAAAATGTCTACCGTATTTGTGCTGTATTTCTTATGAAAAAAAGTTAGTATCAGTGAAACCTATGGGAAATCGCTAGTTTCCGGAGGCCCATTTGACAGCTGCGTCATACTCGTCAATCAAAAAGCCTTTGTACTTGCCCGGAACAAGAACTCCGAAGGTATCTGTAAACTTATTTATTCCGGGAGAATGGGTGAGGATGGCCACCCGGTGCCACTTTGCAAATCCCATTATACCGAGTCGCATATCATTTAGCCATGCGCCAATGGTGAAATTTTTCAGTGGAGTGTCAACGATCATCAGGTAATTCAGGACAAGTTTTTTTTGCAGATGTTCTTTTACAGAAGGGAAAACAACATTCTCGTAATCGGTTTTCGTTACGTCGCCGGTTGCTCTGAAAGCAACAAGATTTTGTGGCACATCTGTTAGCCGCGTGATCATACGTTTAAGCTTTTGTTTTTTGTGCAAACAGTATTCATAAAAAAATTGTGCCATGGGGCGGCCATAAAAAACAAAAGGCAGTGTAGACACACCGCCTCGCTCTTAACGATTGCTTGCCATAGAAAAACCGCAGTTACGGGCAGGATCGAACTGCCGTGAAAGGTCTTGCAAACCTTTGCCTTGCCACTCGGCCACGTAACTCATGTATTACTTTGCTGTGTATACCCATTGTAAGTACCTGTTTTCAATGCTGTAGAACCAGGCAATTACCAGCGTTGCAATAGTTACAACAGACATCAATAACCACGGATTAGGGTAGATCAGGCTGCAACCAACTGCCACTAATAATAGCCGGCCAAACTCAAGATAAAAGATCCATTTCTTTTGCTCCATAATGGCTCCGCAGTTCACCAAGGTGATGATGATAACGCCTGTTACAATTACCTGGTAAAATGCGCTGACGTAATTGTCAAATCCCATAAACAAAAACAACAGCACAGTTATGGAAATCATTTGCCAAACCACATATTTATTCAGAGGCTTGTCTACAGCATCTTCAGAATGTCTTATGTAAAAAATGTCCTCTGCGATTGCTCTGTTCTCCGGATCAATCACATCAGGTTTTTTGAACAACAATTTAATCTTGTTGAAAAATCCTTTCTCTTTTTTTAAAGCAATCCACAATTCAATGAAGAAATGAAAGTGCTGCCACAAAAAACTAAAACTCTTCAAAGGCTTTGTGAGTCCGTATTGCGGCTCTTCTTCCTCCGCCTGAAACGTGCCAAACAATTTGTCCCAAATGATCAGCACGTCACCATAATTTTTGTCGAGATACTTTTCATTACTCGCATGATGCACCCTGTGATGCGATGGTGTAACCAATATATATTCAAGAAAACCAAGCTTGCCGATTACCCGCGTATGTATAAAGAAAGGGTACAGTCCATGCACAATTAACATGCTTGTAATCATTCCTGCAGGAAATCCCATCAGCGGCAACACGCACCAGAAACCCGTACGCACAAAGGCTTGTAACACTGTAATCCGCGCCGACGCTGTGTAATTGAAATCTTCACTCTGGTGATGTACAACATGCACCGCCCAGAAAATATTCCACTCATGCGCAAAGCGATGGTACCAGTACCATACAAAATCTGTGGACACCAGCAACAATATCCACGTCAACACATTTGCACGTATGGTAAACAATGCAAAATGCTGTTGCAGATATTCATAAACATAATAGAAGAGACCCGCCACAAAAACATCCATCAGTCTTTCCGCAATGCCAATGCTGATATTCGCAATTGAATTATGCAGAT
>Ga0318567_10000297_pt1 | contig 21874 bp, 10 predicted proteins | sample GRESIP088b5f20_FD_203691 | JGI IMG/M metagenome (GOLD analysis project Ga0318567, IMG submission 203691) | Tropical soil microbial communities from Luquillo Experimental Forest, Puerto Rico - GRE.SIPMG.088b5f20 | ecosystem: Environmental > Terrestrial > Soil > Tropical forest > Bulk soil...
CCACATAATATACATCCTTCATAGATGAAAAAAACCGAAAAATGTTGCAGCATTTTCCGGTTCAAGATTCAGACAAACGATTGGTCCTCCGTGTTATCTAAATAATTCCGCAAAGTTACAATAAATTTCCGAAATTTAGATCAACATCGATATATGTTACTCTCTGACAAGATAATTCTTGTAGAGGAAAACATCTCTCCACCTCAAAGCGCTAGCCGCTTTCATCGGTGATTGTATTATTAATTCAGTTAACATAATAATTAATAAATCATGAAAAAAATCAAGTATTTATTGTTCTTGTTGGTACTTTGCATAGCAACTTCTGCTTTTGGCCAACAGAAAAAAGTGACACTCTTACTCAAAAATGTAACAGTAAAGGTAGCATTAGAAGAATTGAAAGCGCAAAGTGGCATCTCTTATTGGCTTGATGCCAATGATGTCAATATGCAGAAAATTATTTCTGTAAATCTTAAAGATAAGTCTGTCGAAGATGCCTTAAAGGTTATTCTACAAGGACAGAATGTTCGTTACGAAATCAAAAATGATCACATTGTCATCTCTAAAACAGCTGCTGTATCAGAAAAACAGGCAGTAAGTTCTGAAGTCCGAAACGTATCAGGAAAAGTGTCTGACGAAAAAGGCTTAGGGTCTCCCGGGGTAACCGTAAAAATCAAGGGAACCGCAGTAGGAACTATTACTGACATAAACGGACACTACGAATTGAATAAAGTTCCGGCAGGTGCCGTACTTGTTTTCTCTTATATTGGGATGGAATCTGCTTCGGTTGAAGTTCGCAACCAAGATGTTATTAATATTTCCCTGAAAGAAGCCTCAACCGGATTGAACGAAGTTGTGGTAGTGGGTTATGGTGTCACTAACAAAAAAGGGTTGGTTTCTTCGGTTGTCTCTGTCAAACCAGAAGATTTAAATAAAGGTGCCATTACCGATGTGGGTCAGTTATTGCAGGGTAAAGCGGCCGGTTTGAACATTACCGTTAGTGGTGACCCAACCCGTAAATCCAGTGTTATACTTCGTGGAGCTTCTACTTTGAATAGTTCGATGGAACCATTCTATGTTATTGACGGTATTCCGGGCGGTGATATTTCACTTATTGCTCCTGATGATATTGAATCTATTGATGTGTTAAAAGATGCATCGGCGACTTCTATTTATGGTAATCGTGGAGCAAATGGTGTCATTATGGTTACTACAAAAAAAGGTAAAAAGGGGAAAACACATATTTCTTACAATGGTTATGCTGGAATTGAAAATGTGTCTAACAGTTTGAAGCTGATGAATGCAACTCAGCTACGCGCTTTTGCAACAGGTAGCGGTCAGAATCTTACTGAAGATACAGGTGCAGATACGGATTGGCAAAAAGAAATTCAACGAGGTACAGCTTTTTCGACTAACCATAACCTATCATTCAACGGTGGATCAGAACATAATACATACAGTGCTAGTATCAACTATACAAACAAACAGGGTATTGTTAAAGAGAGTAATCAGAACAAGATTATTGCCCGTTTGACATTTGATCAAATGGCATTTAATGATAAGGTTAAGTTTGGTTTATCAGTAGCTAATGCCAAAATTACTTCGGATTATGTACCTCAGCTTGGAGAAGTACTTCTACAAGCAGCTAGCCATTTACCCACATCGCCAGTAAAAAATGCGGATGGTACATATTTTGAAAACTATACAAAATCAGGTTATTTCAATCCCGCTGCAATAATTAATTATGGACAGGATCAAACCAAAAACAGTAACCTAATGGCTTCGTTTACAACTAATGTGAAATTGCCATTTGGTTTCACGTATGATTTGAGTCTTTCTTATCAAAATTACAACTCTCTTCACGGAGAATATTATGACTCATACCTGTATAACTACAACGGTTCGGTGTTCTATAATAACCCTGAACCTCCGGCAACCAAGTCTATTGTGATCTTTGGAAAAGGAGGTACTGCTTTACGTAATACTTACCAAACAACTAATCAGGTGTTAGAAAATTGGTTCACCTGGAATCGAACTTTTGGTGCTCATTCAGTAAATGCAGTTTTAGGCTATTCTTATCAAGATGATGTGTATGGCGATGGATTTCAAGCAACCAATATTAATTTTCCAGTGAACACTGTTGGGTTTAATAATCTTGCGCTGGGTAATTATTCTGCTATTTCCGGGGCAAAAGTAGATTTCGGTTCGGATCAAATGTATTCAAAAACCCGAATGGTATCCTATTTTTCTCGGTTGAATTATAACTTCAGTGATAAGTATTACTTACAGGCTTCAATCCGTCGAGATGGAGGGTCTGTATTTGGTAAAAATAACCAATGGGGTTATTTCCCATCGATAGGCTTGTCGTGGCGTGCCAGTCAGGAAAAATTTATTCGGGATTTGAATATATTTGAAGACTTGAAAGTTCGTGCCAGTTATGGTGTAACGGGGAATTCAACAGGTTTTAATGCTTATACTGCTCAATTTCTTTCGGGATCCATGGGTAATTTTTATGCCAATGGAAGTTCTGTTATGTCTTATGGTCCTAATAAAGCTGCAAATCCTGATTTAAAGTGGGAAAAAACAGCTACATCAAATATTGGTTTAGATGCTTCGGTACTGAAAGGGAGACTTAGTTTCACTTTCGATTTGTACAATAAAAATACTACCGATATGATCTATTGGTATGATGCTGATATATTGTTAGTTCCGGCAGGTGGTTTGTATGCTAACGGAGGTAGTATGAACAATAAAGGGCTTGAGTTAAGTGTTACGGCTGTACCGGTAAAAACAAAAGACTTTACGTGGAAAACCAGCTTTAATATAGCTCATAACAAGAATACAATTACGAGTCTTTCTAATCCATATTTTGCAGGTGGTGATTCAATTCGTTACACTCAACCAGATGGAGCCGGACAAACAGCCAGTACGCTTCAGATCAGACAAAAAGGTCATCCGCTGGGTCAGTTCTTTACACTCATTTATGAGGGTAAAAACTCGGCTGGAATTTCTCAATATTTGGCCACAGATGGAACATTGACAACAAATCCAACTCAATCTGATTATCGTTATGCCGGCAGTCCCCAACCCAAACTTAATTACGGATGGTCAAATACATTTACTTATAAGAGCTTTGATTTGAGTGTTTTCTTCCGGGGTGTGTATGGCAATAAAATTTTTAATGCTACCCGTGCCGACTTATTTAGACCGTCTACCGTGGCCTTTACCAATATATTGGTTGATGCAGGAAATGAATCCGCAAAAGATTATAACGTTTATAAATATTCTTCACGCTTTATAGAGGATGGCAGTTATCTTCGTTTAGAGAATATGACATTAGGCTACACGTTCAAGAGCCCAATTAAATATATTGAAAGTCTTCGTCTCTATGGAACAGTAAATAATCTTTTTGTCATTACCAAATATACGGGAGTGGATCCGGAAGTAAATCAGGGTGGTATGGCTCCTGGTATTGATTCAAATAATTTCTATCCTAAAACACGTACTTTTCTATTTGGTTTGAACATTAATTTATAAGTAACGAATAAATATTATAATCATGAAAAAGAGATTTATATATTTCATAATTCCGGCTCTGTTCACATTTATTGTTACAGCCTGTAATGATTTAGCGGTTCCGGTTACGACTCAGATTACTCCTGATGTATATCCAAAGGATTCTGCGCAGTTTGTTGCGTCAACAGGAGTAGTGTATGCTGCCTTAAGAGGTAATTACTCCGGCGATTACTTTTTTATGACATCTATAACTACCGATGAAGCAATTTTGCCTGCACGTGGCGGTAACTGGTATGATAATGCAGGTTATTTAAAAATGCATTATCATACATGGGATGCAGATCACGGTGGAACAGGTGTTATCTGGGATTGGCTTTCAAGAATTATCGGTTATGATAATCAGACCATGTACATTCTGAATAACAATATGCCCGAGGGAAATTTCAAAACCCGCACACTTTCAGAGTTGCGTATGGTTCGGGCATTGGCTTATTATTGGATGATGGATATGTACGGAAATGTCCCAATTGTTACGACCTATGGCGATTTTCAACCTAAAGCAAAATCAGATCGGAAAGATGTGTTTAATTTCATAGAAAGCGAAGTAAAAGCATGTTTGCCTAATTTGAGTACTACAGTTGATCAATCTACCTATGGACGTCCAACACAATATATGGCATATGCTTTACTCGCCAAATTGTATTTGAATGCCGAGTATTATACCGGTACAGCACGTTATAGCGATTGTGTTGCAGCCTGTGATAATGTGATTAGTTCGACCAAATTTGCGCTAGAACCTGCCAGTACTTATCTGAAAATGTTTTATCCTAACAATGGTCCACAAATGAAGGAATTTATATTTGCTCTACCATATGATCCCTCATTTGTATCGTTAAGTGGAACAAACGGTCAGATGTATCATGCCCGTTATGATGTACCGCGTTCGGAAAAAGCTAAATTTGGGTTACCGTTTACACCGAGTGCCCCGGAAAGTACTTTGCCGGAATTTTATGCTAATTTCAATGACCCGAACGATGTTCGTAATGGTCAATGGTTAACTGGTAAACAGTATCTGAATGATGGTGTAACGCCTGTGATGGTTACCACTACAAAAAAAGGATATGACCAGTTCTACGCAGGTGCCGATGGAGGTGCAGCTTATACTTATCAGGTGGAGCTGACACCTAATATTGTGCTTCGTCAGGATTCTACATTATTTGACTGTGGAAATGATGAAATAGCATGGAATATGGGCTACCGTAATATCAAGTTTTATCCGGATGCTACTTCGACTTCCCGTAATCAAAACAATGATGTGCCTATTTTCCGATATTCAGACATAATCTTAATGAAGGCAGAAGCAATTCAACGCGGAGGAACTGCAACATTAGGGCAGACTGCATTATCCTTAGTGAATACTCTTCGTGCAAACAGAACAACTTCCCCTGCCTGGACAAGTGTATCTTTGGAAGATATTTACAAAGAAAGAAGCCGTGAATTTGCATATGAAAATTGGCATCGGAATGATATGATTCGTTTTGGTAAGTATGAAGGGAAATGGGGATTTAAGAAAAATGCTGATACCTACCGTCGTATTTTCCCAATTCCGACCGGAGCGCTTATTAAAAATCCTATGTTGACCCAAAATCCGGGTTATTAATTTTAAATTTAAAACGAAAAGGTTGCCAATCCGGATATATACTGTCGAGGAGGGTTGGCAACCTTTTCTATTAATTGTTACTTTTGTAAGAAGTTTTAATTTTTGAATTATTGCATGGAAAAAGAGATAAAAACGGATCGTCTGCTATCGCTCGATGCCTTGCGCGGTTTCGATATGATGTGGATTATCAGTGGTGAAATCGTTATTCACGCGCTGGAAAAAGCCTCGGGTGATCCGATATCCGTGTGGATGTCCAACCAGTTGCACCATACGCCGTGGAATGGTTTCACGTTTTATGACATGATATTCCCGCTATTTATTTTCATAGCCGGTATTTCTATGCCCTATTCAATGGGTCGCAAGCTGGAAGGTAAAACGAACGGTGCCCTGAGGGCGGCCAAAAAGGAAGCGTATATGGCGTTGATAAAACGAACGCTGATACTGATTATCTGTGGCATGGTGGTGAATAAAGCTTTGCAGTTCAATGGTTATGAATACACCCGTTTCGCCAGTGTACTGAGCCGGATAGCATTGTCATGCTTTTTTGCTGCGCTTATCTTTCTCAATTTCAAACTACGCTCTCAACTTATTTTCTTTTTTAGCCTGCTTATTGGCTACTGGGTGGTGATGATGACGATTCCTGTCCCCGGTTTCGGAGCAGGTGTTCTTACCCCCGAAGGAAATCTGGAAGGTTATATCGATCGTATTCTCCTGCCGGGCAAACTACACCGCGTAGTTTACGATCCCGAAGGCATATTATCCACCATTCCTGCTGTCGCAACTGCTTTGTTGGGTGTATTTACCGGCCAGTTTCTACGCCTGAGATCCGAACGTTGGACGATGCTTCGCAAGGGCTTGATGATTGGTGCTGCAGGATTGGCTCTTCTGACTTTAGGATTGCTTTGGAATCCTCTGTTTCCTATCAATAAAAATATGTGGACCAGCTCTTTTGTGTTGTATGCCGGAGGTTGGAGTCTGTTATTACTGTCATTTTTTTATTTGGTAATCGATGTGTGGGGTTTCCGAATATGGTGCATGCCTTTTGTGTGGATTGGCATGAATTCCATTCTGATTTACATGGCAGCTCATGGCATTATCAATTTTGAATCGACTTCTACATTCCTTTTCGGAGGATTGGTGAAATCGCTTTCTACTGATTGGCAGGCTGTTTGGATCGGAGCCGGTATATTGCTGATTCAACTAGGTTTGCTTTATTTTTTATACAAGAAAAAATGGTTTTTAAAGGTTTAATTTAGCAGGATATGTTTTTAAAGAGATTGATTTTTATAGTAATAATTGCTGTTTTTGGAACCAGTTCGTACGCACAGTTGAATGTTGAGGCTTCCAAGCAACTTATCCAACGCATTTTGCCCAGATATGCCAACCAATTTGTAATTGAGAAGATAAACTATGCCGGAAAAGATACTTTTCAGGTTTATGTACAAAATGGAAAGATTGTACTTGCCGGAAACAATGGTGTAAGTGTTGCTTCGGCGCTGTATTATTACCTGAACGAATATTGCCATTGCCAGATAACCTGGAACGGTGAAAATCTCAATTTACCTGCAAAACTGCCTCTTGTTCAATCAAAAATAAAAAAATCATCGCCTTACGAATACCGTTATTACCTGAACTATTGCACCTATAACTACAGCATGAGTTGGTGGGACTGGCAACGCTGGGAAAAAGAAATTGATTGGATGGCTTTGCACGGCATCAATATGCCACTTGCTATCACGGGTGAAGAATACGTATGGAACGAAGTGTACAAAGAAATGGGATTTACCGATCAGGAGTTAAGTACATTTTTTTGCGGACCGTCTTATTTCTCCTGGTTTTGGATGGGAAATCTCGACGGCTGGGGTGGACCGCTACCTCAAAGTTGGATGACAAGCCACAAGGAACTTCAACAAAAAATTCTGAAACGGGAACGCGAGCTGGGCATGAAACCTGTATTGTCTGCTTTTACAGGACATGTGCCGGCTGCTTTCCGCCAGAAATTCCCCAATGCCAAACTGAAGCAAACCAACTGGAACAATGGTTTTTCGGACACGTATATTCTCGATTCCGAAGATCCGCTTTTTGCTGAAATAGGAAAGAAATACCTCGAAAAACAAACTCAGATTTTTGGAACAGATCATTTGTATTCAGCCGATACATTTAATGAGAATGAACCTCCATCGGACAATCCTGAATTCTTGTCGAAACTTAGTGCGCGGGTGTACGATGGCATGCGTCAGGCCGACCCCGAAGCGGTGTGGGTGATGCAAGGCTGGCTGTTTTTCAGCGACCGGAAGTTTTGGCATGCGCCGCAAATAAAAGCGTTGCTGGATGCTGTGCCCGATGATAAAATGATTATTCTGGATCTGATTACCGAGTACGAGCCTGTCTGGAAACGTACCGAAGCCTATTACGGCAAACCGTGGATTTGGAATATGCTTCATAATTTTGGTGGAAATATCAGCTTGTTCGGACAAATGGAAAATGTAGCCACACAACCCTCAGCGGCACTAAATGACCCACAATCCAAAAAGCTGAAAGGCATTGGCCTGACCATGGAAGCTATTGAGCAAACGCCGGTGCTTTATGAACTGATGACAGCAAATACCTGGCGCACAACCCCGATTAGTTTGAACCAATGGCTGAGTCAGTATATCCGGAATCGTTATGGGAAAGGTACTCCGGAATCGAATGTCAACATGCAAAAAGCCTGGAAAATATTGAGAAATACGGTTTATAATGGCAAGGAAATACGCGACGGGGCAGAATCCATTCTGACCGGACGACCAACTTTGGATTCTGCAACCAAATGGACGAAAACGAAACTAAACTACGAAAGGCGTGAACTGCTTCCGGCATGGGATTTATTCCTGAAATCATCCGCTATTTATGCTAAAAGCGATGGTTTTCAGTATGATTTGGTAGATCTTACCCGTCAGGTATTGGCTAATTATGCCCGTCCGCTACAACTGAAATGGGTAAAAGCTTATGAAGAAAAAGACGTGGTTGCATTTAAAAAATATAGCAATCAATATCTCGAACTGATGGACGATATGGATATGCTGTTGGCCACCCGAAAGGATTTCTTATTGGGAAAATGGATTGCCGATGCCCGGCGATGTGGTACTACCGATGCAGAGAAAGCACTTTATGAGCAAAATGCCCGCGATCTGATTACGCTTTGGGGAGATGCTGATAGTCCGCTGCACGAATATTCATGCCGCCAGTGGAGCGGATTGCTGACTGATTTCTACAAAGTGCGTTGGCAGAAATTCTTTGAAACAACGGCTTTGGCAATGAAAGCAGGGAAATCCGTAGACATTGTGACTTTCGACAAGGAAATTTCTCAATGGGAATGGCAGTGGGTAAATACGCAAAAGAATTTCCCAACAGAGCCTACAGGCAACAGCATTCAGGTGGCAAAATTGCTCTACAATAAGTATCGAACTAAAATGTAATGAAATGAAAATAAGGAGTCTACTTGTGTTACTTTTGTGTTGCCAGTCTGTTGTCTCAGCAAATGTCCAACCGATAACCCGCATGGGAAGTACCGATGCAAGTTATTTTGATGCCGGTTGGTTGTTTAACTGCTATGGTTTGCAAGCCGACGGAACCACAAAAGCGGAACCGGGAAATCTTCAGGCAACCGGATTGAACGATGCTGTCTGGCAAAAACTCGATTTGCCGCACGATTGGGCCATTGCCGGACCATTCCGCATAGAATTGGCAGGCGAAACCGGAAAACTCCCGTACAAAGGTATCGGTTGGTACCGCAAGCATTTTGTAATGCCGCAAGCTGATAAAGGGAAACAAATCTACCTGGATTTTGATGGGGCCATGGCTTATGCAAAAATATGGCTCAACGGGCATTATGTTGGTACCTGGCCATACGGTTATGCTTCGTTTCGCATGGACTTGACGCCGTATCTGAATTTTGGAGGAAATAATGTGCTGGCAGTTCAGTTGAATACCGAAAAATGGGATTCGCGTTGGTATTCGGGCGGAGGTATTTACCGTCATGTGTGGATGGTAAAGACCGCTCCGGTGCATGTAGCCCACTGGGGAACGTATATTACAACGCCAACAGTAAGCGATTCGGCGGCAAATGTGAAGTTGCAGGTAACTGTTGATAATAAGACGAATAAATCCGTTGAAGCTACCATCAAAACAGATATTTTTGAAATAAATAACGACGATATTATTGGAAGTAAAGTGGCCTCGTTTGCACCCTCGAAAATACAGTTATCGAAAAACGGCTCCATCGAAACAGTTCAACAAACTACCATTCTCAATCCAAAACGTTGGGATATAGTTTCCCCTAATCGTTATCTGGCTCAAACAACGATTGTTGTAAATGGCAAAACAATAGATACTTATAATACAGCATTTGGGGTTCGGACACTCGAATTTACGGCTCGCAAAGGTTTTTATCTCAATGGTCGTCGGGTACAGATTCAGGGAACCTGCAATCATCACGATCTAGGAGCTTTGGGGGCTGCTTTCAACATGAGTGCGCTTCGCCGCCAGTTGACCTTGCTCAAAGAGATGGGCTGCAATGCCTTGCGCACTTCGCACAATCCACCTGCGCCGGAATTATTGGAGCTGGCAGATAAAATGGGATTTTTGCTCATGGATGAAGCTTTCGATTGCTGGAAAACAGGCAAGCGTAAATCGGACTACAACTTGTTGTACGACGAATGGCACGAAAAGGATCTGAAAGCTATGATTCATCGGGATAGAAATAATCCTTGCGTATTTATGTGGTCTATCGGCAACGAAGTGCGAGACCAACGAGTACCGGACATTACCAAGGAATTGGCCGATTATGTGCGTTCCATTGACCCGACGCGACCTGTAACTAACGGCTACAATCACCCCGACGAAGCCCGTGAAGCCGGTGCACCGGTATCGATGGACGTGATCGGTATCAACTATTTCTTTGGACTTCAGGCCAAGTGGGATGTCGATCCGCGGTACATGCACATTCCGCAAATAGGCACAGAAACGTCTTCGTGCGTAACTTCGCGTGGTGAATATTTTCTGGACGATAATGGAAAAGAAAACCAATACGTCAACCACCAGATATCGTCGTACGACATTGCACATCCGGAGTGGGGCTGCAATCCGGATACACAATTTGCTACCAATGTGGTTCTTCCGCATTTTCTGGGCGAATTTGTCTGGACCGGATTTGATTATCTGGGCGAACCAACACCGTATAATTCCGACGAAACCATTCTGTTGAATTTCAGTTCTGATCCGGAGAAACAAAAAGAACAACAGAAAAAGCTTGATGAGTTTAAAAAGAATCCGGTGCCTTCTCGCAGCAGCTATTTTGGCATCATCGATTTGGCCGGTTTCCCCAAAGACCGCTATTATTTGTACCAATCGCAGTGGCGACCTGATTTTCCGATGGCGCACATTCTGCCACACTGGAACTGGCCCGAAAGAGTGGGGAAAATTACACCAGTGCATGTCTACACTTCGGGCGATGAAGCCGAATTGTTTATCAATGGAAAAAGCATGGGTCGCAGGAAGAAGAACGAAGGAATTACGTTCCGTCTGGTGTGGGACAGTGTGAGATACGAACCCGGCACAGTGAAAGTGATTGCTTACAAAAACGGGAAACAGTGGGCTACCGACGAAGTAAAAACAACCGGTGAACCAACAAAACTAATGCTTTCGGCAAATAGAAATACGATTAAAAACGATGGTTTGGATTTGAGTTACATCACTGTGGCAGTGACAGACCAGAACGGACTTACAGTGCCACGCTCGCATCCAGAAATAAGTTTTGAGGTGGAAGGTGCCGGAGAGATTGTAGCTACCGATAATGGCGATGCAACGAGCTTTATTCCTTTCCAAAGCCACACGCGACCGGCATTCAACGGACTGGCATTGGTCATTATAAAAGCGAAAAAAGGAGCCAGTGGTGAGATTATTGTCAGGGCAAAATCGAATGGATTAACTATGGGTAGCACCATTTTATCCACCCGATAAACACCTCCCGGCAAGAATCTTTTTTGCATATTTTTTCATTGTATAGCTAAGGTATATTTAGCCTATAGGAATGGTATATGAATGCTATAGGATAGAATCAGCAAAGGTAGAATAATTATACAGCTGTAACGATCTGTTTGTACATAAAAATGCAGAATTTATCTTTGGGGTTGTTGACAGAATAATTGAAAATACATAAATTCTAAAGGAAGAAATAAAATTAATTGATTATCAGTACAGCGACCTATTCGGTAAAATCAGCATCATCGAGTTGGGTGGGTTTCGCGATTTTTAATCGCGATACCCAGGCTGAAAATGATAATTCAGCAAGCGGGTTACTTTACGGATAATTATTAAATAAAATAACATGAAATACATTCAACGAAAACTGGCTTTTTTACTGTTGCTGTTGATCAGTTACAGTTTCATTCAGGCACAACCGCCACTTCAAAAGGTGGTGGTAGATAAAACCGCGTATAACTTTTATATCGTTTCTGATGCCGGACGTAATGGCTATTATGAGCAAAAAACGGTAGCCGAAACGCTTGGCAAACTGGCAGAAACCATTCATCCAAAATTCATTCTGGCCAATGGCGATACCTTTCACTATAACGGCGTTCGAAGCACTTCCGACCCGCTTTGGATGACAAATTTCGAAAGCATTTACAGCCACCCGGAGTTGTTGGTCGATTGGTTTCCGGTTTTTGGCAACCACGAATACCGTGGTAACACGCAAGCGCTTATCGACTATACGCAAATCAGCCGGCGCTGGAATATGCCGGCTCATTATTACACTTTGGTGAAGAAGATTGACAAGGAAAACAGTCTGCGCGTTGTTTGTATTGATACACCGCCATTTCTGAACGAATACCGGAATGCACTCGATCAGTTCCCGGATATTGCCAAACAGGATACACACCGACAGCTCGTTTGGCTGGATAGTGTGCTCACTGTGTCGAAAGAGAAATGGGTCGTTGTAATGGGGCATCATCCTATTTACTCTGAGGATGCCCACCATGGAAGTACGCAGGAATTGATTGCTCAGCTCGATCCTATTCTGCGGAAGCATCATGTCGATTTTTATTTTGCCGGACATATCCATAGTGCTCAGCATATTCAGAAAGAAGGCATGGACTATATTGTGAGTGCTTCAGCATCGTTGGGCGCTCCGGCAACTTACGGACCGGATACGAAATACGAAAATTCGGTTGAAGGCTTTAGCATCTGCTCCGTAAAAAGCGGCACGTTTGAAGTCATTTTTGTAAACGAAAAAGGAGAAGAACTTTACCGCTATAAAAAATCAAAATAATACATTAAAAAGACAATATGAAAAGACTATTTTTAATTGGATTTCTTGCCATTGGGACACTATCGTCGTTTGGACAATCGAAAATCATTAATATTATTGATCGTGGTGCATGTTCCAGCAATACCACCGAAAATACCGCTATTATTCAAAAAGCCATCGATGATGTTTCTGCTGCGGGCGGCGGACAAGTACTGATTCCTGCCGGACGTTTTGTTACCGGAGTACTTCACCTGAAATCGAACGTGGAAATTCATTTGGACAAATATGCTGTGCTGGCCGGAAGTACGCGAAGAAGTGATTATGGCATCCCTGATGCAACTGCTTTACTGTTGGCCGACAAGGTACACAATATTGCCATTACAGGACAGGGGATGATTGATGGACAGGGAGAAAAAGTTATCGAGGATATTTACCGGATGCTCAATGCCGGAACGCTGCAGGATTCAGAATGGAAAACTGAAAATCCATGGCATCAGGTTCGTCCGGAAGAACGTAACCGTCCGAAAATCATCAATTTTACAAATTCGAACAATATCATTATCAAAGGAATTACCATTAAAAATTCACCGAACTGGGTGCAACGTTACGATAAATGTGCTGATATTTTGATGGATAGCATTCAGGTGGAAAGCAACGTTTACTGGAATAATGATGGTGTGGATTTCGTGGATTGCAAGAATGTAAAATGTACAAACAGCTTTTTCAATGCCGACGACGACGGCATTTGTCTGAAGTCGGAAGACAGGAACAGCCGTTGCGAGAATATTTATGTAGCCAACTGCGTGGTTCGCTCCAGCGCCAGCGCCGTAAAACTGGGAACTGCTTCATGGGGAGGTTTCAAGAATATTACCATTAAAGACATTAAAGTGTTTGATACATTCCGCTCTGCCATTGCCATCGAGGCGGTAGATGGTGGTGTGATTGAGAATATTGATGTTCGGAATATTAAAGCTACCAATACCGGAAATGCCATTTTGGTCAGGTTGGGGCATCGCAACAAAGATTCGGTGGTAAGCCAACTCCGTAACGTTTACATTGGCAACATGGAAGTGGAAGTGCCTCGAACAAAGCCGGATATTGGCTATAACATGGAAGGCCCGGCCAAGCGATATCCGCACAACGTGTTTCCATCATCGGTTACCGGAATTCCCGGACACCCCGTTCAGAATGTGCTGATTGAGAACGTGAACATTGTATATCAGGGTGGTGCCGACCGGAACAAAGCTTGTTTTGGACTCGATTCGTTGGCCAAAGTACCTGAGCGTATTCCCGATTATCCTGAATTTTCGATGTTTGGAGAGTTGCCGGCCTGGGGATTTTATGTACGGCATGTGGATGGTATTCAGTTTAAAAATGTGGAAGTCAGTTACAAAGAAGACGACTTCCGTCCGGCAATGGTGTTCGACGACGTGAAAGGATTAAACCTGAACCGGGTGGAGATACCAACTGCCAAAGAACAGCCTGTGTTGGTTATGCGTCAGGTAACGAAACCGGTACTTGAACAAGTAAAACTACCAGTTGACCCGAAAAAGGGAATTTTGGTACTAAAAAAATAGCAACCTGTTGACAACTTCATTTTTTTCAATTCCTCAAAACCAATGAAATACTTCCTCTGCATCTATTTTTCAGTTGTTTCGGTTGCAGCTATTGCTGTAAACAAACAGTCGCCGAACCTGTTGCCTTTTGTCAATACCTATGTGGGAACATCGCCTTCCACAACCGATAATGCCGGTAAACATGGTAAACAGACCGAAGAATATGGGCAAACGCTTCCGGCGGTATTGGTTCCGAATGGGATGAATTTTATGACTCCGCAAACGCGCGATACGGAGAAAAAATGCATTGCGCCTTATTATTATAAAGATTCTTTGTTTCAGGGGTTCCGGAATTCGCACTGGATTGTGGGTGGTTGTACACAGGATTACGGAAGCATGACACTTATGCCGATGCTTGACAAAATGGATTTTCAGCCCGAAAGAAGGGCATCGCATTTCAGTCATTCGAACGAGATATCCACGCCTGCCTATTATTCCACTTTGTTGGACGATTATCATATACAGGCTGAAATGACTTCCACCACGCGTTGCGCTATTTTCCGCTTCACTTTTCGGAAAGCCGGTATGGCTTATATTGCAGTGAATCCAAACAGCGATGAGGGTGAGGGTACTATCCATGTAGATGCCGCAAATGGTGTTGTCACGGGTAGTAATCCCGTTCATCGTATCTATCAGGGTTGGGGAAAATCGGCGGGGTTTGCGGGGCATTTTGTGGTGAAAATTGACAGACCTGTTTCAAAATATGGTGTTTTTCAGGAAGAAAAGACAGAACCCAACCGAACCGACATATCCAATTTGCCGCAGCTGGGTGGCTACGTTGGGTTTCCGGTAAAAGCAGGTGAAACGGTTATTGTGAAAATGGCATCTTCTTTTAGCGATTTGGAACATGCAAAAAAAAACCTGCAATCCGAAATTCCTCACAGCAATTTTGATGTGGTGAGAATGAATCTTGAAAAACGGTGGAACAGCACTCTGTCGGATGTGACAGTTAGCACAAAGGATGTTACGGCTAAAAGAAAGTTTTATACGGCAATGTACCATTCCCTTTTTCTGCCAAGGGTGATGAATGATGTGGATGGTGCATATCCTGCTTTTTCGAAAGGTACTATTTTATATACTGAGAAAGGAAGGAATTATTACGACGATTATAGTATGTGGGATACTTATCGGGCTTTGCACCCGCTGATGACTATCATTCGTCCAGGTCAATCTGCCGATATGATGGAGTCGTTGGTGGATAAATACCGTCAGGGCGGTTGGTTCCCCATTTTCCCCTGTTGGAACAGTTACACTGCTGCCATGATTGGCGATCATTGTGCCTCGGTAATTGCCGATGCTTATGTAAAAGGAATTACCGGTTTTGATGTGAAAAAGGCCTATGAAGGCTTGCGCAAGAATGCATTTGAGTCACCGGCAAATTTTGAGGATTACAAAAATGGTATGGGGCGCCGTGCACTTCCATCTTATCTCAAATATGGGTACGTGCCACTGGAAGATTCTGTGAAAGAGGCTTTCCATACCAATGAACAGGTTTCACGCACACTCGAATATGCCTACGACGATTATGCACTCTCGCAGTTAGCCGCAAAACTGGGAAAAACCGATGATGCTGTCACTTTAAAGAAACGTGCACAAAATTATCGCAATGTCATTGACCCAACGACTGGGTATGCGCGTGGTCGTTATGTCGACGGATCATTTATTAAAACGTTCAATCCCTATACTTTTGCCTATTATATTACCGAGGGTTATCCGGTTCATTACACGTGGTATGCTCCGCAGGACATTCCCGGACTGAAAAAATGGATGGGTGGCGAAACTGTTTTTCGTTCGAAACTGGATTCTATGTTTACCGAAAACCGTTATTGGCATGGCAATGAGCCTTGTCATCAGGTGGCGTTTCTATTCAATTATACAAACGAGGTATGGCGTACTCAAAAATATGTAAATAGCATTTTGAACACCGAATACAAAGATGTTCCGGGAGGATTGTCGGGCAATGATGATGCTGGGCAAATGTCGGCCTGGTATGTTTTCGCTGCGCTGGGATTTTACCCGGTTACGCCGGGAACTCCGTATTACATCATTTCAGGGCCAAGCTTCGAGCAGGCTTCCATCACTTTACCGGGTGGTAAATTATTTACTTTAATTGCCCAAAATTATTCGCCTAAAAATATTTATATTCAATCGGTTATCCTGAATGGAAAACCTTATAAGAATAATTACATTTCTCATTTTGATATTGTAAGAGGTGGAAGAATGGTTTTTACGATGGGAAATAAACCATCAAACTGGGGTGTGGGGCAAACGCCTCCGACTGAATAGAATCTGAAGATACTGGCATAAAAATAAATATTTAAATTGTCTGCAATGAATCATGTAATTAAAACTCTGACTAGCCTGGCCCTGCTGATTTTTTCTTCCGTTGCTACAGCACAGATGCTTCATTCCTACATCGATCCGTTTATTGGTTCGGAAGCAAAGGGGAATGTTTTTATCGGGCCGTCTTGTCCGTTTGGCATGGTAAAGCCGGGTCCCGATTGCAGTCGTGCTTCCAACAGCGGCTACATTCCCGATACCACGCAGACTATCTACGGTTTCAGCCAAGTGCACGTAAGTGGTACCGGTGGCGGGCCTAAGTATGGAAACATCGCTGTGATGCCATTCTCAGGCGATTTTGAATCGATAAAACATGAATCGTTACGGACAAAAGAAACGACCATGGTGGGTTATTACAGCGTTTTGCTGAAGAAATGGAATATTCGTACTGAAATTACGACTTCGCCCAAAGTGGCTTTTTATCGTTTTGTGTTCAACAAAAAGGATAAAGGCATAAAAATCGATTTAGGTGATTTCCTGGGGGAAAAACCAGTCCCCGATTCGCGCGAAGCACAGCAGTTTGTAGGTTCGGAGATTCAGGTATTATCCGACCGTGAAGTGCAGGGTTACAGCCGTATTATGGGTGGTTGGAACAATGGAGCCGCCTACACGGTGTATTTTCATGCCGTTTTCGATAAACCGTTTAGTCGTTTCACTACCTGGAAAGGGCAAAAATTCTCAGTTGGACAAACCACCCAATTTGACTCCGGCGAAAAAACCGGTGCTTTGCTCTTGTTTGGAACCAATGTATCAGACACCATTCAAATGAAAGTAGGCATCTCTTTTGTTAGTGCATTAAAGGCGCAACAAAACGTAGCTGCCGAGGCTCCTCACTGGAATTTTCAACAAACTCTGCATGAAACCCAGGATAAATGGGAAGCTTTGATGAAGAAAATCGATGTTTCACCTGAGGCCACGCACGCCCAGAAAGTGATGTTTTACACGGCTTTGTACCACACACAATTGATGCCGGTGGACCGGACTGGCGAAAATCCACTCTGGACTTCCAATCAGCCTTACTACGATGATTTCTATGCCATTTGGGACACGTATCGTTCTTCGCATCCTTTGTTGACGCTTATCACTCCTTCGCGGCAAGTGGATATTGTAAATGCCATGCTTGATATTTACAAACGGGATGGCTATTTACCCGATGCCCGGAGTGGCAATTATAATGGTCGCACTCAGGGCGGTTCCAATGCCGAAGTAATGATTGCTGATGCCTATGTGAAGGGGTTGAAAGGAATTGATTATTCACTTGGACTTCAGGCTATGTTGAAAGATGCCACTGTGCCTCCGGGCGGTAACGAAGAAAAAGAAGGACGTGGCGGATTGACCGATTACAATTCTTTGGGATATGTTTCAACGCGCTTTGTGCGCTCCGGCAACCGGACAGTGGAATATGCTTACGACGATTATTGTCTGGCACAGGTATCTAAAGGCCTGAACCGATTGGGAGAATACCGTCGGTTTATGAAACAATCCGAAAATTGGAAAAACCTGTGGCGCGATGTGAAAGACCACGGTTCCCGCGGTTTTATTATGCCTAAAGATGCCGCCGGTCGTTGGGTCGACAGCATTCCGTGCGATGTGTACAATGGGCGTTATAGCTATGTGCCCTACACTCCATTAGCGCAGGACTGGCCCAGCTGTGTGTGTTGGTGGTGCGGTTTTTTCTACGAAGCCAGCTCGTGGGAATATTCGTTGTTCGTGCCGCACGATGTACCCGGACTAATTGAAAAATCGGGTGGTAATGAAGCGTTCCGAAAACGCCTCGATACTCTTTTTGAAAACGGCTATTACAATGTTGGCAATGAGCCATCGTTTCTGAGTTCGTGCTTGTATCACTGGCTCGGACGACCCGATTTGAGCAGTCAGCGTACCCACCAGATTATCAATAGCAATTACGATGCTACCCGCGGCGGCATTCCCGGCAACGACGACTCGGGTGCCATGTCGTCGTGGCTGGCTTTCCATATGATGGGAATTTATCCCAATGCAGGCCAGTCGTATTACCTCATTACGTCGCCGTATTTTAAGCAGACAGTGATTCATTTAGAAAATGGAAAGGATTTCAAAATTGTAGCCAGTAATCTTTCCTATAAAAATGTGTTTATCAAATCAGCTACTCTAAACGGTAAGCCATTCTATCAGGCCTGGATTGAGCACGAAAACATCATGAAAGGCGGTGAATTGATTCTTGAAATGGATGCGAAACCTTCAAAAACGTGGGGGACTATAATGCTTCCTCCTTTGGAAAGATTGTGATTTGTTTTAATTCAGCTGCCAAATAGCTGGATTATAGCAATTATTGTTGATGTGACAAATAAATAGAGACTGTCTTTGTGATTTTAGATAGATTTGTAATAGTTAGGAGGAGGCTGATAGAAAGTGATTTTTGTCAGCCTCAATTTTTTATGGTTGGAATGGGAAAAGCAGTTTATCAGATAATAAAGATATCTATTTGGTGTTATGGAGTAACCAGTATCATCCTAAATTTTATAGAGCTAATGAATTTTAGTTTTAAGTAAAGGAGTTTGGTAAAAGAAAAATTATTATCTTGCGCAATTATAATAAAATTCAGCAATATGAAAAATTACTTAACCGGTTTTCGATTATATGTATTATTCTCTTGTCTATCCTTGTTGATCTTTTTTTCTTGTAAAAAAGATGAAGCAATACCTTCTACAGGTCCGGTTGTAGACCTTTCTGTTACGAGTATTGTTGACAATACGTCGCCTGCTGTTGATGGTTTTATAACATATACTATCTCCGCCCAAAATAATGGATCTAGCAATGCCAGCGAAGTTGTTGTGGTCGATTCTTTGCCTGCCGGATTAACGTTGGATAATTACACGGCGACAAAAGGAAGTTATGATGCCCAAACGGGTAAATGGCTGATTGGCGATCTAAGCAAAGGTGCCGAATCGGTATTGACTATAAAGGCTAAGGTTGTGTCGTTTGGTAGTATTGTTAACAAGGTCAGGATAACAGGAAAAGTTACGGATAATAATGCAAAAAATGACAGTTCAAAGACGACGGTGTCAACCAGCCTGGCGGGTTTGTCGAAAGAGCAAACCTGGACGTATGATGTATTTTCGGCCATGAAAGATATCTATTTGTGGAACGATGCACTGCCTTCGGTTTTTGATCCCCGGAAATATACCACTGCTGAAAATGGCCTCGCGTATCTCTCTGGTTTAAAGATTAGCTCCGAGACTGGGCAGGCAATCGACCGTTATAGCTTTTTGGATAAGATAGGTAATCTCAGTGGAGAAATTTCGGGAGGAACGGCAAGCGGCGATTACGGATTTATGGTCACAGCAGGTTATAATTCAGCCAATCAGGTGTCGTTTTTTGTAACTTATGTCTATAGTCAATCTCCGGCGGCTTTAGCGGGTGTAGAACGTTCTTTTGAAGTTGTGAAAATCAATGGAAGTGATGCAGTCCATCCTGATGTTGATGCTCAAGGTTATTTGGTAACTTCTTCTGCGGGTTATGTCAATATGGTGAATGCGCTTTTCAATTCAACAACAGCATCGTTTACATTTAAAAAGCAGGATGCAACGACTTTGGACGCTTCGCTTAACGTGGCGTCGTACACGATTAACAGTGTTTTGTTTGATGCTATTTATAACGTAGGGTCAAAGAAGGTTGGATATATGGTTTTCAACCAGTTTTTAGGCACGTCTTCACAAACCGAGCTAGCTAACTCAATAACTAAATTTGCAACAAATGGGGTTCAATATCTGATTGTGGATCTACGCTATAATGGTGGCGGATCGGTTGAAACTTGCGAGAAATTCTGTAATCTGTTAGCCCCGCAATCGGCTAATGGCAAGCTTATGTATTCTTATAAAATGAATCCGGAATTAACAAATTATTATGTAAGTAACAAATACAGCCTTACTACCACCTTTGCCAAAACGAATTCATTTCAACCAACCAGGATCTACTTTATCGTAACAGGTAGAACTGCATCGGCATCTGAGCTGCTTATCAATAATTTGCGGCCTTACTATTCTGGGAACCTATTTCTGGTTGGTCAAACCACCTATGGAAAACCTTGCGGTTTCTGGTCAACACCCATTGGATATACCGATACTCAAACAACTACGAAAGAAGGTTACGATCTTTATGCAGTTTCCTTTGAGATGACTAATGCCAACAACGAAGGTGGTTATTATTCGGGAATGACTCCTGGTGCTGCCAAATATCCGGGAATCAAGGCTTACGATTCCTACAATTTGTCATGGGGAGATCAGAATGATGCAAGCCTGGCTCAAGCTCTTAACCATATTTCTACCGGAGCGTTTAAAGTGTCGGCACAGTCAAAAGTGAAATCTGTAAACGTGCAGCCGATTTCTGATATTGATCGCCAATTCAAAGGCATGATAGATTTCAGAAAACATTTTAAACTAAAATCAAATAAATAGTAAAGTGTTGGTTGACTTTTAGTTTGCATTGAAAGATTCAATACTGTTACCGAATTAGACATTGATATGTCAAAGTTGATTGAAATTTCAGGCATACGATTTGTTTTAGACCGGAAGATGAATAAATGTTAATCGGATTAAATTGATTGTTTATGGATTGCAACGCAAATTTTCCTTCATTTCTGGATTCCTATTTTGAAAATACAGCACGGAAATATCCAAATAATCTGGCTATTGAAGATGGTGAGTCTAAAAAAACGTACGTTGAGGTAGACAAACTGTCCAATCAGTTTGCTCATTTTTTGCACGGAAAAGGAATTGCGCCTGAAGAAAAAGTAGTGTTGCTTCTGCCGCGTTGCGGACATATTTACGTGGCAATGCTTGGAGTGCTCAAGGCTGGTGGTGCATATATTCCACTTGATGCCGAAATCCCTGCTGACCGGGTGAATTTCATTATACAAGATTCCGGAGCCAAACTTATTATTACTTCTAATGAAATTCTTGATCGGATTGGTTCACACCTCAGTGGACATCTAATCTTTAATGTTGACAATGAACTTGCCGGACTGGCAAAATATCCTGCCACAAAACCTGAAATCAGCAACAGGACACCAAATGATTTATGCTATATTATTTATACCTCGGGTACTTCGGGTATGCCCAAAGGTGTGTTACTGGAACATCGAAATGTGGTAACCTATATTCAGGGCGCATTACAAATCTACCCTGTAACTCCCGTTGATAGGGCTTTGCAAGGATTCTCGGTTTCGTTTGATGCATCGGTGGAGGAGATTTGGGTGACATTTGCTGCGGGTGCCGCCTTGGTGGTGGGTACATTCGAAATTATGCGTTCAGGCGATCAATTTTCCTCTATCCTCAATCGGCTCAATATCACATTTCTCTCTTGTGCTCCCACGTTGCTTTCGATGGTGAAAGAAGATATTCCCGGCTTGAAAATCCTGATTTTCGGTGGCGAAGTTTGTTCTACTGATATGGCACATCGCTGGTGTAAAGCCAGCCG
>Ga0318567_10000301_pt1 | contig 21712 bp, 17 predicted proteins | sample GRESIP088b5f20_FD_203691 | JGI IMG/M metagenome (GOLD analysis project Ga0318567, IMG submission 203691) | Tropical soil microbial communities from Luquillo Experimental Forest, Puerto Rico - GRE.SIPMG.088b5f20 | ecosystem: Environmental > Terrestrial > Soil > Tropical forest > Bulk soil...
ATCAACGGTACTCCACGGCCTTTTTTTCGCTCACGAGGAAACACTTAAATTGAAATACCAATGGCAGGAATGCGGATAATATTTGCCGGAGGATTATTAAGCTAATGTTTATCCTTTTTTGATGTACAAATGTCACAAAGTGAAAACTCATTCATGTTGTTGCTATTTAGGTTTGGGGTCTGACTTTTAATAAAACCCAAACTGCATGAAGAAACTATTGCTGCAAATTTTACTATTGGCCGGAACCATGAACACATCGATTGGACAAAAAAATTCTTACGGAGTAAGTGCTGGAATCGGAAGAGGATTTATAATTCAAGAACCGTTGATGGGTGGGGCTGGCCATGATTTAAACAACGGTATTTTATTGGGATTCCAATATACGCGAAAGCTAAATGATAAGTTTCATTTAATGACCGGCATAAATTGGTGCTATTACAGGCTTTCAGTGACACCCAATTTTTATCCCGGCGTTGAAAGATCTACCAAATACTATAACTTCAATCTCATATACCTGCCAGCTTTTATTAAGATGAATTTGTCAAAACATTTCTTTTTAGATGGAGGGCTAATTGGAGATATTGACCTGACAAAGGATAAACCAATATCAAACCAGACTGGGATTGGAGCAGGACTGGGAGTAGGCGCCGAAGTGATGGTAACACACCAATTTACAATTCAATTAGACCCATATCTAAATTTCCATGGATTAAACATGATCCATGTAGAAGACTATCCTGAGCGAGTTTTCGACCCCGGAATTAAGTTGACGTTTGTTATGCGAAAATAAAGCTAACTCCAAATTAAATGAGCACCAACAACAGTGAGGAGCTTATGTTTTGACAAGAAAGATTGACCCTTCCCTCAACAATTCATTCCTTCCGTTTGTTCCCCAAAAAACGAAAAAGTGGGAACACGCATTCGGTTGCACATTATCACATGCTTTTCTTTACTACTCAGCCTTTTCATCTTTTCCTGCCAGGATAAAGGCAGGGAACAGTTGCTGGAACAAAGAGAGCAGGCATTGACAGAGAAAGAAAAACAATTCGCACTCAAAGAGCAGGACTATGAGTCGTTGCTCAAAATGAGAGACAGTCTTTCTTCGATAAAAAAAGTTGACACTGTTGCGCACCGTTGGCCGCAAGCAATAAATGGCCCCTGGAGCAGCAAACTCCTGTGCATAGAATCCGGCTGCAACGAGTATGCGGTAGGCGATCAAAAAACAAATGAGACATGGAACTTTACCAGTGATTCTTCAAAGATGCTGGTGACAATTCTCAACAACAAGGATAACGCACTCGTAAGAATATACCATGCGAGATATGACAGCAGCGGCATCAGTCTTCACTTCAAAGCTGATTCGCTTGCAAAGCGTGCCGTTCATATGGAAGTGATACTCGACCAGATTTCAAATGAGAGAATAAAGGGCACGCAAACAATTACTATTGACAGCGCCTGTACAGCAAAATTTTCAGTGGACCTTACCCGCAACAAATAAGTTATGCATTTACTCAACGTACATAACATGTCGCTTCCTATTGCTGATCCTGTTCTAAAATTTTTATTAGAACTGATCATCATTCTCGGAGCGCCATTGTTGCTCAATAAAATCAAAGTGCCTCATTTGATCGGACTCATTATTGCCGGTGCCATCGTTGGTCCAAACGGCTTTAATTTGCTTGCACGAGACAGCAGTGTTGTTGTAACAGGAACGACCGGCTTGCTTTATATTATGTTCCTCGCCGGCCTTGAAATAGATATGGGTGAGTTCAAAAAAAACAAGTGGAAGAGTCTCACATTTTCTGTCTATACATTTGCCGTTCCTTTCATACTTGGATACATTGGTGGTACTTATGTTTTACATTTCCCATTATTGAGTACGCTTTTATTTTCAAGCCTTTTTTCCTCGCATACACTCATCGCATATCCGCTGGTGAGCAAATTAGGAATCACCAAAAACCGTTCAGTGAACATTTTAGTTGGAGGCACCATGGTCACCGATGTGTTGTCGCTATTGGTCTTGGCCGCAGTTGTAGGATTAACACAAGGCAATGCTACATATACTTTCTGGTTAAAACTCGGCGTCTCAGTTATTGCCTTTGCCTTGATCGTGTTGTTGCTCTTTCCGCTCATTGCAAAATGGTTCTTTAAAAATGTGCAGGACAAAATATCGCAATACATTTTTGTGCTCGTGGTTATTTATCTCGCGGCGCTCATCGCAGAGCTGGCGGGCATCGAAGGCATCATCGGCGCTTTTTTTGCCGGGCTTGCATTGAACAGATTAATACCAAGATCATCAGCATTAATGAATCGTGTTGAGTTTGTAGGCAATGCTCTTTTCATTCCTTTCTTTTTGATAAGCGTGGGGATGCTGGTGGATTTCAGGGCCTTTATTCAAAGCTGGGAAACACTGGGTGTGGCGGGCATTATGTTGGTTTGTTCCATTGGCGGCAAATGGCTCGCTGCAATTATTACACAAAAAACTTTTCACCTTACAAAAGATGAGGGCAAACTAATTTTCGGTTTGAGTTCCGCTTCGGCAGCTGCAACGCTGGCATCTGTTATGGTTGGTTATAACATCATCGTCTCTGAAACAGCAGCAGGAGAGCCGGTAAGATTATTGAGCGAACATGTGCTGAATGGAAGCATACTACTGATCCTCATCTCATGCACAGTGTCTTCTTTGATTTCCATGTCGGCCGCACAGAATATTGCAAGAGCCAGCAACGAAAGCACCGTAGCGGACGACAATGAAGAAGAAAGAATTTTACTTGCCATCAAGCACCACGGCATGGTAGATATGATGATCAACCTGAGTTTGCTTTTAAAATCAAAATCAAATACCAAAAATCTTTTCGCGATAAATGTAATCAACGAAGAAAAGAACGAGTCATCTATAAAGAATGCGGAAAAGGTTTTGGAAGAAGCTGTAAAATCAGCAGCCGCCGCAGATGTAGAATTGAATTCGATTATGCGGTATGACAACGATGTAATGTCCGGCATTAACAACGTCGTAAAAGAACAAAGGATCACTGACCTTATCATTGGACTGCAGAAAGACAAAGGGTTTTCGCCATCACTCGTTTACAATTTATACAATGGTTATTTGCAGAATGACAATATCAACGTGATGCTTTACAATGCTGCGCAACCGATATCAACTGTGAAAAGCTACACGGTACTGATACCACAGCTTGCACGCCAGGAACCCGGCTTTCTTCATGTGCTGATACATATCTGGAACATTGCCAGAAACTCCGGCGCTACAATGAATTTTTATGCCAATGAACCGGAGTTGGATATTTTAAAAGCCATTCACAAAAAATCATCCATTGAAGCGACTTTCCGAAATATTGAACACTGGAAAAAAGCCGTGGAAATTGCTGCATCGCTCAAAGAAAACGAAGCACTTTTTGTGATACTTGCAAAAAAAGGAATGGTGTCTTACACCCCAAAAATGAAAATGATCCCTGATTTTTTAAATGGTCATTTACAGGATCGCAGCTTTATGCTTTTCTTTCCTTTTGCGGATGCAGAAACAGGAACCGACGAAAAAAGAGCAATCAGCAATCATACCGACTTTATCGAAATTGGAAAGGCGATCAGGAAATTTTTTGGTCCGTAGGGGCGAATTGAATTCGCCCAGAACATCCAATAACAATTGCGTAACAACAGAGCAGGATGGTGCAAGATGGCGAAATGACTCCGTATCTTTAGTTTTAGCTGCCCGGACACCAATGCACGATCCGGTAATGATTAGCTTACTAAATACGTCGTAAAACATATGAAATTCTCTATTGCCCTGATTGGCCTTCTCGCATGGTTAAATCCATACACTTGCAGCGCACAAAACAGCTCGCAGAAAATCCCTGACAACATTGCAACCGGTCCGTTTGCCGATAATTCAGGACACTGGTATATGGGTCCCGACAAGAGCCGCATGATCAATCCCATGCCCGGCAGGCCCCGTTACCAGCCAACACAGTTAACGGAAATAGGCGATAACATTCTTCTCTTCCAAAAATCCAACGGAGGATGGGCAAAAAACTATGACGTATTTGCGATTCTTACCGAGGCACAAAAAGATTCCGTTCGAGAGCGTCATAATGAATTAAATACAACATTCGACAATGGCACCTGTTTCACGCAAATTGCCGCACTTTCAATTGTCTATAAAAACACTGGAATTAATAAATACAAAGATGCCGCGTTAAGAGGCGTTGATTATATGCTCTCTGCGCAATACGCCAATGGTGGATGGCCGCAATATTATCCGCTGGAAAAAGGTTATAGCAGGGAAATCACTTACAATGATGGTGCATTCGAAGGCATCATGCAACTCTTTAAAAACATTCTCGACGGCGCTCCGCAATACGATTATATTGATGCGAAATACCGCAAAAAAATTGGCGAAGCTTTTAACAAAGGACTTGACTGCATTGTAAAAACACAGATCAATGACGCTGGTGCACCCACAGCATGGTGCCAGCAATATGATGAGAACACCCTTCAGCCTGCATGGGCAAGGAAGTTTGAACCTGCCAGCATAAGCAATGGCGAAAGCTCCGGCATTGTTCTTTTCTTAATGAGCATCGACCATCCCGATGGTCATGTTGTTGAGGCGGTACAAAATGCCGTGAAATGGTTCCAGGATTCTAAAATTTACAACACCAAAGTGGTGACGATTCCTGCACCAACAATGCAAACTCCTTTCCGCACATCTACGACCGATCGCGTAGTGGTGATAGATTCAACGGCTCCTCCAATCTGGACACGTTACTACGAACTTAAAACACACAGGCCATTGTTCTGTAACCGCGATAGCAAAGTGGTATACTCTTTAGCGGAAGTGGATCGTGAAAGGCGCGACGGCTATGCATGGTACACTTATGCTCCGCAAAAAGTATTGGACAAGTACAGTGCGTGGCAAAAGAAATGGGCGCCGGGGAAGGATGTGCTGGCACATAAATGAAGGTTATGAGTTTTGAGTTATGAGTTTTGAGTCGGAAGTGAACTCAAAACTTATAACTCAAAACTTATTACTTACTTTTAGCTCATGGATTCATTTCTTGAAGCTATCCGCAAATATGCGCCCATCTCAAAAGCAGAGGGAGAATATTTTTATTCATTCTTTCGTAAAGTAAAATACAAGAAAAACACGTTATTGCTTGAAGAGGGCAAGGTTGCCCATGAAGTATTTTTTGTAGAGAAAGGATGCCTGCGACAATTTTTCTTTACTGAAAAAGGAGTGGAGAAGACCTGCAACTTCGTATTCGAAGAGGAGTTCCTCACCGACCTTGAAAGTTTTTCGCGACAAACCAAAGCTACCACCAACATCATTGCGCAGGAGCCCACAGAATGCCTTGTAACCAACTGCAAGGACCTTGTAGAGTGCATGGCGGGATCACCTGCCGTTGCAGCATTCTTCAGTGTGATTGTTGAAAACGTGGCAACGGCCAACATCCGGCGCATTCAATCCCTTTTATCGCAATCTCCGGAGCAACAGTTCGAGGAGCTACTCATCAACAATCCACAGATTTTGCAACGTGTGCCCCAACGTTACATTGCCCAATATTTAGGCATTGCACCGGAAAGTCTGAGTCGCATTCGCAAGAGAGCATTGGTGGTAACAAAATCTTAACCCGTGTTATCGTTTTTTGCGAATCCGCGCAGTAGTTTTGACCCCGTTATGAGTTTTGAGTATTGAGTTTTGAGTCGGTTGTCAATTATGAAAGACCGATCAATATTCGCACCTCATCGCGCAAAACTCATAACTCACAACTCACAACTCACAACTCAACACTATGACAACACAGGTGATTCTCGGCGCTGGCGGAGACATTGGAAAATCTCTCGCAAAAGAACTAAAACAATATACAAATACAGTAAGGCTGGTATCGCGCCATCCCCAACAGGTAAATGGAGACGACGAACTTGTGTCCGCTGACTTATTGTCTGCCGAGCAGGTAGACAAAGCCGTTGCCGGTGCTTCAGTTGCCTACCTTGTTGCGGGCCTGAAATACGATTTGCGTGTATGGCAAAAAGACTGGCCGGCTATCATGGACAACGTAATCAATGCATGTTTGAAACACGGCACTAAACTGGTTTTCTTCGACAACATTTATATGTACGATCAGAATGCCGTCCCACACATGACAGAAGAAAGTCCCCTGAATCCTCCCTCTAAAAAAGGCAAAGTGCGACTGCAGATCGTGGAAAAAATTCGCAACGCTATTTCCCAAAAAGGCTTGCAGGCATTGATCGCCAGAAGCGCCGATTTTTATGGACCGGGAGCAAAGAATGGTATTCTGAATGTCCTGATATTGGATCCGATTTCAAAAAACAAAAGAATGAGCTGGCAATCCAATGTAAACAAAACGCACTCCTTTACTTACATACCAGACGCTGCAAAAGCAACGGCTATCCTCGGCAACACAGACAGCGCATACAACCAAACCTGGCATTTGCCAACGTCTTCACAAAGATGGACGGGCAAACAATTCATTACACTCGCAGCTTCTATGAAAGGTGTGAAACCCTCGTACACTTTGCTCAGTCCGCTTTTACTTTCCTTAATAGGATTGTTCAACAGGACGATTAAGGAGCTGGTTGAAATGCAATACCAGAACAACCAGGACTATTTTTTCGACAGCCAAAAATTTTGCAAAGCCTTTAATTTCACGCCAACGAGTTTTGAAGAGGGAATGAAGAAAACGTTGGAGAATTAATTAAGAATTAATGTCGTTTCCTTGAGGTGCGATTGCATACGAATTAATGCCCTACGGGCATATGGCCGATTGTCGAATTGTTTCTATTGATATTGTTCCCCTACGGGGAAGGCTTGCCCATAGGGCATCAATATCAATAGAAAATGTAACACCAGGGAAGACAAATGTCCGTAGGACATTAATCTGGTAAAGGTTGAATATCTTAAGGAAACGACATTGAATTAATAATTAATAATTAAGAATTAATAGGGTGACCCTCACCATTCTTTCGACCATATCACTGTTTGAAAAGATATCAAGTGGCTCACTTATTAATTCTTAATTATTAATTATTAATTTTCCGCTCCAATGCATTTACCACTTACCGACAAACGCCGCAATAACAGGAATACATATCCCATAAAGGAACTGCTGTTTATTTTTTTCCTTTCGTTATTGTTTTTAAATCTTCCGGCGCAAACCCGTTATCTTTCCCTGAAAGACGTGTTGCAACAAATAGATTCCCAGCCACTGCTAACTGCATATAAACAAAAGGCTGAGAGCGTGAAATACAATACAGATCTCGCAAAGAACACTTTGATGCCTGATCTGGAAGCCGGCTACCAGGCGGGTTATGCCACTCACAACAACATTACCGGCATGAGTTATCCGGGATTGATAATGCCCATGACTGGGCCGCCCTCAGCGAGCAACAGTTCCCAGGCAGTCCCCGGTACTGCATTGGCATTGCTGTTAAAATGGTCGCCTTTTACTTTTGGTCAGCGCTCCGCTGCTACTGATAAAGCGGCTGCCGCTTACAAGCTCGCAAACAGTGAATACAACGAGTTTTTATTCAAACAACAATATGCAGCGCTTACCACTTACATAGACATCGTTTACTACAAAAAAATACTGGAGAGTTTGCAGAGCGATATTGAACGTGTGCAAGCCGACCTCGACCGTTCATTGGTGCTAACCGGACAAGGTTTGCGTGCGGGCATTGACAGTGTGCAATTGCGGGCGCAGGTGGTGCAGGCAAAGATTGATTATTTGAACACTCAAAAAATATACAGGGACAGATTGATCGAATTGACGCACCTGTTGAATCTTTCTGTTGCCCCTGAAAACATTGTACTCACAGATACTGCCATGAGTGAAAAGGCGCCTGTGATTTCAGACACAGCTTCTTCTTTCACCGCCAATCCCGTCTATCAATATTATCAAAGCAAAAGAGAATTGAGCGTGAGCAATCTCACTGAGTTGAACCGTGCGTGGAGACCGAAGCTGGACATCTGGGCAAATGCCTTTTCGCGTGGTTCAGGTGTTGCGGCGGACGGCACTGTTGATGCATCAAAAGGATGGTCATTGACCAGAAACAACTACGGCGCAGGTTTGCAATTGAGTTTTCCCATCCTGCAATTTTCAAAGATCAATATTCAAAAGAAGCAGGCTCAGTCACTCATCAAAGCTGATGAAGCGCAACTCTCACAAGTGGCTCTAGATATTTCCAAACAAATAGAAGCGGCTCGTTCCAACTATCAACAAAACGCAGCAGTGGCGGCACTTACACCTGAACAGGTAAATGCAACACGACTTGTTTATGAGAGTCTGCAGGAAGGTTATAAAAGCGGCCTGACAGATTACACACGTCTCGTTCAGGGTCGTTATGATTATCTGAAAGCAGAGATAACAAATGCCGGCGCACACGTGCAGGTTTGGTATTCATTGCTCGACATTGCCATTGCTCAAGGAGACTTGAAAGTATTTACAGATCAACTGAAGTAAACGATGAAACTGATCACAACAGCATTAAGATATCCAGTTACCGTAGCCGCGGCCATTGCAGGCATTGTATTGTTTGCTTACATCGCGGTAAAGAATGCGAAGATTGACATTTTCCCAAAACTTGGTTTGCCCACAGTATATGTGGCGCAACCTTATGGTGGCTTATCTCCCGAGCAAATGGAAGGATTTGTTACCTCTTACTACGAATATCATTTCCTGTACATCACCGGTGTAAAATATGTGGAGTCCAAAAGCATACAAGGCGCCGCGCTGATAAAAATAGAATTCAATGAAGGCACCGACATGAGCCAGGCAATGGCAGAAGTAGTGGGTTATGTAAACAGATCAAGAGCCTTTATGCCGCCGGGCACAGTGCCTCCTTTTATTACAAGATTTGATGCCGGCAGTGTGTCTGTGGGACAACTCGTTTTCAGTTCTGATACGCGATCACTTGGTGAGATTTCAGATCTCGCTTTGTTCAAGGTGCGGCCGATGTTCTCTACATTGCCCGGTGTATCTGCGCCGCCGCCGTTTGGAGGAAATCAGAAAACAGTGTTGATCACTGTTGATCCCGACAAAATTCGCAGCTATGGCATGTCGCCCGAACAGGTAGTGCAGGCAATGGTAAAATCAAACGTCATCAGCCCTGCGGGAAATTTGCGAATGGGAGATACAACTTATATCACGCCACAAAACAGTGTGATAGAGAGTTTGCAGGATTTGCAAAACACGCCGCTGCAATTAAATGCCGGCCCAGCCGTGTACATCAGGGACATTGCAACAGTGAGCCTTGGTTCAGATGTTACCACTTCATATGCATTGATCAATGGCAAGCGATCAGTTTACATACCCGTAACCAAACGTGCCGATGCATCTACCTGGGATGTCGTGAAAAGAGTGAAGGCAGCCTTGCCTGATATGCAAGCCGCAATTCCGGATGATATAAAAGTGAGTTACGAATTTGATCAGTCGGGCTTTGTTACAAGCGCTTTGAAAAATGTATTGTTCGAAGGCGGTATCGGTGCAATACTGACAGGCTTGATGGTGCTGCTTTTCCTTCGTGATGCAAGAAGCGCATTGATCGTGTTGCTCACCATTCCGCTATCATTGCTCACTGCGCAGATATGTTTGTATTTTTTCGGGCAAACGATCAACATCATGACACTCGGTGGTTTGGCTTTATCCATCGGTATTTTAGTAGATGAATCTACCGTTACCATTGAAAATATACACCGGCATTTGGAAGAAGGCAAAAGCCCTGCAAGGGCCATAGCGGATGCGTGCAATGAAATTGCCGGACCAAAATTATTGATCCTGCTAAGCATCTTGTCTGTATTTATTCCGGCGCTGTTTATGAGTGGCGTGCCACGTGCCATGTTCATGCCATTGTCGCTTGCTGTTGGATTTGCAATGATTGGTTCGTTCTTTTTATCGCAAACATTTGTGCCGGTACTGGCAAATAAGTTGTTGCGAAAAACAACGAGCGATACACATGCATCAGGTTTTACAAGGTTACAAAAACGATACATCAGTTTCCTGGAAAGGAAAACATCAGGTGCAAAATTTGGCGCAGCCGTTTTTCTTGTCATTTGCATCGCGGCTACAGCACTGCTTTTCAGGACAGCGGGCACTTCATTATTTCCTGCAGCTGAAAGGGGCCAAACACAAATAAGATTACGTTTGCCAACAGGCACAAGGCTCGAACGAACAGAAGATGCAACGCGTCAACTACTATCGCTGGTGAACCAAACGGCAGGGCAGGAGAACGTTGTGATCTCATCTGCATTCGTTGGCACACAACCTTCAAGCTTTCCGGTGAACCTTATTCACTTGTGGACGGCAGGGCCAAATGAAGCGGTGATGCGTGTTAACTTCAAACCCGGAACAGTGCGATTAAGTGAGTGGCAGGAAACAATGCGCAGCCGCGTAAAAAAAGAAATGCCCGGCGCATCATTGTCTTTTGAACCCGGCGATCTTGCCGAACAAGTATTGAATCTCGGTGCAACAAATCCTGTTGAGATTGCTGTGGTCAATAAAAATCTGGACGACGGAAAAAAAACAGCCTCGCAGCTTGTACAACAGCTGCGCGACATCAATATGCTGCGTGATGTGCAAATCATTACACCCACAGATTATCCTGCGATTAAATTGGATATTGATCGCGTGAAGGCCGGGCAGCTTGGTTTAACCACCGAGCAAATTACCAGGGCAACCGTTGCAGCTACATCTTCCAGCAGATTTACATCACCCGGCTATTGGCTGGATAAGTCGACGGGTACAGCATACATTGTGCAGGTGCAATATCCCGAGTATAAAATGAATTCTCCTGAACAATTGGAGATGGTGCCGATCGTTGCTGCCAACGGCACACAACATGTACTCAGCGAAGTGGCTTCATGGAAACGAATAACCATGCCCGGTGAATATGACCGCATCAACCAGCAGCGAAGTATTTTGATCACAGCAAATGTTGCAGGAAAAGATTTGGGCGGTGCATTCAAAAAAATACGCAGCACTATTGCCAACATCAATGTACCCAAAGGGGGCAAGATATTGTTACGCGGACAATCGGATCTGCTGAATGCCACCATGGATGATCTGCAAGGCGGCTTACTGATTGCAATCGCCGTTATCTGTTTATTGATGGCTATATTCTTTCAATCATTCACCAATGCATTCATGATATTGTCTGTTATACCTGCCGTTACAACTGGTTCTTTGCTGTTGTTAATACTCACAGGAAATACGTTGAACATACAATCTTACACCGGTTGTATAATGGCCATTGGTGTTGCGATTGCCAACGTTGTGTTGTACATGACACAAGCCGAGCGATTGCGCAAACACAGTGATAGCAAAGCATACAGCAATGCTGCATCGGGAAGGCTGCGTCCTATTTTAATGACAAATGCAGCCATGATAGCGGGCATGCTACCCATGGCCATCGGCTTTGGCGAAAGTGGCGCATCGACTGCACCACTGGGCATTGCAGTAATAGGAGGTCTGTTGTTTTCAATGATCAGCGTTTTATTTTTTATGCCTTTTTTATATAACACCGTACTGGGAAAGAAAGCTTATGTGTCGCCATCGCTCGACCCGGATGATGAGAATGGCACTCACTTTAATGAACAATAAATTTATGAAGTACATACTGTATATATGCGCGGCTGCTTTGCTTACAACAGCCTGCAATGAAGAGACCAAACAAACAAAAGAAACAAAGCCGTCAGTTGATACGGTGAATGTTTTTACGTTGAAAGACACCAGCATTTCTAAAAAAGTAGAACTACCTGCAGAACTGAATCCATATGAGCAATCGGTGTTGTTGGCAAAAGTGCAGGGATATGTAAAAGATATGAAGGTGGATATCGGCGACCACGTGCGTAAAGGTCAGGTGCTGGCAATTATAGATGCCCCTGAAATGCAGACCAATCTTGCATCCTACCAAACAGCACTTCATTCAGCCAAAGCAAAATACCTCACCGATCGCGATCTGTACGAGCGTATGCTGCGTGCATCCGAAGCGAAGACTCCGGGCATTGTTGCACCAGTCGATTTAGTGAGAAGCAGAAATCAATTAACAGAAGACAGCGCCGCTTATGAAGCTGCAAAACAAACCGTCCAATCTTACAAAGATGTAACAGGTTACTTAGTTATTCAGGCTCCGTACGATGGCATTGTAACAGAGCGTAAAGCAGACAGGGGAAGTTTTGTCGGCAATGGACAACCCTTGCTGGTGGTACAAAATAACAGCATGCTGCGTTTGCGCATTGCAGTACCGGAAATTTATACAGCCGTTGAATTGCCGCAAAAGAATGCGCAATTTAAAGTGGATGCTTATCCGGGGCAATTATTCACGGCAACGCTCGCACGAAAAAGTGGCAGCATCGATCCGGCGACGCGTACTGAACAATGGGAATTTATTTACACCAATAAAGATAATTTACTAAAAGCAGGATCATTTGCTTACCTCGTACTGAACATGCAGCGACAAGGCAGTTCATTTGTCGTGCCTTCAACAGCAATCGTTAGCAACCAGGAAAGAAAATTTGTGATCAGGGTAAAAGACGGAACAGCAGAGTGGGTAGATGTGCGTCAAGGACTTTCTACCGAAAAAGGTATCGAAGTCTTTGGCACGTTGCAAGCAGGCGACACTATCGTTACCCGCGCAAGTGATGAACGGAAGCAAGGTAGTACCGCTTATTGGAAAAAGCAGTAGTTTGTCTTTTTAAAAATTTGCAAACGTTTTGTAGCTCAAACAATCCTTTCAACTTGCTATGCGAACAATACATTTTTCACTTTGCCTGATATTGTTTTTTTCATTGACAAACAATACAAATGCACAGGAGATGGGCTTGCGTCGGGACACATTGGCAAAAGAGATAAAAATAGTTGCCGGCGGTAAATTATTCACCACCTTCTGCTATAGCGATACATTGACCAAGCCCATTCTGTATCCAGTTTATGATGCAGATGGAACAATTATCACACGTGGCTTTCCTTTCCAGCCGCGGCCGGAAGAGCCAACCGATCACCCGCACCACCAGGGCATTTGGTTCAACTATGAAAATGTGAACGGCATTGATTTCTGGAACAATTCATATGCTATTCCAAGGGAGAAAAAAGAGTTTTATGGTTCTATTAAAACAAAGGGTGTTGATTCATACTATTCCAATGACTCGTATAATTCCAATCGGAAAGTTCTCATCACCTATGGTGCCAATTGGAATGATATCAACAATCACGCGTTGGTATCGGAATTCACTGTTTTGGAATTTTCTGCAAAAAACAATTTGCGCATTATCGACCGTACTACAATATTACAAGCAGAAACCGACGTTGCTTTTAATGATACCAAAGATGGATTGATCGCCATGCGTGTTGCGCATGAATTACAAATACCTGTTAAAGGCGATACAATTGCCAACGGCAACTACATTAGCAGCGAAGGAAAGACCGGTGATTCCGTTTGGTCAACACGTGGCAAATGGTGCATGCTGTATGGCAAAATCGGCGGTCACATTACGAGCATTGTGATGTTTGATCAAAAAAACAATCCCGGTTATCCTACCTACTGGCATGCACGGGGCTATGGTCTGTTTGCTGCAAATCCTTTGGGGCAAAAGGTTTTCAGCAATGGCAAAACTGCATTGAATCTTCATCTTGCAAAAGGAGAGAGCGTAACGTTTCGCTATAGAATCGTGATTGCAACAGGCGACAAGCATTTAAGTATACAAGAGATTAAACGCTTGTCAAAATTTTAGCGAGAAAACAACTCGTTTTTTTCTGTTGTAAAAAGCAGCTTCTAATTTACCGGGTTACAATTGACAAACTAATAACCGCGTTTTCGTGCGCCTGATCCTGTATCTTAAATGAATAGGTTTCGTAACCTGGCACCTTGCGTGTGTTTATAGTAAAGTCCTTATCATATGTCTGACTGCTCGATGTCGGTATTGTTATCGTCTGTATTATGCTGTCTCCGGTTCCATCATACCTAACTAACTCACTAAGGCTTGTCAGCGTTTCATCATTCTTTCTTGTTTGCGTACGCACACCAATGGTTACAACAGCACCTGCATTAACCGTTGTGTCCGTCGAAATGTAGCCCACACGGTTATCCAGTGAAATTAGTGGGCCGGAAGGCGGAGGAGGCGAAGGAGGAAGAGGAGGCCCAAATTGAAAGTCAAGGCATGACTGAGCCGATAGAATCATTAATGCAAACAATAGCAGGCGGGGGGCGTTTTTGGGAATGTTGTTGTTGTTCATATCTCTACGTTTTAGGAGGTTGCGTGGGAAGCTCAAATGAACCCAAAAAGACAATGAAACAAGAGCTTGTATATTATTTTCAAAAACTTTGAGGAACTGATTCCGAAGTGAGTTCAAAAAAAAAATTATCGTACGCAGTGGTTAGGAAGGATCGAATTATTGCAAAAGGGAAAGAGTTCATAATAAAGATACAAAGATTATTCGGGTTTCACTACATTTCACGCACATACTTACTTAGCCTAAGGGCGTTGTGAATCGTATCACCAATTGTACTGTTGAAGTAAGCTGCGGTCAATTATCGGCGCATACGACTTTGGCACGTCGTGCATTACAACAGTAGCTTTACGAAAAAGCTATTGTATTGCGAGATAAAAGATAAATATGGATGTAAGAAAGTAATAGTGTGATTGTTTCACACAAATAGGTGAAAGCGAACTGAGAATTATTGCAGTTTCAAAATTTAAAGTATCATTCGTACATTGACCGGGTTCAAGAACTACCACTAAGGCACTGAGAGCACTAAGCCACACTGAGGGTTGCTTTAAATTTAAACTACCCTTAGTGAAACTTCGTGCCCTCAGTGCCTTAGTGGTGAAGAAAAGTGCCGCAAGGCACTTCTATGACTTTCTCGATTATTTCAACCTGAATACCAATCCTCCGCCAAGTCCAAACTGGTACATGGTAGAGTAGGTAGAGATGCCTGCACCCGCGCCACCTGTTCCAAAGTAGAAGCCACCGCCCGCAGATTGTACGTTTGAAAGCAACTGCGCCTGCAGTTTAATTCCAACTTTATGTGATGCCCAAAAGTTGCCACCCAGGCGAAGTCCCCAGGCAAAGAAAGTTTTGTTTCCGCTGTTGCCATTGTCAGGGTTTTCCAAATGCATGAAGTTCGCACCCAGCAACAATCCTCCATAGCCTTCTATCTTATCGTTGTGACCATGAACATAACGCGTACCACCAATCATCGCATAGTTCATTTGCAGCTTAAAATCTGTGTACTTGGAAACAATGTTATAATAATTCATGGGAGCATGCGTATCCTGGTGCAGGTACAACAATTCAATCCCGTTTTCTTTATGTGCAGCGAACTCTAAACCCAGGCCCCAAACCAGGCCGCCCTTGATGTGTCCATTGTAGTAGTTTGTGGTGCTATAGTACGAATCAACAGCGTCGTCGAATGCGCCTATTGCATAACCATTTAATCTGATACCTTGTGCGAAGGAACAAATTGTGAGCAGGGTAGCGATTGAAAGCAATGTAAGTTTCTTCATCTTATTGTATTTGAGTGTTTAGAATCGGATAAGGCCATCACCGTCAAATAAGATGACCCCTGTGATTACTCCAATGAAATTACACGTAAACCCAGCTTGCGTTTTAGAACAAACACACTTAACGGATAAATGAACCGGCGTTTAACCGTGTAGTGGGGAGTGGAGAGCGGAGAGTTGAGAGTGGAAAGTTGAGAGTTACTAGCCTACAATTTTGAGTAGTCATCACCAAACCCTAACAACTATCAACTAACAACTAACAACCCATCAAGGAAATCTCAGTTTTCGGGATGCCGTTAGTCATAATAACAGCCATTCGGAACCTACACTTTTGCATAGTGATCATTAGAGAATAACCATGACAAACTATTACACATCCTTGATCCGGGGCATTGTGACCATTGCTCTGGTGTTGCTCGCTTACGCAGCCTTTAGCCAGGAAACAGAGGCCGCGTTTAAACCACGGCACAGCATTGGCATCAACATTGGCCATGAACATTCCTTTGGTGGCGTTAATGAAAATGGAAAAAAAGAATTGACCATTCTTCCTTACTGGGGACTTGATTATAATTTCCAGTTTGCAAAACATTTTGCCATCGGACTGCATACAGATTTTATTACGGAATCTTTCAAAGTAGAAAGTAAAATCGACGGCAAGGAAACAGAAATTACAGAGCGTTCCTCACCAATAGCACCCGCCGTCATGGGCTTCTACAAACCTACGGAACACTGGAGCTTCGGCGTGGGAATGGGAGGTGAATTTGCCAAAGAAGAAAATTATGCCCTCAATAGATTTGCCGTAGAATATGGCGTGGAAATAAAAAAAGCATGGGAAGTTTTTGGCGCCCTTCAATATGATGTTCGATGGAAAGCTTACGATACATGGACGATCGGGCTGGGCATTTCAAAGGCCTTTGGAGAAAAAGGGAAATAGGATAATACCACAATAGATCGTTTGATCTACAACTGCAATAGCTACAAATCTCAACACTTTAGCGACTTTGAAAACATCGGAGACTAAGACCTGACAGGTTTTAAAAACCTGTCAGGTCTGGCACCATGGCGGTAACATGAGCGGGCGTATAACATAAACAAATTGATGCACTGCAGCGTTTCGTTACCCATGTTATAACCGGAATAGATTAGATTTTTTTTAAATTTCATTTCTCCATTATTTTTGCACTGATGGAGCACTATTTTGAACTACCTGTTAATTATGAGGGAACTGAACAATTGTTCAAGGGACGTTTGGTAACGTTTGGGTACGATTATAAATTCTACATCGTTGTAGAAGGTCACGAGATCGTTTTCGAAAGCGATGAAGACGGTTCTTACCGGGCCGTAACCAAATCGTCTGACAAAACAAAGCCAGTAGACACGAAACTTCTGGAAGCCATTATCCATGCGCTGCATCAAATATCACTCTCTTAGTTTTTTGTTGTTAAGCAATTTTTGAGATGAACATTGCATCATAAAATTTCAACTTCTTCCGGCACCACAAACAAGATCGTACAACCCGTTTCCGTTGTTACAGCATGTTTAAAATTAGCCGGTGTAAATAAATAGTCCCCCTTGTGTAATACTGCGCCTTCGATGATCGCTTCACCATCCAACACATATAATTCTTCTCCGCCAGGATGATTGTGATAAGGGTAACTTGCACCCGCCTCAAACTTTAGAAGAATGGTCGTTGAGCGTTGTTTCACTTCATCAAAATGAAGCGATTTCACAAATACACCTTTGTAATGAACACCGTTCTCAGTCAGTGGTTGCCACTCTGTTTTTGTTGTTTTTACAATGTAATGTTCAATGATGTTGTTCATATATCTGTTTTTATTTTTTAAGAATTTGATCAATGCTCCACTTATGAGCGGGAATACTGCTTAAAAGAAATGCGCCGGCACTAAACGCAAATGCTGAATAGTCAAGCGGTTCCTTCAAGCCAAATGAAAAAGCCATTGCGATGCTGAATAGCAAAGTCAGCCCTGCGGCACATACTGCTACAATGCTTGTTCGAAAACCAACAAGCAGTAGCAAGCCAAAACTCAACTCTGCAATGGTGGCTACAACTGCCAGCGACGGTGCAAATGATTTCGGTAAAAAAGAATTCGTTTGTGCAGTATAGTGTACAAAATTTTGCCAGCCGGATGACCTGCTGCCCCAAAGGCCCAACCTGCTTGCAACAGCCGATAAAAAGCCTGCCGATAAAGCTATGCGAAGTGAAAAAGAGGCAATGTCTTGTTTTGTGCTCATACCTGTAATTTTTTATCGCTTGATTACAGGTACAAAGTTGCCACAACAGGGCGCCTCAAAGAATAGACGATTCCGGAAAAAACATATAAAATCTATACACTAAGCTCTTTTTTGAATTCTTTGGGAGACTTCGCTGTATGCTTTTTAAAGAAGTTTGAAAAATAAAAAGGATCGTTGAAGCCGAGATTATACGCTACTTCTTTTATGGTAAGGCTCTCGTAATGGAGCAACCGTTTCGCCTCCGAAATTATTAAACTGTAGATTACATTTTGTGCGGTCTTGCTGGTATGCAGTTTTGATACCTCATTGAGTTTTGCTTCAGTTGTTAAAAGTCGCTGCGCAAATTGTGCAACAGAATAGTTTTGTGAAAAATTGGTTCTTACTTCCAATAAGAATTTTAAAAACAAAGCATCGGGTTTCCATATTTCATCTCCATTTGCAATCTTGCTTCTGTTCAGCTCAATCAAAAGCAGTTCGATGTGAGAGTGCGTTGAAATCAAATACTGATAAGGCTTTTCATCCAGTTCTTTTTCTATCTTGCTTAATGTCTCTTCAAAAAAGCAGGTATTTCTTACATAGATAACTTCATTCATGCCGAAGTGGCAAAACAAACTATTGTGAAAGATCAGTTCAATATCATTGTCATTTTTGCAAAAAAAATCCAATGTAAAATCAAGAACAGTTACCAATCCATTTACACTTTTCAATTGATGATATTGTCCTGACGTAATGGTAATCGCTTCCGATTTTTTCAAAGTAAAACTATCTTCATCCACCATGATATCAAACGTTCCTTCCTTGCACCAAAAAAGAATATATTTCAGTACCCTTTGAGGTTTGTCAAAATGTTCCGTGGTGCTTATGTTCTCAATGTTAACCATTCTATTGTTGAATTTTCATGAATACGACCGTGCCGCTCACAAACTTACTTGTTTGCGGGCTTTTTCCACACAGCCACATTAAAAATTGAAATCATTTATCTTTGGAGCCGGTTAACCAAAACGATTTATCAAGGACTGTGATTATGAAATCTTTGCCGCGATGAAAACCAGCTTACAACCAATACAATACTTATCGTGCAGACAAGGCACTTCTTTGTCTCTACAACCAATACAATATATACTTACATCTGCATTACTGCTGGTTTGTTATTGCCTTTGCGGGCAAAGCATTCCGGCAAATCCCGGGCATCCGGCCATCATCAATTTTACCGCAGAAACCTATAACGCCAGCACGCAAAACTGGTCGGTTGCACAGCAATCAACCCTTGGCAGCATTGCGGTGGCTAACTCAAGCGGCGTACTATTTTACAATGGCTCACGCTGGAACCTTCACGCAATGCCGGGAAACCCAATCATACGATCGGTTGCCACCGCTCCCGACGGAAGAGTGTACGCAGGCGCATATGGCAGAGCAGGCTACTGGGATTTTTCAAAAGGAGAGGGCACCGCAAAATATATAAGCCTTGATTCGCTGATCTTTAAACAAGGCGTACCCAAAGAAGAAATATGGAAGATCATACCTACAGAAGAGTTTGTATTGTTCCAAACATTTAACGCTGTATTCCTTTTTTACCCCGATGGAACCGTGCAGCAAATAAAAGCGCCGAGTCACTTTATTTTCGCTCAGCAGGTATACAACCGGCTTTTCATTCCGGTTCCCGGAAAAGGTTTGTTTGAAATACGCAATCGCCAGTTAACCCCGATTGACAACTCACCAGAAATAGCCGCACTGCGAATAAGATGCATGCTTCCTTACAGAGGCAATAGCATGCTACTCGTCGCAGAAAAACAGGGAGTGTGGGTGCGTGATCAATCCGGACATTTAGCAAAGCTCGGAGGAAGCGGCGGCGGTTGGCTCGCGGCGCATTCCATTTCATTTGGCCTTCAGCTAAAAAATGGCAACTACCTGTTTGGATCTTCTGACGGTGGTACGGTTATTATCAACGATGCGGGCGAAATGCTTGATCACTTCGACAATACAATCGGTCTGCAATCCAATACCATAATCGAAGGAATGGAAGATCGCGACGGCAACATCTGGCTGGTGGGCGACAAGGGAATTGACCTCGTAGTAATGAATTCACCATTTCGCCTCTACACCACGCATACCAAATTCATGGATGCGGTGATCTGGAAAAACAACATCTACTTCGCCACTAACTACGGGCTGCTTTATCAGAATTATGCCAACTGGAAAGATGGAAAAAGTTCGCAATTCAACGTAGTGCCCGAACTAAAAGAGTTTATTTGGAGCGCTTCTGTATTTGATAATCAACTGATCGTAGGCAGTGCATCCGGAACTTTTTTAGTAAAGGAAAACGGTAGCGTAAAAAATATTTCTACTGTGGCTGGAGGCTGGACGTTGCAGCGATTGAAAACCGACAGCAATTACTTGATACAAGGAAATTACTTGGGATTGACCTTGTTTAAAAAAGATGCAAACGGAGAGTGGAGTTTTTATAAACAAATTGAAAGAAACGTTCATCCAATTAAAGAACTGGCGCAGGATAGCAAGGGAAATATTTATTTCAAACATGCCTACGAAGGCGTATATCGCTGCAGGCTTTCCGCTGACATGGATATTGAAAAAGAAGAAATGGCCGACAATGTTTCGGTTTATAACATCACGCCCAAGAACTCATTGTTTGAATATAACGGCAAAGTATACATCACTTCTGACAATGGCATTTTAAAATGGGACGAAGGAAAAAAAGATATTGAAGTCGCACCGGAAATAGAAAAACAGCTCGGTGAAAACAAAAGAAGCAAGAAGATCATTCCCGGAAGTCATAACGATTATTGGATATTGCGCAGAAACCGCAGCGACAGATTTGACTACCTTACTAAAGATGATAAGGGCGAGGTAAAAAACCATCAGCATTTTTTCATTCAGAATTTTAGTTTGAACTATGACTACGAAAAGATCAAACTACTGGATGAAAATCACTACCTGTTTTTTGGTGGCAACGTGCTGGCGCTGTTTTCCATGCAAAATCCATACAGGGAAAATTATCTGTCATACAAACCTTATTTCTCGCAGCTATTATTCAGAGATGGAGATAAATGGAACGAACACACAATCGGCGATTCAATTATTACCGTTCCAAGCAAGTTCAACTATTTCGTGTTGCGGTATACTTTTCCGGTATTTGACCGTAATGTCCGCTACCGTTATAAACTACAGGGCAACAGCGTGCAGGAAAACTGGTCCGACTGGGTTTCCACCAGCGAGCGTGAATTTCTAAACATGTCGCCCGGCACTTACGAATTTTCTGTGCAGACGGACCTGGTTCCCAATACCATTACAATTACCATCGTTGTATTGCCACCCTGGTACCTGTCCACCTGGGCCAAGGTTCTTTACCTCATTCTTTTCTGCCTCGGAATATTCCTGTTTCTACGTTGGTACGCCTCCCGCCTGAAAACAAAGCAGGAGCTGGAGTTGCAAAAAATGACCGACGAATTAAAAAGACAACAGGAAGCGATTGAAAGAGAACAGGAAATCCTGAAAAAAGAGCAGCTGGAAATGAACCTGAACGCCAAAGTGCGTGAAGCGGCCGACTCGGCAATGACACTCATTAAGAAAAATGAGTTTCTCCAAAAAGTAAAAAAGGACCTGAACAGAATAAAAGAAGGCACCGACAAAACCACCGCGATGGGACAGTCTGACCGACTCATTAAAATGATCGATAAGAATATTAAAGACGAGCAGGACGAGTGGACATTATTCGAATCAAATTTCAACCAGGTGCATGAGCAGTTTTATAAAAAAATATTGGAAGCATATCCCGGACTTACGGCAAGCGATTTGAAATTTGCCGCCTACCTTAAAATGAATCTTTCTTCAAAGGAAATTGCTCCTTTGCTTAACATCACAATTAAGAGCCTGGAGCTAAAGCGCCACAGGTTGAGGAAAAAAATGAACCTCACT
>Ga0318567_10000302_pt1 | contig 21677 bp, 13 predicted proteins | sample GRESIP088b5f20_FD_203691 | JGI IMG/M metagenome (GOLD analysis project Ga0318567, IMG submission 203691) | Tropical soil microbial communities from Luquillo Experimental Forest, Puerto Rico - GRE.SIPMG.088b5f20 | ecosystem: Environmental > Terrestrial > Soil > Tropical forest > Bulk soil...
TGAAATTATTTTGTCATGTCCCAGAACTTTGCGTTATTTGCAGGTGAAAAGCCGTATACCGCAAATCGAAATCACGCACATGAATATCTCTTCGAGAAAATACTTACTTCTTAACCTGATTTTCATCACCGTCCTCTCCTTCGGACAAGAATTCACACCGATTGTTACTCAATTCACAAAAAAAGACTACAACGCTTCCAACCAAAACTGGGCTGTGGCTCAAGGCAAGGATGGCATTATGTATTTTGGCAACAACCAGGGAGTATTGGAGTTCGACGGTTCGCAATGGCAAACGCACTTGGTTCCGGGCAATCAAATTGTCCGTTCCATACTGATAACTAAAGAAAACCGTATTTATGTCGGCTCGTTCGAGCAATTTGGCTATTTTGATAAAAATGAAAGCGGGCAACTTACTTATCATTCTCTTTCGGCCAAATTGAAAAAATACAAAATACAAAATGACGAGATCTGGGGCATCCTGGATTTCAATGGTACCATTATTTTCCAGTCATTCACGTCTTACTTTACCTACCGCAACGGAATAGTAAAAGGCTACCGATGCCCGTTTACCTTCCTGTTCTTTAAAATTAGCAACCAACAGATTTACACTCATACTGAGCAATATGGATTTAGTTTGTTTGATGTAAAGAAAAACAATTTCATGCCGGTGGCCAACGGTGCACTGAAAAGCCCGGTGGTTTCAGTCTTGCCGCTGGATAAGTCCCGCTCACTGCTTGTTACCAATTCCGATGGATTGTATATCTACGATGGAACCACCATCAGCCGGTTTATTACCAACGTCGATGAAGAGTTGAAAAAAGCAGAAATAAACAGAGCGCTTATTGCACACGATGGAACGATTTTACTTGGCACTATTCTGAACGGTGTTACGGCTATCAATCAACAAGGCAAAAAACTGTGGACGCTCAACACTTCGAATGTACTGCAAAATAATACCGTACTGGGTATGTGTTGCGATAAGGACAACAATCTTTGGTTGGCTCTGGACAAAGGAATCGCACTGATTCGATTAAATTCATCCATCCGCTACACACATTCATTCAGTCCGTCGGTCGGAGCCATTTATTCGCTCAGCTATGATAATCCCAATTTATATATTGCCACAAACCAGGGGTTATACAAAGCACAATTAAGTGCAGACAAAAAAAACATACAGAACCTGCAATTGGAATCAAAAATCAAAGGCCAGGTATGGAGTATCGACCAGTTTGACAAGCAACAGATATGTGGAAATAACGAAGAAACATTTGATGTTTCGCCTATCGGTTGTAGCTCCATATCGCCCGTAAAGGGAGGCATCTGTATAAAAAAAGGGGTGATTCATGGCAAAGAAGTGCTGGTACAGGGGACATACACCAAACTCTGTATTTACGAAAAAGTGAACGGAAGCTGGAAATTCAGCCATGCGGTGGAGAACTTTCTGAATCCAATCCGCTATATAGAGATAGATTATACCGGCACCATTTGGGCCAGCCATTTACATCAAGCCCTTTATGCCATTCAGCTTAGTCCCGATCTGCGAAGGATTGAACATATGGCCACCTTCAACTCGTTGGATCAGAAACACCGGCTGCCCATCAATGTGTTTTCGATTAATAACCGCGTAGTGTTTACCGACAACACCGCTTTTTATACCTATGACGACATCCGAAAGAAGATCATCCCTTACGATGAGCTGAATAAAAGCCTGGGGTATTTCTCGCATGCGCATCGGGTTTGCCATTTCAAAGCCGATTTATACTGGTTTATCCGCAACGGTGAATCTGCTTTGGTCCAGGTTAAGCCGGGAGCCATAAAGGTATTGGATGTGGTTCAGTACTCCCTGTTTATCAATCAGGCAGTAGACGATTACCAGAATATCATCCCCATTTCGGATGAAGAATGCCTGTTTACGCTCGACAACGGGCTGGCGTTATACTACAAGGACAATCTTCGCAATAAAACGGTTGCCACAGCTTTGCATCTGAAAAGTATCCAAACTTCGGATGCAGAATCGAAAGAAACGGTTTTCTTGCCACTCACCAATTCAGAGGGAACGCCGGAAACACCATTCAGACGGAATAATATTCTGTTTACTGTTTTTTATCCCCAATATGAAAACCTGAATAATACCTATTTCCGCTTTAAACTGGATGGATTGGATAAAGTATGGAGCGAGGCTACCGGCTCTTCGCAGAAGGTGTACCGGTATCTACCTCACGGAAGCTACACGCTGAATGTGGAAGCGATAACCAAAAGCGGCATTAAATTGTCTGAAACAAGTTATAGTTTCACTGTAAACCCACCGTTTTACCTGAGCATGATAGCCAAGGTAATCTACCTGTTGCTTATCCTGTTGCTGGGATACGGCATTTATGCCTATCTGCAAAGGTCATTCCAGTTGAAAAAAGAAAAGATAAAGCAGGAACAGGAAGAAATCCGACGGAAGGAAATTGAGAAGCGCGAAAAACAGATTATTGCATTGCAGAACGAGAAACTGGAATCGGAGTTAACCGTGAAGAGTAAAGAATTGGCCGAATCAACCATGACCATTATCAAGAAAAATGAAATTCTGGTCACAATTAAAGAGGAAGTTATCAACCAAAAGAAAGCGCTCGGAACCCAATATCCGAATAAATATTACGACAAACTCATCCGCTTACTCGATGAAAACCTGTCGTCGGAAGATGACTGGGCTATTTTCCAGACTAATTTCGACCGGATACATGAGAACTTCTTCCGCAACCTGCATAGCACGTACCCCGAATTGACTTCGAACGATCTACGCTTCTGCGCATACCTGCGCCTGAACCTATCGAGCAAAGACATTGCCCACCTGATGAATATTTCGCTGAAAGGGGTGGAAGTAGGCCGCTACCGTATCCGAAAGAAAATTGGTATTCCGTCAACCAAAAGCCTGACCGAATTCATGATTGAGTTCAAATAAGATTTTTTTAATTCCATGATTCCATCTGTTGATCGAATTTCGAATGGTTCCCTGTGTTGCTGACAGCCTTTTTTTAATCATAATATTGTCATCTTAACACATTATGATTATCCGTATAAAAATACTATATTTGCGCCCTTAAAAATGGAGCGTGAAATGAGCATTTAACTATCAGGAAAATAGTTATTTATTTACATATAATTCCGACTCTCTTTTAGTGCCTATTCTTGTATTTTATTACTTCTAATTATAAATTTTAATGCAAAAACAGTTTATGAGAAAACTCACATTAGCTTTATGCCTTTTGGTTGCATTGGCTGCAAAAGCACAAACAAACCTTCAGGTTCTTTACGATTTGGGTAAAGGGCGCGATTATCTGACAACAACGGTCGAGATGTTCAAACCTGATCAATGGGGAAGCACCTACCTATTTGTGGATATGTATTACAATGGCCCTAACCATCACCCGGGATTGGCTTACACCGAGATTGCCCGTTGCTTAAAGTTCTGGAATGGCCCGTTGAGTGCACACGTGGAATACAATGGCGGATTGCTTTCGGTAGGATCTAACTACCTGCCCATAAATAATGCTTACCTGGCCGGGGTTGAATATGGCTGGCACGACAAATCGTTCACCAAGTTCCTGAATTTACAATTACTCTATAAACGCATACAAGATAAAAACACCAACTCATTCCAGATAACCGGTGTTTGGACACTGAATTATTTCAAAAACAAACTCACTGTATCGGGCTTTGCCGATTTCTGGAGAGAAGACAATGTAAACTTCACAGATGCGTATGCAAAACCATTGTCAAGCCCAACCAACACCAAATTCGTTTTCATCAGCGAGCCTCAGTTCTGGTATAATGCTACTCCCCATCTGTCGTTGGGTGGCGAAGTACAATTTGCCAGCAATTTTGGTTCAGTAGACGGACTTAAAATTGCCCCTAAAATGGGTATTAAATGGAATTTCTAAATCATCAAAAAAATAGAATGCTATGTTAGATAAATTATTCAAACTGAAAGATAACGGAACCAATGTGCGTACCGAAATCATTGCAGGGATAACCACCTTCATGACTATGGCGTATATCCTGTTCCTGAATCCTAACATTTTAGGAGTTACCGGAATGGACAAGGGTGCCGTATTTTTTGCTACCGCCATTTCGGCCGGTTTTGTAACTATTGCCATGGGATTGGTTGCCAACTTCCCAATGGCGTTGGCTCCGGGTATGGGACTTAATGCTCTTTTTGCAACCGTAGCTTTGGCTGGTGTGGGCATGCCCTGGCAGTCGGCACTGGGTGCAGTTTTTATTTCGGGATTAATCTTTATCCTGCTTACCGTTACCCGCATTCGACAAATACTGGTTATCGCGGTTCCAAACTCGCTGAAACGAGCCATTACCGTAGGTATCGGACTGTTTATTACGATTATCGGGTTCAAGTTATCGGAAATCATGGTGGTAACTGCCAAAGTTATTCCCCCTACATTGGCTACCCTGACTAAAGGCACTGCTCCTGCTACCCTGAAATTCTTCGAATGGAATATCGGAATGGGTAGCTTCAGCAATCCGTCTATGGTACTTTGTTTGATCGGACTAGGATTGGCAGCTATCCTGATGGCCTTGCACGTGAAAGGTTCACTTTTGATTAGTATCGTAGTTTCAACCCTGATCGGTATCCCGATGGGAGTGACCGTCATTCCAGCTAATTTCACCGTTTTCAGCTTGCCTGATTTTCATCATTTGGCTGTAGGAGCCTTGGATATCAAAGGAGCCTTGAACATGGGAATTTGGACTGTGATTTTCACCTTCACGTTTGTAGAATTATTTGATACTTTCGGCACCCTGGTGGGAACTGCTACCAAAGCCGGGCTGATTGATAAAGATGGAAATTCCCCAAAAATCGGTAAGGCCATGTTGGTTGATGCTATTGGTGTTTCGTTCGGAGCATTAATGGGTACCAGCACCGTGACTACGTATGTAGAAAGTGCTGCCGGTATCGGCGAAGGCGGACGCACGGGGTTAACTGCTGTTACTACCGGAGTTCTCTTCCTGTTAGCGTTGGTTCTGTCGCCTCTGGCCGGGATTATTCCAAATGCAGCTACAGCTCCAGCCTTGATTATTGTAGGGGTACTGATGGCCTCTTCGATTGTTGATATCGATTTCAACGACTTTACCGAAAGTTTCCCTGCATTCCTGACTTTCATCTTGATGCCTTTTACTTACAGCATTGCCAACGGTATTGCCGGAGGTATCATTGCTTACACCCTGCTGAAAGTAGTTACCGGAAAAGCAAAACAAGTGCATTGGATGATGTATCTTCTTTTTGTACTGGTTGTTGTGCGCTATATTTTCCTGAGCGAATAAATTGACCGCTTGACTTATCGGAAAGAGGTTGCCTGTAAAATCGGGCAACCTCTTTTTTGTAGGATGGATTGGCATAAATTAATATGAGTTCAATATGTCTTTACCCAAAAATGCTCTGACTTTTGATTAAGTTGTCTTGACTTTATCAAAAGATGCTTCATCTTTACCCAAAGATGCTTTGACTTTACCTAAAGATACTCCATCTTTACCTAAAGATGCTCTAACTTTACCCAAAGATGCTCTGACTTTACCCAAAGATGCTTTGACTTTACCCAAAGATGCTCCATCTTTACCCAATAATGCTCCAACTTTACCCAAAGATGCTTCATCTTTACCAAAAGATACTCCATCTTTACCCAAAGATGCTCTGACTTTACCCAATAATGCTCTAACTTTACCCAAAGATGCTCTGACTTTACCTAAAGATGCTCCATCTTTACCCAAAGATGCTCTGACTTTACCCAATAATGCTCCAACTTTACTCTAAGATGCTCTGACTTTAGATTAAGATGCTCCCATTCCAGCCGTCTTGATTGCACGATACCATACAGTGCTATCGATTTATCTTTCAACTCAGCTCAACGTAAGTTTTGTTGGCATCTATTGTCCGGTAGAGCGTCTATGAGAAGAAAAAACCGTCCTAGCGGATAATCTATTAGATGAACAAAAGAATGGTATTGGTTGGTAGGATATATCATCCCGCCTTTTGTATTATCAGGAACCAGAGGTCAGCGAAGCTAATTGTAATCTATTACTTTCTTGTTTTAATGTAAAACATTACATTTGCAAGGTAAAAGAAACTAGTTTTCGGATTAAAAATCCTCATAATACAAAGAACTGGGATCACAGATCCCAGTGACAGTGCGCCACTTCTTGCATAGTAATGGAGTATATCCGGTGGGACGGGGATATACCCGGGTATTCACATTAAACGTTTAAATTATGTATAAAGAATTATTTTATTTGATCAGAAGGTTTGTGATCAAATTTAGATCAGTCAAAGATGTGGAGTTTAATATAGTTATATTGATTTCGATGTTGATAATAATTAATATTATGTCAATCATCCTCCTAATAGGGTATTTCTTTAATGTGAATTTAAATAGAGATTATAATATTAATTATGTGTATCTATCTCTACCTTTGGGTATTTTTATTATGTTAGCAAGCTATATTAAAATATACTTAAATAGAGAGGGAATAATTGAAAAATATAATTCACAGAATGGGATTAGTAAATATAAAGTGCTATTATATAAGTTGTACATAATAGCTACTTTTATTTTGCTTATAGTTTCTGGTTTGCTAACTGAAACTTTATTTAATAAAAATCTAAAATCTAAAAATCAAGAAAAAGTAGAAATAACTATTCCAAAACTTGATCAGAAAGGAGATCCATCCAAATCATATTAACATGAAAAATCTCAGTTCACCGTAGGTTGTCGGTATTGAGTTCGACCAAGCGTCTTTAACTGCGTTGATCTTCGATTCGCTTGGTCGTGGTTAAAAAGAAAAGCTTCAGCTTTCATATTCTGTTACAATATGAAAGCTGAAGCTTTCCTTCCATCATTGGGTACATGCTAGCCTTAATCATTTACAAATTCGGCATCAGCCACAATTTGAATAGCATCGCCCACCATTTGTTCCGGGAATTTAGGCCCGATACCATAATCAGAACGTTTTACAGATCCGGTAATATGGAAACCAAATGTATTTTTCTTATTCATCGGGTTCACAACAGTTCCGAAATAAACCACTTGTAAAGTCACCGGTTTAGTAACGCCATGCATGGTCAGGTTGCCTGTGAGTGTAAATTTCTTATCCGAAATCTTTTTCATGGAAGTGCTCACGAAGGTCAATTCGGGGAATTTCTCAGCGTCAAAGAAATCAGGTGTTTTCAGGTGGTTGTCTCTCATTTCCACTCCGGTGTGTATGCTGGCTATTTTGGCAACCACATTTACCTGCATGTCACTAAAATCAGCCTTAGCTGCTTTTACCTTTACCGAAAAATCACTGAATTGTCCGGTAATTTCAGAAATAGTCAGGTGCTTAACTACAAAACCTAACCGCGAATGCATTGGGTCATTCGACCACGATTGTGCTGAAACTGCTAACGATAATGTTAGAACTGCGATGCTTAAAAAAATCTTTTTCATATCAATTTGTTGTTTGTTTTAGATCTGAAACCAAAGCTGTTTTCAGGTTATTACCCCAGTTCCCGGTCTATTGTTTATTAATTATTTGTTTATTTCTATTAGTTCATTTTTCAGTCCAGAACGAATAAAGCAATAATAAGTCCTTTTGACTGCACTAGCTTTTATCAATTCTGATGTGACTGAATGACGATGCAAAAATACAAGGACAATCCAGGCAATGAAGTATGAAAATGCGGAGAAGGAGTGCAAAAATCCGTCCTTCAACATTTTTTCTAATATAAACTCTCACAATGCTTCAGTCCTTATGGGCATTTCAAAGTCATCATAACAGCCTTTTATTCTCTCTAAGTGTGAATATTTGTCCCTTCAAATACCCATTCCGACCTATTTCAGATAGATATTTGATAATATTTTTCAAAATATAGTGGATATATATTATTTTATATATCAATAATTTAATGTCCTATTTTAATTCCATGTAGGGCTAAAATAGGGTTTTGGTTTCAGCTTTTTTTTATGTGTAGGGTTGTTATTGGGTCTAAAAATTTGTTATACCTAAAATACTGGTGTTACTTTGCAGCGTTAACTTTTTTGAACACAGAAAGAATCACAGGTTATGAAAACTCATTTTGTATTCTCACAATTGGTGCCGGCATCTCTCTCAGCTTGTATCACCCGGGAAATTAAAACTCCCACTGGAGATTGTAGCAATATTCACTATACATACAAGGCAGCTTATCCACATAAATCCTCTCTGATTGCTGTCGAAAAAATAAGGTTAATAAGTTCGTTGTTGTTTGGTTTTGATGTAAGTCAAGGACACAAAGCGGTTTTTCCAATAATTGGGAGAACCTGCTTTGTGTGCCCGGACGATTATTGAAACTGAGCTAAGCCCTAAGTTCTGCAGTAAAGAACTTGAAAACTAAAAAACAATCAAAAAAGAAATATACCGACAACACTAACTCTAAATTCAAAAACAACATGCATAGAAAATTACTTTTAATCAGTCTGCTGGTTCTTGCTTTCGCCAATTGCTTTGCCGAAAAAACGAATTACGTAGTACCTGCCAATCTGAAAGGTGCAGGGTATCCGGCACACGCTGAACTAACATGGGAAAACCACGCCGGCTTCATTTATGAAATCTACCGTTCGGACGATGGAAATAGCAACTTCAGCAAGGTGGCTGAATCGAACAAGGACAGTTACCTGGATTTCTTTGGAAAACAACTCCAGAAAGAACAAACCTTTGTGTACCGGATCATGCCCAAAGGTATATCGGTAACAAGCAAAGATGCTGCAAAATTTGAGATCAAGGTTTTAATTCCCGTTACTTCGGATGAAGCACTGCTTGATATGACGCAGCGTTACGCAACCCGTTACTTCTATGACTTTGCCCAACCCGAAGCAGGCTTGGCCCGCGAACGGAGCAACGACGTGAATGGGGATGTAATTACTACCGGAGGAACCGGATTCGGTATTATGGCCCTGGTTGCCGGCGCCGAACGGAACTATTTCAGCAGGGAAGATGCTTATAAAAAGATCAATAAGATTGTCAGCTTCCTCGAAAAAGCAGAACGTTTTCACGGAGCCTGGGCACACTGGTATGATGCTAACACCGGAAAAGTTTTCAGTTTCAGTCAGTTTGACGACGGCGGCGATTTAGTGGAAACCGCTTTCCTGACTCAGGGACTGCTTACTGCCCGCGAGTATTTCCGCAACGGAAACGAGAATGAAAAGACCCTGGTTAACCGCATTACCAAACTTTGGGAAACCATCGAATGGAACTGGTACACACAAGGGAAAAGCGCCTTGTACTGGCATTGGTCTAAAAACTACGGTTGGAAAATCAACCATCGCATCACTGGTTTTGATGAAACAATGATCACCTATGTCCTTGCCGCATCATCCCCTACATTTCCGATTGAACGTTCTGTGTATGAGAAGTGTTATATTAATTCAAACTATTATTTGAATGGGAAAAAGTACTACGGTATCAAACTGGATTTAGGAATGGAGTATGGAGGTCCATTATTCTTTACACATTATTCTTTTTTAGGATTGAACCCGAACGGATTGTCGGACAAATACACAAATTACTTCGAACGGAACCGTTCACACGTTCTAATTCATTTGGCATATGCCATTGACAACCCAAAGAAACATGTAGGTTTGGGGGCCAATTGTTGGGGATTCACATCATCGGACGATCCGATAGTAGGATATACTTCGCACCAGCCGGGTACCAACGATGAAAACGGAACTGTATCGCCCACAGCGGCAATCTCTTCCATTGTTTACACACCCGATGCCTCAATGAACGCTTTACGACATTTTTATTTCGATAAAGGGAAACAACTGTTTGGAAGATATGGATTTTACGATGCATTTAATCCGGGAATGACAGAAGGCCAACAGGTCGTTCAGAGTTACTTGGCAATAGATCAGGGGCCAATAGCCGTAATGATTGAAAACTACAGAAGCGGCTTACTCTGGAAACTCTTTATGAGCAACCCCGAGATAAGCACCGGACTACAAAAACTAGGATTTAAGACAACAACTAAATAAATTTACTAACCATTAAAATTTAAAAACCATGAGAAAAAAAAGTATTTTACTCCTATTGGTTGCACTCGTCAGTGCTAGTTCTCTTTTTGCACAAAATATACGCGTGCAGGGAGTGATCGTCGATAAAAAAACAGGAGAAGCACTAATTGGCTCAACCATTCTCCAGAAAGGAGCCTCGAACGGGACAACAACCAGTTTTACAGGTGAGTTTTCCATCACCGTACCCCAAAATTCTATTTTGGCTATATCGTATGTTGGATATGTCTCGCAAGAAATTAAGGTTACTACAGATTCTCAACTGCGAATTGAGCTTGAAGAAGTTAACAAAGCATTGAATGAAGTAGTAGTTATCGGGTACGGCACAAGTAAAGCTAAAGATTTGACAGCTCCTGTTACTGTTGTCAAATCCGAAGAGTTAATGAGACGTACCACGGGGTCAGCTATGGGTGCCTTACAAGGTAGCGCAGCAGGAGTACAAGTAGTTACAAATGGATCTCCAGGATCAAGTCCAACCGTCCGCATTCGTGGTGTAGGTTCATTGAATAATGAAAATCCTCTTTATGTGGTTGACGGAATGTTCTTTGACAACATCGACTTTTTGAATACAAATGACATCTCAGACATCACCATCTTGAAAGACGCGTCTGCTGCTGCTATTTATGGTGTTCGTGCAGCCAATGGTGTTGTGCTAATCACAACTAAAAAAGGCGCATTGAATACCAAAACCCAGATTACTTACGACGGTTATATTGGATTTCAAACCCCAGTTCACATGTTAAAGATGGCCAATGGAAGCCAATACGCAGCCATGGAGTTAGCGAAAGGAACAGCATCTGATATTTCCCATGTAACTCTTTCGGCTCAAAAATTCGGTGGCAGCGGCAACAATCCGACCACAAGCACAGATTGGTACAATGAGTTATTGAAAAAATCAGCATTGACACATAGTCATAGCATTGGCATTAGCGGTGGCACCGATAAGGCTACTTACAATGTTGCATTGAGTTATCTTTATCAAGATGGCATAATGAAAGCAGAAAACAATTACAAGCGTTTTAATTTGCTGGCACAAACAGATTTTCAAGCCTACAACTGGTTGAAAGTCGGATACAAGGTTTTGGTATCAAATTCAACATTATTTTCACCAAATAAAGCAGCATTTTCAAATGCGTACTATGCTTCTCCTTTATATCCTGTGTTTGATGCTACTAATACAACTGCAACTCCTACGGATTACGCATCTTCAACCAGTATTGGATATGCCAACGGAGCCTTTTCAAATCCGGTAGCTACTGCCGATTATAATTTCAACAAAACAAACGGATTTCAAATATCTCCCACTGTTTTTGCCGAAATTAAATTGTGGAAAGATAAATTATTATTCAAAACACAATATAGTCAGAAATATGCTTTCAATAATAATCTGAATTATATTCCTGCATATCGTGTAGATGCATATCAATTATCTCCTAATCAGTTATCGTTCTTGACCAGTTATCAGGAGAAATTTCAAAACTATATCATAGACAATACATTAACTTATAAGGACGGCATTAACGATCACCATTGGTCAGCCATGGTTGGGCAATCAACCAGAAATGAAAGCTGGAGACAAATTAAAGGAACCGCCGCCAATGTTCCGGGAGCAAAAGAAGAATACATGTATCTTAGTCAAGGAGATGCGAGTGGACGTACCGTTGTAGAAGATGGAACTGATTACCATGGTTTGTCATTCTTTGGCAGAGCTACTTATGACTATGCTTCAAAATATCTGCTGACAGCCACATTCAGAGCTGACGGAAGTTCAAAATATCAACAGAAGTGGGGCTATTTCCCATCTGTAGGTGCCGGTTGGGTTATAAGTGAAGAATCATTTATGAAGGATCAACATCTATTCGATCATTTAAAAGCTCGTTTAAGCTGGGGGATGTTAGGAAATGATGCAATCCCTGCCAATAACGGATTTAGTTCGTTATCCACTGGATCTTCATTCTCTGGAATCTTTGGAAGCACTTCAACTTCTGCCGGATCATATATGCCAGGATATATTGCTCAGAATTTTTTCAATTATTTGAAGTGGGAAGTAGTTAAAGAATGGGATGGAGGTTTTGATTTTTCATTATTAGGTCAAAAGCTGAATGGCTCAATCGACTATTACAATCGTCAAACTAATAATCTTGTTTTCTATGCACCTCAACCAATGGGTGTTGCCGATTTGTTAGGCAACTACGGAAAAGTTTCCAACCAAGGTTTAGAACTAAGTCTAAACTGGACCGATAAGATTGGCAATTTTGGTTACACCATTGGTGGAAATATATCCACATTGAAAAACAAGGTGGTTGACCTGCACGGATTAGCCTATAAGATGACTGGAAAAGCAGAATTCCCGACCCGAATGGAAGTGGGCCAACCTGTAAATTCTTTTTACGGTTATCAAGCAGTAGGTGTCTATCAGAATCAAGCAGAAATTAATGCTGACCCTATAGCAGTAGCAAATGGATTAGTACCTGGTGATTTAAAATACAAGGATCAAAATGGCGATAAAGTACTCGACACAAAGGATCGGGTCATGTTGGGGAACTATTTACCAAAAGTAAGTTATGGCTTTAACGTAGGATTAAACTATAATAAAGTAGAACTTAATGTAATGTTCCAAGGTCAGGCCGGAAATAAGATTCTGAATATGAACCGTGCCAGTCGTCTTTGGTACAGTGATATGAACGGTGATGCCAAGATGATCAGTAATCTCTGGACCGGTGAGGGTTCTACAAATCAATATCCTTCGGCATTAGGTACTACAAAAGGTTGGAATAATCTTGCCAGCTCCTTCTTTGTAGAAAGTGGAGCTTATTTGAGAATTCAAAATATCCAACTGGCTTATTCTTTTAAGCTCGCAAATGTTGCCAATGCCCCATCGATGCGTGTTTTCGTAACAGCTGACCGTCCGGTTATCTTTACTAAATACAGTGGATTTACCCCAGAAATAAGTGGTGCAGGCACTGACCTTAGCAGAACAGGATATGATAACAATGTATATCCGACATCAGCCACGTATAGTATCGGTTTTAGAATTTCCTATTAATGCCTTAAAACAAACTCATTATGAAACGATTAATATATATTACTTTAATACTGCTAATCACTGTTGCATTTAGCAGTTGTTCCGATTTTTTGAACAAACTCCCAGAAAACAATGTTCCGGTTTCAGCAATTGATTACACCCAACTTTCAAATATGTATTCACCTGTATCGGGCATTTATCGGATTGCCGAAAGTGCTAATCCAGGGCTAGTGCATTGGATGGATTACGGTATCAGAGGGGTCCGTGGTGACGATTTAGATAAAGGTTCATCTGCCAGTGATCAATCAACACTGACCGATATTAAACAATTTCATTACAGCTATGCTTCAGTACAAAGTTTCTGGGGGACAAATAATTGTTGGAATGATTATTACGGAATGATCATCGATGCTAACAGTGCATTATCCGAATTAGATAAGTTTGCCGCCAATATTCCAGCAACTGATGCTACGAATTTGAAATTAAATTCACAATACAAAGCTGAAGTTCGCTTCTTGAGAGCCTTTGCCCATTTAATGTTGACACGTGTATTTGGCAATATCCCTGTCTTAACAGATAATTCAACTATCCAAACAATAGGTAAAAGCCCGGTGGCAGATGTCAAAGCTTTTATAAGTACTGAAATGGATTTCTGTATCTCCAATCTGGAAGATGCCAGGCCGAATCAATCAATGCACGTTGGCGCAGTTACCAAATACTCAGCACTATTATTAAAAGCTAAAGTCTGCGCTGATTTGGCTGGAAATGATAATACAAGCACTTACTGGGATCAAGTGATTTCTGCAACGGATCAAATCATCAATAGCGGTAAATTCTCTCTTTATCCTGATTATTACCAATTGTTCAAAAAACCAGGTAAAATGTGTAATGAATCACTTTTTGAACTTCAATTTACCGATTTTGCAACAAGCTCAGGAGAGATAGTTGGTCCAGATGCTTTTTGGGCATTTCAGGGTCCTCGTGGCGATCAGCATGGAAGTCCAATCTCCGGTTGGGGCTTTATGTCGCCTTCTCAAACTATTGTTGATTTTCTGACAGGACGTAATGATTCTGTCCGGTTAAAAACAACAATCTTATTTACTGACACAAAAACCAAAGGAGCCAATAAGTATGCTGTAACACCCAGCAATGATACCATTTGGGCAAACTCTGACGGAGTGAAATATTTCAATGGTAAAGCATACCTTCCATCTTCTCAAATGACAGCAGGCAGAACTGATTACGGCGAAAACAATAACATTCGCGTATTACGTTACGCAGATGCTTTGCTCCTGAATGCTGAAGCTAAGGTACGTAAAGGGCAAAATGGTGATATACCGTTTAATCTTGTGCGCAATCGTGCAAAATTAGCATCAATAACTGGTGTCACTTTACAAAATGTATTGGATGAACGTAGAGCTGAATTGGCTTGTGAATGGTGGGGTGACCGCTTCAATGATCTGGTTCGTACTGGTCAAGCTGCAACGGTTCTTTCGGGATTTGTTGCTGGAAGCAGCGAGTACATCCCTATTCCTCAGAATCAAATAGACCTAAACACTAATTTAGGCAAATAAATTCAACCGGAACTAAAAAAAGGGGAGGGAACTACCCTCCCCTTCTTATTTAATTTACACAAATTATTTATTCTATTTCCTTGAACTTTCTATTCTCCCCTGTATGAAAAAAATATCAACCCTAGTCATTCTCTTTTCAATGGTAATGACCCTTGGCGCCCAATCCAAAGTAGTAAAAGGCCAAATAACCGAATACAACGTTTCTACAGAAAAGACGTATCAAATTACCGGAATCGTCTCCGACGAGCAGGGAGAAGCGATCCATTCCGTAAAGGTGATGATAAAAGATGGCGTGGGCTCGGGCAGCACAAATTCGAGTGGGGAATATTCCATTACCGTTGGTTCAGGCGACAAAGCCTTAGTATTCTATTACCCCGGAATGACAATCACCGAGGTACCTTTCAGCCTGAAAAACCTTCGGGTAAATTGCACCCTGAAAAAGGATTTGTCAAATCATTCCCTCCCTAAACATACTGCTCAAAAAACAAGCTGGTTCGATCCGAAAAACGATCATCCGAAAAGCTTTTGCAATCCGTTGAATATCGACTATAATTTTGAACCATACAATAAAGAAAATAAAATCTCTTGCCGGTCAACAGCCGACCCGCTGATTGTACCCTATAAAGGTGAATACTACCTTTTCAGCACCAATCAGGATGGTTTCTATGTATCTAAAGATTTATCGAAATGGAAGTTTGTCTTTAGCGGTTTCCAACGTAAGCCAACCGATGATGACCAATGTGCCCCGGCTGTGGAAGTCTCAGGTGACACCATCATGATGATTGGTTCCACTTATAAAGAATTACCGGTTTGGTACACCACCAATCCGAAAGAAGGCCGTTGGAAAAGACTGGCCGAAACTGCCATACTGCCTCACTGGGATCCGGATTTATTCCTGGACGACGACGGGCGATTATACCTTTACTACGGCTCAAGCAATGAGTTTCCGATAAAAGTGGCGGAATACGACCGTTCTACTTTTCGCCCTAAAAGTGTTGTTCACGATTTATTCGGACTGAATCCCGAAGCACATGGCTGGGAACGGTTTGGGATGAATAATGATGACTCAGTATCATTGAAACCATTCATTGAAGGCTCATTCATGACCAAGCATAACAATAAATATTACCTGCAATACGGTGCTCCGGGGACTGAATTTAAAGTGTATGCCGATGGTGTTTACGTGGCCGACAATCCACTGGGACCATTTATTTACCAACAGCACAATCCATTTTCGTACAAGCCGGGTGGATTTGTTTTGGGAGCCGGGCATGGCGGAACTTTTAAAGACAACTTCAGCAATTACTGGCATATCTCTACTTGCATGCTATCCTTGCGGGAAACATTTGAAAGAAGAATAGGACTCTACCCTGCCGGGTTCGACAAAGATGGCGTGATGTATGCAAACACTGCTTTTGGCGATTACCCTACTTCGATTCCCCAAAGCACCGAAGATCATCAAAAAGGTAATTTTAAAGGTTGGATGCTGCTGTCGTTGAACAAAAAAACATGGGCTTCATCGTCCGACAGCATCTTCACTCCCGAGAATGCTTCCGACGAAAACATGCGGACTTACTGGGCTGCAAAGTCGGGTAATCCCGGCGAATGGTTTGTCATGGACCTGGGCGATGTAAAACAGGTAAATGCTATTCAAGTAAACTATTATGAGCATAAAGCCAATCAATTTGGTAAAGCCATGGACATATATCATCAGTACAAAATTTATAGTTCCACCGACGGTCAGAACTGGGAATTGCTGGTGGATAAAAGCGATAACGACCAGGACGTACCTCACGATTACCTAGAATTGCTTCAGCCCATAAATACGCGGTATTTGAAAATTGAAAACATACACACGGCAAGCGGGAATTTTGCGCTGATGGATCTTCGCGTTTTTGGAAAAGCAACAGGAAATGCTCCCGGAACCGTTCAAAAACTAATTGTCAACCGCAGTAAAACGGATAGCCGCAATGCCATCATATCTTGGAAGCCGCAACTCAATGCCTATGGTTACAACGTCTATTTTGGCACCGCTGCCGATAAGCTCTACAATTGCATCACAGTATACAACAATAGTTCGTATAATCTGCGGGGCTTGGACAAAGGAACGCCATATTACTTTGCCATCGAAGCATTGTCAGAATCTGGGGTTTCCGGTAAGTCAAAACCGGTTTTAGCCAAATAATTTCTCAGCACTAAATATTTAAATAACACATAAAAACAGACTATACGTGAAAACAAGAATCTATCTTTTAGCAACCTGTTGCTTGTTTATCTCTGCTATCTCTGCACAGAAAAGCAACAAGAAAATGAAAGCCAAAGCTGGAGTTGAAGAAACAAAAGCAACATTACCTCCAAGCAAGGAGCTTTATTTCAAGCAAGATCCAAAAATGGATAAGTTCATCGACGATTTAATGTCCAAAATGACTCTGGATGAAAAAATCGGGCAGCTCAATTTACCTTCGTCAGGTGATTTTGTTACCGGCGAAGCAAAAAACTCGGATATCGGAAAAAAAATTGAACAAGGAAGCGTCGGCGGTTTATTCAATATCAAGGGAGTTGAAAAAATTCGTGACATACAGAAAGTAGCAGTGGAAAAGAGCCGGCTAAAGATACCCATGATTTTCGGAATGGATGTGATTCATGGATATGAAACAACCTTCCCCATTCCGTTGGGACTGGCTTCATCGTGGGATATGGGGTTGATTGAACAATCGGCACAAGTTGCTGCCCAGGAAGCTACTGCCGATGGAATTTGCTGGACCTTTTCGCCCATGGTAGATGTATCCCGCGATCCCCGTTGGGGACGAGTTGCCGAAGGTTCGGGCGAAGACACATACCTAGGTTCGCAAATAGCCAAAGCCATGGTGCATGGTTACCAAGGAAATGATTTGGCAGATAAAAACACCATGATGGCTTGTGTGAAGCATTATGCACTGTATGGAGCCGTGGAAGCCGGACGCGATTACAATACCGTTGACATGAGTAAACTGCGGATGTATAACGATTATTTCCCCACCTACAAAGCGGCTGTTGATGCCGGGGCTGGAAGCGTAATGGCCTCTTTCAATGAAGTGGATGGCATTCCGGCAACCGGCAACCGCTGGCTTCAGACCGAGGTGCTCCGCAATCAATGGGGATTCGGAGGATTTGTGGTAACCGATTTTACCGGGATCAATGAAATGATAAAACATGGGGTTGGCGACTTGCAACAAGTATCAGCTATGGCTTTGCATGCCGGCATTGATATGGACATGGTAGGCGAAGGATTTCTGACCACATTGAAAAAATCGTTGGACGAAGGTAAAGTAACACAGGCTGAAATTGACCAAGCCGTCCGTCGTATCCTGGAAGCAAAATATCGCCTGGGCTTATTTGACAACCCGTATAAATATTGCGATATAAACCGGGCAAAAACTGAAATCTACAATCAGAAAAACAGAGCAATAGCCCGGTCTACTGCCAGCCAATCGATCGTTTTGATGAAGAACGAACATGAAGTGTTACCGTTGAAAAAAACCGGCACCGTAGCGGTAATAGGCCCGTTGGCCAATAATCCGGAAAACATGCCCGGCACCTGGAGCGTGGCAGCCAAGCATTCGCAGGCTATCAGTTTGCTGAACGGACTGAAAGAGACCATGGGAAACAATGTGAACTTTATTTATGCCAAAGGCAGCAATTTTGAATACAGTGCAGAGCAGGAAGCACGTTCGGCCATGTTTGGAAAAAACAGCTATCGGGACAACAGACCTGTTGAACAAATACTAAAAGAAGCCATTGAAGTGGCTAAGAAAGCGGATGTAATTGTTGCAGCACTGGGCGAGGCTTCCGAAATGAGCGGTGAATGCAGTTCTAGATCAAACATTGAGGTACCTCAGTCGCAAAAAGACTTATTGGTGGAATTAAAGAAACTAGGCAAACCGATTGTGTTGGTGCTCTTTACCGGCCGTCCATTGGTATTGAACCAGGAAAAGGAACTTGCCGATGCTATTCTGAATGTATGGTTTCCGGGCAGCGAAGCCGGTTATGCCATTTCAGACGTATTGTTTGGCAAAGTAAACCCATCCGGAAAACTGCCGATGTCGTTTCCACGGAGCGTAGGTCAAATTCCGTTGTATTATAATTATAAAACCACGGGGCGCCCAGAAAACGAAGAAGATAAGTTTGAGAAATTCAGGTCGGTATATTTAGATGTGCCTAATTCGCCTCTTTATCCTTTTGGCTATGGACTAAGCTACACTACATTCCAATACAGCGATATAAGCCTGAGTTCTGCCAAACTGCAAGGAAACCAAACCCTCAAAGCAAGTGTAACACTTACTAACACCGGAAAATACGATGGTGCTGAGGTGGTTCAGTTGTACATTCGTGATGTTGTTGGGAGCATAACCCGTCCGATCAAAGAATTGAAAGGTTTCCAGAAAATTACGCTGAAAGCCGGCGAAAGCAAAACAGTTACGTTTGATATTTCGACCGAGGACTTGAAATTCTACAACAGTGATCTGAAGTATGACTGGGAAAGCGGCGATTTTGAAATTAAAATCGGTGGCAATTCGAAAGACCTAAAAACAGCTTCTGTGAACTGGATTAAATAGTTCCGTCAAAATTTAAAGTGATTCATAGCATCCTGGCTTCGCACCAAGATGCTATGAATTGTATATATCGTATGAAAAGAGTTATTTCCCTCCTCGTTTTTAGTTTGCTGATTTTTACAGCCTGTAAAGTGGATGAACCGGTATCGAAAAATCCGGCAACAAGGACTTTGCGCATTAGTGGTGTGCAGCTCAACAGTTATGTTTGGGTGGACAACTCTACGCTTTACAACATCAGTTTAGCAGCAAAACCGGTGGTAAAGATTATTTTCAGCGATTCGATCAATGTTGCAAAATTCTCGCCCGCGAAAGTTAGTTTTAGTGGCGAAATAGGGCAAAACTTCACGGAGGCAAAAGGGGAAGACAACAAAACGTTGGTTCTGACGACTACGGTTCTACCCAAAGGACTAACCGAATACACCATCACTATTGATTCCGGCATCAACTTAGGCGGAAGAGTCCTCGACCGGTTTACCTCCAAGTTTGTTACGGCAATAGATACAACTCCCAAATTTCCCAACATATCCGATGACAGTTTGCTGACATTGGTTCAGAGAAAGGCTTTTGATTATTTCTGGAGTTATGGACACCCGGTTTCCGGACTTGCCCGCGAACGCTTGAACTCGAATGATATCGTTACCCTTGGAGGGTCGGGCTTTGGCATTATGACGATTCCCGTTGCTATCGAACGTGGTTTCATTACCCGCGCACAAGGGCTGGAACGGATGAATAAAATTGTAAACTTCCTCAGTTTATCCACTACCGATAAATTTCACGGTGCTTTTCCTCACTGGATGAACGGCGCAACCGGCAAAGTAATTCCTTTCAGCACGCAGGACGACGGCGCCGACCTGGTGGAAACGGCCTTCTTTATGCAAGGATTATTGACCGTACAGTCGTATTTTAAGAACGGCAACGCCGATGAAAAAGCAATGTGTGCAACCATTGAAACCTTGTGGGAAAACGTGGAGTGGACTTGGTTTCAGCAAGGCGGGCAGCAAAAGCTCTTTTGGCATTGGTCGCCAAACTACGGATGGGCCATGAATATGCCTATATCCGGATGGGATGAGGCATTGATTGTTTATGTACTGGCAGCCTCCTCTCCTACTTACCCGATTGCAAAACCGGTTTACGACAATGGCTGGGCACTGAACGGCGGAATGAAAAACGGTAAATCATTCTACGGAATCACGCTGCCTCTGGGCGAAGACCGGGGCGGGCCGCTTTTCTTTGCACATTACTCTTTCCTGGGCTTAAATCCTACCCATTTGTCGGACGCATACGCCAATTACTGGACGCAGAATACAGCACATGCAAAGATAAATTACAATTATTGCGTTGCCAACCCGAAGCAATATTACGGTTACAGTGCCAACTGCTGGGGACTCACTGCCAGCGATATACAAAACGGTTACACGGCTTCGTCGCCCAACAACGATGTGGGGGTCATTGCCCCGACAGCCGCTCTATCTTCGTTTCCATATACCCCAATTGAGAGTATGCGCGCCCTGCATTTTTTCTATTACACGCTGGGCGACAAACTGTGGGGCAACTACGGGTTTAAAGATGCTTTCAACCTGAGTACGCGTTGGTTTGCCGATTCGTATCTGGCTATCGACCAGGGACCGATTGTGGTTATGATTGAAAATTACCGCACCGCCTTGCTTTGGAACCTCTTCATGCAAAACCAACAAGTGCAAGCCGGACTCACCAAACTGGGATTTACCTACTAAAAAATAAAGAGCTTTCAATAAAAAAGCAAGGCTTTGCCCGGCATATTCAGCAGAAGAGAAGACACAGTTGCCCTGTGTCTTTTCTTGCTAGAAGTGGTAGGTATTCAATGCTGATTAACTATATTTGTGCAGTAAAAAGTACTGTTGTTGAATATGAAAGAAAGGTTTTGCTTTCCCCATATTGAAATAGAATATGGCAAAAGCCTCCCAGTAGACATTTTAGTACTTTTATAACTTACAAAAAGAGCAAATCAACTAATTTTAGTTTTTTGTTACCTTCGAAAAGGCTAAAACGACCGATTTGGTCTTTTTGAATGCTTCGAAAAGTCAAAAACAACTGATTTTATTCTTTTGAATGGTTCGAAAATGTCAAAACGACCGATTTAGTCTTTTCGAATGCTTCGAAAAGGCAAAAACAACTGATTTTATTCTTTCGAATGGTTCGAAAATGCCAAAACGACCGATTTGGTCTTTTCGAAGCATTCGAAATGATCAAAACGACTGATTTTACTCTTTTGTAACTTGCAAAAAGGCTGCCACACGATACAACCCTAAAATCCGCAAGTCATTTTTTATTATTCGGTCAATTGGTTTTTAAGGCTGTCTTTCTATCACATTTTTGATTTTGATTTTGATTTGTTCAGATTTAGGGTTCTATCTATAATTTCCACGCACTA